>Ga0209698_10000457_pt1 | contig 47031 bp, 46 predicted proteins | sample LitLauG_LLR_2012_FD_187203 | JGI IMG/M metagenome (GOLD analysis project Ga0209698, IMG submission 187203) | Freshwater sediment microbial communities from Pennsylvania, USA - Little Laurel Run_MetaG_LLR_2012 (SPAdes) (version 2) | ecosystem: Environmental > Aquatic > Freshwater > Creek >...
AAGGTGCGGTAAGAGCGCACCGCCGCGGCAGTAATGTCGCGGGCAGGGCAAACCCCACACGGAGCAAGACCAAATAGGGAGGAAGTTCGCGGCCTCGGCAGCGGACACGTGCCGGCTCGGTGCGTCAAACCTTCGGGTAGGTCGCTAGAGCCGGGCAGCAATGCCCAGCCCAGAGGAATGGTCGTCCCGCGGGAGCAATCCCGCGGACAGAATTCGGCTTACAGGTCCGGCTGCCACATCTAATTGTAATTAAATAGGTTATTGACTTCGCTTCGCCTTAGCGGCCATAATAGCGGCCATCCTGCCAATGGAGCCGCTCTGTGGCGCGCGTCAACATCACGAAGCAGGTCAAGACCCAGCACGGCTGGCGTAACGTCGCGCTGGCCCGTGATGCCCGGGGCCGGATCAAGTGGAGCTCGCGGTTTGGTCGCTACATTATTGAGTGGCGGGAGAGCGGCAGGCGTCATCGTGCGGCCGCCGGCGTCACCCCATCCGATGCGCTCGAGGCCCAGAAACGCAAGCGCCTGGAACTAGAAGCCCAAGAGTCCGGACTGGAACTTGCTGGCCTCGAGGAAGAAGAACGGCTTCCGCTCACGAAAGTTATCGACGGCTTCCTCAAAGACATAAAGACGTTCCGCAAGCCTTCTACCCACAAGAGGTATGAGTACATCCTCGGGCTCTTCAGTGAGCACGTCGCCCCAAAGTCGGACGCACGCGACATCACTGCCGAAGACATAAAGAAGTTCCTTGCCTGGAGGAAGTCGAAAGGTTTTGATCCTGGTACTACCCTCTACACCGACCGGGTGATCCTCCACAACTTCTTCGGAAAGCTTGGTATCGACAACCCCTTAAAGGACGTACCTCGCTTGCCGAAGTTCCGCAAGCGGCCCGTCGCCTACCCAGACGCCGAACTAAAGAAGTTCTTCGGGGTCTGCAACGATTGGGAAAAGGCGTTCTTTTCCCTGGTGCTCGCGACTGGCCTACGCCGCGGGGAAATGCAAACACTCCACTGGGCGGACCTCGATCTTGCACATCATCGGGTCCATGTGACAGCAAAACCGCAGTACGGGTTCCTGCCGAAGGATTGGGAAGAACGTACCGTCTCCTTCTCCTCTGAAGTGGCTGAGATCGTCCGCAAACATCCGCACGTACCGGGCTGCCAGTTAGTGTTCCCCTCTCCGAAAAGCCATCTCAACTACCGATTCTTGCATGACCGGTGCAAAGAGGTAGCACAAAAGGCCGGGCTTAATCCGGAGGAATGGCATCTGCACCGTTTTCGCGATACCGCCGCGACGCGCTGGCTGCGGGCGGGTATTGACGTTCGTACCGTACAGCTCTGGCTCGGTCACGAGTCCCTTGCGACAACCCAGAAGTATTTGGAGCCGTCAAAAGACACACAAGAACAGCTCGACAGGATGAAGTTGCCGTTTTAGGTTCGGTATTCGCAGCGAGAGCGATTCCACGGACGATCAGATCTCAATATAGCAAGAACTCTAATATCCGCAGGATCCCCATTTCTCATGTGCCAGCATGAGACGGTTTAGTTCCTCCTTCAAGCTGCGCCATTTGGGCAAATGCTTCGTCAGGAGAACCACAAAATGCTCGTTGTGTTTCTTCTCAATCAAATGCAGAAGCTCATGGACAATCACATATTCAATGCATGGGAAGGGCTTTTTCACCAATTCCAAATTGAGCCAGATCCGCCGGGCATTCTGATTACAAGTGCCCCAGCGCGTTTTCATTCTCTTGATCCCCCACGCTCCGACTTGTACTCCGATTTTCTTCTGCCAGGTTTCCAGCAATTCAGCCGATATCTCTTTTAACTCTCTCCGATACCAGTCCATCAGTACCGCCTCACGCTTCATGAGGGTACTGTTTTGCCTGACCTGCAAAATGATTTTATTTTTTCCCTTCAACGTGACGTGCGGTGGTTGATCCCCATGAATGATTTCTAGTCGATATTGTTTACCTAAGACAAAGTGGCTCTCTCCCGAGATGTACTCGCGCGGAGTTTGCCTCGCCTGCGCCTCAAATTTTGCCCTTTGCGTCCGAATCCAAGGAATCCGAGTCGCGATCAGCGTCCGAATCGCATCATCCATCAGATGCAACGGCGAAGACACCCGAACGGTACCATCTGGAGGCAATACGGCGAGGTGCAGATTCCTGATCGGCTTGCGTACGACCAGCACCTCAACGGTCCCGATTTGTAGGAGGCAGGAATTAGTATTCATTTTGGTTCTTAATGATCTCAAATAGATCTTTCAGCCCGTCAGACATTTCTGGCAAGGCGTTACTGATCTCTATCTTGATTTTCCGTTCTTTTTGCAGATGGCCGCGCCAATTATCCTCCCGCGAATTCATTACCGCTTCATGGACAACCAGGGCCTTCTGCTCGTCATTACCAAGATTGTCATATAGTGCCTGCTTCGCCTTCGTGTTTACCGTAGCCGGATAATGCTCGGATTGCTCGGGATTCTTCACCTGTTTGGTGAGCGCGACGATCTGCGCAAGATAGTCTTTGTATTCGACGTCCTCCTGCTTGCGCCGTTTGATGAGTTCAGTCAACAGCTCCGACATCCTCTGGTAGTATTTCGGATTTGTCGGCATCTCGTCGATAATAAGGCGCCGGACGTTGTTCTCTATCGTTTCCGCGGTGGCCTCTCGGCTTTGCTTCACCTGCTCAGGCAGATCTTTGATCGCATCCTCGCCTTTCTTAACGATCAAATCAACCAACGTCATATTGTCGAGCGTAGACAGTTTTTCACTTTCTTCTGCCTCAATATAGCGGTCAATGAGCGTGCGCATCGCTGGTTCGTATTTCTTGAGGTCAATGTAGTCGCCGCTTGCAAGCTTGATCTCCATTTTTACTTGTTCGTAATGTCGTACTTCGCGGCCGATCTTCTGCGCTTGTCCCTGAGCAAATCCCGCCTCTGTCATGTCATTGGCCAGGTCGGCGTACACTCGCAGGAGATGACTCACCGACCTGTAGAGCTTGACCCGCTTGACCTCGTTCTCTTTGAGAGAATAGGGATTTTCCACATCACCGCAGAAATACCGGATGTATGCGGCAGAATCCTTTGGTGGGGACACTGGCTCGCATAGCGCTCGAACGATCTCGAGCGCCTCTTCTAAATCCTTCTTCCCTTCCTGGAGCCGGTCCTTCAGAAGTCCAACAACATCTTCCTGATCAAATCCCTCAAAGGCGCCCGAGGTATATTCGGTCACCGCTTGCTCCAATTTCTTGAACAGATCACGGTAGTCCACGATATAGCCGTACTCTTTATCCTCTCCATCGAGCCGGTTGACGCGGCAGATCGCCTGGAACAGCCCGTGGTCCTGCATATTTTTGTCGACGAAGAGGTACGTTGCCGGCGGCGCATCAAAGCCGGTGAGAAGCTTATCCACGACGATCAAAAGCTGCATCTGCCCCGGCTTTTCAATAAATTCCTTTTTTACATCCCTTTCGAAGTCTTCAGTCGTCTTTCCATTGAGCATTTTCTGGTAGATCGCATACTCACGGTCCGCAGTATTAAGCGCTCCTGGCTCGTAAGAAGTCACCACGGCACACTTGGTAAAACCGTTTCTTTGGAAGATCTCGTAATACTGGCATGCTTCGTAAATACTGCTCGCAACCAGCATCGCGTTACCCCGGCCGCTCGCCAGACGGTCTTTTTTGTAAAAGTCATCCAAAATGTCGAACACCACCTTCTCGAGACGCGATCCGGAACTCAAGAGGCTCTGCATAGTTCCCCAGCGGCGTTTGAGCTCCGCCCGAGCCACGTCGGTGAGGCCCTTAGTGCGTTCCTCGAACCACGCATCAATCTTATCTTGCGACTTGATATTTTGTTCTACGCGCCGGGCCTCGTATCGCAGGTCGAGCACTACCTTGTCTGCGACCGCCTCATCGTATTTGTATGTATGGATATACGGACCCCAAATTCCAATACTATTAGTCTTATCGATCTTCAGAAGCGGTGTGCCGGTAAAACCGATGAATGTAGCTCGCGGCAAGATCTTCTTCATCGCCTCATGCAATTTGCCCGTGTGGGACCGGTGGCATTCATCCACAAATACGAAAATGTCGCCTTTGGCTTCAAAGCCGGCGGGAAGATCTCTCTTCATTTCAGCAAGGTACTTGTCGATATCTTCCTCATTCGCTTCGATTCTCCACCCGAACTTGTGAATCAGCGAGCACATCAGCCACTTTTCTTTGTTGTTGAGCTGACTGACCAGATCCCGGCAACTTGTGGTGCGATAGATCTTCTCGTCGACTCCGAAAAATACGCCTTCGATCTGCTCATCAAGTTCCGTGCGGTCGGTCAGCACCAGGATCCGCGCATCCGTCACGTGCTCGCGGATCCATTTGGCTAGCCAGACCATGGTCAGACTCTTCCCACTGCCCTGGGTGTGCCAGATGATGCCGCTGTCATGCCGCTTCGCGAATTCCTGCGATGCCTTTACGCCAAAATACTGATTGTGTCTGCAGATCTTTTTGATGCCGCTATCAAAAACGATGAAGTCGTGAATGATCTCCAAAAGCCGCTTCTTGTCGCAGAGCTGCAACAGGTGTCGGTCGAGGCGGCCCTCGCCTTCAAAACCCGGTTCTTTCCAGGTGAGATAGTACTCTTCCGTCGTTTCGGTCGTGCCATACCGCAGACCCTCGGTGTCGTTGCCCGCCATGATCAGGTGCATGGTGGCAAAGAAGGTCTTGATAAACTCATCCCGCTGGTTACCGATGTTTTGACGGATACCTTCGGAAACTGAGACGATGCTGCGCTTAAGCTCGAGTACCCCCACGGCGATCCCGTTCACATAGAGCACGATGTCGGGGCGTTTGGTGCGATTGCCGCGCACGGTCACTTCTTCCGCGATAGCGAAGTGGTTATTTCCCGGATTCTCCCAGTCGATAGGCCATACGGTCTTCTTGTTTTCGCCTAGTTCTTCCCGTACGTTCACACCGTAGCGAAGCAGGCTGTATACCTCTTTGTTGTAGTCATAGAGGCTTGCGGTCTGGTTCCCCGCAACGCGCTTGAGTTCGGTAATGGCTTTATTAATGAGTATGGCGCTATAGCCAGAGCGAGCGAGAAAAGGACGGAGATACTGCTCTTCAATATTGTTGTTGGTCTCGCGCTCTTCCCAATTGCCCAGGTACTCATAACCGAGCCGATCACAAAACAGCGCCACAACCCGGTCCTGGGTTTTGCGCTCTAATTGGCCGACGATTTGTTGTGGGGCTGTCATATGAGTCTAATGTTGCCGGTTAATAACTGTTGCATCATGCCCTGTTTCATCGCCTGGGCCTTGATGCGTCGGGCTTCCAGCGCAGCAATATCGGCATCCATGTCGGAGAGGACAGCGGCGATAGCGGTTTGTTCGGGGAGCGGCGGAAATGGAATGACTGTTTTCTTTGCTCCAGTGATCGTGTATGTGCCGACGGTAGTTCCTCCTGAGCCATCGCTAATCTGCTTCGTGATCAACGGCGTCAAGTAAAGCTGCCGGAGAAACTCTGGCGCAACGGTGCCTGCTATTTTGAACCAAATGATATTGCCGTCCTTAAAATAGAATTCACGTTCATCTGTCACGACGTAAACTTTGCCGAGTGTCCCGACGCCAGTAACCAGCATGTCGCCAACATTTGGAACACCATACGCCCTTTTGAATGCGTCGTACATCTTCTGGGTAATGAACAACTCGTTGTTCACAGAGCCGAACTCGCCGAGGACGGCCAGTTCGCGTGCTCGATAAAATGGAACGCCCTGAGTTCTCCACTCACTTTGAAAGACCCGCTTGCTTGAAGTGACTTCGAAGAGGTCGCCGAGACGTTTCACGGCCCACTCATCTGGAATCGCCCCAACCTCGGTCTGCTTGAATCCGGCTTTTGCTCGCGCGAAGCCGGGTAGTCGTCGCTTACCGGTGAGGAGCTCCTGCATGACGGCCCGCTTGAGATCACGTTTCTTGGCTGTGAGTTTATCCAGGACGTCAATCAGTTCATCGACATCGTGCAGCACCCCGGCGATGGCGTGTTGCTCGGGTACGGGTGCAACTGGGAAACGAAGCTTCCTGATCTTCTCCAACGTTAGCCGAGTGATGGCATTGCCCGCCATCGCGTCTTTGATCCGATTTTGACCAGGGTTGGAGAGGATCTGTTGAAGAAAATAGCCTGCTACGTGCCTTTTCGCGTCAAACCTCAAGAATGCCACGCTCGACAGAAGGCTGAATTCCTCTTCCAAAGTGTTTAGTGCAGCATTTCCGGTGTTCGCACCGTCCTTTGTAAGTAACAAGTCCCCTTGCCTGACATCACATCGTTTGTAGATCGCCTTGTGCTGTGTGGTATCTACCCGATCCGCATTGGAGACGTCGAGATAGCCAAAGCCGATGTTTTTTGACGTCACATAGAGGTAGTCATTGCCTCCGAGGGAAGGTGAGAAGTGTGTGCCATCCTGAATCTTCACACACACTTCGGCGCAGGGTTGGTCAAACCACTCCACCGGAATCACACCCACTTCGGTTAGCTTGTAGCCAGGCCTTATTGTTTTGTGTTGTGCTGTTGCTCCCATATGAATCCCATTTTCTTAAGATGTGTATCGACTCTGGTGGCTAACTCCTCGACACAGTTCACAATCTCGGGAAGGGTTGACGCATACCTCTCAGCGAGTTCCTGCACCCGCCGTGCAAGCTGGTGTGAGTGCCGGTCCACTTCACCCTGTACTTCAGCTTCGAGCGCATCCATCCATTTGCGCTCGACCACGAGTGTCTTGATTTCTTTCAGGGAGAGCGTTGGGTATTTTCCGAGCACCTTTTTTTCAAGTTCCCTCTCCGCTTCTTTTATTGCTTTTTTTGCTTCCGCTTCCTGATCAAAAAGCGCGAAATACTTTTTCAATACGGCTAGCTCATCGGCAAAATCAGGGTCGTCCTTGATCTCTTTGATCCGCTTTTGCACGCCCCCCTTATTAATCTTGTCGTTATCAATCACCTCGGCAAGCAGACCCTCTTCGCCACCATACTCCTCCCTAAGCTCGTCCATTTGGGCACCGATCTGCTCTAGCTTTGCAATTAGCTCATCAAGATGCGCCTGTTCGACAGGGAAGTAGGTGCTAATAAGAAGAGAGATGGGAATGAGGCGCCCCTCGAGTCCGCCCAGACCCTCAACGTCTTTTTTCTTGCCTTTGCTTTCTTTTTGCAGTCGCACTACTTGATTGCCAGCGATCCAACCATCAACCGTTATAATATATGTATCGTCCTGCATGACTTCTGCCCAATAGGTCATGAGATGTTGGTACACAGCGTACTTGTCGATGAGTTGCAAATCGGCACAAGTTGCGATGAGATCGTCGGCGATGACTTGGATAGTCGCCTTGGGATGGTCCTTCGTTGAGATTTCTTTGAGCAGGCCCGTGGTCTTGTCTCGCCAGGAGTTAAAGACTCTAAGTACCTGGGTGCGGAAGGCCTCGAACTCTCTGTGAGAGAGCACCGTTCTTTTTATTTCATCAGCCGGAGTCGAAAGTTCACTATATCCGTTGCGCGCCGATGATTTGAAAATCGCATCTTTTAGCGTCGGACACACCCGCCAGTAATCAGCAAGTGCTTCGATATCGGTATTTGGAATGCCGCCTTTCAGATGCGCCTCAATATCCTGCGCGTCTTCCGCCTCTTGTGCGTCGATGTAGCGGGGGATGTTGAGGCTGTAGTCGTTCTTTTGTTGGATTTCTTCATTCGTGACAAAGCGCGAGAACTTGGGAAGTTCTAGTTGCGCGCTAAAAACGTCTACGATCTTCTTGATATCCTGCTCGCGCAAGCGGTTCTTGTTACCGTCCTTCACGTACCCCTTGGAGGCATCGATCATAAAGATACCCTCGCGACTGGCGGCATCTTCTTTATCAATTACCAAAATGCACGCAGCGATACTGGTACCGTAGAAAAGGTTAGGCGGCAGACCAATGATGCCCTTGATGTAGCCCCTTTGGATGATGTTCTTGCGAATATCTCCCTCGGCATTGCCCCGGAATAGCACCCCATGGGGCAGAATCACCGCGCCCTTGCCAGTGCTTTTGAGCGAACGAAGGATGTGAAGAAGAAATGCAAAATCGCCACTTTTTGCAGGCGGGATTCCGTATCCGGTAAACCGTTCATATTGGTCGTGCTCGGGATCAAAGCCGTTGCGCCACGCCTTATAGGAAAAAGGTGGATTAGCGACAACATAATCAAATGTTTTAAGGGTCCCCTTCTCTATGAAGAGTGGGCTGGAGAGTGAGCTTTGACCGCTTTTAATGTCAGCAGTTGGCTCATTGTGTAGCCACGTATTCATTTTTGCGAGGGCGGCAGTGGAATTGTCGAGCTCCTGACCGTATAGAGCAACGCCTTTCGGCGTTTCAGCGACGATCTTAAGGAGGAGCGAACCGCTGCCGCATGTGGGGTCATAGACCGTTTGTGTCCTACCAGCGGCTTTATGCGCGCCAATGACTTTGGCAATGATGCGGGACACTTCGGCTGGAGTGTAAAATTGTCCCTTGCTTTTACCAGACTCCACGGCAAAATGCTTCATCAGGTATTCGTATGCATCACCCAAGAGATCGTCGCCCTCGGCACGGTTCTTACTGAAATCCAGCTCCGGATTTTCAAAAATGGCGATCAAATTGGAGAGGCGATCCTGCATCTCTTTGCCTCTGCCTAGCTTGTCTTCATCGTTAAAGTCTACGTTATCGATCACGCCCTTCAGGCCGTTGGCTTCCGCGAGCGCACTAAGAACCGTATTTATACCTTCGCCGATATTCGGCTTACCTTTGAGTTTAACTAGATCGGAAAAACTACCGCCCTCTGGGATGATAACTAGTGCGTTCTTCTGATCGGCATACTTATCCGAAACATACCGTACGAAAAGAAGGACGAGCACATAATCCTTGTACTGCGACGCATCCATCCCACCCCGCAATTCGTCGCAGCCTTGCCAGATCGAGCTATAGAGTTGTGATTTTTTGATTGGCATCTTGTGCGGAATTAGAGCAACACTTTTGACTACGTCCACTGTTTCAATCGTCATCACCGCGACTCCCACAACGCTTTGCTTAGAATGGTACTCTGCCACAATCCCGGAGGACATTTAGGATGCCCATCCAAGAACTGTGCTGCCCCTGCCTGCCACCTAGGCAGCCCGAGCGGCTTTTAAACATAGCTGTTCAAGAAAAAGTAGGGAAGCGCGATCATACCAAAATTCTAGGACGGGTCACATCTGGAAGATTCCAAGACTTGCGTATCCTCTCCATCCTATCCCGTTTTGAGAATTCCCGCAAAACGCTTTGTGGAAGCTAAGAGGAGCCAGGACGGCGCTCCGAGCCGGGCAATTGCTGTACGGGCAGCGAATAGCGCTGCCTGAGCATCTTTCCCGGTTTGCTAAGCGACCCGCACATAGAAAGTCCTTCTTTCTTCGACAGGGGCGAGAGGCTGTCGACGAACCATCCATTCCTGTGGACGTCATGTCACCGTGGGCGGCGACCGTGTGGGCGCGGTCGGTAGTTGTGTTCTTCGATCCAAACGAGAATCTCCCGTTTGAGGAATCTCACGTTCGATTCGAACTTGCAGTATGGAATTTTCCCTTCCGCGGTGTAACGGTAGATGGTCTTGGGAGAGATTTTCAGCATCTTGGCTACTTCCTTGGCGGTCAGCATCTCGGAAGAATCCATCCCCAGAGCGGTGGTTCTGGCCATGCGGTCGCTGCGCTGGAAGTTTTCACTTCCAGTTTCAGGCTTCATTGGGATCACCACCTGAATGCTCGTCTGACGCAACGATATCCCCTGCGGTCCACACGCCATTTCGAAAACATAAGCTTTCCAATGAAACCCACGCTTTCGGTCGGTACTTCTCCTTGCATCGGATGCCCGGCACCCATTGCCTATTGAAATCGCGCATTGCACGATATGCCTCCACTGCGAGCCAGCTTTGCAAAGGAGGCATGAAGCGGGAGTTGTAGTAAAGGTGAAAACGGAACCAAGTATGACTGAGCACCGGACCTAAGAACTCGTCGGCGTACAGTTCATTTGGTTTGTGCTTGAGGAACCGCTTGACGATCTCGCACACGAATCCGGTCGGCCGCTTAGTTTCGGGATCTAAGTGACACAACTCAGCCCAGAGACAATCAAGTTCTTGATTGGTGAGTGGTGGAATAAACCTTATCGAATGTCCAATGAGGTACGATTCGATGGAACACTCTGCTGGTGAATAAGCGGGTGCGGTCTTGGACCCTCGCGAAGACATACCTCTCCCCTCCGGCAGCGATCAACGCCACTCCCGGCGTAGAGAAGTTTCTATCCATCCTCGCGAACAGTCTTATGCGCTCCTGCTTCACTAGAATAGACGCCGCAGCGGGGAATTTTAGAACCAAGAATTTCCACAGCACCGCCTTTGGCAGCAAGCGGCGGATCACCCCTTGAAGAGGTGTCGTAGCCGTTAGCGGAAGTCAATGAAAAGACGACACTTGGGCGCGCAAGCGCCTCTTGACGGCAAGAGCCTGGACACGACCACTCTTGGCCGCCACGGACAAACTTGTTCAGGGTGCCTCGGTGCGTTGCGGCGATGAGCCGACCTCAACAGCGTCCGAATGCTTCTCTTTTTTCCGCGACACTCTCGCGCCCGGGTTCGGATTCGGCGCGCTCCGGGTGCGCATCTTCTCCTTGACGATGTTGAAGAGCACTTCCGCTTTCTCGAGAGGTGCGTCTTCGAAGAAGCGGAGGATCTGGACCTCCTCGTTCGCTTGCGATCTTGGCATGCAGGTCTCCTTTCTCGGTTTTCGGTGCTGCCCCCGGAAGAGGCGAATGGACAGGTTTGAGGCTAGTCAAATTGTGCGGTGCCCCTACCCGAGAGGGTATACGAGGCGCCCTGCACGTTATGGATTATCTGGTACCAACGAACGGTACCCAGGTCGAGATCCACGTGTTCTCCCTTGGTGTGCCGCAGCACTCCGCGGGCATAGACCTCGCCCTTTTGCGCACCAGCCTTGTAGATGACGGCTTCTTCCAGTTCATGGTGTCCGTCTTTTCCCAAGACATGGCGTTCGTAGCGGACCGCAATCCCGGCTTCCACATCCCGCATCAGTTCTGACGTGCGGTGTTTCGTCGGGATCGCAAACCACTCGCCTTGGCGCATGACGCCTAGGCCCCGCGCCTCGGCCTCGCGGACTTGCTTCGGCTTCAGTTGGTCTAGTGCCGCCTCGAGCGTGTCGGGGGCCTGGTCGGTGACAAGTTCCGCCAGGAAGTACATGCCGCTGCCTTGGCCCGTTTCGTCCACCGCGGAGAGGTAGTAGCGGTCCTTGACTCGCACTACCGAATCTCCCAACGTGTGGACGTTCCGGGTGTGGGTGCGACCGTCCTTATCCTTGTACGAAACCTCCCGCCAGTCTTCCCCTTGGCTCGGGACGACAACCGCGACTTCGGCCTTGAGGTCCGCCACCCCGATCGGCGCGCGGTCCCAATCGTCGACTTTGCCATCCGTCCAAGCAGCAGCAATCGAGTGGAAAGGTACCACCCCAAACCGGCTGTGGGTTTCTTCCAGAGCCTTGAGAACGCGCCACTGGTGATTGTCCATAGGGTGGAGAAGCCGCGCCCCGTTGGCTAGAAGACTGCCGTCCTCGAGCCTGATTGCGAGCGGAGCTTCATGGCCTGCCCCCGTTTGTCCCCACGGTTCGTGCCCGAAGGGCCGGTAGCCCAACGGAATCCGCGAGTAGAGCAGGTCATCAGTCGCCTTGACATACGTTCCCGTGCCTCCTTCGCCTTTCGTCAGAAAATTCCCGATCACTTCACCGTGTGTTTGCATGTTGGTTGGAACTAGCCTGTTCCCTGCCATTCGCCTCTCCCGAAGACAGCTCCCGTGCCTTACTTCCTCATTTCTCTAGACGACGCAAGGTATCCGACAACGCGCAATGGGCGCGTTCAATCTTTCTCCAGCGCGGCTCTTGGATGAGGTTCGCAGAGCGATCTTGCCGGCTGATCTGGTTCACAAGCATCTCGGAACACCGCCGAGTAGATGTCGGTGTTTTGAATGTCTGGCAGTGACGTTCCCAGGATGGGTATCGGAGATACTCGGGTGTCGAGATGTCGCAGAATGGTTCGCAGGCGTTCCCTCGTCTCGGTGACCAGGGCGACGGCATTCAGAGTGGAATCCGAGAAAATTGCCGCATACGAGCACAGCTTCTGCCAAAACACATTGAAGGGTTCAGTCGCGCGATCAAACTCCAGGGCGAACTTGCAGCGTCTGGGATAATTCAGTTCGAATACGGCATCCGGTATTACCGGATGGGGCCAGCCGAACTTGCCCAGCTCCCAGCAAGCGAAAAAATACACCACCCGACCCGGGTGCGTTTCCAGGCTGACCCGAACATGGTTGATTCCGACCATGTGCTCGACCTGGCGCGGCGGTCTGCGGGACACTTCAACCTCAAGGCCCTTCGCTGCCAAGGCCGCTTTGCCGTTTGGTCCAATCGCGTGCAACGCCTCGCACATCCGATTGGCTCTGAATGACAGCAGACATCCAGTTTTGGTGAGTCGCCGCAGGGACTTGCACGCGGCATCGGCCGTGACATTTTGGAAATAGAGGCGCCGCAGCTGGCTTGTCGTGAGCCATTTGGAGACGGCGCACTTGGCAAGCACCTTGAGGTCGCGCTCGCTCAATCGGACGTTCACGCGGGTTCTGGAAGTTTGGTCGTGATGCCGCAGCGGTAGCAGCGGAGCACGCACGGCAGGGTTTGGCAGATGGGACAAACTTTGAGCAGGTGTCCCGCGTAGACCCAATGGGAGCAGCTACAGCTCCACACTCCGACTAAAGAAATCTCTGCTCCGCATTGGCATCTGATGCGTGACACCGAGGCAACGCGCAGAAAGCGGTAGTTTCTGAATACTCGTCTCGCGGCAAGCGTGGCGTACACCGGGCTGGCGAGGATCCAAAGCATCAGGTCGATGACTATCCCTTTCACGCCTGCCAGACGGCCTCCTGCTCGCGGTATGCCTTTTCCCATTGGTCTGCCACTGCATCAGCTGGCTGTTGGGTGCCGAACCATCGCTCGTCACGCTCCTTGATCTGGCGCTGGTACTCTTGGCGCGCCACCCGCGCGCCCAAACTCGGCTCTTCGCGGAGCCTCGAGACGATGTCACGGAACTCTTCGCCCTGGGGTAGCTTGAGGCGCTCGGCTCGCAACCTGATCGCCTGGGGCGAATGGGTCTTCAGCCACAGATACCCCTCAAAATCCGGAAGATGGGCGATGCCGTCCAAGAGCAGCGCGCGCTCCTCTTCGGCCGAATAGATGGTGTGTTCGCGGAACGGGTGCGGCTCCGGCCGCTCAAGCCTCGCCGTGACAGGCAGCGACGGGCGTAGGAATAGCGCGTCCCTTGGCGTGCCGCGCAAGGTCAGCGACCAGCGGATGTTGGTGTGCAATTGTTCGAGGATTCTGGCGTCGGGAATGGCGGTCGAGACGTTCTGGCAGAGAAAGTAGAAGAAGGAACCGAAGGAGCGCGCCATGGTCAGGACGTCGGCCATGTCGTCCTGCTGTTGTTTGGTCAGAAAAAAGTTCTGCGCTTCGTCCGCGCACCACAGGTAGGTCACCGGCGGGTTGTTCGGCCGGGCAAATATCGCCTGACGGATGTCGGAGAGGATGAGCCCCTGGAGCAGAAGCCTGACGCCGCGCGTGATCACGGGTCCCGCGCAGTTGATGAGCACTATCTTGCCGTCGTTCTGCAGCTGGCGGAAGTCCGGGGCGATCGCGCCACCTAGTGCCAGCCGCACGCTCTCGGACGCGAACAGCGTCTCGATCCGGGAACGCAGCGCCGCGATCGTCTGTTTGCCTTCGCGGTCGAAGTGACGCTGGAAGTAGGAGCGGACCGCGGCGTTCTGTGAGCGGACGACGAGCCGCTGGCGCAGGCCATCGTCCGAGAGCACCGGTTCCAGGTACGTCAGCGGCAACCCGAATTCAGCCAGCAGCGCCACCACGTTCTTGAGCACGATGGCGCCCCTGAGCGAGAGCTTCTCGCTGGCCGGCAACAGCTCCCGCAGGGTCTCGAGGCGACTGGTAACGAAGAAATCCGGGTCGGTGTACGGCCACCGGGCCAGGATGTTATACGGGCTGACCGCTTGGCATGACGAAAAGTCGATGATGACGATTCGCTCCAAGAGCGCGTCTCGTTCCCGGCCACGAAGTTCCAGGGCGCGCCTGGCGAGCAGGTAGAGCACGCGTTCGAAGAGCTCCCCCTTCGCGTCCAGCACCCCGAAACTCATGGTGCGGATATGCGGCATCTCCCGGATGATCCTCTGGATCGGCAAGAGCGCGAACATGGTCTTGCCCGAGCCCATGCCGCCAGTGGTCAGTCCGCAGGCTTTGACCAGCTCGATCAGAGGCACGATGACCGGTTCGCCCCAGGGGGTCTGCCCCAGCCGCACCTTTGGCTCCGGCCCGTGCCGCAGCCTGGCGAGGACCTCACTCGTGGCCCTTTGTGAAAGGAGCGCGGGAGCGTGCCTGAGTTCGCGCAGGTACGCGCCGGTTTCGCGTTCGAGCCGTTTGCCGGACAAATGGTCGCGTAGCCACAATGTGATCATGCTTCACCTCGGTCTGGCGGGAGAACTGGCCGGCGTTCGGCGCCGCGCCTGGGCACGTGACGCGCGGGGCGTCCCCGACGTTCGCGCAGGAGGTAAGCGATGATGCTCGCCGCGGCGAGCATCGGGAATATGAGGAGCGCGTCCAGCCCGGAGAGGTTGTGCGCAGCCAGGAACCTGACGAGCAACTCGCCCCCCAACTGGAGGGCCAGGAGTCCGCAGAAGACTCTGGCCGCGAAGCCGATGACTTTCTCGGGATACAGGAGATCTCGTAGCCTCATGTCGCCGACCCGACGCAGGGCTGCACTTGCCCTACATACGGATAGACGACACGTCCGCCGCGTTTTCGAAAGAGACCGACTTCAGGGCCGAAGGGCGGACCAGCGAGCGCGGCTATCACCCCCAGCGAGGTCATCAGACTGAGGCCCAGCGAGATCCCCGAGCTTGGCCGCATCACACGCGGCGCAGCCTTTTTTGACCTTGCCCATGGTGACCGCGAGCGGCTGCAGCGGCGAATCGTAGTCAGAGATGTTCATCACCCACAGCGTGTGTTCGTCATCAAGGCAGTCGCGCAGCCCGACCAGCCCGAGAACAATCTGGAACTGAATGCCCGCCCCCACGAGGACGTTGCACCAGAGCCCCTCCTGCCCGGGGACCTTGGTTGAGTCGAAGTCGGGGTCTGTGTACCGGCGCGGGTCCTCGGGAATCTCCGACTCGTTCTTGCGGAACGAGGCGAAGCACTCGTAACAGGGCGTCTTGCCGGGGATCACGAAAAGAACTTCCGCCACTTTGGCAGGACCCCAAACGGCAGCAAAAACAGCAGGAACGTTCTCGCGCAGAGAATAACCGTTGATGCGAGAGCTGCACTGATAACTGTCAGTAGCAGCAACCACAACGTCAGGACGCTCAGGAATGCCATCGAATTTCTCCGGGAGAGCAGTGATTTTCAGCTCCGAGTTGATCGCCAAAAGCCGGCGGCTCATGCCGACCACCTTGTACTCGCCCAGCGAGCCAGAGTCGAGCACGTGCCGGGCGAGATTCTCTTCCGCGAAGCGGTCAGGATCGATCAGCGTTACCGTCCCGGTGCCCGCCCGCACCGCCATGTCGGCGATGGCGCTGCCGAGCGAGCCGATCCCGACAATAGCGATATGCTTGCGCGACAAAACTTCCCGTTCGCGCGGGTTTCTTGCGAATGCCCTCATGGTCTACCTCCATCGCAGAACCGGCTAGGTCCTGCTTGGTAAAGTGTCGAGGATAGATCGCCAAGCCCTCGCCGGTGCGCAGCAGCACTCCGGCGACGTACTCGTCCGGGTGCAGCGTGTCGTCGGCGTCGAGCAGGATGTGTCGGATGGTGCGCCGGTCCGTGCCCGACAGGAAGCGGAGGCCAGGCGGGTGCGCGTGGAGGTCGCCGAGATACCGGATCTCCGGGTTCTTGCGGCGCAATTGATGGAACACATCGGCCTCGAATTCGGCGTCGTTCGTGCAGTGCGCGAAATCGTTGTCCGCATTCTTCCCTGGCGGAGCAATGTGGGATACGCAGTAGTCCTCACCCCGAACGTCGCCGAAAAGCGTGACCGCAAACTCGCCCCGGAACTGGCACGCGAGGGCGCACAGCGAACCGTAAATCCCGTCGGCGAACACCAGTCGTTTCATCGGTCGAATTCCTCCAGGTACTGCACGGCAAAGCCGATGACGTTGGCGAAGGTATTTTTCGCCGGCTGCCACAGCGTGTCCACCCATCTGCCGTTTTCCCTGCGGTGGTAGCAGAGCCTTCCTTCGGGGCGGCCGTTGACGTCATCGGCCCGCCACCACAAGGTCGTGAGCTTAGGTTCGATGTAGATTGGCGGCTCGATCTCCGGATACAGGCGCGCCGGGATCTTGGTCAGCACTTCGACCAGCCTGCGGCTGCGCGGCGCCCGCAGGTAGCCGAAGAAGCCAACGTAGCCGCTCGGGGTCTCGAACGGCGTGATCCAGGGAAAATACTCGCGCATGATCTCGATCTCTATCTGCCAGCGAGATTCGTCGAGCATCTCCGCACCTCTAAGAGTGAGGGGGATTGCTCCCCCTCCCTGGTTCTAGCCCCAGATTTTCTTGGGGAACTTCACCTGTTTTTTCTCGGGTTGATTGGTTTCCCCGTCATCGCGATCTCCGGGCTGCGGAATGGTGGCTTGCTCGCCTTGGACCTCGATGGTGGGAACGTTTTCCTTGTCTTGGCGATTGAACAGCGACATACATATGCTCCTTTCAGTTGAGTTGTTGGTTTACGGCGGCTTGGATCTGCCGGGTTGCGGCAGGGTTTATTTCCATTCCGCACCGCAGAAAACCGGCAGGGTCCGAGACGTCAAAAGGTCGTTCTCCCAGGGCGTGGCCCTGGCTGTTGGCGCGCTCATGTCGGTAGGCGGCGTCAAGTACGTACGACTGCACCATTTCCATGGACCGCATCCGGGCCGATGCTGGCTCAAACTTCGGTTGCTTCGGAATCCGCGCCGGTTCGGCCGGAGTCAGGTAAGCCCATCCCCAGGCCTGGCCATCGAGAGTCACCACGAATGACTGGTCGGCCAGGGTGTAGCAGGTGCGCAACACTTCCGTGCCGCGCGGGATGGTGACGTTTATCCCGTCGCTGCGTTGCAGTTCGGTCGGGCCGCCCATAACGGCGTAGGCCCAGCGAGCAGGAAGGTACTGCTCCGAACGTTGCGGCTGGGACGCGGGTCGGAGCGCGGTACCCTCCGCCACCCGTTTTCCGGCCTCTTGTTCCGGCTCGGTGGCGGCGCTCACGGCCGGGCGCGGGCTCCCGGACTCGTGGCTACCGTTGACGAGACCGGCCAGCATCCCCAGGAGGATGACGCCGACGATTACGGGTACCAGCACAGCCCCAGTTCTCTGGATGTCCTCTGCCGGCCTGGGCCGCACGGCTGCTCTGGCCGGATCGCGTCGTACGGGGTAGCCCAACGCCTGCGCCTCCGCGTCCGTCAGGTTCATGTACGAATCGGGCATCTCCGGTCCTTTATCAAAAAGACGACGCGATGCGCGCCTGTTGCCTTTCCCGCCAATTGCCTGCCGGCCGCGGTGATGTCATAAACAAAAGGACGCCGGCACGACGGCAGGCGGCTGTACATTCTTGATAGGAATAATATACCACTGTGAGGAATACACTCAAGAAGAAAATTCAGGCCGCTCCTGACCTCAAGGCGATCGGGCGCCGCATTCGCGAGATTCGCGGCTTTGAGCTCACGCAGGCGGACTTCGGACGGATGCTCGGCATCGGTCAGACGCAGCTATCGAAGTACGAAAAGGGACAGAGCGTGCCGACCTTGGAGTTCCTGCTGAAACTCAAGGCCTATTCAGGCAAGAACATCGACTGGATCGTGACCGGAGAGAACGGCTAAAAGAATGCCGGGGGTTCCCGATGGAGAACGCTGCCAAAGACTCGACTCGCGACACCCGCAAGAGATTTTCGGATCTGGCCAAGATCCTGGAAAAGCACGACGTCGCCTGGACGTACGACCTCTTGATCGACCTCGATCTCTATATCGCCTCGCTGTCGAATAAGAAAGAGGCCAGTCCGCCGGCGCGGACACAGTAACGGGAGAGTTCAACGTCTCGCGTGACATCAGGACACACGCGGAGCTACGCGGATTTATTCTGGCGCTTCCACTTGGCCCAGCGGGCGCGCTGCGCGGCGGCGATTCTTTTGCGCGCGGCGGCCGAGAGTCGGCGGCGCGCCCCTGCCCCGCGCCCGGAACTTGCCACGCCATCCAACGCTTTGATTGCGGCGTCTAGCCGCTCCACTTCCTTTTGGGCACGGGCGCGCTCTTGTTTTAACTGCTGGACTACTCCAGCCAGATTTGTCATTTACGCCTCCGGCAGGATTGTAGCTCACGCGTGCTCGGTCGAACCGGCGCGTCGTCGTAAGCGAGATATTTGGCATGCACTCCCTTTGGTCGCGCGCTTGTCGGTGCCCAGATAAGCCGTGCAAATGGTGACCAAGTGCTCGTGCCCCAGGATTTCCTTGAAGAAGTCAAAAAAAGAGCCAGGGTGACTGGCTCTTGTACTACATGCACGTGTTGTTAAAGAACTACGTCCTTCCCTCCTGCTTCACGCCTCCGCGATGGCCACTTTAGCGGGAAATCAATGATCCTGATCCGACGATCCCAGCACGCGCGGCAGCGACCACACTTGTTCATCTTGCCGATGGCAGAGCAGTGGTATGCGCTTACCGGTGCTTCGGTTTGGCCTGTGGAAACGGTACTCACCGGCATTCCGTACTGGAGCGGGGCCGGGCGATCTATCAGGTGGGCTGAATACCGAATGCAGAGATTCGGCGGAATCTGCCCACCCGTTCTACGGTAAGCTTCGACGGTCTGGTATTCCCTGGTGGGCAGCCAGAACTTCACGTGCGGAAGATTCGTGCAGACTGCCACAATCCTCTTGAAATGTTCCAGCCCTTGAATGTCACCGGAGTCGTGCCAGCGGAAGTGCGTTTCGCCGGAACGAAGGATCAGTGAGCTAATAGCGGCAGTCCATCGCGGATCGGAGATACTCGCGAGACGCTTCTCCTGCGCTCGCTGCACGGCCGGAAAAATATACCGGCCGCGCAGCGCGTAGCAATGCGAGCACACAGCTTTCGGTATGTGTCGCAGGAAATTGCCCATCCGGCACCTCTCTGCAGGTAGCGAGTAGCTGTGCCCAGGCATCTTGCTTGGTCGCGAGAGCGACCCGCAGATAGCAAGCGCTTCCTTCTTCGACATTTTGGGGAAGGGCGGTTGTGAGCAACTCCGACGGGCGGCTCGAGTCTTCACAGCCGCGATCTTCATGCGATGGCCTCAGCCGAAGGCAGAGCAGGATGTGCACTCGACATGCCGAAGATTCGGCCAAGCTCCTGGATCGCGGGCATCCTCGTGCTGATCGGCATTTGCTTGGCAACCAGGGTGAAGGCATTGTGGAGCGACCACGCCGTTCGCTCTTTCCAGTCCTCGACCGTCGGCTGGAAGTACATCGCCGAAATGTCGGGCAAGAAGCGGAGCGGGAAGATCCGTTCGACGAAGATGTCATGGATCAGTTCCTTGGCCTCGCCGTCAGCCAGATGCCGAGCTTTCAGTTCCTCGATTTCGCCGGTCAGGCAGCCGAAGTGCTCCTTGAAACGACGCACCGCCATTTGAAGTTCCATCGGGAGATCGAGGCCAGCGGTGTGCTTGCGGTTGAGCGCAATGAGGTCGCCCCGAAAAACAAGGTTGTCGCAGACGAACACCGAAAGACCCGCGCAGATCTGGATCGACATCGACTTATCGTTCGACGTGCGAACACCCAGTGCGGCTTGCCCATCTCGCGTGTCGTTATACGCGAGCTGCAGAACTCCGAAAAGCGTCGAGCCGTCGTGCCGCAAAGCGAGTTTCTCCTCGCGTATGCCGATGCGATTCTCCCAGAGCGCCTGTTGCAGCGTTTGGATCAGTTCGATATGCGGAATCGGCCGCCAGGATTTGGTGGGTTCAGGTACCGGAATGAGCGCCAGTTGGTCACGGGTAACCAGATCCGTGTCCACGTGGGACAAGAGTTGTCCATTATCCATCGGTCTTCTCCTTTGTTGTGGGGTGGTGGGAATGCGCCGCGGAGTGCGGCAGGTGGAGGGGTTTAGAAGGTACTAGTTTCAGGCTAGCTAATACGAGTTGGTGGAACTAGCGGCAATAACTTCGGAGAAGAACGAACTGACTAGTGCTGCGGGACGAGTACAACAGCAAGGGAGTGGGAGTCCCTCCCCGCAGAGTCATTGCCTCAGTTGTCTGTTATCCAGTGATAGGTGGTTATTGGGTCATGCGAACTCATCGATAGTTCACGTGTCGTGAGTAGACTACTTTTGTCTTTAACATTAATTTTCGCGGCTGCGCACGGCATCGCACCTAGTTGGGATCATTGGAACCATTGGGGTACAAACCCAACGGTCTCAAGACCACTGCGGTGTGTGGTCCGGTGTGGTCCGAGATCGGAACGTCAGGGGTAAGACCACTCAAACTTTCGCGTATTTATCAGCCGGAAGTAACTCATAACCCTGAGGTCGTTGGTTCAAATCCAACCCCCGCAACCAATTTTCCGAAACTCGAGACCACAACTGGACCACACCGGCAGCCCTTTTCGGGGCTGTCTTCGTTTTGAGACCACAACTGGACCACTGCCGCCACCTGTTCTCGGCCCGATGGACTTCGTGGTCCACCCAAGTTTTGCCCGCTAGGAATCACCAGGCGACCAGCGCAGACTGGAGCATATGGACACCATACCTCCGTTCGAGCCCCTGCTCGACGCCAAAGCGGTGGCGCATGTCTTGGGACTTCACCCGTATACGGTCATGCGTCTAGCCCGGAAGGGCGTATTGCCGAGCATCCGGTACGCGCGGCACTGGCGTTTTCGCCGGGCCGATATCGCCGCCTGGATCGAAAGTCGCGCCTTCACCCCGCCTCGGCCATAAGCTCCCGATGACTGCCCTTCGCTTCTCCGCTGTGGTCAGCCGCAACTTTGTCATGGCCCAAAATCTCTACCAACAGGGAAGTTTGCGTCTGCGGAAGCGCACCCGGGGTGACGCCGTGTGGGAGTTTCGTTACCGAGTGCTCGACCAAGAAGGCAAGAGGAAACTCAAAAGCATCATCGCCGGCACGCTGGCCGACTTCCCCACCGAAGCGTCGATCCGCGCCAAGCTCCAGGGCCTGGTGCTCGCAATCAATGCCGGGGCTCGCCCGCCAGCCGATGGCACCGTGGGCATGTTGCTCGATCGCTTCATGCAAGAGGAAGAGCTGCCAGAAATCATCGCCGGCCGAGCCTGCGCTCAGACCCCGCTCCGCTACTCCACCGCCCACTCATACTTGTCGCTCATCCGCCTCCACGTCCGGCCCCGGTGGGGCGCGGTCAGGCTGAGTGACGTGCGGCCGCTGGCGGTCCAGCAATGGTTGAACGAATTCACAGGCGCCCCTAAGTCCAAGGCCAACATCCGGGCCCTGCTGCATCGGCTCTTTGAGAAGGCCATGCTCTGGGAAATGATTCAGCTGCAGCGCAACCCCATCGACCTAGTCGAGGTCAAGGGCATCAGCAAGAGAAATAAGCGGCCGACCGTGCTCACACCCGACCAGTTTCAACTGATTTACCAGCGCCTGGTCGAGCCCCAGCGGACCATGGTCATTCTGGCCCAATGCACGGGCCTGCGCGTCTCGGAGCTACTCGCCTTGCAATGGCCGGATTTCGATTTTGCCGCGCTGACGGTCAAAGTCACCCGCGCCGTGGTCAACGGCCGCGTGGATCGCCTTAAGACGGAATATTCCGAGGATCTTCTGCCGATCGCCCCGGATCTGGCTAAAGCCCTGGAGCACTGGCGCGCCCAGTCGCCGCCATCACCCTCCGGCTGGATTTTTGCGAATCCTGTCACCCTCCGGCCCTACTACGCCGCCTCGATCGCCAGCCGCTATTTTCGAAAAATAGGCGAGGAGCTCGGGATCTCCTTCGGCTGGCATACGTTCCGGCACACCTACCGCTCGTGGCTGGACGCCACCGGGGCGCCGGTCGGCGTGCAGCAGAAGCTGATGCGGCACGCCCAGGTGGCCACCACCATGAACGTCTACGGCAACGCGCTGATGGAGTCCAAGCGCGATGCAAACGCCAACGTCGTGCGCATGGTGCTGACCCAGGAGTCCGGCGCGTAAACTCCCGAGAGACGAAGAAGAGCGGGACAACGTTCCGGCTCTTTCATATATGTAGCGCGGTTCTTCCAGATCCGACCCGCCGCCCGCTACAAGCTCCGGGTGAGGGCAAAAGCCATGTACCAAAGGATGGCCGCACCCAGGCAGACCGCAAACCAGGCAAAGACGCGATCAGTCTTGCGCGGTCCGGGCACGTAGGTTGATGGCTTGGTCGGGTGCTTGGCAAACGACAGCTCTCGCGCAGAATGCGGTCGCGACATCAACGCCCGATCCTTGCCGCAGGTCAGGCAGTACTGGACCCAAGCTGGGTTCTGGTGACCCGAGGTGCAGATGCGCAAGTCAAAGGAGCAACCGCACAACCAGCAGAAGAGCACGTCTTTGTGATTCAACTTACGGCAATTCTGGCACCGCTTTTTCTGAAGCAGGTAGAGCATAGAACCCGTTTAGTGCAAACCAGTGTTGGTCATCCAACTTCTCCCTCAGGAACTCCTGCATCGTGGCAAACCAAATATCGTCGGACCGGGTCAGTTGTTCCAGGGATTCGATCCGCTGTTCGCTCGTCGTAATGAACAGCACCTTGAACATGCACCCCGGAAACACAATGCTGTAGCTGCTCGATTGCATGAATCTGGTGTAGTTCTCAATCTTCTTTATCACCACGTCCACAGACTCCGTTTCGCGGTCTACTTCAATGAACGCTTCGAGCCCCTTATTTTGGACCCAGGCATCGGGGATGTTACCGAAGCCGAGTGACTCATGCCAGAAGCTGTCTTCACCGCCGATGATCCGCGTCACATCCGATTCCAGAATGAACTTCAGCAAAACGTCGTAGACCGCCAGCAGATGGTCGAGATGCCGATCTGAGCGCTGTTCAATCCCGCTCTCGTAGCCTTTATAGCTCTCCGGGGTGCTCCCGACCATGCGCCAGCCACGCACGCCCAGGTAGTAGAGCGGGGTCTGAAAATGCGCGAAGGTATCCACCCGGTAGCGCCGATGCAGGTATCGGGCGGACTCAAGCCAGACGAGTTCCTTATTCGTCGCGCGTGTGGCCAGGGTCAAAACCCGCTCGATCTGCCTCCGCGTTAAGAACAAAAAGTGATCTTTCAAGATGCGAAACAGCAGAAAATGTCGCATCTGTAGCTGCCTCATATCAAGGGGTATTCGCCGACAGAGTTAAGAGGGAGTTATAAGGGAAAATTAGGCGCACCCTGGCCCGAAAAACAGCATTCCAAAACGCAGTCGAGAAAAACCGAGTCACGGTCGAAGGCCATTTTTGGACCGTGGACCCCACCCTGGCCCGGACCCTTGTCGCGCCCGGCTGCCCTACTCCGGTTCAGGGGGCTCGGGCAAGGTGGTGTAGAGATGCCGGTACTTCTGCAACAGCGCCAAGACGCTGACGGCGAAGGTCTCGTACTCCCCGTTCTGACCTTCCTGCCGATGCTGGGCGAGCGCGCGGCCCAGAAAGAAATACAGGAAGTGCAGCGCCTCCTCGGTCATGCCCTTGAAGGTGTTGCCCCTAATCACGATCAGGTATCTCTGCGGCATAGCGAGGTCGCGGCCAGATCTCTCCCCGAACCCTCCAGACGCATTCTCGATAGTGTGCCGGGGAGACTCCGGTGATAGCGCGTCTCCTTGGAGGCACACGGGCCCGAATGGTCTTCGGGGAGGAATCTAGCAGCGATTAAGTTTCTTGTGGCACATGAGGCCGAGTCCGACGGCGTCGAAGACGTGGAACCAATACCTGCGTCGCCACGGAAGGAGCGTCAGGTAGCGCGCCAGGAATGGGTAACGTTCGATCATGGCTTCAGCCAAAGACTCCTTGGTCCTCTGGTCGCGACAGAAGAATGCTTTTACGGTCGGTGGGTAGTAGCTATGAACCTGGAGGCCCTTCCAGCGTCCCCAGGTCTTGATCTCCTCGGTGAGTTTGCAAACATTCGAGCTTGAGAGCGACTGTGCGTAGAAAGGCTCCTCGACGGCCAGCACCGATGGGTGATGTCGCTCGAAGATCGTGGATAAGTACTGCTTCACCTGCGGCCGCATATTTGTCAGCACCTTACGTTCAGGGAAGGTCTTGACGGCATACCAGACCAGCTCTTCGCCGTCCAAAATCGCAACGCCCAGGTACTGCATACCCGGATCGACTGCCATGATGCGTTTTGGTGCAAGCGATGTCATAGATAAGGTGCACGCTTCGGCGTGCAGAGGGGGCCAGAGGGAATCGTCCCGCGTCGCCCAGCTACCTCCTGCTCCACTTCGCCCCAAAGCGGGGCGTAGAGCTCCTTCAGCGGGGCGCCATAAATGACCGCGAGTTTCAATGCCGTCCGGAGGTTCGGCAAGAGCCGCCCGGTCTCGTATTCTGAGATGGCGGAGGTAGTGTGATGACCCAAGAGCCGGGCCACGGACTTCTGTCCGAGACCGATTCTCTTCCGGGCAATCCAGAGGCTATTAAGATGGTGGTAGCAGGGTTTGCGCATACCGTACTTTCAGAATAGAAAAGAGCGCACGCGATTGATAGCGGCAAAAACTTTGCTGATGCACGAATTGTGCGCTGATGGGTGCCTTAAAGCACAAAAAGCTCCCGATGCTCTGCGCACCGGGAGCGGAAATATCTATTTCGGTATCCTTATTAGTTTAATGAGTTTCCTATGAATACTGTATGAAGACATTATGTAGAAGCGCGCCCACAATCAAAACGCCTCCGATCGGAGGTGTTTTGATGTCGTATCAATATTTACATCGATGACGTGGGAGCGAGATCCGATGGAACGGGTACTGGTGACGGCTCCGGAGTCGGTGTCGGCTGTTCGGGCGCGGCAGTCGGCTCAATCGACGGCTCGGGGGGTGAGGCTAATTCGGGAGCGGTCGAGGGCGATTCTGACGGAGAAACGGAAGCGGCGGAGGCGGGGGCAGCCGACGGAGCGGATTCAGCCAACGGAAGCGGCGTGAACAGATGGCCGGACATCAGGGACTGATAGGAGTTGTAAGTAGTATGACTCTTAACGTCAGCATTGTAGGGCACTTCGTTAGGATACGCTTTCCGTAAAGCCACGATCCGTGGATCGCTCTCTGCAAGTGATTTAAGTTGTTCGTCACTTAAGGCTGCATTATCCGTAATTAGGCTGGTCACATCATCTTGCGGAATTAGTAGGTTTAGATTATCTGTGTTCCATCGCGCCCCGATAATATAAGTTGAGCCTATCTGTTTGCTGGTGCTATATATGCTGACATTGCCTTGCAAATTACCTTTAATACTAGTTATGACGTGCACCTGATACTGATTCAGTGTAAACACATTGATTTTTCGGCTTTCACCTTGGTCGATTACCTTTCCAACAAATAAATAGTGGACAAACCCCAGTACATTGCGGTCATCTGATAAATCCACCGTCGAAATACCGCCTTGGTCAGCGTGTTTCCGTACATCTTTTAAGTCCGCGGCCCAAAACTTCGCATTACCATACGGCCATACTGTAATGCCGATTCCTAGCAATAGGACAGCGACAGTAAGATAGGCAATCCATTTGCGCTTTGTCATAATGTTTTATCTTCTAATGATTAACTAGATCTGACCACAGCCACCACCGTGGAACCGCCCACGACATCGAAACCCATAAGAAATGATAGTCGCTCTTGTCCTCACTGCCAAGGTACGGTTGCACATGTGAATCGTTTACCGAGCTGTACATGACGTCATCGACAACGGGATCACTATGACCTAGACCTAGTGCGTGTCCAAGTTCGTGAAGTGCTACAGTTTTTTGGCAGTCGGCATAGGTGTAGTCTGTGCAGGCCATCCCACTAGTCATCACGGGAATACTGAATGTAAGCGTATCGGTCACCGTGGGTACTGATGTTACCGACGTCCACGCAATCCAGTCGTCATGTCCTGGGTAATGACCGTCACAATCTTGGACTATCAAACTGGCTTGAGAAGTGGAGCTGACGTGATTAATTGAAACCTGACCAACGCCATTTCCTGTATCTGCCCAGGCACTAGTTGCCGTGTTCCATGGGTCTGTAAACTGGGTACCACCAAACCAGTTTAATTGTAGGCTTCGCACCGACCAAAAGTGGTTTACATGATGCCAAGGATTATAGGTGACATCAGTAGAGATGACATCCCCTTCGCCGCTTGGATTCGAGCTGATTGTGGGTCCATTCCAAATGCCCCAGTAATTGTTAGTTGCTGTAACCTGGTTGCCTGAGACGTTATTTACCCCATAGGCTGAGTTGGAATAGAAAGCGCTTTCTGTCACAGTCACAGTGCCACCATACACATACAATCCCGTATTTTGGTTATGGATTTCCGATGCGTTAATATTCAACGTACCGGCGTCATTTCTGATGCCATAGATGACACTCGTGGCCACCTCAGTGCTGTCGATATTGAGCGTACCGTAGTTGTTGTAAAGATTTGCGGAATATCCACTTGAGGAGCCGCCGTACCGGACGACGGCATGCGATATAGTGCTGGACGACGTATTGCCGAACTGCAGCGTCGCCCAATCGCCCGATGTGGCCGAAGTAGCACCACCATCACCATTAGTATCCCCTCCAACTGAATCATCATTGTACGAAGTGAAGTAGATGGTCCCCACGCCAGAAGAACCCGTAGCCCGGATGCCGCCCACCACCACAAGCATCGTATTGCTCCCTCTGAACTTAACGATCGCTCCGGCCGGAATCGTCAGCATCTTCCCGCTGGCAACTGTCAAAGTCGACGTCACAACATATGTTGTCGCAGTCCAGGTGGTGTCGGCGTTGATGGTACCGGCGACCACGATCCAATTACTTCCCCCACCCCCACCGCCGCCAGGTTGCTGCAAGTACACGCCCGGGTCAATGTAGGTATTGGCGCTCCAGTTGTTGTAGTACGTGTTGTTATCAAAGTAGAGCGAGCCAGCCGCCGCGTAGAGACCATAGGCATTGTCATGCAGTGTGCTTGAGACGAGGCTCATTGAGCCGCCTACAAGGTACGCGCCGTAGGTCCAGTAGCTCGTCATGTCGTGGAAATTGGACGAGGAGATGGTACTTGCGCCCGATTGCTGATAGATGCCATAGGCAGTACCCCCGGTAACCTCTGAATCCGACATCGTCAGGGTGCCCCCGGTCACATAGACGTTCGCCTTTGACCTGAAGGAGGCAGTGTAGCCGCCATAGCGTATGACCGCGTTGGAAATGGCGGCCGTGCCGGAATCGATTTCGATCGTATTCCAGTCGCCGCCGTAGGGTGACGTGGACGTTGAACTGTCGGTGTCACCGCCGACGGTATCGTCATACAGAGAAGTGAAGTAGACCTTATTTCCACCCGTGCCCTGGACATTAAGCGTTCCGCCAGCAACCGTGATCAGCGCCGTCGGCCCTTCGAACTTCACTATTGCACCCGCGTTAATGGTAAGGGTGTGCGCATTTATGATGACTCCCACGGTATTCTCGATAATGTAAGGCAGGTCCCCAGCGGTCCAGGTCTGGTCGTTGCCCAATTCCTCTATCATGACAAATCCCCGCTCGCCCGTCCCGGAGGCGGTGTTCCCCGAATGGGTGAATGTGGGGCCATAGTGAAGATTGACATACGCCGCGCCGTTGGCGTTATTGGAGAAGGTATTGTTGGTGAGCGTGAGGTTCGCGGTATTTAGGAGATACACGCCGTATTGGCTGTGATCGTGAATCTTGTTTGAGGAGAGATTGGCGATGGAGCTTCCCGCAACATATACGCCGTAGGTTTGATTGGAGATCTCCGAAGAGGTAATGGTCGTGGTGCCGGCTGCGCTGTGGATGCCTTCCGAGCCGCTCAGGGTGCTGGTGGAACCGGTGAACGTCAGGGTGCCGCCGTCATTGTAAACGTTCGCATTCGAGCCCCAGCAGCAGCCGGTGTACCCGCCGTAGCGCACGACGGCGTAGGCGAGGGTGCTGGAAGCGCCCGATTCGAGCTTGATCGTGTCCCAGTTGCCCGCCGCCGCAGGGGTAGAGTCCCCGTTCGTATCGCCCCCAATGTCGTCGTAATACGAAGTGAAGTAGATGGAAGAATTGGCCGTGCCTTGGGCGTTGAGTACGGCGTTATTGCTGACATCGAGTTTCGACATCGTCCCATTGAACTTCACTATGGTGCCGGGATTGATGGTGAGCGTGACGCCCGAATCGACGGTGACAGTTCCGCTTAAGACATAGAGGTGGCCGGAATCCCACGTCGTGTTGGACGTAATATCGCCCGAGACATCAACCCGCTGCGCGGGAAGGATTGACGAAGCCGTATTGGAATACGAGGAGTAACCCTTTGTATTGTAAGCCCGTACCCGGTAGTAGAACGTGCCGCCGCCAGGCGCGATGTCAGTGTAGCTGGTGGCGCTGGTGAGGTTGAGTGTGGTCGTCGCGATGTTCGTGAAGGCGACGTTGTCTGGGCTCCGTTCAACCAGGAACCCGTCCTCGTTCTTGGAGTTGTCGGCCCAGGTGAGAAGGACGTTGCTGCCCACGGAAGATGCGGTGAGGCTGGCGGGCGCAGTGGGCGTTGCGTTATACGTGATGGCCCAGGCGCTGTTCGATGTTGTCGTCCCCGCGCTGTTGAAGGCGACGACTTTGTAGAAGTACGTGTTGTCGGCGGTCAGGCCGGTGTTGTTGTAGGAAACGGTGTTCCAGGTGGTCGTGGCAACCTGCGCATACGAGGTACTGCTGTTCATGGCGCGGTACACCTTGAATCCCAGCTCGTTGTTTGAGTTATCGCTCCATGCAAGATTGTTCTGCGTCGAAGAATAGTTGGTCGCCACGAGATTCGTCGGAGCTGTTGCGGTGTTGAGCGAATACGTGAGCACCGTGGCAAGGCGGCTCAACCGAAAGCCCTTGGTGCCGGTGGCATATACCGCGCCGATCTCGAAGGTGCTGGTGGAGGTCTTGAAAAGGTTTAGTGTCGGAAAGGTGGTGGTGGCGAGCTGCACGGGCGTGGTGGAGGAAGCAAGGCCATAATTGCCGAGATCGGAACTATCTATGCCGTTGTAGCGATAGAACACATTCGACGTGGCCGAGCCCGTGCCGGTAGTTTGACGTGAGGCGCAGGGTACGATGTCGACTTGGGAAACAATTCCGCCATTGCCAATGGACGAGATATTGACGCCGTAGGAATCACGCTTGGTCGTGGTCGTGGTGTAAACGTAGTCGGTGTTGCCGTTGCAACTTGTTTCGTCAACCAGTGTGTAGTGCGTACTGCCTGTGCTTAGCAGGAACTGCTTGTAGTTCCCGTCCGAGGTTGGATACAAGATGCCGGTGGAACTGGCAAATGCAAAATGAGTAAGCAGTACGAACCCAATGCCTGAACATAACAGGCTAAGCCCTATTTGCTTTTTCATGGAGAAACTAGGTTAGTTATAAGCCCTGTCTTTAGCAGCATTAATCGTAACAAGCCGATTTAAAATCCACGTAAAGTTCTCATAAAGTCTTCATAAAGGCATTGGAAGTGGCTTTCATATGCCACGATTTGACCGACGAAATGTGGATAAGTCGTGTTCATCAACAAACAAATGCCGCGCGGAGGCGCGGCGACGGAGTGAGAATGGAGAAGTGTTTTGTATTTGTCGTTAGAGTCTGTAGCCTCTGCCCAGGACGGTTCGGATAAGGGTTTTCTTCCCTGAGCGTTCAATCTTGCGCCGTAGGCTCATGATGTGAGTAGCGACGGTGTTCGAGAACGGGTCGGCATCCATGCCCCATACATGCTCCATGATCATGCCGCGGGACACAACGGTTCCCCTGTTCCTCAGGAGGTAGCAGAGCAGCATAAACTCTTTCCGGGTGAGGTCTATGTCTTCATTGCCACGCTGGACTATCTGCTTTTTTGTGTCCACGACCAAGTCGCTTACCCTCAGCACATCACTCGATATCTCCTTGGGACGCCTCATCAGTGCCCGTACTCGCGCCTTGAGCTCGTTGACGCAGAAGGGTTTGGGTACATAGTCGTCAGCACCCGAATCAAGCATTTTGACCTTTATCGCCGTTTCCGATTTGACCGAAAGAACGATGATGGGCGTTTTCTTTCCAGCCGCGCGAATCTCCTGACACACCTCTACGCCGGACCTCTTTGGCAGATTGATATCCAGGATGATGAGATCGTAGTCTTTGGATTGCCCGAGGGCGGCTCCTCGCTCACCGTCTTCCGCAACGTCGACTAGAAAACCCTCGGCTTCCAGGGTTGCCTTTACGAGTTTGCTGATCTGTTGTTCGTCCTCGACCAGAAGTACTCTCATGGGGCTGCGGTTAGCGGATGGTGCAAAAACGTGGCTACGCGGACATTTCTCAGTGTACTTGCAGCGGCACGGTCGTCAACCCCGGAGTAGAGTATCCACCCCGAGAGTTTCTTACGGATGCCGTAGAGAATCCGAGTCATTGTGGCAACCACATTTCGTGCGGCAGATGAGACAATGCCCTGAATGGCATACCAAGAACAACTTGCGCGTGTTCGACGCTTCCTAGCTCGTGTTGACGCCTCCAGTGTCAATCCCAAGCTAGAACTGCCACCGGAAAAGCAGACCGAATACGAAGACATGCTGTATGCGTTTTTCCAAAATTGTTGGCACCTCAAGGATTGGATAAAGAATGACGCCACAGCACCCAGGACTCTCGCCAACCCCATCGAAACACTCTGCACACAGTATCAGTCGCTAAAGCTTAGTGCCGACATCGCGAACAGCACCAAGCACCTAACACTTAACAGGCCGCCGCGTGTGGGCGGCCGAGTTGTGGCCGAGATCATGGTGCGACTCACCGATTCATTTGTGACAGGCGAAAGTACGAGTGAGGTTCGGTATCAGTACAAGATCACCGATGACGCCGGGAACTCGTATGACGCCCTTGCGATGGCGAGACAGGCAGTGCAGGACTGGGAGACCCTCATCACTACGAACGGTGGAACGATCTGAACGATTCCTTGCTCTCAAGAAGGTGGCTCACTCCCCCCGGGCATTCACTGCAGCATGGCTTATCCCGAAGCATCGACATCACGTTGACGAGATCCGTTGAAGGACCATTCGAGCCAGCTTGAGCGAATCATGAATTGTGGCGACGGTCTTCGGAGAGTTGTCGACAGGAGCGCCGCGCAAGCGGATGGCAGCGATGAGCGAAGCCGCGATGAGCAACGCTCCTTTTTGCCGTTCCTCGGCACTCAATCCAGTCTCCGACACTGAGCCGCTATTCTAGCCGATTCGCCTTCTCTTCGCTATAGGAATTGCGTACAATCTTGTTGCGCTGGAAGCGTCGAGATCTCGCCAAGGGATGTGTCGTGACTGACTGGGAGCGGATGCTCGTTTCAATTGCCATAGATGCCGCGAGCAATTGTATTCATGCCTTTGAGGCGGAGTACCCGGCTGACGATCGACCCCGGAAAGCGTTGGAAGCCGCCGAGAAGTGGCTCCACGAGCCAACGAGGGAAAATCGGCAGCTCGTGATCGAGGCGGAGAATCGTGTTTGGAGAGCCAAGGATTGGACCGGCAGGGCAGAATCAGCAGCTGACGCATGTGGACTTGCGGCCAGGGCGGCCCGCCATCCCCAGACCTCTGCGATGCACGCCATTTGGTGTGAGGCGTACGCCAATGGCATAGAGCCGGGCGACTACAGCAGGAAATGGCTCTACTCAGTCCTGCGACAAACCGTGAGAGTTCTATGAACGGCAACCGACTGTTGGGTTTCGATCCTGAAGGCCGGGCCTCGAGTAGGACGAAACGGACTGGTGTACACTGCTGATTATTTTATCGGTCCGAAGATCGGCGGATTTCTGTTCGTTGACGCGCGTAGACACAAATGTGGTTCTTTTCGAAAAAGCTGCATTTCCCGGGTATCACACAACAGCCGGATGGCTCGATAGAGTTCACACTGACCGATGAAGAGGCAAACGAGGCCGATTCTGCCCTAAAAGCCTTCGCTGATGTGCTCGTCCATCCAGAGGTCGCGAACAGAGTGCGTAATGGAACCACCGCTGTCGCTCTCTCACGCTATGCGCGACAGTTAGTGCGCGATCAGTGCACAGGAATTGGTGAGTCGGAATTCAAGTCCAAATGGCCGGTGATTAGGGCCGCTCTGGAGAAAGCGGTAGCTGCGGTGTGGAAGTCGTACAGCCTGTGGCCTCTTCCCATTTTTCTTTATCATCGCGCCTGTTTCCTTCAAATGCTGAACTTGACGGATGAATCTAAGAAGCTCTTCGCGGAATTTCTTAAGAAGCAGTCTGAATTCTCAGTAGAAAGCGTTGATAAGGCTTTGTTAGCCTACGAAGACTCTGATGTAGAATATACCTTAGCCCATGCTGCAAAAGAAATTGCCAGCAACCCCACGGCGCCACTTGCCTGGTAGTACTCGGCCGGAGCGGTAGCACAAGAAGCAGAAAGCTTCCCATCCCCAGACCTTAGACTCGATTCCGAAGACAATCCTTAACGGCTAAACAGTAAGTCTACGGCCATATCGCCCCTGTATCGATCCTCTGCTATGTCATCCTCTCGCAGAAGAGCAAATATCCGGGCTTCTACCCAGGTATTCGCCGGGCGTATGCTCAACAGTTTCAATAAATCCTCTTCTTTGTCCGGAACATCACGAAGGTTGCAGAACATGCGCCTAATGCGATGAACGTTTCCACCGGAAGCGGCGTTCTGCATATCTGATGCGCAAGCGACCTCAAGCTTCTCTAGGACTTCGCTTTTGAGAATCACAGGGGGGCCCCATGCCCATGCCGGTAGCCGGTCATCATGGGGATTCTCGTTCGCGCCGTAAACTGCGACGGAGGCAAACGGTTCCGTGTAGTGGACCCCAACCTGCTTGAGAGCTGAGGCGACAGGTCCGGGCATACCGTCAGTACTTCTAAAGCCGTCCGTGTACAGTTCGGACCGACCCTTTCCATTCATGTGCGTCGCGAGAATAATGCGCATATGTCTCCCCTTTTACCGCAGCGCACTGCTTGGTTGAACGCTTGCAAAAACGCGTAGCTGCTTCAATGAACTTTCTTGCACCCCCGCCACGAAATCAGGGCGGGTGTCGCCGTCGAAAGTTGTGAGTATCCGTCTGACAAAATAGTCGGGAAGAGATAAGGCACCCGTGTGTGCTTGCTCCGTGATGCGAACCCCGCTGGCAACCATTGGCTCCCTGCGGCCATCAAGTTCGCGAATAAGCAACACTTTTGGGGACCGAGTGAGATGACGCATATTCTGGATCTGGCCAACCAAACGCCCACGCTCGCTAGCTGAGAGGTCCTCCAGACCACCAAGTTTTGCTTGAGCAAGGATCGCTTTGATCACTGTTAAGTCATTTCTGCGGATATCGGCAGTGATGGCGAAGTCCGCACCAGACCAACCTTCTGCGGCACCTCTTCCAATTGAATTGATGTTCGTGGCCCTGAAAACAACCGAACCATCCGATCCCTGGTACGCTACGCCTTCGAGGCGCGCCAATAGCGCCGCGACATAGGCGGGTTCTTGGGCGAAGCGTTCAGGGCTGACCTCGGCGACGGCACCCTGCACGTGATCGCGAACTGCCTTCCGAATATTGGGTGGAAACGAAAAAAAGTGTCGCACGGGGGCGTGTGGTGCAGCTTCAATTGACGCCGACTTCTACCGCTACAGTCGTGTTATAGGACTGATGTACCAGGTCTTTAACCTTTTGGAGATCAAGATCGTTTGGTACCTCAATATGCCCATGCACGGGATGCTTGTGTTTGAGCAGGTGGTGGGGATCGGCGATACCCTGGCGAATCACGTCGACCCAGAATTGGAATCGTTGAGGATAGATCTTGGCAAAAGCTCTGTTTGTCCTGTACACGATGTGATGCCTCGTTGCATATCGCTCAACGTTCGGTAATGCCTCGCAGAAACGCATCATCTCCTTAATTCGCTCCAACGCCTGCGGATCCACAGTCTTGGCAAGCAGTGACTCAACGGTAGACGGCTTGGCATTCTTGTCGCCGTTCTCGTCATCCCCTTCGCTCTCGCCGTTGGCCTCTTGAGCTTCAGTTGGGAAAATACCTCCCTCGGAAAGCACAGCCGCCTGTCGCGCCCTCTCTAAAATCCTAAAGAGCCACTCGACCGACGCCTCTCCTTGTTTCCGCTCGACAGTATTCATCTCGCGGGCATGCTTGAGGGCATTCCGGTATTCTTTGAGATTCAGAAAGTGTCTCTCGACCTCGCCACGAGACCCGAATACAGCTTCGAAAGCTTGCCAGTTCTTCAGGATGATCTGCGCATAGTCCATGATGTCGCAGAAGGTCAGCCGCTGATAGTTGGTGGCAGCGTCGTCACGTTCGTAGGCATGCCGGCGAAGGCGTTCAGCCAGCCTCTTCTCCACTAGTTCTCGGGTTCCTTGCGGGATCGCGTCCCAATACTTTTCGCCAATCTGTTCCGTCAAAACCGCGTCGATGTGGGTTCGCAGTTCTGCTTCCAGGCGGTCCATGACCACAACGGGGTTCTGTTCGAGCTCAACCTCAAGCGGACTAATCGTCCCCACGACTTTTTCGATCTCGCGGAAGATTGAGTCCGTCCGTTCCTTGGCAAAGACTTCGTAGTCATCCTTCCAGATTGCTGCGCTCGGCCCGGTAGGGATCAGGTGCGTTTCGAGCACTTCATCGAAATGGCTGTTCTCCGCCTTGAACTCGGAAAAGTACTCACTGGGCTTGGAACCGCTGATCTCCCTATTGAGTTCCCCGGGAATGAAGGCGAAGTTGGCCAACAGATGACGGTGTTTTACGCGCAAACGGGAAAGGAGGCTCTTGGGAAATATGTGATGCTTCTCAGGATTGTTGTATTCGGAACAGATCTTCTTATCGAGAACGATGACGCTGCCATTCTTGAAATGCCGTGGCCCCCGCAGCGCGAGGATGCAAAGGATGGCATTCTTGACTGCGGAACGGGTGTGGATCATCAGGGACTCGAGGTCCTGTGGAGTAAGCGTCACAGGATAGTTCGGAACGACAACCTTCCCCTCGGCGGCAGGATCGAAATAGTCGGTCCGGTCGCTACCCATAAGGGTGAGCGTCGAAGAGCTGTAGCGCTGGGAAAATGCCACCTTCCAGAACCATTCCTTCGCAAAGGCTGCCTGCTGCGGCGTCAACGATCTGGTATCCGCCTTTACAAACAAGTACGCCACCATGGCTATCATTGAAGGATATGGCACGAATTCGTAGATCCGCACGCCGAGGTTGGCACTGAGAAAATCGACGGCGAGCTTGATGGCGTCCTCGGTCTTGTCCCAGACCTCCTTTATTTCTTCGTTCTTGAGTTGGAGCTGCACCGCTCTCGTACACTGGCCCTTCACGACCAGGGAAATCAGCTGGGCGACTACCTCTTCGTCGATCTTCCCAAAACCCTTTTCTTCGAGCGTTTTATTCAATGCCCGGACCTTCTCTTTCAGGTCAAAGTCCGTGCTCCAGGTACTGGCTACGACCAAATCGAATAGGCCAAGACGTTTCCCGCCCTGGTTAATGCGCTCGAAGATCTTGACCGCATCGCCGAGGTGCACGTCCCGCACCTCCACGATCGACAGAGGATAACTTAGGAGCGTCGATTGGCATTTCTTGAAAGCGTCTCGGCGTTCTTTCGACAGCTCGTCGTACACCTCTCGCTCGCCTTCGCGATTAAAGAACCGCCAGACCGACACGACTCGTTTCTTATCCTCGCTGCGCTTAGCCACGACGAAAGTCTGCGTATCAAGATCGAAACATATCTTCTTGTAGTCTTTCTCCGACTTCCCGTTCGCCTGTATCGTGAGCCCTTTGGCGGCGACGTACAACGAGGTGATGCGCTGTTGTCCGTCGAGGATCATCTTGATCTGTTCATAGTCCGCCGGTTTAGGTAGCCGGAGCTCTGGAATATCCTTGTAGAGATCCCGATAATCCCGCGGGGTTATCCAAAAGAAAAAACTCCCGATGGGAAATTCCCGGTAAATGCTATCGAACAACTCCGCTACCTTCGATCGTTCCCAAACGTAGTCTCGCTGAAACCGAGGGATCCTCAGGATACCCTTCGATTCCATATCAGCAATTAGGTTTTCCAGGCGAATGTTCCGGATCTCGATTTTTGTCGGTTGCGACATAGTGATTTCTTAGGTGAAACGGGACCCATTCACTGTAGCAGTGGGGGAGAAGATGTCAAAGAATGAGGTTCAGGTCCTAAGTGACTTCGGTGTTGTCTTCCCGTCCACGAATCAAAAGCCAGCGGCGGCTTTCACGACCATCGCTTCTCCTGCCACGCATGTTCGATTGCGTCCGGTGTGCTTCGCTTTCCTGAGGGCATTGTCCGCACCCTTGAAGAAGGCGCGACGCCCGGTTCCATGCTCCGGATAGGTAGCGACACCGCAACTGATTTTTGGGTGAGCGCCTTGGCAGGCGATCTTTGCTACTGCCTGGCGCATGGCTTCGGCAATCTTTGCTGCCGCTGGCGTGGAAATCGCAGGAAGGAGAACCGCGAATTCCTCGCCTCCATAACGATAGACCTTGCCACTCTTGCCTACCGCAGTCTTGATTGCCGATGCCACTTCATGTAGTACGACGTCACCGGTAGCATGACCGTAGGTATCGTTAAGATCGTGAAAGTGATCGACATCCGACATGACTAGACTCAACTGCTCGCCCGTTTCCGTGCAATTCTTGAGTGCTGTCGACAGGTCCCGTTCGTATATGCCCCGGTTAAGGACATCAGTGACCGCGTCACTGTGGCGCCATAAGATCTCATGCTCGCTCCCATGGAGCTCCAAAATGATGGCATTGATGCGAGCAAAAGCCTCCTTAAATTCGCAGTCACGGTGAAACAGTACCTCGTAGTCGAATACCCGGTATTGGTAGGCTCTCTCGGTCCGTTCGCGAGGCGGCACGCGAACGCCATGTTGCCCACGGGGCGTCAGCTCGGGCGTAACGAGCTTAAACGTTTTCCAATCCACATCAAGAGTGTTCCCCTCTCGGACGTCGGCTAGTCGTTCGCGCCGTTCGGCGACAGCGTGTCGGTACGCACCGAAGATCTTGGTCAGTTCAATCTCTTGCCAATCGATAATCCTAAACATGAACAAGATTCTTGCGGTGGCGAGAACGCCTTCTTCCCGACTCCGCCCGACACTCATTATCCAGTGGTCAGTATTCTTGCAAAAGCGTGGCCGAGGAGACACTGCCACTTGTGGATTTGTCGGCAAGTCCGACAAGCGGACGCCCCTCAGCAATCTCCGTGGAACCTCAATCGATCCCTCCCGGATACGGAAGGTTCGGCCGAGAAAGCTTACGCCAAGAAGGGCCGCTCCCCGATAGAGTGGCTGAAAGGGAGATGCGCGTTGAGCGCCACGAGGCGGACGACTGCCGCTGCTCGGCGCCGTCAACGCTCGTGCTGGGCGCGACACCATTTGCCGACACTCCCGCAGGACATTGTTCATCCGATCAGGCCTATTTGCTGTGACCCTAATCACAGGACGTGGGCTACCGCCCGTGGCCGATGGTAGTTGATTACAACTCTTGGGTTAGGCTCCCAACAGCTGAAAGGTTACACTGCTCCGGTATGGAACGATTGTTTCGCACGACGATGTCTGGGCTTGAAACTGGTCTACGAGTAGCCCAGATCGCAACGTTCAATCTCGATTCGTGCACTGAAGATCAGGATGCTAGCGTTGTTCTCGGCAGCCCTGCGTTGTCGGATTTTGACCAGATACCAGTTCGCCACAAATCGCGAGTCATCGGGGTCCTGGAGCGAAACGGAACAGCCAAGGGCAGTGTGCGGGAAAGTATGAGACCGCTCGATGATTCCCTGCTCGTATCCTCTGACGAACCCCTCACCAGGTTTGTGCCTCTGTTGAAAAAACATCCTTACCGTTTGGTGCTGGTGGGGACCGAGATCAAAGGGATCGTAACCCGTAGCGACATCGCTAAGGCGCCCGTGCGGCTCTTGGCGTTCACGCTGGTGTCTCATTTGGAAATGATCATGACCGACCTGATCCGAAAGCGCTGTCCCGACGATCAGGACGTGTTGCGCTCATTGGACGAACAGCGCCGGAAGAAACTGGAGAGCCGGCTGAAACGGAAGCGCGGTCAAAATCTCGTGCTGGCAGTGATCGAGCTCGCGGACTTGAGCGACAAAAGATATGTGCTTTCCGAGATTTGTGGGTTGGGCCAGAAAGCCTTGCACGAACTCAAAGAAATTGAGGAGTTGCGCAATGCCGTGGCCCATGCCAGGGACTATGCCAAGACCGATGATGACCTGAGCGCCTTTATTGAAAGGATGTCCCTCACTCGAAACTGGATAAAAAGAGTACCGGAACTGGGCGCTGGAAAGCGGACTTAAGCTTGCCCGAGAAGACTAGGCACCGGAGGAACGCATATGGCACGCCGCAAATTGAGCTTGAAAGGAATAAGGACCTACGAGGAACTGAAAGTGGCGATTGCCAAGCGCGATGCTCAATCGGCAAAGGCCAAGGCGGACAATGCCCGAAAACTGGAAGAAAAAGCTGCCCGCAAAAAGTACCTGCGAAGTCTTCACGTAAAGCGGCGAGGTCCGACCATCCGAGCGAAAAAGGCCGGCGTACCGTCGGCGCGGTTTGTTTCCGGTGGGCGCGTGGAATCGGACAGAAGGGGCTAACTCTGGCCACCATCGATCTTCTTCTTCGCAAAACCTAAGCCAGCCTCGATTGCTGCATCTGCAGTCGGATGTCTTTCAGTCGTGGCAAATGAGGTTTCAAATGGAATACCGTTTCCAAACGGATGAGGTTTTCTAATGAAACCGACCGCGGTGAAAGCACCATCTTCCAGAGCTTCCACCGCCACCTCAATGGCGTATCCCCGATACCATTCTCGCCTTTCCAGTGGCTCAATTATCCCCCAAGGAGCCTCAAACTCCTGCCCGGCCTGAGGTCCGGTCACCAGGCGAATGGTGGCGTGCGTGCTGCCGTTGATGCGGGTGATCTTACCCTGCTGTCTGGGCTCATCCACCAGATACCAAACGACATCCCCAACCTTTGTGCCGGTCATGGCGCAATTCTCTCATTTTGTAGCTAACGCGCGCTACCAGCGTGCGGAAGCGCACCGCAACACTCGTAGGCGGACGCTGTCACGATTTTCCTGAAACAGATGTGTTGGGTTAGCAGCCCAGTGGTCGTGTCGCAGAAAGGTGACCATCCTAAAAACTCCCCCACGAGCGCCTTCCCAAGAGGAACGGCCTTGCCACTTCAAAATTGATAGTTTATAGGTATCCAATCAAAGGAAGGCAATGGGTTCGGTGAGGCGTTTTCTGCTACGGTCAACTTCGGTATATAACATTCCTGCCAGTGCTTTTTGAAATCCGTCACGATGCGAAAGACATTTCGAATGACCGGAGTTTTTTGATCACCCGTTCCAAAACTGAGACCGAATTGAGCATGAAACATGACAACTGCGGCGCCTACGGCCCGAACGGCATTGTGCAAGGTTGCGAGCTTGAGGTTCTCTTCTCGGTCGTGTTTTGTTTTGTTGTATGCGTCATACCACGCAAGCGATTGAGTTGGGTTCGCTGCGCTCCAACCTTCGAACGGCGAGAATGATGGAAAAGTTGAATACGACTGGAGAGAAAGTTTATAGCTATCGAGGAGCATCGCGGTCAGCAGTTTGACATAATCGTTGGTCGTTAGCCTTCCAGTCGAAGGATAACAATTCTCCTTGAGCACCGCCGACCACGACGATTCCACCTCCATGCAGGCGAGTAGAAGAATTTCTCTTATCTTGTGTCCATAAGCGGCGAGATTCGCCTCAGTGGGCTCGATGGTTTCAAAAAGCTCTTCCAGCTTCTTAAGTAGCATGTGAAGCGAGACGAAAGATTCAGTCACTTTTTCCTGGGGTACCGCCCGATAATAGCTGCCGGTGGAGGCAAGGGGTCTGTATATCCTTTTATAAACTGTTCCGGGTTTATATTGCGATTCGATCGGATTAGTGTCGGCAAACGTCCTCGCAATCCAAACCTTCAAAGACGCGAGGGAGGCATGCGAGACTTCTAAAAAGTGAACGCTCCCTCCCTCGTTGATACCCGAGGCAAAAAAAGCGTGGTCGTTATGAAAAGCAACCCCCCGTTCGTGTGGAAAACTGAATTCCTGCTCGAAGTCAGTCCCTTGTTTCGCTTTGGGGTGATAGTTGTTCTTAACAAATAGTACTGAGCTCTCTGGCATAAGGTAATGGAAACAAAAAAAGGCATCTGTCGCAAGGTACTGGTCGCAATGAACGTCATCGAGGGATTAGCGATGCTTTGACCGGCGTCCGAGAAGCGAAGGGTCAGAGGATTGTTACAATCCTAATGCTTTGAGAGTTGCCAAGCGCGCCCTTGATTGTCAGTAGAACTTCCAAGTTCTCATTGTCGGCGACGACCCGACGATGCATTCCGCGCATTCGGGCAATCGGACGAGAGCGTATGCCGTAGCTCTGGTGTGACCCTCGACCAGTATGATCTCACCGGCCTCGTCGCCCACTCCAATAAGCTCCGCATATCGCTTACCGTTTCTCAAGGCGTCTGCCACTGCCTTTATGTTTTGGTTTGCATTCTCTGCAGCGGCAACGGAGTCGATATTGTTCGCCCCATCGGCGACGATCCGGGTGCCGCCCGAAACAGTCAGCCAGGTAGAGTGGTTTGCGTACTTGATCGTATTCCAGTCTGTAGATTCCAGCCCAACACGTCGCCAGAGGACATCATTGGGGAATCCAGCGAATAGAAATTGACTCGCGCGATAACCACGAACGGCTTTCAGTATTGCGATCCTTTGCGCATTGTCCCGCGGAGACCGAAGATCAGCATTTTCAACCAAGTTCTGGGGATTGAACCCCATAGGACGTAGCTGGTCGAAGCACTGTTTGTACAGCGCACTGAATCGGGGAGATTCGATCTCGCCTCGAAGGAACGCAAGTACCATCTCGTCTTCGGTGGCTGGTCCGAGCTCGATCATAGATCTGTTCTTTAAGCATTGAAACAATCCTAACTGTAGCAGTGGCACGGGTCATGTCAAAGTGGAGTCGGGTGCACTCGCGTAACGAATGCCCGTTGCATTAGCAGCCCAGCGGCCGCGATATCCACAGAAAGGTGACAATCCTATCGCTTTCTTGAGTACCAAAAACCGCTCCAAGGGGACGGGTTTTGGTATTAGAACTGCTAACGATGGGAGGTTCGCCAAGAAATCACAGCCCGGTCGCTTGTTGTTCCGGCTCGGTCAATACTCTTTCCATGAGTTCAGTCTCTGGCATGTTTTCATACTTGCTCAGTCGGTTGCGGAGATTGAATAGCCTCTTTTCGGCTGTCCTCACGAGAGTCGCAAACGTCGTCGGCTCAACCGCTCCGAACTCGCCGACGTCAAGGCGATCCACCTTGGGACCGATACGATGACCAACTACGAATGCAGTGATTGTAGGTTCCCCGAGAACACTGGAGTGATACAACTCACTCACGTAATTCATCGCTTGTGCCACATGATCTGCCGTTAGCTCGGCACCACCTCGTTTGAGCTCTATCAGCAGAATGTGCTTGGGCTTAATTAGGGGTTTCCTGTATTCGAGTTCATCGCATTCATAACCAGCTATTGTCCGGTCGTCCATAACGATAATATCGGGCCGTCTTCGGGCATTCGTGAAGACATCGGGCGGCACGCCAGGATTGCCTAATATTTTTCTCACTGCCGATAAGAGCGTCTCATTCGAGATGTATTCGGGAGAGTCAAACTCAGGACCAAAAAGCCAACGCGCCTTTAGAACGAGTGGATGTAGTGTATGGAGTTCGTCTGTGGCCGGATTCCGGGACCAGCTTTCGATAGAATGCACTGTTGCCAGCCTGTCATCTATTTCTTCCAACACGGTCAACGCGTCTCTTACACTCCATTCGCCCAGTAGTTTGTTGAGACCTTCAATATCGCTCTCTGGCAACTTCGATAATTTTTCCAGCAGCGCCGCTCCACTCCGGGATTGTTGCATTGTTATCGCCGCGCGCACTGCAGCCGTTAGAGCGGGGGTTTGAATGATAGGATCCCTTGTTACTATATCTTGCACAAAGAAAGAGAGGTCGCGCCTTGCAAGAGGTCCCAATGTTTTGATTTCGCTTTTGTGCTGTCTAAAGACGTTCTCAGTAGTCTCCTGCAGCCGCTGGGTTGAGAGCGAGGCGAACACCTCCAGGACATGGTCGGCTACCCGGGCATAAACTGTCTTGACCAGAGGGGATTTGCGAAAACCGGACCAGTCTGGGAGCACTTCGTCAAACAGGTCATCTGACTCGACGACCACCGTGTACCGTTTCGCTATCTGTGTTCTGCCATCTATTACAGATTCGCTACCGAGCACCCATGTGGGCTCGCCTACCAGTCGTTTTCCAACCCAAAAGGCTACTCCCTGGTACTGCGTTGTGCGGCCAGCCTTTGTCGAGTCAATAATGACTACCTTGATGGAGCAGGAATCATTGACGCGCAGGGTCTTCTGCTGGACAAGTCCCTTGTGATCTTCGAGGGGCACAAGAACGCCATTTACCGTCACCACGAAGCTTGGATCATGAAGAAAGCGCGCCAGAATAATGTCTTTAATCTTCTCGACACTGGGCAGGTTCCTATCGACGGTCGTGGTCAACAACGTCCCGTGACCAGTCCCCTTTTTTATCGTCTCCTTCGCGATCGCAAATGGATCCTTTTTTGCAGTCGTTATGATGTGGAAGTGCGATGTGAAGCCATCCCGCTTTGTCTCAACCTCATAATCGGGAGCAAAGCACAGCATTCCGTGGCGTCCGACGCCGTTCCGTCCATAGGCATAGCGGCGCGCTTTAGTGTTGCGGTCGGGAGGAAACTCCGCTAATTGACCTTGATGCGCTACCCTGTCATACCCGAGCGTCATCCATCTCTCATAGAACTGTTTTTGTGTCATTCCCGAGCCGTCGTCCTTCACAATTAAAGCCTTGCCGATCTTTTTCGGTATGACGATCTCAACTTTTGAGGCGCCCGCGTCCCATGCATTAGCAACGAGTTCGGTCAAAGCAACGTCCGGGGACCGCGCCAATGGACCCAGGGTTCGCACCAGATAGTCTTTCTCAAAGAAAGAGCCCTGAATGATGGATTTGGATTTCGCCATAAAATTGGGGATTGTGGTTTCGAAACGAGGAGAAAGTTGAGCACTTCTTGCGTTCTACATGCCTGGATATGAGCATTATCCACTCTAGCAACCGGGGTGGGGCTGTCAAAGCAGAGTTGTTCGGGAGCCACCACCGGTGCAAAGGACCTAAAGTGTTGCGGAAAGGGCTCCGATGTCCGAGTCGAGGATAGTTTGCTTTAGTGTTCGTGAAATGACCAGCCAAGAGCAGCTTCGATGCGACGTCTATACTCTGTATCAATCTGACGGGGCGTGCGTTCGATGTATTGCTTTGCATTTTCCCGGGCGGCACCCGTAAGGCCCCCAAGGTACTCGATGACTTGGTCAACAGACGGTGACACCTCCCTGTCGCCGAATTTAGGGCCCAGAGCCGTCCAAATGACTGCATTTAGACCGTGCGCATCAGCCCATTTTGGCAACTCTGGCATGATGGCGGGTGCAGGTTCGACCTGCTGCCATGATCCGATCTTTGAAACCCAGTTTTCTCCCGTTATGCTTTCCCGGTCCCGCAGCGCTTTCTTGGCGCTTGGCAAGTCGTCTGAAAGCATGTGGGCCCACAGTAGCCGTACCGGAGAAGCACTCGGGTCGATGACGAGCGTAATGCGATCATTCGAGGATCGGCGAGTGAACTCAACCGGCGCAAACGGACCATCCTTGAACCATTCGCGCTGAACTGGAAGGTCGCGAGGGTCCCAGATAAGGGAGCCCCACCCAAGGCACGCGATTTTCATAGTGTCGCTTCCATTTATCAACACGCGTTTTCATCATATGCCGACACTCAGCAGCCGCCAGTCATTTCAAGTGTGCGGCGAACGTATCCCTGGAGCTCGGTGTCGCTGATGGGTTCGGTCGCGGGTTGTTGACCCTCGCCATGATGGTAGCGTTTTGTGTATTCGTTCAATTCCTCTAAGTCATCACAGAGCGGAAAAAGCTGATGTCCGGCTCCGGCGTTACGAATCTTCGTGACAATGCCACCGAGCGTATCGGTCTCGACAAGGGCACCTCCGCCCAGGTTCTTGCAGTAGGTTTCCAGTACCGGCCGGATCTTCTGCACCACATCACGAGGCTGCCCGTCGTGATCGATGTAGTAACTTCTGAGGGCGTTGCAGTTGGCTTTGTGGCGGTCCTGCGTTGCTTCCTCGATATCCCATTCACAAATCGTTGTGTTTTCTTTGCCGATTCTGGTCATCTCTAGGCACTTGCGATCGGCCGGTGCGTACAACCGGTCCCAAATGCGCTTAAGAAAATACGGATCATGCGAAAGCACGATTACCTGGGCGCACTCCTGCCCACATTTCTTGATCTTTTGGATGGTGCAGTCTTTGCGGAAGCTATCTTGGCTGTTGAACGGATCGTCGAAGACAACAATTTTATTCGCCTTGCCCGGGTCATGCACTAGTTGCGCGAGGAAGAATGCGAGCGCAAGTGTGCTTTTGTCTCCTGCACTCAAGGTATTCTTGAAACTGGGTTCGTGGAGTGGAGTCTCGGAATCTCCGAGCTCTACCGGTGTGTTATTAATTAGAATCTGATAGTTGGAGCTAGGCACGCCCCCGCGGTAGTCATGACTGGTCCCGGTGATACTGAAACCAGCCTGAAAATCCGATAGCAATTGGTTAATTGACTGCTGGTACCGGTCGATTACATCAGCAGTATGCTTGTCCAGTTGTTCGCGCAGAGTTGCCTTGCTATTTTCAAACCCCTTCTTTTCCGCCACGGCTTTGGCATAGTCGACGCATGCCGCAATAGCATCTGGCTCGTGGCGCTTCTTGATCGCGCGCAGGCTCGCGATCGCTTTCTCAATGACCAGCGTATCGGTTGCTCCGGCTGCAACCTTCTTCGCCGCAATCATGACATTCGCCGCCCTCACCGCCTTGTTATATTCCGTCAGAGCTTGCTCAAGCTTGTCCAAAGTCACAAGCGCATCGTTGAAAGTTGAATCCGGTGTAACATTTTCCAGCGGCGCTGTCGCCTTGCGGTCGAGCAGAGCAGCAGAGGCCTGGCGCAGCGCACGCAAAGCATCGCTCATACTGCCCCCTTGCCATGCGGGCGGTACGATCTCGCCGAACCTCAGCCAGAATTCAACGGAAGCAGCGTTCTGGTCGACAACTCGGTCAATCTTGGATGCTTCACGCTCATCGAGTGTAGTGTTGATCTGCGTATGCATTCTTGATATTTCAGCACGCAGTTCGTTGTAGGCCTTGCTGAAAAAGCCCTTGTACGCACCAATCAAACCGGCGGCCCCGTCTAAGGACTGACTACAGAAGGGGCATGTGTCGTTTCTTACATATCCCAATCCTTCAGAGAGCCATTCCTGGCCACGATCGTGCATGGCATGCGCTTTAATCTGTTCCGCAACTTGCTTCTCGGCATCTGCAGCAATTCCTTCCACGGTTTTACCAAGAAGAGTTTCCAAAGCAGCGCGCGGAAAAGTTGGCATGATCAGAGGAGAGAGCACCCCTCGCACCTTAATCTGTGCCGCTTGGCGACCCGCCTCGAGCTCCTTCTCCTTGGTAGCGATCTTTTCGTCGATAGTAGTGTCTGGCTCTAAAGCAATAAAAGCGTCAGGGGTCATGCCGGGCGCGTAGGCCTGGAGTGTGGCAGCCTTTTCCCTGATTTCTGTGTTCTTGGAGCGCATTTTCTCATCGATGTCATCAATCTGCCTTGCAAGCTTGACGCCCTGTTCTCCGACAATGACGCTGTAAAGGCTGCGCCGGTGCTCGATATCAACGACATCCCCGGAGTGAACGTTTTCGGACACGAACATGGCGTCGAAAATAGAGATGTCAGGGACCGTGCTGGTCCACGCGCCATTGTTGAAATTTGCTTGGGACCCACCGTCCATAAGGATGGTGATCTCGGGTGCGTCAATGCCCCCAAGGGTCTTCCGCCCCGTAATATAGGCAGGGTTACCCGATTGAAGCGAGCGCAAAACTGCGCAAAGTGTGGTTTTGCCTCGACCGTTCTCGCCGAAGACCAAGTTGTACCGTTTCAGCTCGACGTCCCCGCTTGCACCATAATTCACGAAGCGGCCCAGGTTCTTGATTTTTACGATCTTCTTGATCATCTCAACAGCTTAATTAAGCGAGCAATACAATTCACGGTACCAGCTACAAACCCTGCGTCAAGATGGTGGAAAGATTTGTTCGGAATGTGGAAATGGCGAGCGCGAACCAAGAAGCAACTTCTGTGATTTCCGTAGCGGCCATTTAGCGGCCGGTCTGTGTGGCTCCAGCGAGACGTGAGGGAATTGGCGAGATTTTAGAGACTCCTGCTATCTCCAAGCCGAGGAAGGCTTTGTGGGTTAATTCCCGCCGCGACTATAATTTGCAAGGAACAGCTGGCTAGAATTCGGCTTATAGGTCCGGCTGCTACATCTAACTGCATATAGAAGGGTTATTGACTCTAAAGTTTCGTAGCGTCCATCCCGCACAGCGGAGGCGCTCTGTGGCACACGTCAACATCACCAGACAAGTCAAAACTCCTAATGGATGGCGCAAAGCCAAAGGCCTTTTTGGTCAAGCGCAAGGGAACGTTCAAGCATCTTCTTTGCTTGCGCATATTTTCCTTTCCGGCAGTACAGCGTAGCCAAGCTTCTTAAGCTAGTCGCTACCTGTGGATGTTCCGCGCCCAAAGCATCCTCTTCACTTTTCATACTTTGCTGATATAGGCTTTCGGCGGCCTCGTACTTTGCTTCAATCAAATACAAGTCCCCCAAGCTGGACAGTGCCGGGG
>Ga0209698_10000459_pt1 | contig 46978 bp, 43 predicted proteins | sample LitLauG_LLR_2012_FD_187203 | JGI IMG/M metagenome (GOLD analysis project Ga0209698, IMG submission 187203) | Freshwater sediment microbial communities from Pennsylvania, USA - Little Laurel Run_MetaG_LLR_2012 (SPAdes) (version 2) | ecosystem: Environmental > Aquatic > Freshwater > Creek >...
CCGCCGGGGGGATCGCGGACGGGCGGGGGCTCGCGGCGGCGCTCGCGCTCGGGGCGGACGGAGTCCAGGTGGGAACGAGGTTCGCGGCGACGGTGGAATCCTCGGCGCATGAGAATTACAAGGCGGCGGTCCTCGCAGCGGGGGACGGCGGCACGGTGCTGACGCTGAGGAATCTCGCCCCGGTCCGGATGATACGGACGCCCTTCGCCCTGAAGGCCGTGGAGGCCGAGCGGAGCGGTGCAACGCGCGGGGAGCTGGAAACGCTCCTCGGGACGAAGCGCGAGATGATGGGGATATTCGAGGGGAACGCGGAGGAGGGGGAGTTCGAGGCGGGACAGAGCTCCGGCCTGGTCAGGGAGATCCTCCCCGCGGGGGAGGTTGTGCGAAGGATGATGGAGCAGTATCACGATGCCGTTCACAGGTTGCCCTGAGGTTCGTTGATGAGCGAAACGTTCCTTGAACTGCTGCAGAACAAGATCGTCGTCTTTGACGGTGCGACGGGGACGCACCTGCAGGGACAGAACCTGAGCGCGGACGACTTCGGCGGCGAACACCTGAACGGCTGCAACGAGTATCTCGTCGTGTCGAAGCCCTCCGCGGTGGAGAACGTCCACCGAGACTACCTGGAGGCGGGGGCGGACGTCGTGGAAACGAATTCATTCGGGGGCGCGTCAATCGTCCTCGCGGAATACGGTCTCGCGCCGATGGCGTACGACCTTAACCTGCGGGCGGCCCGCATCGCCCGGGGCGTGGCGGACGCTTTTACGACCCCCGCCCGGCCCCGGTTCGTCGCCGGCTCGATGGGCCCCACGACGAAGCTACCCTCGCTCGGACACTGCACGTTCGCGGAGATGTCCGCCGCCTACGCCGAACAGGCGAAGGGTCTCCTTGACGGAGGGGTCGATCTCCTCTGCGTCGAAACGTGCCAGGACATCCTCCAGGCGAAAGCGGCGCTCTGCGGAATCTTTGAGTGCTTCGCCGCCGCGCGCCGCCGCGTCCCCGTGATCGTGTCGGTGACGGTGGAATCGACGGGGACGCTCCTGCTGGGGACGGAGATCGGCGCCGCGCTCGTGGCGCTCGAACCCTTCGACGTCGACGTGCTGGGGATGAACTGCGCCACGGGTCCGAAAGAGATGTCCGATCACGTCCGCACCCTCTGCGGCGCGAGCCCGAAGCCGGTCTTTGTGATGCCGAATGCCGGGATCCCGGAGAATGTCGGGGGCCATGCGCACTACCATCTGAGCCCGGAGGAGCTTGTCCGGTACCTCTCGCACTTCGTGAAGGATCTCGGCGTGAGCGTCGTCGGGGGGTGCTGCGGCACCACGAAGGAGCACATTCGCCGGCTCGCCGATGCGGTGGGGGGACTCGCGCCGAAGCAACGCGAAATCGATTTTATCCCGAGCGCGTCGAGCCTCTACCAGGCGGTCCCCCTGCACATCGATCCCCCCCCTGTCCTGGTCGGCGAACGGACGAACGCCAACGGGAGCAAACAGTTCCGCGATCTCCTTGCGGCGGAGGACTGGGAGGGGATCGTCGCGATGGGACGGGGGGCGGTCAAAGAGGGGGCGCACATGGTCGACGTCTGCGCCGCGTATGTCGGTCGAGACGAGGCGAAGGACATGAGGGAGATCATCACCCGGTTCAATACGCAGGTGACGCTCCCCCTCGTCATCGATTCCACCGAAGCGCCGGTCATCGAGGAGGCCCTCCGGCTCATCGCCGGGAAGGCGGTCGTCAATTCGATAAACATGGAGGACGGGGAGGAGAGGATTCGGAAGGTCGTCCCGCTCTGCAAGAAATACGGCGCGGCGGTGATCGCCCTGACGATCGACGAGCAGGGGATGGCCAAAACGGCCGACCGGAAGCTTAAGATCGCGAAGCGGATCTACGACCTTGTCGTGAACACGTACGGGATGAAGCCCCACGATCTGATATTCGATACGCTGACGTTCACGCTGGGATCCGGCGAGGAGGAATTCCGCCGGGCGGGGATGGAGACGATGGAGGGGATACGGCGTATCAAGCGGGAGCTGCCGGGTGTCAAAACGCTCCTGGGGGTCAGTAATATCTCGTTTGGCCTCTCTCCGGCCGTGCGCCACCCGCTGAACAGCGTCTTCCTTCACGGCGCGATTGAAGCGGGACTCGACATGGCGATAGTCCATGCCGCCCGGATCATGCCCCTGTACAAGATCGAAGAAAAAGGGCGCGCGCTCTGTACCGAGCTGATCGCCGACGCGAGGCGGTTCGAGGAGGTGACGGAAGGGGGGGTGACGCACCGGAAAGTGACCTATGATCCTCTCAAGGAGCTGATGGCCCTCTACGCGGGGACCGCGCGGGAGAAGCCCGCCGGCGCCGCCCGCGGGGGGACCGTCGAGGAGAGGCTGAAGACGAGAATCATCGACGGCGACAGGGCGGGGCTGCAGCAGGATCTCGACGAAGGGCTGAAAACGTATTCGGCGCTCGACATCATCAATACGATCCTCCTCGACGGGATGAAGGTTGTGGGGGAGCTCTTCGGGAGCGGCCAGATGCAGCTCCCGTTCGTCCTCCAGTCCGCCGAGGTGATGAAAGCGTCGGTGGCCTATCTCGAGCAGTTCATGAGCAAGGCGGACTCGACATCGCGGGGCGTGATGGTCCTCGCCACGGTCAGGGGGGACGTCCACGACATCGGCAAGAATCTTGTCGACATCATCCTGACGAACAACGGCTACCGCGTCGTGAACCTCGGAATCAAGGTTCCCATCGACGCAATGCTCAAGGCTGCCGGGGAGCACAGGGCGGATGCGATCGGCATGAGCGGGCTTCTCGTAAAATCCACGCTGATTATGAAGGAAAACCTCGGCGTCATGAACGAACGGGGAATCACGCTCCCGGTGATACTGGGCGGGGCGGCCCTCACCCGGAGGTACGTCGAGCAGGATCTGAGGAGCGTGTACAAAGGGCAGGTCTTCTATGCCAACGATGCGTTCGACGGATTGAAGTACATGGCCGGCATCGCAGCGGGGGCAACTCCGCCCGTATCAACGCCGGAGATGGCGCCGGTAACGTCGAAGATGGCGCCTTCTGTTGCGCCGGCGCCACCCTCTTTCGCGCCTTCGGTGTCGGCTGCCGGGGAGTCGGTGCAGGACGATAACGAGGAGTCGCTCACGGGGACGGAAGCGAAGATCGCGCTTGCGGAAAAGGAGTATCCCCGGCTGGTGCCCCGGCCGGAGCCCGCCGCCGCGGAGGCCGGTCCCCCCCGTTCGCGCGTCCGCCGGGATGTTCCGATCCCCGTTCCGCCGTTCTTCGGGTCAAAGATTGTGGAGAATCTTCCCCTGGAGGAGGTGTACCCGTATGTGAACGAGGTTGCCCTCATCAGGGGACAGTGGCAGGTGCGAAAGGGAAGGATGACAGACGAGGCCTACCGCGCGATGGTGCAGGAGAAGGTCATGCCGGCGTATGACGCGCTGAAGGAGAGGATCCTCCGTGAGAGGCTTCTCCGTCCCGCGGTGGTCTACGGGTATTTTCCCTGCCAGTCCGACGGGGACGATCTGGTCGTCTATGATGAGGGAGGAGTCTCCGAGCGTGCACGGTTCACGTTCCCGCGCCAGCGGGCGGACAGGCGCCTCTGCCTGGCGGATTTCTTCGCAGATGCGGACTCCGGACGGCGTGACGTCGTCGCATTCCAGCTCGTCACGATGGGAAAGAGAGCGTCGGAGGAATCGGCCCGCCTGTTCGCAACCGGAAACTACAGGGACTATCTGTACTTCCACGGACTGAGCGTCGAGTGCGCCGAAGCCCTCGCGGAACTCTGGCACAAACGGATCCGGGAGGAACTCGGCATCGCTGCGAACGACGCGCGCGATGTGAGGAGACTGTTTTCGCAGGGGTATCAGGGCTCCCGCTACAGTTTCGGCTACCCGGCCTGCCCCAATCTCGAAGACCAGTCGAAACTTTTCGACCTCCTTGACGCCGGGAGGATCGGCGTCCGCCTGACCGACGAATTCTCGCTCGAACCCGAGCAGAGCACAAACGCAATCATCGTCCATCACCCGGAAGCAAGGTATTTTACCGTTGTGTGAAGGGATATTTCCCCCCTGCCTTGCAATTCCACCCTCTTTTGATTATGTTTTCATAAATGGGAGACCTGTTCCGAAAGGGGATTGAGGAATTCAACACCCGGTCCTTTTTCGAGGCGCATGACACGTGGGAAGACCTGTGGCGGGGGACGTCCGGCCCTGACAGGCTCTTCTACCAGGGGTTGATTCAGACCGCGGTCGGTCTGTACCATATGAGGAACGGCAACTTCCGCGGCGCGCGCAGTCAGTTCGGCAAAGCCCTGGACAAGCTTGAGCGTTACCTTCCGGCGTATCACGGGATCGACACGGGGCATCTTGTTCAGGGGGTGCGCGCATGCCTGGCGAGCGTCGGAAACGGCGGCGCGGAAGATGTCGTCCAGCCTGACCCTCCCCCGGCACCGGAAATTCGGATGTCCTGAATCTCAGAACTGGCCCTTTCAGAATCAATCAACGGAGGAAGACTCTTATGTCAACAATGATCACTGAAGAATGCATAAACTGCGGCGCGTGTGAACCTGAATGCCCGAACACCGCCATTTACGCAGGCGGCGTTCAGTACGAATTTAACGGGAAGATGTTTGATGCACTGTCGAATGATTTCTACTATATCGTCCCCGAGAAGTGCACCGAGTGCGTCGGGCATTTCGATCAGGAGCAATGCGCCGCGGTTTGCCCCGTAGACTGCTGCGTCCCGGATCCGAACCATGTCGAAACGGAGGAAGTTCTCGCTGCCCGGGCAAAGGCGATTCATCCGGAGAAGGAATTCGGCGAGCTCGGTGCGTCAACCTCCCATTTCCGCAAGGGATGAGTTCACGCACTCTGTGCATGTGTGACTTTCGGGGTCGGTATCCCTTTAACGGGATACCGACCTTTCATTTTCCGGCCGATTTCACGGCCGGTTTTCCCGGATGAGCGCGGGCTTCCGCGGCCGCGGAGGCGCCTCGTTCCCGGTCCACACCCCGTCGGGGAGATACGGCGATGCACATCGGCGGCTACGACATCCACCCGGTGGAAACGGGCCGGTTTGCCCTCGACGGCGGGGCGATGTTCGGCGTCGTCCCGAAACCTCTTTGGGAAAAGACGAATCCCCCCGATGAGAAGAATCGCATCACTCTGGCCGCACGGGCGCTGCTCCTCAAGGGGGAAGGGCGTACCGTCCTCATCGACACGGGGAACGGGGGAAAACTCAACGAGAAGCTCGCGTCCATATACAGGGTGGACACGAGTGGATCGGACCTGGCCTCCTCGCTCGCCCGGTACGGAGTCTCCCCTGAAGCCGTCACCGATGTGATTCTTACGCATCTTCATTTCGACCACGCCGGTGGATCGACGATGCTCCTGAACGGAGAATCGGTCCCGGCTTTTCCGCAGGCCCGGTATTACGTCCAGGCCGAGCACTGGCGGGCCGCTGCGGCCCCGACGGAGCGGGACAGGGCGAGTTTCTTCCCCGAAGACTTTCTTCCCTTGCGGGAGCGCGGAGTGATCGAGTTTACCGAAGGGGAGGGAGAGATTCTCCCGGGAGTCGAAGTGCGCCTGGTCCACGGCCACACCGCCGCTCTGCAGTGCCCGCTCATAAGCGACGGCCGCACCACCCTCTTCTTCTGCGCCGACCTCGTCCCCACGGCGGCCCACCTCCCCCTCCCGTGGATCATGGCGTATGATCTGAGGCCGCTTGTAACGCTTGAGGAGAAACGGCGGCTTCTCACGCTTGCGGCCGACGAAGACTGGATACTGTTCTTCGAACACGATCCCGCCCTTGCCGCCGCCCGGCTCTCGAGGACCGACAAGGGGATCGTTCTGGGAGAACCCCTGACTATGGAATGAGCATGACATGAGCGCGGAGCGGTCATTCGTGAAGGTGGCGCGTCTTTCCGACATCGCGGAAGGGAGGAGCGCCAAGGTCAGGCTCGGCGACGACGAGATTGCGCTCTGGCGCGTCCGGGGGAAATTCTACGCGATCGGCAACGTCTGTTCGCACCAGCATTTTTCGGAGCTTCACCGGGGGATACTCTCCGGGTTGACGGTCGCCTGTCCCATGCATGGCTGGACGTATTCGCTGGAAACGGGGATCGCCGTTTCGGGGAGTGGAAGGGTCAGGACGTACGAGGTGAAGGTGGAGGGGGAGAACGTGTTCATCGGGCAGACTCCCCCCCCGGCGTGAGGAGCCATGGATACGCTGACAGAGCGGGTGAAATCGAAGTGCCGCGAACTCGGATTTACTTCGGTCGGCTTCGCCGCCGCGGTGGAACTGGAGGAAGAAGGGGCGCGGCTCCGCGGATGGCTCGACAGGGGCTACCAGGCGACGATGGGCTGGATGGCAGGGAGCGCCGCGAAACGGGCGGACCCCCGGCTCGTTCTCCCCGGCGCACGGTCCGTCATCGCCGTCGCGGTGAACTATTATACCGGCGTGCCCAACGGCCGGACGGAAGGGTGCGGGAGGATCTCGCGTTACGCCTGGGGTGACGACTACCATGACGTGCTCGGCGGGAAGCTGGATGAGCTCCGTGACTGGCTGCTTTCCGTCGCGCCCGGGTCGGAAGCCAGGGCCTACGTCGACACCGGTCCCGTGATGGACAAAGCGTGGGCCGTCCGGTCGGGAATTGGATGGCTCGGAAAGCACACGAACGTCATTACGCGCGAGATGGGGTCCTGGGTCTTTCTGGGGGAGATCATCACGACGCTTGATCTCGAGCCGGACGCCCCGGCGGTCGACCGCTGCGGGACATGCACGCTCTGCATCGACGCGTGTCCGACCGGGGCGATTGTCGAACCGTACGTCGTTGATTCGCATCTCTGCCTTTCCTACCTTACGATCGAGCACAGGGGGCCGGTGGAAGGGGAGGTGCGGGGGCAGTTCGACGGATGGATTTACGGCTGCGACACATGCCAGGATGTCTGCCCCTGGAATCTGAAATTCGAGACCCCGGCGGAGGACCCTGCGTTCCTCCCGCGCGAGGGATTCGTTTCTCCCCCGCTGGAAGCGTGGCACCGGATGGATCGGTCAGAGTTCACGGCCCGGTTCAGGCGGAGCGCGGTGAAACGGGCGAAGCTTGAGGGGCTCGTAAGGAATATCGGGATTGTACTCGGCGCCGGTGACCCTTCCGGTCAACTGCCGCCATCTCACAGGACACAGGAATGACGAATCGGGAAGCGGCTATGCACAGGCGGCTCATAATCATAGGTTCCGGCCCGGCCGGACTGACGGCGGCGCTCTATGCGGGGCGGGCGAATCTCGCACCGGTTGTGTTTGAGGGAATACAGCCGGGGGGGCAGCTCACGATCACAACGGAAGTGGAGAATTACCCCGGGTTCCCCGGGGGGATCATGGGTCCGGATCTCATGGACGTGTTCCGGAAACAGGCCCACCGGTTCGGCGCAACCTCCCTGTACAAGAACGTCACGAAGGTCGACTTCCGGTCCCGCCCTTTCCGCATCTGGGCGGACGATGAGGTGTACACCTCCGATGCCGTGATTGTTTCCACCGGGGCCTCGGCGAAGCTCCTCGGTCTCCCTTCCGAGAAACGATTCATGGGATACGGCGTTTCCGCGTGCGCGACGTGCGACGGATTCTTCTTCAAGGGTCTGAACGTCGTCGTAATCGGCGGCGGGGACACGGCAATCGAGGAAGCGACGTTCCTCACGAAATTTGCGGGGAAGGTCACCATCGTCCACAGGAGGGATTTGCTCCGCGCCTCGAAGATCATGCAGGAAAAGGCGCTCAGGAACCCCCGGATCTCGTTTATCTGGGATTCCGTCATTGAAGAGATCCTGGGGACGGAGGAGGGTGGGAAGAAAGCGGTGACCGGTGTCAGGCTGAAAAACGTGAAGACGGGAGAGCTCTCCGTGATCCCCGCAGACGGTGTCTTCATGGGAATCGGACACAGGCCGAACACGTCACTGTTTGCCGGACAGCTCGACATGGATTCCGTCGGCTACCTTGTCCCCCGCGGGAGAGGCACTGAGACGAATATCCCCGGTGTTTTTGCCGCAGGTGACGTCGCTGATAGCGTCTACCGTCAGGCCGTGAGCGCTGCCGGGACCGGATGCATGGCCGCTATCGATGCGGAGAGGTGGCTTGAGGAGCACGCTCCCCGTGCGGCGCCCTCTGCTGAAGGTGCCCCTGCGGTGGCTGACGCAACAGCAGATTCTGCGCATTCCTCATGAGCTGAGAGCGCAAACACATACCGAATCATTCTTCATCACGCCGGATGGGCTCCTCATCCGGCGGCTTTTTTTCCTGCCATCTATTCAGTTTCCCTGACGCATCCGCATTCCGGCTGTGCTAATGTTGCGCTCTTCCTGACGAAATGGCACGCGGACTTGCCGATCCGGAACGGGCTCAATCGCTGTAATACATTATTAATAAAAGGCTTAGCGAGAGACAGTCGCCTCTGGCATGCGTGTTGATATTAATGCTATCAAGTGACAAAAAAACATTCGCATCTGGACTATCAATAAGGAGATCATCGTATGCAGGCCATATTTGAATCCCTCTCCGCGTATGCTCCGCTCGATATCGAAGAGAACAACGAAGAACTCGTCGTCGTGGCGGAGGTGCCCGGGGTGAAGAAAGAAGATGTGAAAGTTTCGCTGGAGGATGGCGTGCTTTCAATCGGTGGGGAAAGAAAACCGAACGCCCTTGCCGGAAATGCGCGTGGACTTGTCCGCGAACACAGGCTGGGGAGATTTCACAGAACGGTGCGTCTCCCGTACGCCATCGACGCCGCAGCGGTCTCAGCGGAGCTTTCCAACGGTCTCCTGAGAATTGTTCTGCCGAAGGCGGAGGAAGCCAGGCCGAAGCAGATCGACGTCAAAGTAAAGTAAAGGTTCACTCCCCCCCGGGATTTCCGGGCGGGGCTATGGCTGTGGCGGAACGCGGGGATCGGTGGGATCCCCGCGTTCCCGCTGCGCCGGTATCGTTCATACTGACAGGAGCATTGCATAATGGCAAAGACCCGCAGTGAGTCACCGATGAAGAAATCTCCCGTCCCGCAGGCTCTCCCCGTTCTTCCGCTCCGGAACGCCGTCTTCTTTCCGCACCAGGTGACGCCGCTTTCGGTGGGGCGCGACGCGAGCATCAGGGCGATTGAGGCAGCGGCGAGGGACGAAGGGTTTCTTGTCGTCGTTGCACAGAACGACGGGGAGGTGGAAACGCCCCGGGAGAAGGACATTTTTTGGGTGGGGACGCTCTCGCGGGTTCTGAAGGTGTTCACGCTCGCCGACGGGACGCGCAACGTTCTGGTGCAGGGGATCCGGCGCGTCCAGCTCATCTCGGTCCTCCAGACCGAGCCGTTCATACACGCGGTCGTCCGCGACGTGGAGGAAGGGAGCGTCACGGGCATCGAGGTCGAAGCGATGGCGACAAACCTGAAATCCCAGTTCCGGAAGGCCGTTGAGCTCTCCCCCAACCTGTCCGAGGAACAGCTCTCCATCGTCCTCTCGCTCGAAGAGCCGGAGGCGATGACGGACATGATCGCGTCCATGATCCCGGTCGGCGTCCCTGAAAAGCAGGAGATCCTCGAGACGAAGGAAATACGTCTCCGGATGGAGAATCTGACGCTCGCCCTCACGAAGCTCGTACAGAAGCTCGAGCTCGGGAGCAAGATCCAGTCCGAGGTCCAGGACGGGATCAACAAGTCGCAGCGGGAATACTACCTGCGCGAGCAGATGAAGGCGATTAAGAAAGAGCTCGGAGAAGAGGAGGGGAACGTCGAGGCGGGCGAGCTCCGCAGGAGGATTGACGAAGCGCATCTCCCCGAGGAGGCACTGAAGGTCGCCGAGAAGGAGTTCAAACGCCTTTCCCAGATGAACCAGGCGTCCGCCGAATATACCGTAAGCAGGACGTACCTGGACTGGATCCTCGACCTTCCCTGGAGCGTTTCCACGCAGGACACACTGGACATCGCGCATGCGCGCGGCGTCCTCGAGCGCGACCATTACGGCCTGGAGAAGGTGAAGAACCGTATCCTGGAGTACCTTGCGGTGCGGAAGCTCAAGAACGATATGCGCGGCCCTATACTCGTGTTCGTGGGACCACCGGGGGTCGGGAAGACGTCCCTGGGGCGTTCGATCGCGAACGCCCTCGGCCGCAAGTTCGTCCGGATGTCCCTCGGCGGTGTTCACGACGAGGCCGAGATCCGGGGGCACCGTCGCACCTATATCGGCGCGCTGCCGGGGAGGATCATCCAGGCCATGAAGAAGGCCGGCTCGAACAACCCGGTCCTCATGCTGGACGAGGTCGACAAGCTGGGTTCCGACTTCCGGGGAGATCCCTCATCAGCGCTGCTCGAGGTCCTGGACCCGGAACAGAATTTTTCGTTCAGTGATCACTATCTCGAGATCCCGTTCGATCTTTCCGGTGTGATGTTCATCGCCACCGCGAACATGATCGAGTCCGTGCCTCCGCCGTTGCGCGACAGGATGGAGATCATCGAAATTCCGAGCTACGTGGAGGATGAGAAGCTTCACATCGCGAAGAACTTCCTCCTGCCGAAGCAGGTCGCGGAACACGGACTGACTCCCGGGCAGTTCACGATAAGTGATGACGCGCTCAGGAGCATCATCGCGGGATACACGCGAGAATCCGGGGTCCGTTCGCTCGAACGGACGATCGCACGCGTCGTGCGGGGGGTTGCGCGCGAGGTAGCGGAAGGGACGAGCGTGAAATCATCGGTCACGCGGGATTCCCTCACGCGGTACCTGGGGCAGCAGAAATTCTTCCCGGACGTCGCCGAGCGGATCAACCGGCCCGGGATTGCCGTGGGCCTCGCATGGACGCCCGTCGGCGGGGAAATCCTCTTCGTGGAAGCGACGAAAATGAAAGGAAAGGGGAACCTTATCGTGACGGGGCAGCTTGGCGACGTAATGAAGGAGTCGGTCCAGGCCGCCCTCAGTTTTATCGCGGCGAACGCGGGGACGCTCGGCGTGAAGCCGGATTTTCGGCAGGAGCTCGATATCCACGTCCACGTCCCCGCCGGGGCGATCCCCAAGGACGGACCGTCGGCCGGCGTGACGATGCTGACCGCCCTGACGTCCCTCCTGACCGGAAGGCGCGTGAGGAACGATCTGGCGATGACGGGAGAGATCACGCTCCGCGGCGCGGTGCTCCCCATCGGCGGCGTGAAGGAGAAGGTCCTCGCTGCGCACAGGGCGGGGATCAAGACCATACTCCTCCCCGAGCGGAACAGGATGGACCTTGAGGAGATCCCGAAACAGGCGCTGGAAGGGAAGGGCCAGATCCAGTTCCACTTTGTGCGTGAAATGGAGGAAGTGCTCTCGCTGGCGCTCCTGTCGGCGGATGATTCGGCCGCGCTTGCGGCGTCCCCCCTCGACCTTCAACCGGCCGGGGCGAACTGAGTCTCACGCCGGGTCCCCGGACGCGGGGGCCCGGCCGTGCGGCAGAACAATCGCCCTGCTGTTCAGCGTGAGCCGCTGTACATGACCGTCTCCGGATATGTCTCCGGTGAACGTTGCAGGTAATCGGCGATCAGCAGTTCGCGTATGCTCTTCGCTCTTTCGGCAAGATTGATCGAATCCCCCTGCTTCGTGAAGAGCGTGACATGGCCCACGATCCCGGGGTCAATTTGTTCGATGCTCTCCAGCGCATACGGGATTTCTATCCCGTCAAATGAATTGTTGTTCATTGTTGCTCCTCTCCTCCAGTTGCGGATGCACATAGATCCCGGTCACATCCCGTATCGCACACAGAATGCCGGAAAACCGACGGTTCCTCCGAACGCGGGTATCGTCCGTGATTCCACCGAGGCATGCAGTCCCCTGTTGTATGACCCCGTCGTGAGCGCGGCATCCAGCGCGCTGACAACGTGGTTGACGACCGCAATGCCGACATAAATGCTTCCCGTGATGTAATACGCATTCCCCTTCCCCCGTTCCGCCGAATAGTAGAGGAACTCGCCCGAGAGCTGATCCCCGTACGTGAACACGGGAGGGGCGTCGTCCCAACCTTCGTTGAACTGCGGATACTTCCCGATCACTTTGTAGTACTCGATCTGGTTGAAGGGAGGCAGGACGTGGGAATAATAGCTCGTTGCGGGGAGCGCCCCGAGATCCGATTCCATCCTGTTCAGTTCCGCCCAGTTCACCCTCAGCCACGGCAAAGCCCCCTCCGTCCCGGGGATCAGCCAGTTATAGGGGCCGTGAGGAGGATTGAGGTTGTCCTGCGTCCACTGCGCATATCGCACCACGCTCCAGTGTGCATTTGCGTAATCCTGGACGTAATCGATCTGGCGTGCGCCCCTGTGATTGTAGCTGTAGGCGATCGCCAATATGGCGGCTTCCGCAGCGAAAAAGAGGGCCGACTTGAGGTAACTTCCCGCGTAGAATTCTCCGGACCCCGGCAGAACCAGAGACAATCCCGCTGCGAGCCAGGGAGATTTTCGCGCCGGAACTGGCTCGTCCGCTCCCCCCTCCTGGAATCCCATCGCGGGGTTTCCCGGCATTCCAAAATCGAGACGTGCGATCCCGCTCGGCGGGTTCGTCGTCGTGTCCCCGCGCAGGAGAACACAGGAACCCTGTTCCCCGGCGGAACAAAGGACCGTGATAAGGACCGCCGTGAGTATCCCGCAAAACCGTCGTGTCGCCATCGACTCTTCCTCATCATGGTGAATTTGAGCGCCGCACGGATCGCGGCGCGCACGCGCTCGGGTACCGCCGGAGAGGGCCACGCATTCCCGCCCCGCGCCTTGCGCGCAAATGACCGCGCGGCCCGGAGGAGATTCCAGACGGAGTGAACCGGAGCAGGGAATGATCCCGCCTATCCCGGGGATACCGGGCGGCGGATCAAATGAGAAGAGTGCAGTGGAGGAGGTAAATCGGGTCGGAAGAGGAAAAGCTTGTCACGCAAGGTTGTTCATCGAGAAGAAAGAGCGACACGAACGTCGAAGGGGGTCCGAGCGGATCGGAGGCAAGAGCCGGACTATCCTGGTCAACGACAACCAGGACTTTCTTCTCGGGAGCTTTCTGGGACTGGGGAACGCCGGGAGACTGGTCGCAGGGAATCGACGCCGGAAGATCCGAACAGACCTCATCGTCGTCGTGAATGACGTAATTCGACGAAAAAAGATCGTCCAGGTTTGCGGAATCCGCGAACAACGAAACAAGAAATATCCAGGAGATGAGAAAATACAGCCTGGACCTTTTGTCAACGAACTTGTTCATGAAGGAGCGGCGACGTCCCTTTATACTCGTAAAAGTATAACCACCCCTGTGTGAAAAGTCAAGCTGGGCTAATCCGACCCCTTGTTGACACTGACAGGTTTGTTTCGTATAATCTTCTTGTAAATCAACAACTTACGGCATTCCCGCCAAATCCATGACGAAGTCGACAAAATGGTTTCTCGGCATACTGGCGGTCCTTGCCCTCTTCGCCCTCGGATTCACCCTCTTTATCACCTCGTTCGTCTCTTCCGCCTCTGACAGGACGGAGACGGTCACTTCCGGCTCCGGTGACAGGATTGCCGTCGTCGACCTGCGCGGGGAGATCACTTCTTCCGAGGAGGTCATCCGCCAGTTGAAAAAGTACCGCGGGATGGGGGGTGTCAAGGCGATCCTCCTCCACATCGACTCTCCGGGCGGGGGTGTCGTCGCGAGCCAGGAGATGTACGAAGAGGTGAGAAACACCAGAGACGGCGGAAAGCCGGTCATCGTTTCCATGGGATCGCTCGCGGCGAGCGGGGGCTACTACGTTGCGTGCGGCGCATCCCGCCTCGTGGCGAATAAGGGGACGCTCACCGGGAGCATCGGGGTCATCTCGGAATTCCTCCAGGTCAAGGATGCCCTTGCGAAGCTCGGCATCGCCGAGAAGACGATAAAGGCCGGAAAGCTGAAGGACGCCGGCTCGCCGACGAAGAATATGAGCGAAGACGATGAGGCCTACTTTCAGAAACTGATGGACGACGTGCACCGGCAGTTCATCGACGTCGTCGCCCGCGAGCGGCGAATGCCGGAGGCGAAGGTGCGCGCTCTGGCGGACGGGCGCGTCTTCACCGGCGAACAGGCGGTGACTCTCGGGCTCGTTGACACGATAGGCACGTTCGAAGATGCGGTGAAGATCACCGCGGCGATCGCCGGGATCAGCGGTGAGCCCGCGATCGTCAGGGAGAAGCGGCGGCAGCCCTGGTGGGACACGATGTTCGGGGAAGCGGGGGAAACCCTCCGCGACATCAAACAGCAGATCCTCGATCGGCCTGCACTGTCGTACCGTTTTGCGGGTCCCCCGTATTGAGCCCCAACAACAACTAAGGAGATCCTGCGTTGACGAAGGCAGATATCGTGGACACCATAGCCACCGCCACCGGCCTGACAAAGGTTGAGACGGAAGCGGTTGTCGACGGGTTCATCTCGACCGTCATCAACGCCCTGAAGGAGGGGAAGAACATCGAGATCCGCGGGTTCGGGAGTTATAAGGTCAAGAAACGGAAAGGGCGTGTCGCACGGAACCCGCGGACGGGCGAACAGGTGATGGTCGGAGAGCACTGGGTTCCCCTGTTCAAGGTGTCGAAGGAAGTGAAAAGCCTCGTCAACGAAAACCTGCAAAAGGGCCAGGCCTGATGGCGGTTGCGAAGCTCGTATGCGGAGATTGCGGTGAGACGCTCGCCCCGTCGGATGTCCGGTGTCCCTCATGCGGTGCTTCGATCGAAAGAGAAGAATCCCCGCCCCCCGCTCCAGCGCTTCCCGCCGTTCCTCTCCTCTGCGCCTCGTGCGGACAGTCCAATCCTCCGGGAACGGAATTCTGCGGCTCGTGCGGAGCCCGGCTTGTCTCCCGCGCGCCCGCGAAGGGGAAGGCGAAGGCAAAGGGGAATGTCCCACGCGAGTCCGTCAAACGGGAACGGAAAAAGGGGGCTCCCGGTGTCGGGATCTGGCAGATTATTTCCGTCATGGCGGTTCTGGCGCTCCTCGGGTATCTCGTCTACGAGCAGATCAGGGGGGAGAAGACCGGGACGCAGGGCTCCGTGGAATCAGGTATGCCGCAGGGGGGGGGATCCCCCGCCGCCGGCATCGGTATGCAGTCCGTCGACCTGAAGCCGCTTGAAGACGCAGTGCGTGAGAACCCCGCGGACGCCGCGGCCCAGCTCAGGCTTGCCAATGCGCTCAACGACAATCAGCGCCTGTCGCAGGCGATTGAGGCATACAGGAAGTACCTTGTGATGCGGCCGAAGGATCCCGACGCAAGGACCGACTTTGCGATCTGCTTTTTCAAGCAGGCCCAGTCGGACACCCTGCACCGCGATGCGCTCCTTCATCAGGCCGCAGGGGAGATGGAAAAAGCGTTCAACGGAGCCCCCCGGCCTCACCAGCCGTCGGCGTTCAATCTCGGCATCGTCTATCTTCATCTCAACGACCTGGACCGTTCGAACACCTGGTTCAAGAAGGCCCTGGAGATCAACCCGGAATCCGACCTCGGCAAACGGGCGCGGAACATGATAACGCAGCACACGGTTCCACAATAGAAGAAAGGAAAGGACATGCCCAGCGGCAAGAAAAGGAAGCGTCACAAGATGGCGACGCACAAACGGAAGAAGCGTCTGAGGAAAATGCGTCACAAGAAGAAAATCCGGTAGGCCGCCGGCGCAGCTCTCGCGGGCTGCGCCGGTGTGTTGATTCTTTGGGCCATTCTTGGTACCATAAGTCATATTCCAGCCGGAAATCAGGTCAGATTCAAGACTCGAGGCGAAAATGCAACAGGATAACAGCGGTATGCTGAAAGGGTTGATCATCGGTGTCCTGGCGGGTGGCGCGGTGGGGGCACTTGTCGCGCTTCTGTATGCCCCCAAGAGCGGCCGGGAGCTGCGGGCCGAGATCAAGGAAAAAGCTGACGGACTCATGGAAGGCGCCGAGGAATATCTGTCCGCGGCAAAGTCAAAAGCCGGGGAGATCGTCAGCGACGCGAAGAAACGCTCCGACCAGCTTATCACGGACGCGAAACACAAGGCTGACTCTCTCCTCGAGGATGCGGATAAAATCATCTCCGACGCCCGCACGAAGGCTGCCCCCCTTGCGCAGGAGGGCGCCCGCCTGAAGAACGCGGTCAAGGCGGGTATCGACGCCTACAAAGATAAAGACGAACGCCGCAGGTCCTGAACGGTCCTGCACCTCTGAGAGGAGATCCCTTTGGAACCAGTTCTCGTTATCGCTCTCATCATTGCACTCCTCTGTCTTTCCGCTCTCTGCATCTATCTCATCTTTGTCCTTGCGCGTGTCAGGGATATTCTCAACGGCGCGGAGAAGGACTTCAAGGAGATGACGTCTCGCGCCGTCCCGATCCTCGAGAACATGGAGTACATCACCGCCCGGGTCAAGAGCATTACGGAGAACATCGACGACCAGGTCATGGTCGTGCGCGAGTCGATTTCGTCTGTGAAGCAGATCGCCGAAAACCTCGTCGCCATGGAGCGCAAAGTCCAGGACCGGATCGAAGGTCCGATACTGGATTCCGTTGCCTTCGTCGCGTCCGTGTTTAACGGCGTGCGGACGTTCTTCGACCGGCTCCGCATCTGACGCTACCGGGAGCCTCTCCCGGCACGCCGTCCCCTGTTCTTTACCACCATCCGCCGCAGCACTCCGTCCGGGGCGCCGCGCGCACCCTCAGTCATTTGGAGGAACTACTACCGACATGAAAGAATTCACCCCCGACCATATCAGAAACGTGGCCCTGATCGGCCACGGAGGCTCAGGGAAGACTTCGATCGCGGAAGCGATGCTCTTCTCCGCCGGGAGCACGACACGCCTCGGCAGGGTGGAAGAGGGTAATACCCTCTCCGACTACCACCCCGACGAAATCGAACGGCAGATCTCCATCAACGCCTCCCTCCTGTTCTGCGAATGGAAAAACACCAAGATCAACATCCTCGATACCCCCGGCTACACCGACTTCACGGGCGAAGTGAAGGCCTCCCTCCGGGTCGCCGACACCGCCGTCGTTCTTCTCAAGGCTGTGGAAGGCGCCGAGGTGGGGACTGAAATCGTATGGAAATACACGGTGGAATTCGGGACCGCGGCGGTGTTCGTGGTGAATAAGCTGGATCAAGAGAACGCCGATTTCGAGAGGGCGGTCCAGCAGGCCCGCGAGATGATAAGCCACGACATCGTGCCTGTCCAGTTCCCGCTCAAAGCGGGGCTCGGTTTTGACGCTGTCGTCGACGTCGTTCGCATGAAACTTCTGAAATTCCAGCCCGGGGGGAACGGCAAGGTTGTCGAATCGGAGATCCCCGCCGAAGCCGTGGCGAAGGCGCAGGAGATGCGACAGGGACTCCTCGAGGTTGTCGCTGAAACCGATGAGACCCTCCTCAACAAGTATCTGGAACAGGGGGGACTTCCGGAAGAGGATCTCAGGAAGGGGATGCGCAGCGGCATCCGCGCCCGGAAACTTTTTCCCCTGCTCTGTTCCTCCTCGACGCAAAATGTCGGGGTCTCGACGCTCATGGATTTCCTCGTCGAGTTTGCCCCCGCGCCGGCCGAGCGGGGCGAGCTGCACGGCTCGACTCCCGGTGGAGGGGAGGGGGCGAAAGAGGTCGTGACCCGGCAGGATCCCTCGGGCCCGCCGTCGCTCTTCGTGTTCAAAACGGTGTCGGAATCCCACGTGGGAGAGCTGTCGTATTTCCGGGTCTGTTCGGGGAGTGTCAGCCCGGGGCTCGACATGGTGAACGAGACCAACGGCAAAACAGAGCGCCTCGCGCAGCTGTTCGTCATGAGCGGGAAGGACAGGAAAGAGATCAACCTCCTCGCCGCCGGAGACATCGGCGCGGTCGTGAAGCTCAAGGATACGCACACGAACAATACGCTGAGCAGCAAGAATTTTCCGGTCGTGTATCCCCCCGTGGAGTTCCCGCTCCCCGTCTTCCACGCCGCGATCACCCCGAGGGCGAAGGGGGACGAGGACCGGATGTCGACGGGTCTCCACGCCATCCACCAGGAGGACCCGACGTTCGTTTTCCACGTGGAGGGGGAGCTCCACCAGACGATCATCAGCGGACAGGGGGAGCTGCACCTCGACATCGTTGTCCGCCGGCTGAAACAGCGGTACAACGTGGAAGTTGACCTGAGCGAGCCCCGCGTCGCCTACCGCGAGACGATCAAAGCGACGGTGAAGGACTCCGAATTCAAGCACAAGAAACAGACCGGGGGGCACGGCCAGTACGGCCACGTGCACCTGCGTCTGGAGCCCCTTAAGCGGGGACAGGGGTTCGAGTTCCTCGATGAGATCGTGGGGGGTGTCGTTCCGGGGAAGTTCATCCCCGCCGTCGAGAAGGGCGTCGTCGAGGCGATGAAGGAGGGGCCGCTTGCCGGATACCCCGTCGTCGACGTCCGCGTCGCTCTCCACTACGGCTCGTACCACGATGTGGACTCGTCGGAAATGGCGTTCAAGATCGCCGGCTCCCAGGCGTTCAGAAAAGGATTTCTGGAAGCGAGGCCTGTGCTCCTGGAGCCCATTTTCAACATCGAGGTCAAGGTTCCCGAGGACGCCATGGGGGATGTCATGGGGGACATCTCCTCCAGAAGAGGGAAGATCGCCGGGATGGAGGGGGCCGGGCACTACCAGATCATACGCGCCCAGGTACCCGCGGCAGAGCTTCACAAGTACGCGACGATCCTCCGGTCAAAGACCGGGGGGCGCGGCGTGTTCGGGGCGACGATGTCGCACTATGAGGAAGTCCCGCGGGAAGTAGCGGAGAAAGTGATCGCCGCGTCGGAGAAAGCGAAAGAGCAGGCTGCCTGATCGCGGAGAAAGACGCAGGGAGGCGCTCCGGGGGCCAGCCGTCGGGCCCCCTTCCTATTGGCTCGCGGCGATTTTTGGCGTGAACTAATAGTCCCGCCGCTCTTCGGCGGGCCTCTCTTGGTCCCGCCGTTCTCAGGCGGGAAAATAAAAGTACCATCTTGTGGCACAGTCCTGTATGAAAGGAGACGCTCATGAATCGGATGTGGTCTCCGTGGCGCTCTGTCTACATCCAGTCGTTCGGCGCGGGGAAGAAGCGAAAAGCGAAAGAGAGCATATTCCGGTCTGCGTTCCGCGCGCATGATGACGAAAAAAATCTTGTTCTCTGGCGGGGAAAGCTCTGTTTTCTCATCATGAACCGTTATCCGTACAACAGCGGTCACCTCATGATCGTCCCGAACCGCCAGACGGGGGACGTGCAGGATCTCACGCCCGCCGAGCTCGCGGAAATCATGAAGACCGCGCAGAGAGCGATGAAAGCACTCGACACGCTCATGCACCCGCACGGGTACAACTTTGGCGCGAACTTCGGAAGGACGGCGGGTGCGGGGATCGACGATCATGTCCACTTTCACATCGTCCCCCGGTGGAACGGGGACACGAATTTCATGCCGGTGCTCTCCGATACGAAAGTGATCTCCGAGGACATGAACGTGACGTGGAGCAATTTGCGCAAATTACTGTAATTCGTGCAAATACCGGGTTAAACGCCTCAATTTCCGAAGTGTCTAATGTTTGCCGCCACACGATTCTTGAGAGCTGATGGAGCCCCGCTCGGATATTGAACTCGTCCAGGAGGTTCGGAACGGCCGGCGGCAGGCCTTTACCGAGCTCATGAGAAGATACCAGGAGCGGGTATACTGGGTTGCCCGCCGTATCGTCGGATCGCATGACGATGCGGACGACGTTGTGCAGGAGACGTTCGTCAAGGCGTATCTTGCGCTGGGAGAGTTCAGGGGCGACTCGAGTTTCTTTACGTGGATCTACAGGATCGCCGTGAATCTGTCCCTCAACGCGCTCCGCAAACGGCAGGTCCTGAACTACCTTCACGAAAGCGAACTCCTGAGCCGGATTCTCCCGTCGCCGGACGACCCGGAGAAAGACCTGGAGCATTCGGAGACCGAATCCGCCCTCCAGCACGCGGTCGCGACGCTTCCGGAAAAGCAGAAGGCTGTGTTCGTCATGCGCTACTATGACGAAATGACGTACGAGGAAATCGGACGCGTGCTGAAAACGTCCGTCGGCGGGCTGAAGGCAAACTATTTTCATGCACTGAGAAAAGTGCGGGAGCACATGCGCAATGAAATACAGGATGGAGAAAAACCCTCTCACGGGTGAGGCCGAGCGCGAGCTCACCTCCGAAATACGGCAGCGTGCGGGAGCCGGGGGAGATACCCCCTCGCGCCCCCCGGACGCCTACTGGCAGAATCTCATTATCAGGGTCAACAACAGGATCGACGAGGCGACAAGCGGAAGGGCGCTCTCGATAAGCTGGGCCGGACGCGTGGCGATCCCCGGGGTCGTTGCGATTGTTTCCTTCCTCGTGGGGCTTCATTATATTGCCCCTGACGCGTCTTTCCGCGAGCCCTCGGTGGCCGACGTTGTTCTGGCCCTGCCCCCGGCGGCCATCGATTCGCTTCTCATGGACCCCTCGCGCGCGGATCCGTCGCTCTCGGTGGAGGACGTCGCGACGGATGTGTTCGTGTTCTCGCGGCAGCAGATTGCCGAGTATTTCATCGACAACGGAAATGCGGGCGACGCGCTCGACGCGATCCCCGACCGCGACGCGAACACGGTTCTTTCGGTGCTGTCGACCGATGAAAAATAAAAAACGGGAAGGGACAAAGGATGCCATGAAAACTCTACAACGATGCGCTCTTGCCTGCTTTCTTCTCTTTCCCCCCTTCCTTGTCGCGCAGGCGGTTCATCCGGGGGATGTGCAGGGGACGGAACGGCCCTCCGATCGGATCGAGAACCTGAGGAAGGTCCGGCTTGTCGAGGTGCTCGAGCTGAAGGAAGATCAGTCAGTCCGGTTCCTTGCGCGGATGAACGAACACGACAACGCGCGCCGTGCCCTTGTGAAGGAACGGGGGGACGCCCTGGATAGGCTCGAGCGTCTCGTCCGGAACAAGGCGGAAGACGGCGAGTTTGAAAAAGGGTTTGCGGACGTCGCCGCTGTCGACGACAGCTTGATGGCGGAGCGGCGGAACTTCTTCGCGGGGCTTTCCGACATCCTCTCCCCGACGCAGCGAGCGAAAATGCTCATATTCGAACGGCGGTTTGAGAAGGAGCTTCGTGAGGCGATGCGCGAGGCGCAGCAGCGCCGTAAGGACCAGTGAGCGCTCCAGACCTGCAGATTTGTTGAATCAGGGGGGGTGAATCACCCCCTCTTTCTTTTCTCCCCTTATTCCCTGCTTTCAGAAGCTTCCTCCCGGGTCGAAATTCCTAATAATGCTACGCTATTCCTATCCCTGAAAAGAACGCCGTTTAATTTTACAACTTTACGTTGAATATGTAATCATTATCTCCGCATACCCTTCAAATTAACAGATTTTCAAAACGGTTTTCCCTCCCCCGTTCCGAGGTCTCCTCCGGTTTTCCCCCGATTCTCTGGCATGCCGATTGACAGTGATGGGTCAGAATAGAGCATTGCACCTGGCCCCTCCTGCGGGGTTCTCTCTTTCACCTAAAACAAGGAACCAGACAATGAAACGCGCAGCTACCGCATGTCTGATCTTGATCACGTTCCTGCTGCTCGTGGCCATGGTGTTTACCGCCTCGGCACAGGTCGTGAATCTGAAGATCGACGCAATCTACCCGACAAGGTTCGGGACCGGCGCGCTGAAACCCCCCACCGGAACTAATCCTGTATCATCCGGTCTCAGCGTCGTCCCTGTCAGCATGAGGGTCTACTTTGTTGCAGACACGACGGGTTCGGGAGCGAGCACCGTCTCGTCGTTCTCATGGAGCGTGACTGCCAGGCCGACCGGGTCGACCGCGAATTTTAACCAGACCAGCACGATTACCGACACGCTTATCCCCGACATCGAGGGTGTGTATACGATACAGCTCGTCGCAGGCGGCAAGACGCTGACGCAGGACATCACGGCGAGCAACTACAAAGGATCGACTGTCGCCACCGACTGCGGACTCTGCCATACGGTTATCCCCAAAGCGCAGGCGGCGTATAATCAGTGGAAGTCGAGCGACCATGCCACGATGTTCCTTCGCGGCATCTCGGGAATGCTCGAGGTCCAGAACAATCCGACGGCAAGCGATTCCGTTGGCGCGTACGGCACCAATTGCGTCAAGTGCCATACGACGGGATGGGATCAGAAGGCGAACAACGGGAACTTCGGCTACCTTGCCCATCAGGCGAACGGCGGGACCGCTGCATGGGACACGTCATGGACAAAGAATTCGTCTGTGACGATCACCCCGGCGGACATCTACATCAAGTACGGTGATTCGACGAACTGGAACCAGATGACAGGTTCCTACGCCAACCTTGTCGCGACCTCGAATATCGGCTGCGAGGAGTGCCACGGCCCTGCGAACTATCATTCATCGCATGCGTCGCCGCTCGGCATAAGCCGGAAGAGCAATACCTGTATGCAGTGCCACGCCGCCAACGCCATCGGCGGTCACCACGCGCTCGGGAGCTACTGGCTGACATCCACCCACGCAAAGCTGCCGAACGGCGCGCACACGGCGCAGACAAGTTGCTATCCGTGCCACAGCGGATCCGCGTTCGTCACGTGGATCAAAGCCGGGAAAAATTCCAAGGCGCCGTATGACACGACGACCGTGAACGGCCTCCCCTCCCCGACGAACGACGGCGACGTGGAGATCGGCTGCCCGACCTGCCACGATCCGCACACAATGCAGCTCCGCACGACGAAGCTCGATTCGCTCCGGAACGGTTACGTTCCGCCGGCGAACGTCGGCGGCGTCGGCCAGCTCTGCATGAACTGCCACAACTCGCGGTACAGCGTGGCCGCCAAGGTGACGACGAAGGCCCCGTATTACGGCTTTGCCGACCGCTTCGGCCCGCACCACAACCCGCAGGCCGACATGTACTTCGGATCGAACGGGTACACCTACGGTGACACGACGCTCCAGGGTCTCATGACGCATGCGACGGCGGCTGATGCATGCGTGACGTGCCACATGGCTCCCGGCGGCAATCCGGGGAACCCGACTCAGGCCGGTCACACGTGGGCGATGGTCGACAGCCTGGGGAACCCGACGGTCAGCGGCCTCCTCGCCTGCCAGCCCTGTCACGGCGCGATCGCGAAGTACACGGATATCAGGGCGTCGGCGGATTACGACGGGAACGGCAAGATCGAGGGCGTGCAGACGGAAATCCAGGGGCTTCTCGCCAAGCTGAAGGCAAGGCTTCCCCATGATGCCACGGGCGAAGTCATCACGATGCTGGCCGATACCGGGACGACGAAATTCAGCCAGAAGATGGTCGGGGACATCTGGAACTACTGGTTCGTCATGGAGGACCGGAGCATCGGCGTCCACAATCCGAAATACGCCGTGGCGCTCCTGCAGAAGGCTCTCAACATCACGTTCACGGGGATCAAGTCCCTGGGAGGGGTGCCGGCCACGTATTCCCTGAACCAGAACTTCCCGAACCCGTTCAACCCGACCACGACGATCGAGTTCGCCCTGCCGCAGCACGAGACGGTCAGGCTCGAGGTCTATGACATACTCGGCCGGCTCGTCAGCACGCTGGCGAACAGCGACATGAATGCCGGGACGTACCGTGTGGTCTGGAACGGAAAGGATGCAAACGGGCAGTCCGTTGCGAGCGGCCTGTATCTCTACAGGCTCCAGGCGGGCTCGTTCACGTCCGTCAAGAAAATGCTCATGCTGAAGTAACTGTCTGCTTCACGCACCACCCACAGGAAGGCGGCCCGAAAAGGCCGCCTTTCTCTTTTTATTGACAAGCCCTCGTGCGGAGAGTATATTGTTCCTCATGAGACAAGTCTACCTCGACCATACCGCCACGACTCCGCTGGACCCCCGCGTCATGGAAGCGATGCGTCCCTTCTTCTCCGTGACGTTCGGGAATGCGTCCTCGATCCATGCCTACGGAAGGGAAGCGAAGGAGATGCTCGAGAGGGCACGCGGGATAATCGCCGGGGCCCTGGGCGCGGAGCCCGCGGAGGTCATATTCACAAGCGGAGGCACGGAGGCCGACAACCTTGCAATTGCGGGCGTCATGTCTGCCGCGTCGGGGCGTGACGGGATTGTGACGTCGCAGGCGGAGCACCATGCGGTGCTCGAGCCCTGCAGGCTGATGGCCGAAAAGGGAAAACGCGTATCGTTCCTCCCCGTTCGTGCGAACGGCGCCGTCGACATGGACGCGCTCGCCCGCGGCGTCGGGCCGGGAACCGCCCTCGTGAGCATCATGCATGCGAACAATGAAACGGGGGCCGTCTCGGACATCGCGGCGATCGCCGCGATTGCGCACGGGGCGGGAGCGCTGCTGCACACAGACGCGGTGCAGAGCGCCGGGAAGATCCGCGTCGATATGAACGGGCTCGGAGCGGACCTGGTGTCCCTCTCGGCGCACAAAATGTACGGCCCCAAAGGGATAGGCGCTCTCGTGGTGAGGCGCGGGACTCCCCTCGAAGCCATCCTTCACGGCGGGGGTCAGGAGCGTGGACGGAGGCCCGGGACGGAGAACGTCCCCCTCGCGGTAGGATTCGCGGAGGCATTCCGGCTTTCGTTGCTCGGGATGGAAGAGGAATCCCTCCGGCTTGGCGGGCTTCGCGACGCCCTGGAAAGGCGCCTGCGTAATCAGTTTCCGGGAATCATCGTGAACGGCGATTCCGGGTCGCGCCTCCCGCATATACTGAACGTTTCCTTCGGCGCGGCGGAGTATCCCCTGGAGGGGGATATGCTCGTGATGAACATGGATCTCGAAGGGATTGCCGTCACGAGCGGGTCCGCGTGCACTTCGGGAAGTCTCGAACCGTCGCACGTCATACGCGCGATGGGGAAGGATGAGAAGACCGCAAAGGCGACGCTCCGGTTCTCGTTCGGCAGGGGGAATACGATGGACGACGTCGCATATGCCGCGGAGAAGCTCGCGCTTGTCGTCGGGAGAATGCTGACATAGCGGGCCGTCTGAACGACTCCTACCGCTCTCCCTTGCGCAGCCTTTCCGCCTCGCGAAGGACGATCCCGTACCGCAGCCCCCGCTCGCTCACGCGCATTGAATCAAATCTGAAGTGCGCTATGATCTCGCGGGCGATGAGAGTCCCCGCGACGATCACGTCGCTCCGCCCTTCCATCACTTCCGAGAGTTCCCGTATCATCCCCGAGGGCATTCTCTGGAGCATTGCGAAGAGCGATTCGACGGATTCACGGGGGAGCAGGTAATTGGTCACCGCCGCGACGTCAAACGTCTTCAATCCCTGCGCGAGGACCGCCAGCGAGGTTGCGGTCCCTGCGACCCCCACGAGCGTCGATCCCGCAAACGTGAACCGGGAAGCGCGGGCGATTTCGTTCTCGACGATCTCGATCGCGGCTTCAAGCTCTGCGGGGGTCGGGGGATCATGCCGCAGGCACCGTTCAGTGAGGCGGACTGATCCGATGTCGAGGCTGATCCGTTCCTCGATGTTCCGGATGTCCCCCGTGATGATCTCCGTGCTCCCGCCGCCGATGTCGACGACGGTGTAGCGACCCGCGCGCGGCGCTCCGCTCACGCCGCCCCGGTACGTCAGCAGGGCCTCTTCCTCCCCGCTCAATATCTCCAGAGCGAAACCGGTTTCTTCCCGCACCAGTCGCCTGAACTCCCCCCGGTTGGATGCGTCGCGGACGGCACTTGTCCCGCACACAGCCACGGCATCCGGCGCGTGGGGGGTGATGAGATCCCTGTATTCCCTCAGGACGTCCACCGCGCGTTTCATTGCCTCCGGGTCGAGCGTCCCCGCGGCGTCGACACCGCGTCCCAGCCGGGGGACGCGCTGTTCATACGCGAGAGTCCGTATATCCCCGCTCCTGTCGGTGTCCGCGACGAGGAGGAGAACGGTGTTCGTCCCTATGTCAATGACCGCGATGGTCATGATCGCGCCGCGGCAAGGGCGATCCACTCCCCGTCGCGCCGCTCTTCGGCGACCGTGAGTCCGGCCTCGCCGAGCGTCCGTCCCATCGGTCCGGCGTCCCCGGCGAGCAGCCCCGAGAGGAGGAGCGTCCCCCCCGGTGAGAGCCGGGACACGAGTCCCGGGAGCATTTCCACGATGACGTTTTTCTGTATGTTTGCGGCGATGAGGCCGAACGCAGTCTCGGTGACGATTGCAATGTCCCCGAGCCGTATTGCGACACGGTCGGCGACGCCGTTCAGCCGGGCGTTTTCGACTGCATTCTCGAACGACCATTCGTCCGTGTCGAATCCCACAGCCGACGCGGCGCCGAGCCGCACCGCGGCGATGGCGAGTATCCCGGTTCCCGTTCCTGCGTCAAGGAACCGCACCCCCGGAGTCAGGCGGGTTTCGATGAGCCCGAGCATGAGACGCGTTGATTCGTGGTACCCGGTGCCGAACGACATCTTCGGGTCGATCGTCAGGACGATCTCATCCGCCCGGCCGGTGAACGGGTGCCATGTCGGGGCCACGACGATTCTGTCCGTCACCCGTATCGGGCGTATCGTTTCCTCCCATGCGCGGTTCCAGTTCTGATACGCGATGCCCGTGGTGGTCACGCCGGGAGGGGGGAGGGAAAGGGAATCGGTGATCCGCCGCAGATTTCCCCGGATCGTCTCGAGTCGTCCGGCGTCCCACCCATCGTCGCCGATGTAGGCCCGGAGCGTCCCGCCGTCTTCCCAGAATCCCTGGAATCCTTCGATGGAGAGGAGCCCGGTGATCGCGTCAAACGCGGAGGGCTCCGCGGATACTGCAAGCTCGATGTGGGACCGCCCCATCGCTCAGGGGACCTGCGCGTAGACGACCGCGGCAAGTACGGATCCGACGGCGCCGAGGCTCTCCGCGCTGCAGTGCTCCGGGGTGTCCTGCGTGGTGTGCCAGTATCTGTTCGTGTTGTCCGGGTAATTGAAGTCGATGATGTCGATTGTCTGAATGCCGGCTTCATTCAGGGGGAGGTGGTCATCCATGATCTCCTCTCCTTTCTCGTCGTTAAACTGTGTCACGCCGAGGTATGCGGCGGTCTTCCAGACCATGTCGACCACGTCAGGCGCGTATCTGACCGAATACTGCTCCCGGGGGAGATCGAGAAATTTGTCTCCGACCATGTCAAGGAGAATGCCGAACCGGGGGAGGTAATCCTCCGGCTTATGCTCCGCGAAGTAACGCGATCCCAGGAGGTAGCTCGCATGGTCCCCTTCCTTCCCGTAGTCCTCGCCGTCCAGGAAGATGATGTCAACGCCGACGGGCGGGGGTGAGTCCTTCAACATCGATGCGAGCTCGAGGAGCACCGCCACGCCGCTTGCCCCGTCGTTCGCGCCGAGTATGGGATCGTTCCTTTTGCTCCGCGTTTCGTCCTGTTCCGCACGTGGGCGGGTGTCCCAGTGCGCGCACAGGAGAACTCTGGTTCTGTCCGCGGGCCTGTAGCTTGCGATGATGTTCGTGAGCCTGAGCTGCTCGCCGCCGTATCCGCTGTGCGTAAATTCCTGGAGCCGGACGTTGTCCGCCAGCGGGCGGAGCGCGGAAGCAAGGTATGCGAGGCATTCCCGGTGGCCGGCGGATCCCGGGTTGCGCGGTCCGAACGCGGTCTGCGCCTTCAGGTATGCGAAGGCATTGTCCCCCCTGAACGCCGGTCGCGGGGCCGCGGGGACGGAGACGTGGGCCTCCAGGGACGGAGGTTTTCCCGCCTCCGGCGGGGCACCTGCTGCGGGGAACTGGCCGCCGTTTTTGGAACAGCCTGCGATGAGCATCAGCGCGACGAGAGAGGGGAGTGTGTGATTCGCCATTCGATCGGGAGATGGGATGATCAGACTGGCAAAAAATAGTCAAATCGGCCCCGAAATGCAAAGCGCCCCTGCAACCTTTCAAACGGGGAGGTCGTCTAAATGGTACAGCGGTTACCTTTACCCTCACGGAGGACGCACATGAACACGCTCAGACGCATCCCAGCTCTCGTTGTCCTGGTTCTTGTCATCGCCGGGACGGCCCTGTCAGGACAGAAGAAATTCGAAAAGAAATTCCAGGTGACCCCCGGGGGGACGTTGACGCTCGGGACGGATGCCGGGTCCGTCAAGATCCTGGGGACCTCGTCAAACGAGGTTTCCGTCGTCGCGGAACTCCGGGGGAGGGACCGGGACATCGACGACTTTGAAATCACCGCGGAGCAATCGGGGAACAATGTCGATGTAAGGGGGAAAATGCATAACGGGGGATCCTGGTTCTGGAATTCCGTGGATATCGACGTGGAATACACGGTTTCCGTCCCTCATGACTACTCGGTGAAGATGCACACCGCCGGGGGGAATATCGATGTGAGCGACGTGAAAGGGAAAGTCAACGGCAAGACTTCCGGCGGAAATGTTTCCGTCGGCGGGACAGAAGGGGAGATCGATCTGGAGACCTCCGGCGGAAACGTCGATGCGGAGAAATGCACCGGTGCGCTTCACATGAGGACTTCGGGGGGAGAGATCAACGTCACCACGATCACCGGCGACGTCGATCTGGGGACGTCGGGCGGTGACGTGAAAATCAGCGACGTCGAAGGGAAAGTGCGCGCCGAGACTTCCGGTGGGAGCATGTACGTGAAAGTGAGAGGACAGAACAAGGGCGTTTATGCCGAGACCTCGGGGGGAGATATCGAAATCGTCGTGTCGAAGAGTGTGACCGCGAATATCGACGCGGCGACAAGCGGCGGGAGCGTCCATTTCGACTTTCCCGTGACGATATCCGGCCAGATCGACGAGAGCCGTGTCCATGGAACGCTCAACGGAGGAGGGAACACGATTCACGCGCATACCTCCGGCGGTGACGTCCGCTTCCGCTCGGCAGACTGAGTGACGCCAACGGCGTCAGGAAGTGGCGCCCTCTTTAGGCGCCATTGAGGTTTGGCGCCATTGAGCTTAGGCGCCACTCATCAAGCGCCGCTCAATATCGCTAAAACGATTTTCTCCTTAACCCTGCCAGGTACGCTCCGATCCGGTCCTGAACGTGCCGGTAATCGCGCGCCCTGGCGGGGAAGTGCTGCATAAGGATGGAAAACGCGAGTTCCTCTCCGTCCGCTGTTGTGACGTACCCGGAGAGTGAAGAGACCCCCTCCAGCGTCCCCGTCTTCCCCCTCAGGTTCCCCTGAGCGGGAGTCCCGCGCATCCTTCCCGATATCGTGCCGCTCACGCCCGCGACGGGAAATGTGTTGTACCAGCACTGATACATTTCCGTTCTCCTCTTCATCGCGGCGAGGAGCGTGGTGATCGCGCCCGCGGACGTCAGATTATAGCGCGAAACGCCGGAACCGTCAGCCACGACGATGCGCGTGGTGTCGATCCCGATCCCCTCGAGAAACTCCTTCACGATTTGAGCCCCCCCGGCGGCGGTTCCCGGGCCCCCTGTTTTTTCCGCGGCGAGCGTTTTCAGGACGTTTTCCGCCGAAAGGTTGTCGCTCGTGAGATTCATGTACGTCAGGACCGAATCGAGCCTGTGCTCGCGGCGGGCCACCTCCGGCACGCCGCGCGGGACGGTGTCCAGAAGGATGCCGTTGCACCGGAGCCCCCATCCCTCCAGCTTTTCGCGCAGGACGGTGAGCGTGTACCAGTGCGGATCGGTGACGCTCAGCCAGGTGTCGATCGTCGTGTCCAGGGGGGAGATTGTCCCTTGCACGGTAATCGAATTCAGGTGTTCGCGCCAGTTCCGTGAGACGTCGAGCTTGCTCTTGGAGCCTGCCGTGTCGGTGACCGCACCGTTCTCGACCTGCACGTAGGAGGTGGGCGGATCGATCTCGACGCGCGCGGTGTCGCCGGGCGATTTTCCCGGGTGCACGAGGACGCGCACCGTGTTTCCGTTCAGCGAAAGGGGGGAGATGAACATCCCCGTGGGGTCGGGTTCGTCGTCCCAGGCCCAGCCCGATCCCCGGCTGAGGTCATCGAACAGCGACAGATCTCCGGCGATTGTCCAGGACGCGGCCGCGGGCGCCACGGCCCGTATCTCGGCCGCGAGCGTATCGAGATCCCTCGTCGAGAGGAGCGGGTCACCGGAACCCCGGACGATGATTCTCGGAGGGGCTGTCGTATCGAGAAAGACGCCTGTGCGGAATTGATAGGACGCCCCGAGTCCGGCAAGCGCGGCCGCGGCGGTGAAGAGCTTCTGGTTTGACGCGGGCGTGAGCGCAAGATCGCCGTTCAGATCATACAGCGTCTCCCCCTGAGTCAGTGAAATGATCCTGACGGCGGCGTTGGAAGGGGGGAAGAGCGAATCCGGCAGAAGCCCGTCGATCGATCGCTTGAGCGACGGGTACGGCGAGACGCTGGTAAGTCTTGCGGAGGGCTCGCGAAACATCCGGTCGGGAGAGACTGCAGGAGCGCACCCTGAGACGAACACGAACAAAACTGCGGCGGCGAGTGTTTTCATTCCATCAGTTTATGCGAAATACGCTGAAAAGCAAATATTGATTGCAATGCGTTTTCTCTCTATATTACACAGTATTTTCAGTTCCCTACCATATTCCGGTGTACGATGCTTGGAGTTCTGAAGAAGCTGTTCGGCAGCAAGCACGAGAAAGACGTCAGGGCGCTCCGTCCGGTTGTCGACGAGATCAACGCTTTTTATGAAGAATACGGCAAGCTCACGGACGACGAGCTTCGCGGGAAGACCGTGGAGTTCCGGGCCCGCATTCAGGAGGCGCTGAAGGAGACGGAGGAGGCGCTTGCCGCGAAACGCGTCGAGCTTCAACAGGACGTTGACCCTCCCGCCAGGGAGCGGCTCCTCGACGAAATCGCGGCGCTTGAGAAGGAACGGGACGAGGTCACGACCGGGATGCTGGAGGACCTCCTTCCGGAAGCCTTCGCTGCCGTGAAGGACGCCTGCCGCCGGCTCGTCGGAACGTCGTTCGATCTTCTCGGAAATACGAGCATCTGGGACATGGTCCCGTTTGACGTCCAGCTGATCGGCGGAATGGTGCTTCACCAGGGGAAGATTGCCGAGATGGCGACGGGCGAGGGAAAGACGCTTGTCGCGACCATGCCGATCTACCTCAACGCGCTCCCGGGGCGCGGCGTGCACCTCGTCACCGTCAATGATTACCTGGCCAAGCGTGACAGCGTCTGGATGGGGAAGGTGTTCGAGTTTCTCGGCCTGAACGTCGGGTGCATACAGAATTCCATGGACTCCCTCCAGCGGCGGAAGGAATACGCCTGCGACATCACCTACGGCACGAACAACGAATTCGGGTTTGATTATCTCCGCGACAACATGGTCGTCGACAAAATCGACCTGGTTCAGCGGGAATACTACTATGCGATCGTCGACGAGGTCGATTCCGTCCTCATCGACGAAGCCCGCACGCCGCTGATCATCAGCGGTCCCACGAAGAGCGAAGACCACAAATTCAACGAGATGAAGCCCCCCGTCGATCGGATCGTCACCGCCCAGCGGAACTTTGTCTCGAAAATCGTCTCTGACGCCGAAAAGCTGATCGCCGACGGGAAGGAACAGGAGGCGGGGGTCCATCTGCTCCGGGCGTTCCGCGGACTTCCGAAGCATCCGAAGCTGTTGAAGATGATGACCGATCCCTCGACGAAGAAACTGATCCTTGAAACGGAGAACGAATACCTGCGCGATCAGAGCAGGCGGATGCATGAAATCGACGACGAGCTCTACTATGCCATCGACGAGAAGAATCACCAGATCAACCTGACGGAGAAGGGGCGCGAGTACCTGACCCCCATCGTCGGCGACAGGGACTTCTTCGTTCTCCCGGATCTCGGGACGGAGCACAGCGTCATCGAGAGCGACGGGTCCCTGTCCAAAGACGAGGTCCTCCGCCGCAAGGACGAGGTCAATCTCCTGTATTCCGAGCGGAGCGACAGGATCCACACGGTCTCCCAGCTCCTGAGGGCCTATTCCCTCTACTCGAAGGACGACGAGTATGTCGTGACCGACGACGGCAAAGTCCAGATCGTCGACGAATTCACGGGGAGGCTCCTTCCCGGCCGGCGTTACTCCGACGGCCTGCACCAGGCGATTGAAGCCAAGGAGGGGGTGAAGGTCGAGCGCGACATGCAGACGCTCGCCACGATCACGCTCCAGAACTATTTCCGCCTCTATAAAAAGCTTGCGGGGATGACGGGGACGGCGGAGACGGAGGCCGCGGAATTCTTTGATATTTACAAGCTCGACGTCGTCGTCGTGCCGACGAACAAGCCGATGGTCCGCGAGGACGTCAACGACGTGATATACAAGACCAAGCGTGAAAAGTACAACGCGGTCATCGAGGAAATCGAAAAGATGCGCTCGGAGAAGCGTCCCGTCCTCGTCGGCACGACGAGCGTGGAGGTCTCCGAAACGATAAGCCGCATGCTGAAGCGGAAAAATGTCCCGCACAACGTCCTGAATGCGAAACAGCATCAGCGGGAGGCCGAGATCGTCTCGAACGCCGGGCTGCCCGGTGTCATCACGATCGCGACGAACATGGCCGGCCGCGGAACCGACATCAAGCTCGGACCGGGCGTGCGGGAGGCGGGGGGGCTGCATATCGTCGGAACGGAGCGTCACGAAGCGAGGCGCATCGACAGGCAGCTCCGCGGCCGTGCCGGGAGGCAGGGCGACCCCGGGTCCTCACTCTTTTTCCTCTCCCTGGAAGACGACCTGATGCGGCTCTTCGGCAGCGACAGGATCGCCTCGATCATGGAACGGATGGGGCTGAAGGAAGGGGAGGTGATCCAGCACTCGATGATCACCCGTTCCGTCGAGCGCGCGCAGCGGAAGGTCGAGGAAAACAACTACGGCATCAGGAAACGCCTGCTGGAATACGACAACGTGATGAACCAGCAGCGCGAGGTGATCTATGCGCGCCGGCGGAGCGCTCTTCTCGGCGATCGCCTGAAGGATGAAGTGCTCGACCTGGCCGACACGTTCGCGGCGAAGGCGGTGGAGAAATATTACGACGAGGGAGACATCGCCGCGCTGCAGATGGAGCTCCGGACGCAGCTCCTCCTCGACATCGGTTTCACTCCGGAGGAATTCCAGAAAAAGGGCCCCGACGGGGTGAAGGCGGCGATCAACGCGGGCGCCGCGGAGTTCTACAGGCGGAAAGAAGAACGTCTCGGCGCCGAGGTGATGGGGCGGATCGAGAAGATGGTCGTCCTCCAGGTGATCGACGAGAAGTGGAAGGACCACCTGCGGGAGATGGACGACCTGAAAGAGGGGATTCACCTCCGCGCGTACGGTCAGAAGGACCCGCTCGTGGAGTACAAGACCGAGGGCTTCCGGATGTTCATGGAGCTCATCGATATCATCGACACCGAAATTGTCACCACGGTCTTCAGGCTCTTCCCCGCGCAGGCGCAGGAGCTGCCGATCCGGGGGCCGCAGCGGCCTCCGCAGGCGATCCGGACGACGCATGATTCGGCGCTGGGGATGGGCTTTCAGGCGAACCGGGAGCCGGTGCCGGGCGCGGCGGGGCAGGATCCCTCCAGGGCGGGGAAACCGCAGCCGGTGCAGGTGGGCGAGAAGGTGGGGCGCAACGATCCTTGTCCGTGCGGGAGCGGGAAAAAATACAAACAGTGTCACGGAAGGTAGGAACCGCCGTCATGAAGAAAATCGAAGCCATCATCCGCCCTTTCAGGATAGACGACGTACGGGAAGCGCTTTCGGAGATCGGCGTCAAGGGAATGACCCTCACGGAGGTCAAAGGGTACGGCCGCCAGAAAGGGCACACCGAGCTCTACCGTGGTTCGGAATATCAGATCGATTTCCTTCCGAAAATCAAGCTTGAGGTCATCGTCTCCGACAAGTCGCTCGACAAAGTCGTCGACACGATCATCAAGGCTGCGAAGACCGGCCAGGTGGGGGACGGGAAAATATTCGTCTACCCCGTGGACGACGTCATCCGCGTTCGCACGGGCGAGAGCGGAGAGGAGGCGCTGTAAACGCCGGGCGGCCGCGCTGTTCCCGGGAAGCGCTGCCGCTCCGCATGGGAATGCTCACGATAACCTATCCACGCAGCCCCGTCGCAGGACGGGGCTTTTCGTCCTGATGACTGCCGCACCCCCCACAGCGTCTGCATTCCGGTGCGGCTATGTTGCCATTGTCGGTGAACCGAACGTCGGCAAATCCACGCTGATGAACGGGCTCCTGCAGCAGAAGATCTCCATCGTCACGAAAAAGCCGCAGACCACCCGCCACAGGATTCTCGGCATACTGACGACGGACGCCTGCCAGGCGATCTTCCTTGACACCCCGGGGATCATTCAGCCGCGCTACGCGCTGCACGAGGCGATGATGGAGTCGGCCGCCTCCGCCGTGGGGGACGCTGACGTGATCCTCTTCATGGTCGATGCCTCGAGACAGGCCCGGGAGGCGGATGCACAGGAGGATGCGATCCTCGCCGGGTTTCCGGCCCAGGTCCGACCCGTGTATCTCGTGATGAACAAAGTCGACATCGTCGAGAAGCCTCTCCTCCTTCCCCTCATCGAAAAGTACTCTGCCCGGTACCCGTTCAGGGAGATATTCCCCGTGTCGGCGCTGACACTGGAAGGGACCGCGGCGCTGATGGCCGCCGTGTCCGCCGACCTCCCCGTCCATCCTCCCCTGTACCCCGTTGATATCGTGAGCGAGCATCAGGATCGTTTTTTCGTTGCCGAGATCATCAGGGAAAAGATTTTCATCCGGTGCCAGGAGGAGGTCCCGTACTCGACGACCGTCGAGATCACGGAATTTATCGAGAGGGGCGCGGCCGCGGAGGGCGAGCCCGCGCCGACCGGGCGCCAGAAGGCGCAGAAGTGGTTCATCAGCGCGGACGTGCACGTTGAACGGGACTCCCAGAAGGGGATCCTGATAGGGAAAAAAGGCGCGATGCTCAAGGAGATCGGCGAGCTCGCCCGGCGGGACATCGAGCGGTTTCTAGGACACAAAGTTTTTCTCGATTTGCACGTCAGGGTCCGGACGGGATGGCGCGCTGACAGGGGATGGCTCGACAATCAGGGGTACGGCCGTTGACACCGGGAGGGAGGAGGAATTGAAAGGCGATCGCACCTCCGGAGGTATCCTTGTCGCGCTCGCGATCGGGTCCCTGCTCAGTACGCCGGCCGGAACGGCCCAGCTGCGCCGGCAGGGATTCGAAAAACAGGGGAGTTTCGCCGCGCCCGGCGGCGTGCTCTCACCACCCCGGCGGCGCATGGGGATCAGCGCCGTCCCCGCGAATCCCGCGTTCCACGTCGTGAGTTACCTCCTCGATCTCTCGCTGGCGATGGAGAACGAGAACTTTTCGGGTCGGAACCGGATGACGCTCGTGATGAAGTCGGCCGCGGATTCGGTTCTCCTCTACCAGCTCGCCCTCCGGATCGATTCCGTCAGCGTCGACGGTACACAGAGCCCGTTCATCGAGGACGACGCGGCCGAGCGGTTCACGGTCCGTCTCGGCTCCGTCCGGCACCCGGGAGATACCGTCCGTCTCGATATCGCATACCGCCGGATTCCCGGCCTCTCCCGCCCCTCCGACCGTCTCGGGTATTATTACTTCAACGACACCATACCGGGTCTCCCCGCGAATCTTGGCTACACGATGTCGGAACCGAGCGATGCGCGGTGCTGGATGCCCTGCTATGACGAGCCGTGGGAGAAGTCCACCTCTGAAATGAGCATCACCGTTCCCGCGGGGTACGTTGCCGCATCGAACGGAAAGCTCCTGGGGATCGTTGACAACGGCGACGGCACCGTCACGTGGCACTGGAGGGAAGCGCACCAGATCGCGACGTATCTCATGTGCGCAACGGTGTCGAAGTTCGCGCAGACGTCCAGGACCTTCGTGCGCGCACCGGGAGACTCGATACCGGTCGGATACTTCGCCTGGCCGAGGGACACAGCCGTGACCGGGGCGTTCCTTCCTACGGTTGAGCAGATGATCGCCAATCAGGGGATGCTGTTCGGACCTTACCCCTGGGACAAATACTACATGGCGTGCGTGACTCCGTTCCTGTACGGCGGGATGGAGCATCAGTCGATGACGACGATCCATGAGGCTCTCCAGACGGACCAGGACGTCGTTGTGCATGAGCTGACGCACCAGTGGTGGGGAGATCTCGTTACGTGCGGCACGTGGGCCGATATCTGGCTGAACGAAGGGTTCGCCACGTACGGCGAGGCGCTCTGGCACGAGTCGCTCGGAGGTTCGGTCGCCCTGCGCGCGTTCATGCAGAGTCAGCTCGGGTTCAACCTGGGCTCATGGACCGGCGCCGTGTATGATCCTGAGGGACAGGGCCTGTATCTCTTCTCCGAGCTCGTCTATTCCAAGGGCGCCTGGGCTCTTCACGGCCTTCGCGGCGCGATCGGAGACTCCGCATTCTTCCGGTCGCTTCGGGCGTGGCGCCTGCTCCACTCCGGGCAGAGCGCGGTGACCGACGACTTCCAGGCGGCGGTGGAGTCGGTCACGGGGAATGACATGTCATGGTTTTTCAATGAATGGATATACGGACCCGGCTGGCCCGTCTATGCCGCCTCGTTCGTCTGGGGGGAGGCCACGCTCACGATTCGGGTCGCCCAGCAGCAGGATCCCGGCTGGCCGGTCTATACGATGCCCCTGCAGATCCGCGTCTTCACGGGGACGACCGACACGACGCTGACGGTCCGCGACAGCCTCAGGACGCAGGATTTCTCGTTTCCTTTTCCGGTGAAGCCCGACAGTATGGCGTTCGATCCCGACGCCTGGGTGCTCCACCAGCCCGGTACGCCGATCCCCCCTCCCCCGGGGCCCGGCTCGACGCTGACCTTCTCCCTGATGCAGAATTATCCGAACCCGTTCAATGCCGGCTCGACGATCGTGTACGACGTTCCGGGGACCGTATCGAAGAATGCCGCCGCGTCCGTAGTCACGCTGAGGGTGTATGACATCCTCGGGCGCAGGGTGGCGACGCTCGTCGATGACCGGCAGGCCCCCGGCGAGTACGCCGTCCGGTTCGACGGGTCGGCGAAGGCGTCGGGCGTGTATTTCTTCCGGGTCGAAATACAGCCCCCGGGGAGCGGGACGCTCACCGCGGTCCGCAAAATGATACTCGTAAAGTGAGTGTCGTGATTCCTCCCTCGCTGAACATACGGATTACGAATGAGGACGTCGCGCTCCCCGAGAAGCTCGAGAACCTCCCTGCCGCTCCCGGCGTCTACCAGCACAAGGACAAAGGGGGGAAGGTCCTCTACGTCGGGAAAGCGAAGAATCTCCGGAACCGGGTCCGTCAGTATTTCCAGAAATCCCGCTCTCTGGGTCCCCGGATCGAGCAGATGCTTTCGAAGGCGACGGACCTTGAAGTGATCGTGACGGATACCGAGGTCGAGGCGCTGATTCTGGAAGCGAACCTGATCAAGAAATACCGGCCGCGATACAACGTCAGCCTCAAGGACGACAAGAGCTACCCCTATATCGTCATCACGGGAGAGCCCTACCCCCGGGTCTTCATCACGCGACAGGTCCGGCGCGACGGATCCCGGTACTTCGGTCCGTATACGGACGTGAAAAACGTCCGCTCCGCCCTCAAGGCGATCCGGGATATCTTCATGATCAGGAGCTGCAACTTTTTCATCGACGAGGAGGCGATCCGCAGGAAGAAGTTCAAGGTCTGCCTGGATTATCATATAAAGAAATGCGAAGGGCCGTGCGAGGGACTCGTCAGCCGTGAAAAATACAATGCGATGATCGATCAGGTCGCCTCCCTTCTCCGGGGGAAAACCGGTACGCTGATACGCTCGCTGAGGGGGGAGATGGAGCTTCACGCCGCCGCGCGCAGGTACGAGGAAGCCGCGGTGATCAGGGACAGGATAAAGGGACTTGAAGCATACAGTGAGCGCCAGAAGGCCGTCGATCTGGATGCGACGGACAGGGACATCATGGCGTTCGCCGCCGACGGCGATGACGCGTGCGGTGTGATATTCAAGCTCCGCGACGGAAAAATGGTGGGGCGACAGCACTACTACATGGGAAACGTCGAGGGGAAGCCGGAAGTGGAAATCCTGGAGGCGCTGCTCCAGCAGTACTACCTCGACGCGGAGGACATCCCGAGCGAGATCGTCGTGCAGACTCCTCTTGACGATACGGCGGCGATATCGCGGTGGCTTGGGGAAAGGCGGGGGGACGGCGTTTCCATCGTCGCGCCGGAGGAAGGGGAGGAGGCGAAGCTCGTGCGCCTCACGAAAAGCAACGCCCGGTTTCTCCTCGACGAGCTGAAAATTCAGAAGATGAAACGGGCGGACTACGTCCCGCATCCCCTTCTCGCGCTCCAGAAGGACCTGGGGCTGGAAAAAGTCCCGCGAAGGATTGAATGCTTCGACAACTCGAATATACAGGGGAGCGACCCCGTTGCGTCCATGGTGGTTTTTGTCGACGGGAAGCCGAGGACGGGGGAGTACCGCAAATTCAAGATCCAGTCGGTCTCAGGCCCGGACGATTTCGCGAGCATGCGCGAGATTGTCGAGCGGCGGTACACCCGGGTGCTCGAGGAACAGGGAGAGCTCCCGGATCTCATCGTCGTGGATGGGGGGAAGGGCCAGCTCTCGAGCGCGGTGGAGGTCCTGCAGAAACTGGGAATCGGCGCGCAGCCCGTGATCGGTCTCGCCAAGCGTCTCGAAGAAGTGTTCCTCCCGGGGCGGAGCGAACCCGAGCTCATCGCAAAGACGTCGTCCGGTCTCCGTCTCCTCCAGCAGATCCGCGACGAAGCACACAGGTTTGCGATCACGTATCACCGGGCATTGCGCGCGAAGCGGACGCTGCAGACCGAGCTTGACCTCATCGACGGGGTGGGGAAAAAGCGTGCGAAAGAACTTCTCGAGGCGTTCGGGTCGGTCCAGGGGGTGAAATTTGCGACGGGCGAACAGCTGGAGGAAGTCGTCGGAGTGAAGACCGCGTCGAAGATCAGGGAGTACTTTTCGACGGGAGAGGAGCCCGCGCCAGATTCCTGACCCGCTCCACGATCCCCATCAGGCCCATCCCCTTTCCCATGGAGATGTTCTGCCTGAATATCCGGTTCACGATGTCGGGCTCCACGGCCGCGATTTCTGATCTCAGGGCGCCCGACAGAGTCTTCTCCAGTATCGCCGAGAGGGCGCGCGCGGATACGCCGGAGGGATTCCCCACGGCAAAATAAAGCCGCATCCGCCCACCCTCCGCGGGGAGCCCCCAGACATATGCTTCGGACTCGCAGTACGGCACCCTCGCTTCTTCCGGATACGGGGGTGCGGCTACCGATGCGGGAACGGTCTTGAACCGTTCAGCGTACGAAACGAGATAGGACATCCGCTCTTCCATGTCCTCGATGCCGTCAAACGTCTCCAGGAGTTCCCGGAGCTTCGCGGGGATTGTCCCTGCATCCGTCACTTCTCGATCGGCACGTTGACGAGGTTCCCCCATTCCGTCCAGCTCCCGTCATAGTTTCTCACCTTCGCAAATCCCATGAGGTACGTGAGAACGAACCAGGTCAGGCTGCTCCGTTCACCGATCCTGCAGTACGCGATGATGTCCTGGTCGGCGCGGAGTCCCGCCCCGGTGCTGTAAATGGACCTCAGCTCCTCCGACGTCTTGAATTCCCCCGTGTCGGGCCGGACGGCCATGCTCCAGGGGATGTTCTTCGCGCCGGGGATGTGGCCGCCCCGGAGCGCTCCTTCGTTGGGATAGTTCGGCATGTGGAGCCGTTGTCCGGAAAACTCCTCGGGGCTGCGCACGTCGACAAGCGGCCTTCCGGCGCCGACGTGCTTCATCACCTCGTCGCGGAATGCGCGGATGCGCGACTCGTCCCGCTCTTTCGCCGTGTACGCTGTCCCGGGAAAATTTGGCGCGTCCTTCGTCAGGGCCCGACCCTCCTTCTCCCACTTCATTCTCCCCCCGTCCATCACTTTTGCCCGCGTGTGTCCGAAAAGCTGAAATACCCAGAAGGCATAGCACGCCCACCAGTTGTTCTTGTCCCCGTAAAATACGACCGTCGTTTCCGGGGTGGCGCCGATCCGGGACATGAGAGATTCAAACCCTGCCCGTGTGATGTAATCCCGCCTGATCTGGTCGTTCAGGTCGCTCGTCCAGTCGACGTGCACGGCGCCCGGGATATGCCCCGTGCCGTACAGGAGCGTGTCTTCGTTCGATTCGATAAGCCGGATCTCGGCCTTGGCCCGGTTTTGTTCCACCCATTCAGTCGATACAAGAACTTCGGGGTGCGCATAGCCCCTCTCACTGATTGCAGCCATGAAATCTCCTTGTTTGTTCACTATGTTCAATAAAGAGAACGTATTTCAATATACGACAGTTCCAGTCGGATTTATCCTTTTAGGGGGAATATGCAGATTTTGATCGCCCTGACATAAGTCTTGATTATAAAAGCCGCGAAATGTATGTTCTTCCCTCACCGTTCCTGAGTCTTCTCTCCGCCGGGCAAGGGGGGTTCACATAGCCATCGACGGTCCGTTATGGTCAAAGATTTCACCGTGTATTACAATTTCAAGCTTCCGGATGGATCCGAGGAGAGCTTTGTCCTCCGCCTGGATCCGGAAACCCTGGAACTGAGGGGGAATATGCCTGACGTGATCCCCCCGTGGACCCGGCTGGATTTCCATCAGTGTCCGAACTGCCCCCTGAAGGTCGATGAGCATCCCGAGTGTCCGCTCGCCCTCCGGCTCGTCAATCTCGTGCAGAGGTTCGACGGGCTCCTCTCGCACGAGAAAGTGGACCTGGAGGTCATCACGGAGGAACGGACGATCACGCAGAAGACGACGGCGCAGAGAGGGATCAGTTCGCTGATGGGGCTCGTTATCGCCGCCAGCGGATGTCCGCACACGGCGCTGCTCCGCCCGATGGCGCGATTTCACCTTCCGCTTGCGAGCAACGAAGAGACCGTCTACCGGGCGACGTCGATGTACCTGCTTGCGCAATTCTTTCTGAAAAAGGAGGGGGCGCGGACGGACCTGGAACTTGACGGCCTCACCAGGATTTACGAGAACATGCAGATCATCAACGTCGCCATAGCCGAGCGGTTGCGCGCGGCGACGACGACGGATTCGTCCGTCAACGCGATTGTCGTCCTCGACGTGTACGCCAAGACCGTGGAGATGGTGATCGAGGGCTCCCTCGAGCGGATCCGTTACATCTTCGCCCCGTACTTCCAGAATCGACCGCCCGCGCAGTGATGACCCCCTCGTTCCCGAGCCCCTTCTATCGATGGCGCCCGCACCCCTGGCACGGTCTGGAGGTGGGTCCCGACCCCCCGGCGACTGTTCACGCGTACATCGAGATCACTCCGTTCGACCAGGTCAAGTATGAGGCGGACAAATCCACGGGGTATCTTCGCGTCGACCGGCCGCAGCGCACGTCGTCGCTCCCGCCGTCTCTCTACGGATTCATTCCCCGGACGTACTGCGCAGAACGGGTCGGTGCGATGTCGCAGGGTGCCAGGAGGGGGGACGGCGATCCTCTGGATATCTGCGTCCTCAGCGAGCGTCCGATCAACCGTTCCGAGGTGATACTGAACGCGCGCGTCATCGGGGGGATCCTCATGGTGGACCACGGCGAGGCGGACGACAAGATCATCGCCGTGCTTCAAAACGATGCACTCTGGGGGAGCGCAGACGACATCAGCGCGATACCCGCCATACTCGTTGAGAGGCTCCGGCACTACTTTGCAACGTACAAGCTCATCCCCGGGGAGGAATCCCGGGTCCAGATCGAGCAAGTGTACGGCTGCGCGCACGCGCGCGAAGTCGTAACGGCCTCGATGAGAGACTACGAAGAACACTTCGGTACCTGATCCGGCCGCAAATCCTGCCGCTGTTCGTAAAACCCGCGTTACCGTGTGTATCACTTGTGCAACCCACACGGCTCCGTTGCGCGGAATGCACTCCCCGGGAGTCGATTCCCTCACTTTCACACGAGAGGTGACTCCCATGAAAGCGAAACGAACCCTTCTTTCTCTTCTCTTCCTCGTTATTCTTCTTCTTGCAGCGCTTCCCGGAGCGCAGGCTGCAAGGCCGTGTGCCGATATCCTGACGAGGTGCTACGGGCAATGCAACCAGACGTTTGGCGGTCCGTGGGGCACGATTCTTCTCGGAGGTTGCGACAGCGGGTGCAACCTGGGGTACTTCTGGTGTGCCTCATCCAACTGACCTTCTGAACGCCGTGAACGTACTTCGTGTCGCTCTTCTCCTTGCGGTCTCCCCGGGCGTCCTCGGGGCGGCCGCAAAGGAGCAGTTCCTTCCCCCGCCGAAGTCGCACGCTGCAGGGCGTGACGCATTTCTGTATTCCATTTCGGGCATCGCCGTCGACAGCCGCAACAATGTATTTGCCTCGGACCTCCTCGACTACTCGGTCAAGAAATTCGACCGGGGAGGCGCTTTCATAGGAAAGGTGGGGTGCCGGGGGAGCGGTCAGGGAGAATTTCGCTCTCCGGGCCTCTCGGCGGTCGTCGGGGAGAAGCTCATCGTCCTCGAACGGGGGAAGAGCCGGATACAGGTATTCGACACCCGTCTCCGCTACACGGGGGAGTTCGCCGTGCGGGGGGGAACGCCCGTCGACGTCACCCCTGACGGAACGCGGGGAATCGCCGTCGCTCTTTACAGCGACACATCGCGGGCCATGGTCATCCGGTACGAAGATGCTCAAGGGGGAAACCCCCGCCGGATTCCACTCAGGCCGACCGGGAGGGCGCATCCTCTTTATGGAGCAGGCAGAATCGCCGTTTTGAGAGACGGTACGCTTGTCGTCGCCTACCTCTTCATGAACAGGGTGGAACTGTATGCCCGGTCAGGAAAATACCTCGGCGATTTTTCCATCGCGGGTATGCCCGGTCCCGATGCGGGGATCGATGACGGCCGCCTTCCGGAGGAGACGTATTTCAGGAAGGTGCTTGTCGATGCCGCGGGAAACATACTTCTTCTCGGAGGAAGTCGTTCGCCTCACCCCGGGCGCGATATATTTCTCTGCACGAGAAAGGGTTCGCTCCTCCGAATGCTCGTGCTCCCCTCAAAGAGCCGCCTCATCGCTCTGGGTGAACCGGGCGCTCTCTATGCGACTGATGAAGCAGGCACAGTTGTAGAGAAATACTCCTTGCGGTAGCACGAACACCCCGAACCGGCAATCCTTGAAATCAGAGACCCCGGTCTCCCTGCGCGTGAAGTTCGACCATACGGCGCCTGGAACTGCACACTCCGGAAACACGCCGCCCGGGAATGGGAGAATCCGGAAACCCCGGCCGCCGGACCAGACGTCGGGAAAATTGGAGTAACCCATGCTAAAGATCTTACGGCGATATGCTCCCGAAATCGTCCGCCTCCTCCTCGGGATCGTCCTGACGGCGGCTTCGGTCTCAAAGATCTTCGCGTTCCGTCCCTTCGTCATGAGCGCCTCACTCCTCTTGCACTTGCCGGACCGTGCGTCCATCTATGCTGCGGCGGTTCTCATTCTCCTGGAACTGGTGACTGGACTCGTGCTTCTGCTCCGGCGCTCCCTTCGGGGAGCGGCAATTTCAGCAGCCGCACTCTTTCTTCTCTTTGCACTCGTCCTATCTGCCGAAATCGTGCGCGGTGTGGATGCGCCGTGCAACTGTTTCGGCGTCTTCGGACCGGAACTCCCCGCGAGGGGACAGGCCGCCCTGGATGTTCTTCTTGCATTGCTCGCCTTCCTTCTGATCCGGGGGAATTCGGCGTCAGCCGCTGACATTGCACCCCGTACCCGTATTCTCATCCCGGCCACCGCTCTTCTCTGGGGGATTGCGCTGATGGTATGGCCCCGTCCGGCATCCGGGGGGGAGACGGGAGTCAGGGCCGCGAACATTCCGCTCCCGGATAAATTCGGCGAATCTCCGGGGCGTCCTGCGGTGCTCCTGCTCGCGGACTTTGACGATTTCGGCTGTCAGCTCTGTCTCGACGATTTCCTCGCATTCTGTGATTCGCTGAACGGCGAGAGGTTCCGCTCTGCGGTCAGCGTCCGTCTTATTGCGCGGCGGGATTCGACAAGAAGCGCTTCTGCACAGTCCCGCCTGATCGAAGGATGGGCCTCAGGCAACAGCTACCGGTTCCCGGTCTCCGTGGACAGCGGTGCCATTTTTGAACGGTCAGGCGTGGGGAAGACTTCCGCAATCCTCGTGGCGTCGGACGGCCGTCTTCTCGATGTGGTCCACTTTCCCGCAGGGATCTCAAGGAGAAACGAGATTCTTCGTGAAATCGGCGGATGATCGTCCGCGGGCCGTTGCGCCGGCAACCGTCGCGGCGTCGGTTCGGACCGTTCGCACGCGGGTTTTCCGCATTTGGCGCGACACGCGGGTCGTTTGAGGCGTTCCTCCGGGCCGGCAGGATCACCGGCCTGGAGTTCGACGCCTTCGTCGCCTCCCGGGATCCGGCACGCCCTGGGGGCCGGCTTCGCCTCGATCGACCGGTGATAATTTTTCAGGACGTTCCCCCCTGTTCGCCGCTCCTCCCTCCACTCGTCCATCATGTGATATTCCCCGCCTGGTTCCACGGAACGCCAGTCTGTCTCTTCTCGTGCGCCACACGGGAAGAGTATCTTGCTCACTCCTCCCTGTCCGGAATCCTCCACACGGACGTCGCCGTGGTCGAAGCGTTTCTTTCCAGGGAGCAGATGATCCGGATACTCGAGATCGCGGAGGACCGCGCTGAAGCTTCTCTTTTCGCGTCTGCGCTTCCCGCCGCCGGAGATACGCAGGCGATAGCGCTCGATACAGACATGGATGCATCCCAGTCCGACGCGGCATCGCACGGAGCCGGGCCGATGCGCTTGCTTGCCCCCGCCGGATCAGGAAAGACCAAGACGATAGTGAACCGTGTATGTAATCTTGTCAATCGCGGCGTCAGGCCTGAGAGCATTCTACCGCTTGCATTCAACAGGAAAGCAGCGGAGGAAATGAACGCCCGGCTCGCGGGCAAGAATCTCGGAGGCGTTGTTGCAAGGACCTTCCATTCTCTCGGGTACGAAATCGTCAGGAGGGGGAGCACGCTTCGGTTTGATGCCGGGTCCGAATCCGGTATGACGGCGGAACTCGCAAGAGAACTATTGCCTGACGTCAGCCCGGGTGTCTCCCGGGGCGGCCTTGACACGATTGAGCGTTTCACGCGGCTCGTAAGCAGGGCGAAAATGGACCTCATGCCCGTGGAAGGGCTGAACGTGGACGCGGAGAGCGGACCGGTCCCGTTCGGGCCGGTCTTTTTACGTTCTTTGGAAATTCAAACGGATCGCGGGATCATGAACTACGACGACATGATTTACTTTGCGTTGCGGATACTCCTTGATGACGATGCGCTGCGAGGGGAATACCAGGAGCGCTTCCGGTACCTCCTCGTGGATGAACACCAGGACCTGAATCGCGCTCAGACGATTCTCCTCAGGATACTCGCCCTCCCCGAAAACAACCTGTTTGTCGTCGGAGACGACGATCAGCTCATTTACGGCTGGCGCGGCGCGGAAGTGCGGAGCATTCTTGATTTCCCCCGCGACAACGCGTGCGCGCGAGAATCCGCGCTTTCAACGAACTACCGCTGTGCCGGGAGGATCGTTGCGCATGCCGGGTGGCTCATCGCGCGGAACGGCGAACGCGTGGCGAAGACCGTTATTCCCCGTCCCGGTGCCCCCCGCGGCGTTTTCGATATCGTGCTGCGAACGGGGTTGTGGAATCAGGCGAAATCGGCCGCGGAGTGGCTATCGGGGAATGACCGCCCCGACTGCTGGCATGACGCGGCGGTCCTCTTCAGGTACAATGTCCTCCAGTTTCCCGTGGCGCTCGCGCTGGACGCGGTGGGGATCCCGCACACAGGCGCCGACGACCGGAGCCTCTTTGCCTCCCGTGCCGGTAAAGACGTCTCCGCCTGGCTGAAGATACTCCTTCTCCCCGGTTCGGCGGCTCCGGGCGATATCCAGAGGGTGCTCAGGAGACCGGAGCGTGTGATTCCGCGCGGGCAAATTGACACTCTGGAACGCTGGACCGACCTGGAACGCCTCGCCGGCTCAGGTGCGCTGACAGGAGTCGAAGAGGACGCGCTCCGGAGGTTCATGGACCGGGTTGAGCGCCTTCGGGCGGTTGCGCACTCCCTCTCTTCTCCTGATTTCATAAAGGCGGTCGAAAGGACGGTTAATCTCAGGAAGTTGTATGCCGAACGCGGGCCCGTCTTTTCCGATCCTGATGAGCCCGATGATATGACCTGCTTTGACGTGATTATAGCGGTTTCGGAGGCGTACCGTACGCCGGCTGAGTTTCTCGAGCATATCGAGGCCTCCCGGATGGAAATAACCGGAGTACGCCCGACAATGTCCGCCTCGTCCGGGCGGGATGAAGTGACCCTCAGCACGATTCACAGGGCAAAAGGATGCGAGTTTAACAGGGTGGTCTTATTCGACCTGAGCCGGCGTCGTCGTCCCGTCCTGGTGGAACTTGAGGAGGAGCGCCGTGTCGCCTACGTAGCGCTCACAAGGGCGAAGGAAGCGCTCCTTATCACGGCGGATCGCAGGAGGCAATCCCGGTTTCTGCGGGAGGCCGCGCTCAACCCTCGGTTTTCCGCAAGGATGCGGGAGGATTTGGAAAGTGAGCTCCGGGGAGTTCTGAAACGATGGCGCCGGCTGATCGCCGGGAGAGGAGGGGGGGCGCGTCCGGGGGACGCGGAGGTCGTCAGGGACTCTTTGTGGGTCGCTTTGGCGGTGGCCCAACGAGGTGGCGTACGTAGTGGTCGTAGAGGGCGGCGTGATACGCGACCCGAAGGACGTTGAGGTCGCTGAGCGGAACGCTCGGACTAGTTTCCACTACACCCCAGGCTGATTCCTTTGTGGCTGAGCTGTGCGCAGCAATCAGCACCTCGGATCCACATCGTGTAATAAGGCACGCTTGGTTGTCGTTGTTGATGCGCTTGCGTTCGTACTTGTGTCGCAAGGTGTCCCGACCGGCCCACTCTTCGTTGCGTCCGAAATACTTCTGTCCTGTTTCAGGATCCGTCAGTCCGTGCCGCAGCCATCGGCTGGTGAATGTGAACTCCAAACCATCGACACACATCCATCGGTAGTAGCGAAACCACATGGTCAT
>Ga0209698_10000460_pt1 | contig 46936 bp, 45 predicted proteins | sample LitLauG_LLR_2012_FD_187203 | JGI IMG/M metagenome (GOLD analysis project Ga0209698, IMG submission 187203) | Freshwater sediment microbial communities from Pennsylvania, USA - Little Laurel Run_MetaG_LLR_2012 (SPAdes) (version 2) | ecosystem: Environmental > Aquatic > Freshwater > Creek >...
CTAATCGCCCGTTCGGCTTGACCATAAAATTTACTCGGTGCAGAAAAACAGCCGTCAGCACTCAGCCGTCCGCTTTCAGTTCGAACTTGTTCGAAAGCGACGGCGTACTCAGCTCCTAAGTCAGAAACTGGACAGGACTGACCACAAGTACTGACGACTGTGCGCCGACGAGAAACGTCTTGTAGAGACGGGGCTTGCCCCGTCTCACCCAATCTATTCAGTTGTGAGGCTTCGTCCTCACGCTCTTTGAGAATAAGCTCTCCACCATCAGCTTTCAGTTAGAGCGAGGGTGGTTGTGAGCGCTCACAAGTTTGCCGGGCATCAACCGCAAAGTCAGCACAGTACGAAGTTACTGATAGCTGACGGCTGATAGCTGACGGCTCCGACTTGTCGGTGATCTTACCGCGGGGGTTCCACCCGTTCCCATCCCGAACACGGAAGTTAAGCCCCGCTGGGCCCATGGTACTGCGCGCGAAAGTGCGTGGGAGAGTAGGTCGTTGCCGGCATAAATAAAGGCCACGTTCTTAATTGAGCGTGGCCTTTTCCGTTTTGCAAGGACTCCCTAGCCAACTGCGATGCTGCGACGAGTGTTGGCGCGGATGTCGGTTGTATTAGTGATCTGAGTGCGCCAAGTGAACTTCGTAACACTCTCGGCACCAGCCATACGCTCTACCTGATATTGGAGAGCTACCACCATAGGCAGGGAAAGTGGGGAGCGTGGGGTCGATATCATTCTCACAGGGTTGGCCCTTGGCATGATTCTTGCAGTGCCCGCCGGGGCATTGACAAACGGCCTGAGTCTTGACGGGGTTCTGTTTGCGTATCATGGCCTTTTCCTCAACGCTATGGATTCAAGATTCAATCAAAACTACTGTTCGGGCAGACTGCTTAGTTCCTCTGCACCAATTCGTTTGGCGAGCAAATCCCAAAACCGCTCATTAGCCTCATGCAGAGATCTCTGAGGACGACCCATGAGCTGAGATGCCAGACGATAGCACTCACGTTTTGTGTCCTCATCGTCGGCACGTGCGCCCGCTTCGGCGCAATCTCCAGACCACAGGAGCAGTTGCGCCTCAGTTGCAACGCTTGCGCGGATAACGTAGAGCATCTCGGATGCGGGAATGTCGTGCTTCTGGCTCAGCACGTGGGTGGAGATCACTCTTAGGAGCGCCTCTTCGGGTTCATGGGTAATTGTGATATGGCAATAACGGTTTACTCGTAGGCGCAACTGGTCAGTACCTTCAACGGCCTTTTGAATTTCGGAAGCAGCCTGCAAGACCTCTTCTTTCGCAACAGTCTGCGCGGCTGAAACGATCCCCGACAAGAGAAGCAAGGCCACACTCAGTGTCTTCATATCTGAATCATGATCTTCGACGGGAGTGCTTGTCTGTGATGCCCGAACACCGATTTCGGTATTTTTCAAGGGATCCTTCGCTTCGCTCAGGATTTCGGCTGCGGGCTCCCGCTTCGCTGCATTAACATCCAAAGACTGAGGTACAGAATCACGCAGAGGCCCAACGCTGTCTGAAAGCTGAAAGAGCGAAGCACAACACCATGAGCAAAGTCAAAGTCGCGTCGTTTTCGATTTCTATTGACGGTTTCGGTGCCGGACCCCGCCAAGACTTGCAGAACCCTCTGGGCGTGCGAGGACTGGAGTTGCACGACTGGTTCTTCAAAACCGAAGTCTTCCAAAAGATGCATGGTCAAGACGGCGGCGGTAGCCACGGCATCGACAACACGATTGCCGCTCAATCGTTCGAAAACGTCGGTGCCTGGATATTGGGACGAAATATGTTTGGGCCCGTTCGCGGTCCGTGGCAAGACCACACATGGATAGGCTGGTGGGGCGACACTCCTCCGTACCACACGCCCGTATTTGTGCTCACACATCATGCGCGGCCTCCCCTTGTGATGGAGGGTGGCACCACCTTCCACTTCGTCACCGACGGATTGGACTCTGCGCTCAGGAAAGCGCGAGAAGCGGCCAAGGACAAGGACGTCCGAATCGGTGGCGGCGTGTCTGTCATTCGCCAGTTTCTGATTGCCGGCCACATCGATGAAATGCACCTCGCCATCTCGCCGGTTCTCCTGGATGTAGGGGAACATCTGTTTTTCGGAATCAATTTCGCTCAACTCGGCTTCATCCCTTTCCGAGTCGTCCCTGGAGAAAATGCAACGCACGTTCTTATCAAAAGGAAGTAGCGCGCCCTCCCGTTTTGCCCGCATGCGGACGCCACCAAGCCCACCGCCTCCGATGCTGCTTGATCTTTATGCTTTTACCCATGCCCAAGCCGCCCGCGGGTCGGGCCAGTGTGCTACTCGAGTAACTTGAGGGGAAATGCTACACTGCATATCTTTGAGCGGGTTTGTATATCTCAAGGACGGGATGGGGCGGCCTTCGCCCCGATTCCATCCACATAATGGAGACCAGATGCGCAAGCTCAGAATTCTATGGTTGTTGATCTTCTGCGTCACGGGCATGGCCGTGATCGCCCAAGAGACTCCTGTGGAGTCACCAAAAACACCTGACGCCAAGTCGTCCAAGGCCACGGTACACGTTTATCGTTATAAGCAATTTGTGGGCAGCGCCCTGGCGCCTTCCGTCTACTGTGATGAGACCGAGTTGGCCCGCATGCAGAATGGCCGCTACTTCACGGTGAAACTCGATCCGGGAAAGCATACCTTTCGTTCCAACGACAAGCAGTCCGGAATAGAATTGGACATCAAGGCAGGGCAGGAATATTTTCTTCGAGTGGAGATCGCAGCCGGTGCAATGAAAGGACACGGTCGGCTCGTCCTGATGGCCCCGGAACAGGGAGGCTATGAGTTAAGGTCTTCGAAACTGAAGCCGTTGGACTCCGACAAGGTTGTAAATGCAACGCTTGTGTCGGTTGATGAGGTGCATCCGTAGACGCCGACAGCCACGCCCAAGCCCGCAGTCTTAGTCGACACTCACTAATAGAGGTACGCTGGCGCGTTCAGTGAGCCGCTGGACTCGCTTGCCGGCATAAATAAGGGCCGCGTTCTTAATTGAGCGTGGGCTTTTCTGTTTGCTGGTGTGGAGCGGACACTCCGGTCCGCTGCCTTTGACGTTTCCTTCGATCTGCCGTAGCCCACTGTCAGATCTGCAAGTGCGTGGGGTGTTGGCGGACAAGAAATGTCCGGCGCCACACCACCCAGGAGTATAATCCCCACCCAGCAAGCCATAGGAGGCTCCAGCATGGCCAAGACCAAGCAGTTCACAATCTCCATCGAGAATCGCCCGGGCACCGTTGCCGAGATCGCTCGTACCCTGGGAAACGCCAAGGTAAACATTCTCGCTCTCCTGGGAACGGCGCAAGGGACAACCGGCACGGTGGAACTTGTCGTCGAGGATGCCCGGCGAGCCAAGAAAGCGCTCGACGAAGCCAAGGTCACCTACAGGGAGACCTCAGCCGAGGGCTACGAGTTGCCCAACAAGCCCGGCGCACTGGCCGCGTGTTTAGACAAGCTCGCCGCCAAAGGCATCAACTTGAATTCAATCTGCGCCACTGCTACGAAAGGCGGGAGAAAAGCAGTTCTCGTCTATACCGTAGCAGCGGAAGAGAAAGTGGCGGCAGCGTAGCGCCCGTAACTATGTAGGGCGGGCGCCCTCGCCCGCCTGCTTTTGACTTTGGTCTTTGACCACTCCAAAGTCAATGCTGGGCCGGGGCTGGCGCACGGACTCCAGTCGGAAGGGTAATCCATGTGTGGCGCTGGCGCCCTCGCCCGCGACCTCTCGTCGCGTTGTTCGAGTCGAACCATAGCGCGACGGCGGTCCGTCAACACCGCTGAGGCCCTCCGCCCCACAGTCTCCGGGTAACTTCAGCCCACTCACTTCCGTAACCTCGCTCCGCGCACTGATTGCAACTACTCTCTCGCGTGGGGGTTTGTACGTTCATGAACAACATATTCAGCAAGTCGCTCGTAGTCCTGGCAGTCGGCGGGTTGATGGTCGCCGGTTCCGCTGCTGCTCAAACCACAACCACCACGTCAGGCGCCGGACCGGGCGTGAAAGATCCTGGCCATCCGCGCGTGAACGAAGTCAACCGTCGCGAGGCAAACCAGCAGAAGCGCATTGGCAACGGCATCAAGAACGGAAAGTTGAACTCGAAGCAGGCGACAAACCTGGAGAAGCGTGAGACCAGTGTGCAAAACCGTGAACAAAAAGACATGGCGCAGCACAACGGCCATCTCACCAAAGCCGAGCAGAAAGGGATCAACCGGCAGCAGAACCGCATCAGCCGCAGCATCTATAAGGACAAGCATCCCAAGCAGTAGTGGGAATGGATGGAACGTCCAGTATCGTGAAGACAGCCGCAGCTTTTGCTGCGGCTTTTCTATTTGGTAGGGATCACCGGCCATCTCTGTCGCAGCGTGCGAGTGTCATCCCGAATTCCCTCAGCGCGTCAGCTTCACGATGAAGTCTTCCGACCGGCAATCGGCAGCGTTGCCCGTGTTGACCCAGGTGATGGTGTTGTCCGTAACGGTTACGCCGGGTGTCTGATACGAGTTCCACGCGGGCTCGGTCGCTCCGGTCATACAGGGCGTGCCCGGGTATCCGGTACAGGACTGTACCTGGAAGACGTAGTGTCCTGGGTTGTTCGACTGCGGCATGATGAAGCTGCCGTATCCGCTTCCGCCAGGGCTGGTGAAATCCGCGCTGTCGTTCTTGGCCCAGTCCGGACCTCCGACATGGCAACTCGCGCCACCGCTGGTTGACCCGAATTGTCCCCACCCGTCCGTCGTCCACACGGCAAATTTTCCGCTGGACGACTGCACCGCCATCGCGTTCTGCGGTTCAAACACCCAACTCCATCCTGAACTGAAGGTGTGCGCGGCGCGCGGAATCTGCCCGGAACCGTCGGTCCTCATCAGCCAAATCTCGTCATAGTAAGCGCAAGGCGGCGGCGCTCCCGCAAGCAGGTTGACGGCAGCGCCTACGTCCTGTCCTTTGACCAGGATGGGATGGGTATCCGTGGTGTTGTCGTAGTTCCACGAGTAGTGCGTGTTGTCGCACGGCAGGATGGGATTCAGCCCCACCAAACTGGCTTGGCCCGCAGTCTTCGACGGATCAGCGAAGCTATGCAAAACGCTGGTGCCGCTCACCACTTCGTTCAAGTAACCTTCTCCGGAGTGGCCCGCGCAGTAGTAGCCGGGAGGAACGGGAGACGCTCCGCAATGCACGACATGCTGCGTTCCGGTCTGCCAGAACCAGAAGCCCGACGGCTCGCTGGTTCCATTCAGCTGCGAAGCGAAGCTCGTAACGGCGTAGTCTCCGCCCTTCGTCGTGAACGCCTCATGGATTGTCCAAGTGTCCGGCAGATCCGTCGGGCATGGACTGCCCACCGTGCACGATCCGTCATGCTTCCAGACGTTAGCCAGCCGGGTGTTCAGCACATCGCATCCGCCCGACACGCCGTAACTCTTCTTCCAGTTCGCAATGAACGATCCCGCCTGGCCGCTGTCGGTCGGACTCGCAAACCCAATCGAGAACGTTGTGTTGTCCAGTGAGCCCGCAAACATGCCGGACCAGTAAGAAGCGGTCCACACTCCTGTGTAGCCGTTATAGGCATTTTGCAGACAGCTGGAGTTGAGGAAGTCGTAAATCAGGACGTGGTTGGCGCCCGATGGCTGCACGCAGTTCGGAGCACAACTGCCGAGGTTCGATGGAAGCGTGTCCTGGTAAATCTGAGTTCCCGCCGGCCCGGCCCCAAAAACATAGATGATCGTCGGAGAACTGTAGTCGTAGATCACTGCCTGATTGGCGTAACTGATCCCGGTGTAGGTGCACGCCATCGTCGCTGGATTGAATGCGAAGATGTAGTGTGTCCCACCGTTCGTCTTCAGCACCAGAGAACTGTCGTCACTGGCAAAGATATTGGGCTCGCCGTTATCGACCGTCTCCCAGTATTTCGTGGCGCCGACCGGCGGAACAGAGTTCACATCCGTGCACCGTGCGATGGCCTGCTGGAAGTCGGACGGGGCGATCACCGTCCCCGCCCCCGTCAGATTGCCGCAGTTCTGCATCGTGTACGGAGACGCGCTGTCGCAAGTGTTCGGCCCCCAACTGGGAATCGGATTCGGCAGCGCCACGGCCGCAGTGCTGGTGCTGAAACAGGAATAATTCGGAGGACCGCATACCGAAGTGCCTGATGCCGACGAGCCTGAAAGATATCCGGCCCCCGAGTACACCGTCTGCCCGGACATTGGAAGGCACAAAAGTACAACCGCCAGGAATTTCTTCATTCGTTTCTTGCTCCGCGAACCCGAGTTGTTTCTGGCGCCGGTCTCGAGTAGAAGGCCGCTCTAGGGCTTGCACGATGCCAGAAGCCGTTTCAACGTCCCGTGCCACCCGCAACTGCGGGATTACTGCTTCTCCCGCGTTCGCTATAATGTTGTGTTTGGTCTCGCCCCGCCGTTCGTGCCGTGCTTCATCGAAAGGGAACCATGCCGACTGACGTAGTCATGCCCCAGATGGGGGAATCGATTTTCGAAGGAACCATCACCAAGTGGCTGAAAAAAACCGGAGACAAAGTCCAGCGCGACGAGCCTCTGTTCGAAATCTCCACCGACAAAGTGGACGCGGAGATCCCTGCACCCGCCAGCGGCGTCCTTCAGGAAATCAAGGTTCCCGAGGGCAACACCGTCCAGGTCAACACTGTGGTCGGAGTGATCGGCGACGGCGCAGGTGCGTCTGTTCCGGCGCCTGCCAAGGCTGCCGCTCCCGCGCCTGCGTCAGCGCCAAGTGTGGCGCGGGCGCCCTCGCCCGCGTCTCCGCCGGCGCCTCTACAAGCAGCTCCCACAGGCGCCGAAGAGGAGGAATCCGATGTCCGCTCCTCACCGTTAGTCCGCAAGCTGGCCCGTGAGCACAACGTAGATCTGGCAAAAGTCAGCGGCACTGGCACCGGCGGACGCGTCACCAAGCAGGATGTTCTCGACTACGTCGAGCACCGTACCTCCGCCCCTGCTGCGGCGACCGCGGGAAGTGTGGCGCGGGCGCCCTCGCCCGCGTTGCCTGCCGCGCCGCCCGCTATCCCCGGCGATCTGGTTCCCATGTCGCAGATGCGGAAGATCATCGCTCAGCGCATGATCGAATCACGCCGCACCAGCGCTCACGTCCACTGCATGTTCGAGGTGGACATGACTCGCATCGTCAATTTGCGCAACCAGCACAAGAACAGCTTCGAGCAGCGCCACGGCGTGCGCCTCACGTTCATGCCGTTCTTCGTGCGAGCAGCCATCATCGCGCTGCAGCAGTATCCGATCGTCAACGCTTCCCTCGAAGGCGATAACATTCGCTACCACCGCCACGTGAATGCCGGCATCGCCGTCGCGCTCGACTGGGGACTCATCGTCCCGGTTCTGAAGAACGCCGATGAACTCAACTTCCTCGGACTGCAGCGCGGTATCACCGACCTCGGCGAGCGCGCCCGGACAAAGAAGCTCATGCCCACGGATGTAGAAGGCGCCACCTTCACCATCACGAACCCCGGCCAGTTCGGCGCCGTGTTTGGTCTGCCCATCATCAACCAGCCCAATGTCGCCATCATGGGCGTCGGTGGCATCACCAAGCAGCCCCTGGTGATCACCGACAAAGACGGCACCGACTCGATCGCCATACGCTCCGTCGTCCATCTCACGCTCGGTTACGATCATCGCCTTGTCGACGGCGCCGTAGCCGACCAGTTCATGGCCGTACTAAAAAAGACGCTGGAAACCTGGAGCGAAGAGGTGTAGGGCGGACACTCCTGTCCGCCGCCGTTGCTTATTGCGGTGCAGACGCAGGAACATCTGTCTGCACCTGTCCCTGGGCATTGCTCTTGACCTGCGCCCAGATCCCATCGGCCTCCGACAGGAACTGCTCTCCCGTCATCCCCTGACTACTCTCCAGCAGGGACTTGATGTAGCCCAGGATCGCCGGCTCTGCGGCCGCAATCAGCGAAAGAAGTTTCAGCATGTCGCTCGCGTTCATAGACCCTCCTACTGGGCAAAGGCTGCAATGTTGTCAAGGATCGTCTGGCACGACACAATCGCCGCCTGCACGGCCAGCCGCGTCTTTTCATCCTTGATTCCGGTAATTTGATTGTCAGACAGGTCACGAAGCAGAGAAGCCGCAACGTCCATCTGGGCCTTGGCTCCCTGCGCGTTATGGGCTTGGTTGATGGCTTGGTCCAGCCTAACCCCAGCGTCGGCCAGTTGCAGGAACTTGGTCTGGATCATGACATGGCTGGCAGGCTGGATATAGCCGCTGTTGTAGGCCTGGATTTCGAGCTGCTGGGCGACCAGGACCGTGGCCGCAAAATCCTTGGCCAGTTGGCCCGCCTTGGCGTACTTATCGCATGAGAATCCCATGAGCAAAAGGGAAACCATGAGAACCGAAACGGCGTAATAGAAATTCTTCATTAACCCTCCTTCTGTAACACCTCTGAAACACTTCTAAGACCGGCGTTTCTTTTGTTCGAAGCCACTTCATCAGGCGGTTTTGAAGGGGCGCGGCTTCAGCCGCGCCGTCTGAAAACGCTAGACACCGGGCTTTAGCCTCTGAGGGAACATTTGGTTCATGATGGGATAGCCTTCCGCTACTTTCCCGCCACCGTGTTCGCGGCCGCCCTCGCCGGCTTCGCAATCCCCGCCGATTGTGCGTACTGCTCGATCGCCTGGATCAGGGCCTTGATGTCCGCCACCAACTGCACATCAAGCGCGACGTTGACCCCGTTCGCTTCGGCCGCCTTGCCGGCGTCGCTCACCGCCTGCGCAGCCACTCCCAGCAATGCGAACGCGCCCCGTTCCAGCTCCACCGCTTGCGGAAAGAACAGTGCGGTGAGCGCTTCGCATTCTGGCTCCGCCTTCTCTGCTTTGATCATCACGCTAGCCACCGCGCGCGCGCCCTTCACAATGTCAGCCGCGACCGTTGCAAAAAAATGTCCCGTATTCTTGAACCCAAATGGCATCGGAAACTCCTCGTTGTGTGAAAGCCCGCTTTCCCGGACGTTTGGTTATTTCGGCGCCCAGCTGGAGGCATTCAAGCACTCCACTGTGCCATCGACCAGTTTCGATAAACCTTCGCGAAACTTGACCTCGTCAACGATTTCTCGGTTCGCAACGGCCTCCGTCAATTGGAGCGCTGTCGCTACGAAGGACACTACCGAGTCCTTTTTCTGTTGTCCGGACTGACTTCCGAACAAGCTCTCGATGCTGTTTACAATTGCAGGGACAAACGAAATCCCCTGTAGCAATTTCTGCAAGAAATCCATCACTGCTCTCCTTTTTGATTTGTCTGAGCGAGTTACTGCGTGGAAAGAAAACCCAGCAGGCTGTGGAACAACTGCCGTTTTGTATCAGGGTATTGCTTTAGCGATGCCGTAAGTCGTTCAGCCTCGTGTGACCCTTCAGGGCTGCCGTTGCGATTTCGACCTCTTCAGTAGCCTTCGAATGCTTTACTTAAATCCCAGATGGTCATGTAGCGCGATGACCGCGCTCACTGCAAACGCAATCACCGCCGTCACGATTCGGTCGTACACGTTTCTTCTGGTGTCGCTTTTTTCGAGCGCTCCAATTTTTTCTTCCAGAAGCCTCAGCCGCCCGGGCTGCCCATTGCCCACAATCATGTCGACCTTCGCCTCCACCATGCCCAGCTTCTCCAGCACTTCAAGCTGAAAGTCGCCGCTCATCTCGAATACCACTGGAGGATGAGTCCCTTCCCGAAATCCAATGTCGTCGCGTTTCATAATGGATAATCCAAATGCAGCCCCGCCGAATATCGCGAATACTTTCGCGGCGTGCTGCCGTCATATCTCCGCAGGAAATAGTCCTGCGCCCTGCCAAACCGTGGCAGCGTGAAGCTGCTGCTCGAAAACCGCCCCGCCAGGTTCCGATCATTGTCCGCTCCCCACCCGGCGTCGCTGCTCCGCACTTCGATGCCTTCCCCCACTCCCGGAGTGAATCCCGCATCCACGGTCATCGTGGTCGAAGTCACGTTCACGATGGCGGCGGAGGTCAGATCCGGGAGAAATGCGCCGACGGCTCCAATCTCGGCCGCGGCCAATGCCGTTGCCTGAGCAGCAGTCGCTGTCTGGAATGCGAAATCCAGCGACGGATCAGCGGCATCCACAAACTGCAGCGTGTAGCGGCAGTTCTCGCCCGCGATGTCCATGATCTCCACTTCCACATCCCGCACAATGGCGGCAAACGACGCTGACCGCGACGGGACATGCACTCCTAACCCGTCTCCGGGAAAGATGTCGGAGGCACCGCTCGGCAGAAATGGGCTCCATGCACGGTACTCTCCTGCCCACCCCTGAGCGGCACCCTCCAGCAGCGCCAGGGCCGCTGTCTCGCAATCCGCCGAGGTGCGCGGAAGCGGCATTGCAATCTGCTTCACTGCTCCGCGCACTCCGTCGTCACCGCCGCGTCGCAGAGCCGCGATGCTGGCCGAGTTCATCACCCGGGCTCTGGCGTGACCGCGGCCCCGGTAACTCACCGTGATCGTCTCGTTCGCGGCCGGTATGTACTGCGGGTAAAACTGCAACGAAGGTTCCTCGGAAACATGGCACTCCGCTCCTTCCCGCAGCGAGCCGGTACGGCGCGTCCGCGTGTTTTGCTGCGGCAAAGTGCTGCGGACCAGCGCATCAACCGCCAGAAAGAGATAAGTGAACGTCACCGAACATTGCATTCGAGCCGCATTGATCAGCCCGTAAGTGCAGAACCCCGGAGCGTTCGCAAGTACGTCGTCATACAGCACCATCGCCGGTGCGACCTGGGTCGCTGGATTGCGCGGGTCGAGCTCATGCACTTCCATGACAACTCGAACGCCGCTTGCGGCTGCGTTACCGCCCCGCGGCGCCCCAGCCGGATGCTCGGCCGAATGAAACACCTGCTGCGTGCGATACACCTCGATTGGGTACAGCTGGGTTGTGAATACGTACTGATGGCCGGGCTTGGTCGTAAGTGGAGTGCCGGTGACATTCCCACTAACCAGTGCCTGGATGCTGCTGTTGGTTCCCGACGGGATGATTCGAAAGCCAGCCAGGCATCCAGGAATCGAAACGCTCCCGTCATAAAGGCCGCCAATAACTCCGTCCGATGCCGCGTTAAACACCACATCGCCGTGCTGAAGCACCGTCGCACCGCCCAACTCAATCTTTTCGAGGAAGTCGAGATGCGTCTGGCCGTCGCCACCGCTGCCCCCCGTGATTTGAAGTTGACCTCCGCTGACCGCGATGGCATGCTGCGGATCCACCGCCGTCCAGTGTGTCGGATCCAGCGTCGCGTATTCTTCGTACAGAATGGTGCGGGGACTCAATGGTCCACTCGCCATCGTGCGCGTAAACGGAATCTGCGACAGGTAGAACTTGGTCGTGAACCCGTCCCCCACAAAATAGTCCTTCACATGGGCACTCGGTTCCAGCGGTCCAAGAATCGTCAGATCATTGACGACCCGGTCGACGCTGCGCAGCACGAGATCGCCCGGTGAGAACTCGGCAGCGGACTCCGTAAGTTCGTACGTCTTGTCGCCGAGGGGAGCAAAGTAAAGTTGCCTGTTATCGTCCCGGTACGCACAGCGCGCAACCAATGCCATTTCTGCCGCCGACGCGCTCCAGCTCTTCCCCGGGTCCAACCGGTAGTACGGGATCGGATCACCCTCCTCGACTCCCCTGTAGTCAAACCATCCGGCTAAGGCAAATTCGCTCAGCTGCCGGAGCGCATCACCCGCGCTCCGGGCCACGAAAGGGGAGTGCGGCGGTGGCGTTTTCTGATCCAGCACGATTTCGTCACTCCGCGCTTCCACCTCGTACCTGTAAGTCGGGCCTCTCTCGCCCCAGCCCAGGTAATGATAAGTGGGTGCGTTCAACACAGAGCCGGTGAATACATCACTGCCATTGCTTCGGCCCAGCATCACCCGCGCGCCCGCTACCGGCACCACAAAATCTCCCTCCCCGGCCACCAGACTGAATCGCAGAGTGGCCGGGCTGTTCAGCTTGCGCGTCAGATGCGGGCTGTTGCTCGCGTCCAGGAATGCCGTGTAGTCCTGCGGTCCCCGCCCATCTAGGTTGTCAATCATCAATTTCATGGTTTTCAGATTGCTCCGCAATGCAAGGAAACGAGAAGCCCGGTGTGACAATCGAGGTTCTTGTCCGGGCATGCCTTCAGGTATCTCGAAGCGGTCAAATCGCGATTCGTATCAGGGCATGCCTTCAGGCATGCCGGATGGTTCGCTGAATTAATGCGCCTTTAGGCGCTGCCCTTTTTTGATTGTCGCAACGCTCTCCAAAATGAGAGTCAGTACACCGGCGCGTTACTCGCCGGAAAGTAACTCCTGTAACACAACACTACCGCACCATCATTCCCATCCACCGTCGGCAACGCCGTAAACGATGCCCGCAATGCCACCAGACTGATCGGCTTCTGAATCTCGACCAGCCTCTCCCGTTCCCAAGCCGGCTTCGCTGTACACGGACTCAAGCTGGGATAGAACAGACATATACGCCCTCCCGATTCTTCTTCCATCACAAACAAGCCAGACCACTGTTGCAGAAATGCGCCGCCCTCCCGATCCACGAACGCCATCACTTTCTGCACCGACGCAGTCGCCGCTGGCACGCCACCCGGCAGGGCTTGGGTCAACAGCAAAGAAGTCGCAGTCTTCTGCGCGACTCGCCCCACATTGAACGTGACCCGTCGCACATAGTTCGCGTCCCGCCGCACGTCGCCCGGATCCTTCACATATGCGGCCGCAATCCCGGACCCCACAAAGCCGATCTGCTGCGTGTAATCGACGTCGCAGGCCACCAGGTCGCCCGGCTGAAACCCGTCAATTGCGCCCGCTCCGAGCACTAACTCTGCCGCAGTCGAGCCTGCCAGCAAAGGTACCCCAGGTACCGGAATTCCCCCCGAGCCTGCTCGGGACGCACTGGCATCCGTAGCCAGTACATTCATATGCTCCGCCCCTCCGGCGAGCGCCATCTGGAGTTTGCCCCAGTCGTGAAACTCAAACTCGATCCGCGCTCCCAACCCGTGCCGCGCCTGTGCCGAGACCGCCCCCGCCAGTCCGCCCGTCACCGGTTCGATCTGCGTTGTACTTGTGTGCTGGAAGTTTTCAATCCAGCCCAGATCGATCCACGGCGAAGGTGGCCCATCGACTTGGAACCCGTAATCCTTCGACGGATCAAAAATCACGCCTGGCCCATTCACCCGGTCCACCGGAGCGAAGTAGGCGCGCGTCTGTCGTGACACCGGCCGTAGTCCTGCGCGCGTCATGCTCCAACCTCCGCCAGAAAAAAGTAGACCTTGAGATGCGCATATCTCGTCAACCGCGCCGCGCCCGCGCTCCGCTGTACCTTGGTTATAGGTGCTTCTCCCGGTGCCTTCGCCAGATCCGGCATTGTCCAGAAGATACTGGAGCCCAAACTCGCGGTCGGAGACTGGCTGTAATCGCGCAGGCCCGTATGTGGTGGCGTGCAGATTCTCAACAACTCTTCATCCATTTGTGCCAGCGCGCGCCCGCGGTCTATACCCGCTCCCCCGCTGCCTTCGCTCGCATACCAGACGTAGCAATCCAGCCCAAGAATCGGCCGCGTACTCTCCGCGATTTGGACTTCGCCCCAATCCACGTAAAACGCTTCCGTCCGCGCTTCCGTAAACTGCGGCTCCATGTTTTCGCGAACCACGATCGCTGGAAGAGTCACTCCGTCCACCACCATGGTCCTCGAAGGATTCAACGCCGCCAGCCTGTCCCTCAGCGCCATATAGAAACTGTCCTTTGCCGCCTGCATGTCTCTCCTCTACTTCCCATTCCAGTCATCCTGAGCGGAGCAGAGCGACGAGCGAAGCGATCGCTCTGCAGAGTCGAATGCCCCTAAGTTCACAGCGAACTGACAGTCCCGAGGTTTAGAACTGATGGCTGATGGCTGACGGCTGATAGCTGCCCCTACGCAACCGCCAGCACCCGGTACAAGTACGCCACTCCCGCAAATCGCTCCACTACAAATCCCTCGATGTGGAACATCTCTCCCTGATACACCACGCCGAGAGCCGTCTCGAACAGCACCTCTGCGCTGGCGACGTTGCGCTGGCTCACCTGCTCGGCCATTGCGCTCCTCCCCGCCACCAGTTCGATCCTTCGCCGCGGACCGTTGTTCTCCGTGGCCAGCTCCCGCACGATCACCGGTGAGATCATCACCTGCTCAACTCCCGGATCCACCAGTCCCAGTTCCGCCACACGATCCGCCGGCAATCCCGCCCCCGCAAACAACAGGAGCACTTCCGCGCCGCCCAGGGTCCGCAACATGGCGTCAGCGGCCCGGATCGCCGCCATTCCCGAAGTCCCTGTCATGGTCATCCCACCTTCTGCGCCACATAAGGCGCCAGCAGCGCGCGCACCGTACTATCCAGCAGCCCATCCGAGAAGTACATCAGCTGCATTCGGTCGAGCATGCCTTGCTTCACGTTCAACGCTGGAGTGGCCTGCGCATTCTTCACCAGCTGCGCGCACGCGACCTTCACCGTGTCCGGGATCGGGTCCAGTCCCGCCGTGTAAACAATTTCGATTTCACTGAAGCCCCAGCCCAGCACATTGACGGGCAGCCTGATCTCGCCTGGCTCCAGGTACGGGTCGAGATCTGTCACGTTCAAGTCCGTCCACGTTCCAGGCAAACCAAACACCGCCGCTGCCTCCCAAGCCATCTCTTCGTAAATCCACTCGCCGCGTCGTGGCATGGAGTAACGTGCCCGCGCCGACACAATCGGCGATGTCGCCGGTTCGACCGCAACCAGCGGCAGGTACGTTGCCCGGATCGCGCCTTGCCCCGTCTCGATCCGCATCCGCTCCGTATACTGAGCGGTCGCCAGCGTCGCTCGCCGGCAGTGCGAATCCACAATCGCCGATGCCGCAATCACCCACGCCGCCGCGGTCGTAGCCTCCAGCCCATACTTCTCGTATTCCGATGGTTGCAAATAGTTCATGATCAGTTCCCAGTCTGCGGCCGTCAGACCTCGGCCCTCAGTCCTCCTGTGGACTTGATCCACTGAGAACTGAGAACCGAGAACTGAGAACTCGCTTTACCGGTTCACCTTCACTTCGTAGTGCGCATACGACGCGCCCTTCACTACCACGCCGCCGAATTTCACCACCACGCTTTCCGTCGCCAGCGAACTCGGCAGTCCCAGCTTGAACACCCGCGGATTCGGATCCGTGAGCCAGTGGTACTCGATCATGTCCTCGCTCACGATGTAGGCCGGCAGCACGCTCCCGGCTCCTCCGGTACCCGTGTACCCCAGCGCCCATTCCGGAATCAGCGGCAGGTCCCCCGCTTGCGTGCTCAGGGTCTTCACCCGCAGCCCGCCCGTGATCTCGGTGGTCGAGAGCACGACGTTGAACTCCGCCTTCATCTCGCGGTCGATCAGGTCGAGCAGCACCGGATTGGCATAGATCGCGGTGGGCCGCACTTCAAACGAAGAGCTGGCCACCATCTGTGCGACCACGCTCTTCAGCCCATCCACGATGCTCGCCCCGGCCGCGATCGTCGCCGTGTTGCCTCCGGCATCGATTTGCCCGATGGCGCCGAAGTATTGCGTCGTTGTCGGAGCACTGAGCGAGGTGTCATTGCCGTTCCACAACGCCACATCGTGCGTGCGCAGCAGTCCTTCCACCGCATCCGCCAGGTCTTTCGCCTGCAGATAGGCGAACTGGCTCTGCTGTGTCCCGACTTCCAGGTCAAACAGGTTGTAGTTGATCTGTGAAACCAGGGCCTTCAGCGGAACACTGCGCTCCACTCGGGTCGGCTCTTTTGCGGTCGGCTGAATGTTGCGCGGATCGACGAACGCCTGTGCCGCGGTCGGCGAAGCAATCGCTGTCTCTTCAAAAAATCGCGAAGGATGCCCAGTCGCAGGCACCTGCTTGATCCGTTGCCCGAACACCCCGCGCCTTCGCACGATATCCGTGATCTCGGTCTGATACCGGTCAACCTCCACCGCCCCCGGCCCAAGAAAATCCGCCGCCGCATGTAAATCCAGGAAATTAGCTTTCATGTCTTCTCCTCATTTGAGTTGTTAGTGCCCGTTCTCTTTCCCTCTTGTCATCCTGAGCGGAGCCTGCGATTCGCAAAGCGAATCGCATGCGGAGTCGATGGACCCCTACTCCCGCCGGGTGCCCCACTCATCGCGCAAGTTGCTATGAGTGGGCTTCCGTTACCAAAGAAAGAAGCGCGACCTAAGTCGCGCCTCGCGAACTACGAACTACGAGCTACGGACTACTCGATCATCCCCGCCCGCGCCAGTTCCGCCTTCACCGCAATGCGCTGCTCCACGCTCAACGCCGCCAGCGTCTTGTCGAGCACCGCTGCATCCAGCCGCTGCCCATCAACCTCGTTCTTTCCCAACAGCGCCGACACCACCGGAGACAGCGTCTTCCGCGCCATCCGTGCCGTCTGCGCCTTCAGGTCCGCATTCGACTTCTCCAGCTCCGCCAGCCGCTCTTGTAAATCGCCGCTTGCTTCTTCCGCCTGGCGTTGATCCGCAACTTCAGCAACGTTCTCTTCGATCGCCGCCACGATCCGATCCACCTTCGCGTTCAGCGTTTCCTGCTGTGCCTCCAGCTTCCCCAGCACGCGATCCAGCGTCTCAGTCGCCGTCGCCAGCCGCTCAGCTGCCGCCGTCATCTGCTGCATCATCTCTTCATTCATTTTGTCGCTCTCCAATCTGCAAGATACTTACACCCTGTCATCCTGAGCGGAGTCGAAGGACCCCTACCCGCTTCCATGCCGCTCGCTACCGTTCCAGCTCAATCCAGGTCGAGCGATACGCTGCCTTCTCCCGCAACAGGATCGCCGCCCCTGTGAAGGTCACCTTATTCAGCACCCACACGCGAGCCTGGATGTCCTGAATCTGCGCATCCGCAATCTCGTAAGACATCCCCAAGTTAGTGGAGGGACGGGCGCCCCGCCCGTCCGCTGCGTATTTCCTGATGGCTGATGGCTGACGGCTGACGGCTGTTCTCCCAATCTCCTCCACAATCTCTGGGAAATCCCGCGCATAAAGAAAGCCGCTCACTTCAATTTCCCGCCCCACAATCTCCGCCCGCGTGATGACTCCAATCTTCCGTCGCACATCATGCCGGTCAAGCGCCGGAGCATAATCCAGCGCCATCCCCAGGAGTGACGGAATCGCCGCCTCCGCCGCCCGCCGCGTCAGCAGCACCCGATGTCCCCGAGCCCCAGCCGGTGGCTTGTCCGAAGCAGCATCGACCATCGTCAATACTCCCTTGAACCCCACTCGGTTCGGATGCCCCACCACCGCTGGCATCGCAATCGCCATCGACTCCATCGACAATCCCATTCCCATCCCCCTCGTGTGTGGAGCGGGCGCCCTCGTCCGCTCGCCTTGACTCCGAGCAAAACATTCGCGGTCTACCTGCGACGTCCCAAGCGGTAAGCTCTTCCTCTGTGTTCCTCTGTGTCCTCTGTGGTGAAGGATTTCCGTCCGAACTCCAACTTACGAACTCCCCACGACGCTCCCCAGCCCCCGGGCCCGCCGTACCTCATCCACCGTCAACACTCCATTCCGCAGGAGGATCTCGTCGATCTGCGCCTGCTGCATCTCATCCGTGGCATCGACGTCGGTGAATACAAATTCCAGGTCTGTCCATCCCAACTTCTTCCCGATCGCATCCCGTGTCAGATGCTCCGCAACCAGTCGCGCGGTGGGCACCACCGCCGACCGGAACGCCAGTTCATTCATCTCGGCTGCCGTCGAGCGGTTCACATCCCGCTCCACTCCCAGAAACTGTGCCGGCAAGTCGAAAGCATCCGCGATGATCCGCAGCAGGAACTCCTGCCAAGCCAGCCGCAGATCTGCGTCCGTCCCCGCCCCAAACCGCAGCACCTCCGGCTTCGACTCCACCGACAGAATCGGCACCCGGCCCGTACCCTCAATCTCGTCCTGCCACCACCGGATCAGCCGTTCGTGTTGCGCCGGCCCCAGATCCTGCAGCCACAGCGCATACTGCACCACCGAGTTCGAAGCCAGTCGCGAAGCGTACCGGTGTGCACTAAGAAAAGAGTTGATCGTCTCGAACGCCACCTCCACCCGTCCCAATCCAAACGGAGTATGCGTCCGAGGATTCAGCCGGATGTAACTCAGCTCATCATCATTAAGGACAATCTGCCCCGCCGGCCCGTAGAACCCGGTCGCCTGGACATACCGAGGCGAATCCGGCCGCCCATCCCAAGCCGTCATGATCCGAATCGAAGCCCCATCCACCGGCCACATCAGCAGAGGTAGCGCCGGCGCCCCGCCGGCAGTCGGGACGGCGTCTCGCCGTCCCACCGGACTACCCGAGCGCGTCCATCCTTCCACCAAATCCAGTTCAATCGCCCCGAACCCGCCGACAATCACGTCCTCCAGCACCTGCTCCAGCAGCGACCGGAAAGAATCGTCCGGATTCGGCGCTTCAAAATTCTCGGTCAGAATCTGCGCCCGCAGCGCACCCTCGGGAATCTGGTCCAGCGCCCGTCCCCGCCGAGCCTGGATCCGCCACTTCATCCCCGCGATGCGGTCCTTAATGACGTTGATCGCCCGCCGAGCCACCGGAGTCTCCGCAAACCGTCGCAAATTCGCCGGTGTAGGCTTCAACACAAGATTGTGTGGCGCGGCCGCCCCCGGCCGCGAGAAAGCCGCGCCCGAAGGAAGGAACGGGGCCAGGTTCGACCCCGCTCCCGCCGTCCGCCGCCCGTTACCACCGGCTCGCGCAAACAATTTCGCCGACACCAACTCCCGCAGCGACACTTCTCCCACCCGGCGCAGAGCGCCCCGAACCGTCTCTAAAATGTTCATGATCTCCCCGTGTGGCGCGGACACTCTTGTCCGCGCTTCGCGTGCATCTAGTCAGCTCTCACAACTGCAAACCACTGTCGAACCCTGTCATCCTGAGCGGAGCAGAGTAATGAGCGAAGTGAGGAGCGAAGTGATGAGCCAAGCGAATCGCTCTGCAAAGTCGAAGGACCTCGTGTTCCCCTGCTCTATAACGCGCTTCCCTCGCGCACCTGTGTGTCCTTTCGGCCTTCCATTGCCCTAACCAAAAACGGCACAGCTTTTCGCTGTGCCATGCGCACCTTTTCAATCTGGGCTTAACCCGGCAATCTCACGCCCGCAGCTCCCGCCGCACGTCCTCCGCCACCGCCGTCATCTCTCCCACCACCCGCACCCGCACCGAACTCTGCCCCAGCATCCCGATTGCGAATTCGGTTTTCTCTTTCTTCAATTCCGGCCCCTCATCCACCACCGCCGTCAACGAAGCCTGTAGCTGCTCCTGCCGCATCCCCGCCTCAATCCGCGAGTATCGATAGGCGAGCGCGAGCGCCTGGTCCACATTCACGGCCAAAGACACCGCATGAAACATCTTCACCGCCCCGCCCACCCGATATCCAAAATCAATACGGAACGGATCGCCCAGCCCCGTGTACTTCACGACATCCATGTCGCGCTGCATCAAGTCCAGCACATTGACATCCGCAAAAGCCTCTTTCATCGCGACCAGAATCGCCCCGCGCCCCGTGCGCGCCTGTGCCCGCTCGCCCCGTCCCGCCGGAGCAAAATACATCTCCGCCAGCACTTCCATCTCTTTCGCCGGATCCTCTGTGAGCACACCCTTCGACGGTGCAACATCGAGCGATGACCCGAACCGCTCATCCACCAGCTGACTCAAATCTTCCCGTCGTCGCAGGCTTCCCAGCTTCCCTCGAATCTCGTTCTCCACCACCTCGAACCACTCCGTCTCCACCTCTGGAGCCACGCACTGCAGCATTCGCCAGTCGCGGGTAAATCGCAAATCCGCAAACCCGCCATCCTTCTCCAGCAGCAACAATCCCACCGTGACAAAGTCATCCCGCAAAGCATGCGGCAGAAACCGCAGCAGGAACAACTCAAGCTGTCGCTTCTCACCCATCAGCCATCAGCCCTCAGCCGTCAGCCCTCAGTTCCCGTCTTAAGTTGACCGAGGTACTGAATGAACCCGCTCAACATCTTCTTTGTCTCCACCACCTGCTCCCAAAGTTTCTGGTGGATCTCGGCAACCAGATAGCCCAGATCACGAGCCGATAGAAGGTGATGCTCCAATTCGCTGGCCGAACCGAGTGCTATCTGCAAGAAGCGCGCCAACTCGGGTCGTGAATTCTTTCCGGCTCCTTCCGCAATGTTAGCGCCAATCGAAGCAGAAGCCCGTCGCATCTGGCTGGTCAGTCCATAAAGTTCCTCTTTCGGAAAGAGCTTGGTAACGCGATAAACATCTAGCGCCAAAGCGTGCGCCTTATGCCAAACCTTAAGCTCCCGAAAATCCCGCATAAGTCCTTCCCTGAAGCAGAAACTGAGCGCCTTCCCTGACGGCTGATGGCTGACGGCTGACCGCTAGTTCTCCACCCACTCCGGAAACGGCCGCCGCGGCGAACTCCGAAACGCCTGAATCAACTCCCGCACCATTTCCCGCCGCTCAATCAGCTTCATCACCAGCATTTCCAGCTCATCCCACGATTCCCCATACCAAGCCGGAGGAATCTCCCCCGCCACCGCCCAGATCGCATCCTCCTCCAGCGTCTCGATCCGCGACAGCCACGGCTCGAACGCCTCCCACCCTCGCACCCGCGCATAGACTTCGTTCCGCGGATACACGCCCCGCAGAGGAAAATCCGGAAATGTCCACTCCCCCGCATTAAAGCAATATCCCTGATCGATGAACGCCGCCGAATACTTGCGTTCCCGCATTTTCCTCCAGAACGCCGCCTGCCGCCCATCCGCGTTGCACGTCCACTTGTCCAGCGCCAGGATCCCGGTAAACGTATCCAGATTCCGAACCCGGTCCAGCATCTCCGGCGGAAGATAATCCAACACCTGCCCCTCCACCGGACTCACCACATATCGCGACCCGAACTGCAATCCCGCATCGGCGGGGATCGTCTGTGTCCCTAGCACAATCGTCAGTTCCGCCGTGTGCTCCACCAGCCACTGCGTAACTTCCACCACCTCCGCAATCGGCACCGGTAGCCCCACCCGCTCCGCCAGCCGCGTCGCCAGAAACTCATTCGCCAGTACCCGCTCGCTTTGCGGATTATTCCGGAACTTCACCACATAATAATGACCATCGTCGCAGCGCATCAGATGCCCCTGTGCCCCGCCCCGCATCCGCTTAACGTGTTGGACCGCCGTAGTCGGCATCGTGTGCCGCGGACACTCCTGTCCGCGCAAGGTAGCCCGCAAAATCTCTGTCATCCCGAGCGCAGAACTCCCGCGGGTGCCCCATCCTAACGTCGCGTCTTTTGCGACGTTAGGGTGGGCCCTTCGAAACACTGAGAGTGCAGTCTTCCACTTCCCAATTTAGCCCTGACCCTCCCGCCTGCCTGTGACCCCCGTACACCAACTTTGTTCAGTTTCCCGCCAGACTCTCCCACTCCATCTCGACTCTCGCCCCGCGCCCCGCCTCCGCCGCCCGCACCGCCCAGGCGATTGCAAGCGCCATCACGCAGTCATCATGGGTTCCCGGCGCCGCCCCCGTGTTCCCATCCGCATACCGCACGAACGTCCGGCACTCATTCAGCAGCCTCGGGCTCCGGAACAAAGTCGGCTCCTCCGCCAGCGCCGCCGCCAGATTCTCAATCATCGCTGGCCGGCTCACCGCCGACGTCAGCCACCCATCTTGCCCCCTCTGCACGAACACATTCGGATACTCCATCATCCGCAAACACGCCAGCACGCCGTGCCCGTGATTGTTTTTCTCCACCGCCAGCAGCGCCGTGTTGTATTCCCTTCCCAGGCTCATCAGCTTCCGCGCCAGCTCCCGCGGCGGAAAATGTCCATGCAACTCCGCGCACTGCGTCCCCAACTCGCGATCGATCACCTGCGCGCAAGAGTAATCGCCCTCTGCCCCGCCCCCCGCCGGGTCGACTCCGATCACATATTCTCGTCCCGCCTGCGCCGGAAGCCAGGTCATCACCCGCCCGTTGTCCTTCGTTTCCACCGGATCGCTCGATCCCGAAAGCGCCCGCTCCAGCGCCGCTAAATCGAACACGCACTCGCCCGATGCCCGGAAACACGACACTGCATCCTCGGCAAATTCCTGCACCGCGAATCCCCGCAGCGCCGACCACTGCTTCCGCCGCCACGCGATCTGCCCTTTCTTCAACCCATGAATCTCCACCAGCTTTTGTTCTTCTTCCGTCATCGGCAGGAAGTTCCGGCCCGGCTTCACCGTGTACGTATCTTCAAACCACCACGGAAAAAAGTGCCGCGTGTATCCCGTCTCGTCCGCCCGCTGCCATTCCTCATAGAACGTCCCCCCGGCGCCATTCGCCGTTGACTCTAAAACAATCTCTCCGTCCGGAACCACCGCCGCCCGCAAGGAAGCCAGCGCCTCTTCTGCTCCCGGTCCCCAGCGCGCCACTTCCGAACAATGCAGGTTCTGGATCGTCCATCCACGTCCCGCGTTCTCGTCCGCCGAAGCCACCGTGTACTCGCTGTCCAGCAAAGGAAACACCAGCTGCCGCGCATTGCAATGCGAGGTCCGCAGCGGGCCTTTTCGCCACTCCGCCGGCAGGTTGTTCCAGAACCGCCTCACGATATGGAAAATCTCTTCCGCCGACTCCCGGTCGTGCGCCACCTGCACGCTCAGCGTCCCTCGCCGCGTAATGGTCTGCACAAAGAAACGCGCCGCGATGTAGGTTGTAATCCCCAGCTGTCGTGCTTTCAGAACGATGTTTCGCTTCGTGCCGCGCCGTGAATATTCCCGCTGCGCCCGGTTCAAAATAATCCGCGTCCGCCGTGTCTTCGTCCGGATCCGCAGCCAGTCTTCGATCAAAAGATCCCGAACCGCCGGCACCCAGAGGTCATGCGCCTCCAACTCGCCAACTTTCCGCCCATGACTCCCCCGCCGCACATCCAGAAACTTTCCCGCCGCCGCAAACGCCCCAACCCCCAGATCCCTCGCCAAGCTTTCCCTTCCCCTGTGTGCCCGGAGCTGTCTGTGCTCCCAGGCAATCTGACCAGTGCGGTCTCATTTTCAATGCTGACCTCTAACCCTTGTCATCCTGAGCGAGGATTGCCGCTCACAAAGTGAGCGGCACCCGCAGTCGAAGGACCCATACTCCACCAAGTCCGCTTCACGAGGACTGAGAGGCCATCTCATAAATGGTTTTGGGAAGGGCACGGCTTTCAGCCGTGCCGCTTCGGACCCGCCAAACACGCGGGCTTTAGCCCCTGAGGGCCCGGCAGTTAACGCCTTCGGTTCATTATGAGAGAGCTTCTGAGAACTGAGAACTGAGAACCGGCAACTTGCACTTCAGTGCGTCGCGCTGACATTCTCCGGAACGTAAGCGTAGGCTCCCATTTCCCATCCCGTCCCAAACAGATTCTGATCGATCCCCATCAAGTCGTACCGATACTCCGCTCCCAGGTTCGCTCCCGTGTCCCGCACCGGCGAATTCACCGTGGGCCGGAAATCTGCCTCTACTCCGCTCCCCGCGCAAACGTAGTAACTCCCCGCCGCATACCCGCTCGGCACTGCATCATTCGACTGGCATGCCAGCAGAATATTCACCAGCTGCGTATTCGACTTCAGCGTCGCTCCCGCCTGTACCAGTCCGTCCATGAAATTCGCCACTTCATCTGGCCGCAGGTCGTTGACATGCCAGAAGTACCCGATCGGCCGCCCCCACAGTGCATTCTTGAACACGTCCTGCGCCACTCGGTTCCGCAGTTGCTGATAACCCAGCCCCTCATAGTTCGGCACCATTCCCTGGCTAAGGATGTTGAGCACGTCGTATCCATTCGAAAGCGTAGTGTTCGCTCCGCAACAGGGTCTCAGACTCCCCGTGCCACGCACCCCCGCATACCCCAGGCTCGCTGCGATGGTCTCCGTCACCGCATCGCCATACGTCCCCGGCATCACATACACGCGGTTCGCCGGCAGCCCCGTGAGATTCAGATTCATCCATCCGAGCGACCACCCCATTTCCGCAGTCTCCATCTGCGTTTCATCCAGATCGAGATTCTGCGCCGATGAAGCGATATCCAGATTCGTAACGTCCGCCAGCGAAATACTCCGTGCTGTGCTCTTGGCGTTCGCGTCCAGCGTGACCGCGAATACCCCGCGCTGTTGCAGCGTGTACAACACGCCACCCAGCGTGTCCAGGCCCGTCGATGCCTGCCCCGGTGCGGCCGGCGTCATGTCCCAACTGATTTCCGCCGCCTCATCCCGCGGACTCGTCGTCACCGTCAGCACCGCGTGTCCCGGTGAAGGATGCGAGATATTTAACGTCGCCGTGGATGCCGTCGTCCCCACATACCGCAAGTTCTCAAACGCATGACACGGAACCGTCCCGCTAGCTCCACAGTTGCTCGCCGGCGGATCCCAATACTCATGCGAGATCGAATGCGCGTTGACATCCCACCCGGCATCGATCCAGCCCTGTACCTCGCCGATGATCGATTGCGAGTAACTCCCTCCCGTAACCACAGCAATCGACAGTGGAATGCTTTTCGCCGCCATCATCGGCAACAGCGAATTAATGTAAGTGTCACTGCCCTCCACCAATCCCGGATCGTCGTAAGTCACCGTCGTATACGCCGGCCACCGCCGCCACTCCCGGATCCAGGGCGGCGTTTCCGCGGCGACGTTGTGCCCGCCCGCCGCCGGTCCCGGCGTCCCCGCAGTATCTACCGTGATCGCCGTTGCCAGGTTGTTCGCGTACAGATGGCAATAGTCATAACTCACCGACCCCTGCGCGTTGTCCATGATCCCGTAGGCCCGGTTCCCGTAGGCCCGGCAATTCACAATCTCGAATGCGCACCCTCCACCGCTGCATCCATCAAACCGGTAGCCCGAGTAATTCATATGCGCGTCTGTGTTATAGAGATGGATATCGACCGGCGTCCCGCCCGGATGCACATAGAATCCAAGTGGCGTCGCCCCATTCTCCACTTCGCTGTTCGTCACCATGTTCGCCAGCCAAAGATGGTCGCTCACCCCCTGCACCTGCACGCCATACGAATCGAACCAATCCATCTGCAGGTGTTGAATCTCCAGCCAGGAAACGTTGGTCAAGTTCAGCAAACTCCCGCCACTCATGACGATCGGCGCTACCACCCCGTAATGCCCCGCCGGATTCCCGCCCGCGCTGTACACATACAGCACGTAGTTAGTCGCGTCGTACCACCAGTCTCGATCCTCCTTCAGCTCTGCCTGGCCCGCCTGCCCAACGCCCCACACCGTCCCGAACCGTACATATTTCAGTTGTGACGGCGTCTGCGTCAGACAATAGAATCCCCGCACTCCGCACTGCACCACATTGGTCAGCCCGCTCGTCGCCGAATAAAGCGTCGCGTACCAGACGTTCGTGCTGCCCACCTGTGCCCACCACCGCGCCTCGATCGCCATGTACCCCGTCAGATGTGGTGGCCGCCCATTTCCATAACTGTCAATCTTGATCTTCGCCGCTGGTGACCCGCTCGAAGGCGGCGTCAGCGTCTCATTCCAGGTACAATCCCGCCGCAGATTGATTGTGTCTCCCGCCTGAAAACTGGAGATTCCAACCTGCAGCAATGTCCGCCAAGCCGACTGCGGACTCGTGCCCGCACTCCCATTCGACCCATAATTGCAATCGACGTAATAATCCGAGGCACACGCCAGCGGTGCTCCCACCAGCAGGAGTAACAACACTTTTCTGATCATGTGTGTTTTGGATCCAACTAAAAGATGCAATGAAGATTGAAAATCGAGAGACGGGCGCCCTCGCCCGTTCTCCCCGGACCTTGGGAAGGGTACGACTTTCGTCCCGTGCCGCAACCGATCACCGCAATGTGCGCCTCAGTGTGTTTTTCAAACTTGCTTTCGGGCAATCCCGTTCACTGCAATGTGCGCCTCAGCGTGTTTTTCAAACTTGCTTTCGGGCAATCCCCTCAGACGGCACGTCGTAGAATCCAGCCCCGGAGGGGCAAGCCAGATTAGCCCCGCGCTTCAGCGCGGGGTAGCCTTAGAAAATGAGCGAAGTCCCGGAGGGACGACCCACGCCCCTGGCCGCTAGTTAATCGCCCAATTCGGCGTACTCGTCGTCGCATACACATCTGACGGACAACTCGCCGTCGCCGGCAACGTGCCGCCCGACGTCACGCTTACATTCGAATTCGCGCCCCCCGAACTGCCCGCAAAAGTAAACCCGCCCGTATCCCCGGCCAAAGTCGCGCAACTCGAAGTGCAACTCGTTGTGTAGGCCAGATAGTAACGCCCTGGTTGCAGCGTAACTGCTCCGCCCGTCCAGTTCGTCGTCTTCCACCCCGTCGACGAAGCAAACGTAGTCCCCGCCGTCGGTCCAATATGCGCTTGTAATGTGCAAGTCCCGCCCGACGTCCCCGCATACACGCCCAGGTCATACAGGTCCCCGGTGTTGTCCACCGTCGAGACGTTGTAGCTCACCTGTGTCGTAGTCTTCGCGAAATCCAGGATCACTCCCGTAAAAATCGCCTTGTTCGCACCCGTCGAAAAATTAACATTGCTGCCGCCATGCGAAAACGTCAGCCAGGGAATCGCCGTGGAATTCGCTGGAACCGCGCTCCCCGCCGGCATGCACGACGCTCCACTTGCCAGTTGGCACTTCATCACGTTGTCCGAGCCAATCCCCAGCGAGTAGTCCATGTCACTTGGCACGGTCGCCGACGCCCCCACCCACTTTTTCCCTGACCACTGCGTTGGCCCTGAACCCGTCTGATTGATCGTGCCTGCCACATTCAAATTACCGTTCAGCGTCATATCGCTCGCAAACGTCTTCGCCCCCGTGATGGTCTCCGGACCCGCCACATGCACGACCGCCGAGTCCGCCGCCGCCCCGGTGATTTGCGCAACCGAATAATCCCCTGCCGACGCCACCACTGCACCCGAACGCCCGAATACCGTCGCGACCGCTCCCCCACCGCCGCCACTCGGTGCAGCAAGACTCACTCTCACTCCACCCGCCTCGATTCGCCCGATCACCTGCACTCCCGTAGGCCGCGTTGTCGACCCCGTGTCGTGGCACTTCCCTGCCTGTGTCGTGCTGGCCACAGCATAATTCCCGACCACCGGATTGCCCGTGTCAAAGGAGCACGGCGCGAAGCCGGCCCACGTGAGCACAGCCTTACCCGTTGTTCCAGCGCTTCCACTGACAATGCCGATAACGCCATCCGTGCTCGACGTCGTCGCTGTCTGCACCCCCGTCGCACCGTTGTTGTAAACTGCCAGGCTGTTCAGCGTACTGCCGGTAGTTGCATCGTTGCTGAACTCAAAATCCTGCCGCCCGCTTGTGTAGATGTTGAACGAGGTCTTGGCAAACACGCTGCGCATCGCCTGCCCGCTATCTGTCCCGATGTCGAATCCATTGTCGGTGTTCGGCTTCAGCGACCCGTTTGCCGCAAACGCCCATTTCAAACTGGACCCGATGTACATTCCCAGACCCAGCGCATTCCCGCTGGTTGCATCCTCGCTGCGCAGCACCTGGTAGCCACTCGTCGGGTCATACCCCAGCGACATCCGTGTCCAGTTCGTGTTATTCGAGTAACTCGAGTACACCCGCAAACCCTGCGCTGTGCTTCCGTTCCGCTGTTCAACAGTATTAGCCGGATCGCCCCCCGGATCGGAGTTGAACACGTTACTCAGCCCAAGCTGCGTGACCTGCCCGTTGTTGTCGATCACCCGCGGAGTATGTGTGGTCGCGTCGAACCAGAACACGCCCCAGTTCGGAATTCCCGCCGGCTGCGCTGTTTCCGCCAGCTGGATCACATTCGGCGTAGTGCAGTTCGCGTTGCCATTGGCAGCGATGCCCGTCGCAAACGATCCGCTGCACTGGGTCGGCGGCGCCGCCAGTGCCAGCGCCGTGCCCGCCTGCCCGCTGATATTCGAGCTCGTGTATGCCACCTGGTGCGTCGCGCCGCCGATGTTCACCACCGGCACCCCCGCCGTAGTGTCCAGTCCTATCCCGCCGTTCGCGGGAGCGTACCCGCTTCCCTGCGGCAGAATCACGCCCCCGCTCAACGTCACGCTCTGGTCAAACTTCACGCCCACGTTGAATTCCTTCAGGCTTCCGCTTAACCGCTCCAGCCAGTTCGTATGCGCACCGTCCCCGGTTGCACCGATGTAGTTCGTGATCGACACCGGAGCTCCGAACGCGAGTTGTCCCGCATTCAGCGCAACTCCACTCGCCGGCACATCCGTGCCGATCCACACATCATTCGTGCTCGCGGGTGGTCGGAAGCCAATTGTGCTCTGCGTGATTCCCGGCTGCGAGTCCACCAGAGTGATCAAGTGATGCGGCTGTAGAGCTGTCCACGGAGAAGTTGCGAAGTTCAAACGGCCCTTCGTAACCGTCTGTCCTCCGCCTGCCGAGGGTCCGTCATGCATCAACGTCGCAGCCTCGCTGGTCACGCTCGATAAATTCGGGTTAGCGCTGGCGATACAGACCGTATACGTTCCGGGAGCGGTGCTGCCATAACCTCGACAGTGACGGGCAACCACAATCGGAGAGCCCGCCAGACCCAGGCCAACTAAGTTGCTGGGATCCCACGTCGTTTGGATCGTACTGTTGACCGACACCACCGAACCCGGCCAGAAGTTCAGGTTCCCGCTGTAGGTGCCCAGCTTGATCGAATAGGCCGAGGTGTTCGATGCGGCGTTGTCGTTGTACGTGCAGACCAGGCCTGAACATTGTGCGACTCCCACTGCCACCGATCCGCACGCCGCCGCGGAACCACCTGCGCAGTTTCCGGTGCCCGGGTACACCGAACCAAGACCACCTGGTGCGAACCCGCTTCGGATCACATCGTAGGTGATCGTGTGTGCTCCATTGGCTACGCGCGGCCAGCGCACGATCGGATTGTCACTGCCGGTCGAAGACCAGTTCAGCACTTGCAGCGGCGAAGTCTGCGTGCCGGCCGTCGTATCGTTAGCCACGATGAAGTACACCAGAGACGTTCCCCCCGTTCCTCCCGTCTGGAACGCCCCTCCCGGATTGGTGCCTTCAATTACGAAGTTGGCCACTGCAGTCGCTGGTCCCGCGATCAAACCCGCTATCCCGGTCCCAGGAAACGGAGTGTGCGCGACCACGCCATGCCCCGGATCGGGAATGGGGTTGGCCCCGATGCTGCTCTCCGAGTACAGATTCTTGAGATAGGCGCCTTGGTAGTTCCCGGTTGTGTTGGCCGCATACACCTGCCACAAGCCAGAGGCCTGGATGATCGTGTTCTCGACGTAAACGCCATTAGAGTTGTAGACCGTCACCCCGTTCGAGTAGTTAGCCGTGATCGTCGAATTCAGCAGGCTGATCACCGGAGCGATCTGGTTCAACGAGCCTTGATTGCCCGCCGAGAACACAAACGATCCCGCCCAGTTCGCTCCCCAGTTCATCGAAATCGCATTGTTGTTGTAGTGGTCGATCGTGCAGTTCTCGTCGTCCCACAGATCGAAGAAGTTGTTGAAAGAACCGTTCTGGCCAACCTTGTCCGACGAGATGTCCACCAGGTGCGTGTTCATCGCATTGTCCAGAATCGCAGAGTACGCCAGAGCGACCACCCCGGGCATTGTCTGCGCCGCGATGTCCGAGCCCGAGTGGCTGTAGGTGAACGTGGTACTGGTCGGAACCGACGTGACCACCGCGTCGCCCCAGTAGGCGTTGTTGTCGGTAAACAGTATGGTCACCGTGTCGCCCGGCCGGAACCCGTGCGCGCTGGCCGTCGTAATCGTGACCACCGCGCTCGCCTTCACCGTGCTCGTAATGGCAACGCCCGCATAAGCAGGAATGGCGGACCGGTCAATCGGGGCGCGGAAGCTGAAACCTGCAACCGTATTGTTCACGAACTCGTTCGAGTTCGTTCGGTTGCCTATCTGTACGCACGCGCCGCGCCCCGTGCAGTCCAGCGAAACGCCATAGCCGCTGAACACCGATTGGTTCGCATGCAGGAAAATCGTTCCCGGAACGTTATACGTGTTGATGGAATGCGGCGACCCCGGACCGTTCGCCGGTACAATCACGTTGCACTGGCTGTTCTTCCACGAGGTCGCGTCTACTCCGCATGCCGCATTCAGCGTTTCTTGAATGCCGGATGACGCCGAACCGATGCTCGATCCCCCGGGATAAGAAAAGTAAGGAGTGAACTGAATCGTCCCCGACGCCGCTCCCGCCGCGCAACTTCCCGAAACCACATTCACGGCTTCGCTGTTGCCGCCCCCCGAAATAAAGACCTGATACCCGGTTCCGCTCGTCGTGTCGATCCCGGTCGGACAAGGACTCAGCGTCACCGTCGCTTGCGTTCCACCCGTCAACCCGCTGGAAATTGTCTGTGTCCAGTTCTGCGCCGTCGTCGCGAACGTGATTCCTGCCGGACTGCCGCCCCCACAAGAACCCCACGTCGAGTTCCCGTTGAGGCACGTCGATGCGCTCGCCACTCCCGACCCGAGTTGGCCCGTCGGCACCATCCCACTCACCAGGTTCGCCTTCGCCGCCAGCCCGCTGTCCACATAACGCCGGGTGGTCGCCTGGCCTGGTGCTGTGGGATCGCCCGCCAAAGTGAGCGGACCTTCCATCGTGTCGCCCGCTTTCGATACGAACGATCCCGATCCCACGTTCGCGACCGCCCCGTCCACGTACGTTTTGGTGGCTGCGATAGCCGCGTCCACGTACTGCTCGGTCGCCGCCGGATTCGCCAGACCCACGCCAGGCGTCGTCCGTACGGCCGTAATCGTCGTTGGTGACGTCACCGGCACTGCCCAGAACTCTGTGCTCACCGCGTCGCCCAGCTGAAAAACCACTGTGTAGTAAGTTCCCGCCGGATTCGCTCCGATATTGGGAACCAGCTGCACCGTGAAAGCGCCTCCCGCTCCGATCTCCACGCTCTGATTGCCGGCGGCCACAACCTCGCCTTCCGCGGTCTGAAACGCCGGCCAGGAAATCAACACCGTGCCCGATGCCGCGCTTCCATCTGCCCGATACACCGTGTCGGTGATCGAAGTCAGCCCCGGCCCTGCCGCCCACACTCCAGGCGTCAGAGCGATTCCGGCAACGAACGCCCAGAGCAGCCAACAAAAAAGCCGCTCTCCTGAGCGGCGTCCCTTTCGCATAGATCCTCCCAACTTAGTGTGGCGCGGGCGCCCCCGCCCGCGAAAGCCGACAGCTGTATCACTGCATCGCGCGAGCAATGCCAAAATCGCTGTCTTCAACCAGGGCTTCAAGCCCCTACGATTCAGTCTCGACCCGCGACTCCAGAAACCGCCGCACGCTTTCGACATACACGTCCGCGAAGTCCACCGCCGGCCGCTTTGTTTCGATCAGCACCATCGCCGGATCCAATTCCCATCCCATCGCGCACAGCACCGCCAAGGTCATCATCGGCGCCCGGTGCACCCCCGCCGCGCAATGAATATACAATTTGGCATCGGAGTTGTTCAGCGCCTCCAGTGCAAACTCGACTCCCCGTTCCAGCAGAGCCGGCGGCTTCGGCAAAAAATCGTCGTCCGTCGGATTCCACAGCACCTCGACTCCATATGCCTCCCCGAGCGGCGTGTCATCGAACTCGATTTGCATATCCAGCACATGGGTGACGCCACTTCGCACAAGTTCTCCCATGTTTTGCGCGTTCCAGATCCCGCCTCCCAGCGCGACCTGCTCCGTTACCCACGTCACATCCATGCCTGGTACCGTTCGCCTTCCTGGGGCTGCAATTCTTCTCCGGTCCCTGCGCGTCCGATCGCGCCTGAGGACCCTCGGCCGGCCCTTCACTCTTCCGGCTCTGTTTCTTCTGATTCTACGTCACCGTCCGCGTCTGCCTCATCTGGGGGAAGTTCCCCATAGAGCCCCAGCTTCTCCAGCAGCGCCTTCGTGGCCTCTTCCTGCTCAATGTTCTCCGCCTCGGGAGTGACCGGGAACATGCCCGCTATTTCCCACAAAAAGCGCAGAGTCTGAACGCTCCCACGCTCGCTCACCGACCGCAACACCCGCTCGGTCATCTCGACCGAACTGTCCACGATCAGATTCACGACCCGGTTGCGCGCGCTCTGCATCTCCTCCGGCTTCTTCGCGATCCCCGTGATTTTGGGCTCTCGTCTCGTTGCCGCCGGCTTCGTTCCCGCCCGTTTCTTCGTCTTTGCCTTCGCCATCAACCCGCCTCAAAAAGAAAAAGGGCGCGATTTCGGTCGCGCCCTTCAGAGTTTTCTGTTTTTTCTCGACTCTTAAGTTTAGGATATCAAATCGCAGGGGGGTAATCCGAAGTGATTTCAAAATATATTTTCGCCATCGTTTGAATCACTTACGGAGAAAACACCGTTTTTACCCTCTTGACAAGATTTCGGACGGTTCTCGGCCTGGGCCATCCGCCTCAACAATCCGCACTCCAGCAAAATGACCGTCATCTCATCGAGCGCCTCTGGAATCCGGAACTCGATCCAGCGCCGACTGCACCCCAGCAAGCGCGCAATTTCCCCTTGCGTATATTCCTCAAGCACATGCATCCCCAGCAACCGCTTCTCCAGCGGACCAAGCTTGTTCACCGCCATCTCCATGTCGTGCACGAAAATTACGATGTCCTCAAAGCTCGTCATCGGGTAGGACGACATGCGTGCCCGGAAACACTCGCGTCCCAGCAGCGATGGCAGCCGCCCGATCTCCACCGAAGCCCGGCCATATCGTTTCAGCAACCCGACCGTGCGGTTACGGTAGGGCCACAGGTCAATTTGCGTTTCATTGGCGAGCGCGGCTTCGGGCAACTCCGTGTGTGCGAACACAGTCCAGGCCTGGGCTCCGATCATGGCCGCACCTCCAACTCGGTAACTGCCTGGAGATATTCAATCTGGACCTGCCCCTGCAGATCTTCCGGTTTGGGGCGCGGCAGCCGCGACCGGCCCGCTCGCTCCTCGGCCTGCCGCGGCATATCCGCCATCCGCTCCCGGCAACTCCCGCAATAAGCTTCGCTGCCTCCTTGCGGACGCAGCCCTAGTCCCCCGCAGCGCTCGCAATACTTCAACTCCACGGTTACTCCGTTTGTCTCGAAGATACTGATGAAATTCATGATTGCCCCTCTCCTGGGTATGAAATGAAACCTGCTGATGATGACGAAAATGAAAAAGCCCTGATCCCGATTGCTCGGTTCAGGGCTCGTTTCTCTTACGATGACCTGTCGATTTATGTAGTTAAAACGCTCAGCGGTGCCCCGGGTTTCGCGGTTTTCGAAACCTGGCCTTTTAAGCTATTGCAGCCTCTCAGGCAGGCTGGGCTCGTGCTGCCGGAAGTAGCCTTCCTCGTATCCCGATTTCAGCACCTGCCCATTCTGAACCACCACGCTTAAGCGCCCCGTGAACTGCAGAGTTCGCAGCAGACGCTCCATCGCCGCCGAGAGCATCTCGGCACATCGCACCTTGCGGCGGAATTCCACAAAGTTTCGTTCTTCGTTTTCGTAGGATTGAACTTCGATCATGGCAACAACCTTTCGAGCAGTATGAGTTATATGATTTTGTGATCGTATAGCTCAATTGCAGTCTCGTCAAGAACTATATTGTCTTATGGATGTTGCACTTGTCCTTCCAATAGCATTTTGATATAGACCAGCGGTGCTATACTCCCTGGTATGAGATTTCGGACTCTGCAGGAAAACCTCCGCAAAACGCTGTGGGAACGGATTGATGAAGGCGACCTGACCGGTTTGCGTCTGGCCGAACAGACCGGATTCAGGCAGGCCCACATCTCAAACTTTCTCAACCGCAAGCGCGGGCTCAGCCTGGAGGGGATGGATCGAGTGCTCAACGTACAGCACCTCTCCGTGCTCGACCTGCTCGATCCCGCCGAAGTCAACAAGCGGGCTTCGATCCTCCAGCCCAGCCAGGACGACTTCGAGAACGTCATCCTCGCGGAAGCAAACCTCATCGCCTCCAGTCCGCTGATCATGAGCATGAATGTCAAGGAGATCCTGAAATTCAAAAAGACCTTCTTGAAGCGTATGAAGGAGTCAGTGGAAGGAAACCGCGACGGCTGGGAGCGTTTCGTGGCGATTAAGGTGGATGCCCGCGAAGGCATGAGCATGTATCCGCGCATGCTGCCCGGCGCCACCCTGCTGATCGACCGCCGCTACAACTCTCTCACTCCCTACCGCAAGGGCGAGAGCAATATGTACGCGGTCCGCAAGCAAGACGAGAGCTGCACGATTAAATACGTGGAAATGGCCAACGACTATCTGATTTTGCGCCCGCAAAACCAGGCCTACCCGGTGGAAGTGCTAACCATCGAACGCGGCAAGAAGCCGGGAGACTACATCGTAGGCCGCATCTGCTACGTAGGCATGGAAACCTAGAAGTTGTTGTGGGTTGGTGTAGTGTGGTGGTGAAATGCCCTTCCTACACGGTTAGTGATTGCTCTTCAGCAAATTGCTCAGCGCCTGAATATCGTCCCGCGCGGCGTCGCCGATTACAAAGTAGCGCAGCTCGTTGTGAGTCCAGGTGTCAAGGTGGAAAGACCGGGCGTCGATCGGTCCAACCTTCGGAAGTCTCCCCGGAATGGCTCGCTCCTGAAAAATGAAGACCGAAATCTGGTGCTTGCGCACGCGGAAGATCAGCTCCGCGCCGGGAGATTGCTCAAGATAGCTGACCCGCCCCCCCACCAGCTCAAACGGCGTGCCCTGCAGTTCAGGCAGGTCGAACGTAAATGGGATTCTCCCCGCAAACCACGGTTTGACGGTGTGCCGGTCGGTGGAAACCACGTCCACCGGATTTGAACTTGCCAGCGTGGAGACGTGCAGGTCGGCCACCTCGCTGAGGATTCTGCTGTTTCGTTCCTGCCGCGACCCTTCCCTCAGGATTGCAATCCCAGCCAGCACGATCAGGATGGCCATCGTCACAGCGTAAGCCGGCCACCAGCGTCGCACAGGTTTCTCCCGCGAGAATTTCTTCTGAACGCGCTCGCGCAGTTTCGGATCCGCCAGGTAGCGCCGGGCGGCAGCCGACTGAATGCTCTTCTTCCACTGCAACCTGCGCAGGCCTTCGGCGGCGCACTCCGAACACTCGCGCAGGTGGCTGTCGAGCTTCGCCATCTCCCCGGACTCAAGTTCGCCATCCAGGTAGGAGTCGAGTTTTGCGGTCCACAATTCGTGCGTCACGAGGCACTCCTGAGCTCGAGTTTGCGGGTGACGGTTTCGCGCAGCAATCGGCGGGCACGCGACAGCCGTGACATGACCGTTCCGATCGGAATCGCCACCGTGGCGGCAATCTCCTGGTACGACATTTCTTCGACTTCGCAGAGCAGAAGCACTTCGCGGTACGCGACCGGCAACTCTTCGATGGCCGCCTGCATGATTTCGCGGCTGGTGCGATCGATCAGGATCGTCTCCGGCGTCTGATTCTCAATCGGGAGCGCCGGATCCTCCTCGGCGGGATCTAGCGGGACGGTGGCTGCCTTCAGCCCGGTGCGGGAATTCAGGAACGTGTTGCGCAGGATCCGGAACATCCACGCCTTGAAATTCGTGCCCGGCTCAAACGAGGAAAACCCCTTCAGCGCCTTGGCGTAAGTTTCCTGCACCAGGTCTTCAGCCTCGTCGCGGTTCTGGGTCAGCCAGTGCGCGAAGTTGTAGAGCCGGTCGAACAAGGGCATGGCCAGCTGCTCAAACAACATCGCAGACGGACGCTCCTCCGGCACGCATACAAGAGTAAACCAGTTCGTCCCCCTTTTATTCCGCACGCAAGGAGAAATAGTTTCTGGAATAAAACGCCCGCCAATACCGTCGCCAGCGGCCTGCTGGCCTGGCAGTGGGAGCTCGAGGGACGGCGGCTGAAAGGGATTCTCCTGCTCCACCTGCTCTCGGGATGCGCGGCCACGCTGCTGATGCTTGCAATATGGTGGATCCACCGCACTGCCCGTCGCCACTCCCAGGAAAGCCTTCCCGTCCTGCGCTGGCCTCTGGAACTCCTCGCTTGTCCTGATCGTAGGCCTGACAGGCCATCTCGGCGGCTTTCTCAGCGGTGTAAATCATCCCTAGCGCCGCGTCTCGTTAAGGTTCGTATCAGGGCATCGCTTTAGCGATGCCGCAACAATCGCTTTCAAGATGCGGCTTTAGCCGCTGCGGCAGGGCATCCAGCTCAAATCCAGGATGCGCCGATGAGTACTGATAGTCAGTCGGCGCCTTCGCCAGGAACCGCTTCACTGGGTTCGACTGGATGTATGCACGAATTCCTGATAGCGCTTCTGCCGAAGTCACCCGAACTTCAGAAAATCCCTTTTGCCAGAAGGGGGCGCGGAACCCTAGCTCACGTCCCGCCCGAAAAGCAAAACCCCCTTTGATGAACTGGACCGCTTTTTCCACGGTCATCTCCGCACCGACGGAAATCAGCAAGTGGAAATGGTCGGGCATGATTACAAATTCGTGCAGAAGGTACTTTTTTTGCTTGCGATAGTGATAGAGCACGTCGATCAACAGTCTGGCTGAGCGGTCGGTCTGGAGGAGCGCTTGCTTGTTACAGGTGGAGGAAGTGATGAAGAAAGTCCGATCGCTTGCAACGATGCGGGATGGATCAGCGTTTCGAAACGGGATCGACATACATGCCCAGCGCCTGAAGGCGCATCCAATGTAGCGACCTGGCGGCATCGCTGAAGCGATGCCCTGATACGAAGCTATTACTATCTCGGCATTCGGATGGTGCGCGCAGTGACCGTTGAACTCTGCAGATGTGATGATTCTTAAGCTATCGGAGCAGAGAGACTGGCGAGGGGCCCTGCTGCTATCTGACACTGAAGAGTTCCGCTGCTGCACGCCTTTGGCGGGCAGGAGTGTCCGCCCTACACTCATCCCCGTTCGAACGCGTGTTTTTCTTCCAACTGCCGGACAGCTTCGGCCATTTCTTTCTCGAAGCGCTCTTTCTGGTTCATGAGCGTGGGCAGTGCGGTCGCGTAGCGGCGGGCCAGCGTGAACAGGCCTTGCTGCGCGAGGCGGGCTGCGATCTCGGCGATATGGTCGGTGGTGGTCTGCAGGTAGAGCGCTTCGGTTGCATCGCCCAGCCAGACGTCTCCACCGACCAGGCGCGTCTGCCAATAGACTTTGCGCTCGATCAGACGCGCGATTTCTTCGTCGGTGCCCTGGCCGAAAACCCACTGGCTGGTCTTGAAGTTGTAGTGGCGGCTGGAGAAGGGCAGCGGCACCAGCTTCGGCGATTTCGGAAATTCGATCTGCTTGCGGTCCACTTCCTTGCGCAGCGCGTTGATGATGGGCGCTTCCGTGTCTTTGGGCTCCAGCGAAGGCAGCACTTCGCGCAGAGTCACGGAAAGATTCACGGCGACCAGGGCCCGGAGATTCTCGGAGGCTTCGAGCGCGATTTCGGCGTGCAGGACGTCGAAGTCGGCGCCGGAAGTAGCGCGGCGGAACGGCCAGTCGAGTTTGAAACTGAGCGGCAGGCCGGTGCGGGTAACGTAGACGGTTTTGGGCGACGAGGGTGGAGTGCTCATGTCTGTGTGGGTCAGTCTTCGGAAGACTATTCTAACTTGAGATTTGGACAGCCGAGGGCGGTTGTCCCTGCGTAAGCGGGAGACGGGCGGGAACGCCCGTCGCTCCATCTCAACGTTCAGTTGTGCGCCAGGCGGGCCAACTGGAACAGGTTCCACACGGCGGAGGCGATCAACAGGCCGCTCAGGCTGGCGTTTATGATCAGGCCCTGCCGGGTCTCGATGAGATCGGCAAAAACACCGGCGACGAAAACGAACAGAAAGACCAGCCCCGCCAGTTGGAATCCCTGGCCGGGGAACATTGGCGCGGCCAGCGCCAGAACCAGGAACAATGCGGACATCAGAAGCGGGGCGGTATTGCCGAAGTAACGCGCGCGTTTCCAGGCGAAGTAGATGACCAGCGCGAAGGGAAAGGCGATCATCAACGGGGGAGCCCCGCGGAGGACTTCCTGGAGGATGTGCGCATAAGAAAAAGAGACGGCCAGTGCGCGCGGCTGAAAGTCGAACCAGAGCGCGTGCTTGAGTCCTTCGCCAAACAGGGAAGGCCTTGCAAAATACGCAGCAAACAGCAGCGCGGCCGCAACCACGCAACCGGCAGCCCAGATGGCGAGCACGGCGCGCTGGCGGATGGGAGCGACCCAGAGCATGAGAAGCAATGCCACCAACGCCAGCGGCGCCAAAGAAAACTGGTTTCCGGCAGCCAACACCAGCGATAAGCCGAGCAGCAGAATACGGCGCCAGTTCCACAGCACGACTTCGCGCGGGGCGTAGAGTGTGTGCGCCACGGCGATCGCGGTGAACACGGCGCCGAAGGCGCCCCAGACGGCGCCCATCTCGCCGAAACTTTGCGTTCCGCCTGCGCTGACGATCATCCCGGGCGAAAAGCAATAGAGGGCGAGCGCAATGTATCCGCCGGCATTGCCATAGAGGCGGCGCGCAACATACCACAGCGAGCCCCCCAGCATAACGCCAAAGAACAAGTAGGGCATTGCCATCCAGAGCTGACCGATTTTTGAGTCGGACGGCAAGGCAGCGGGGAACACCAGAAGCGGCGCGGCGGCGATCAGGTAGTAGAGAGGTGAGCGGTCCTGGTCGTATCCGTCGCGCACCCGGAGATGGCCCGCGCGTCCGGCGGAAGGCAACCCGGTGGCCGCTTCGGAGCGCAGCGACTTGGGAGTTCCGGCAATCGCCCCGCCTTTCCATTGTTCGAGGCCTTGATAGATGCATAAAGCGTGATTGGAGTCGGGCAGCAATTCCTGCCGGGTTTCGATGCAGACCAGCCAGGCGCATTCGACCAGGTAGACGAGCAGGAGCGCGGCCGCGATGAATTGCGGCGCTCCGACGGAACCAGGGTCGAGAAATCGGCGTAGGAAGGTCAGACCGAGTGTTTTACCATGTCGGGGACGATGATGGACAACAAACCGCTGCCGCCTTCCTCCGCTGCCGCGGAGACGCCTCGATCGCCGGACGAGGCGGGGCCGATCGTGCCTCTCTCGCAGGCGTTGAGTCGGACGGGCGGACGTAGCGAGATCGTGCTGCGGGTTATTTTTTCGTGCACTCGCTGGCTGCTTTACCTGATGATCGTGTGGTTTATTTTTCGATTGGAAACCTGGCTGGCGGAGTCCTTCGATGTGAACATCCTCTGGCGACGCATGATCACCGAGGCCAGCATGATGCTGGCCGCGATCTTGCCCGCCTTTCTCATGGCGCAAATTGAGGGCCGCCCGTTTGGCGACTTTGGGCTTCCGGCACGCGCTGCATTCCGGGGCAATTTCTGGGTGGGGGCGGCGTGGGGAATCGCGTCCCTTACCATTCTGATGCTGGCGTTGCGGGCGGCTGGGGCCTTTCGCTTCGGAGCGCTCGACCTGCACGGCGCACGTATCCTCAAGTTCGCTCTGTATTACGCGGCCTTTTTCCTGCTGACCGGCTTCTTTGAAGAATTCCTCTGGCGCGGATATTCGCAGTGGGTGCTGAGCAAGGGAATGCATTTCTGGCCGGCGGCGGCACTCCTGTCGGGTTCGTTCGGCGCCATTCACGGCTATAACCCGGGCGAAGCCAGCATCGGACTCGTCGCCGTGGTCGCGATTGGGTTTTTTTTCTGCCTGACGTTAAGGCGCACCGGAAACTTGTGGTGGGCGGTGGGCTTCCACATGTCGTGGGACTGGGCCGAGAGCTTTCTGTATTCGGTGCCCGACAGCGGAACGATGGCACCCGGGCATCTGCTGACCTCTTCGCTTCACGGACCGGCGTGGCTCACCGGAGGCTCGGTGGGTCCGGAAGGCAGCTACCTCGTCTTCGGGTTGCTGGCTGCGCTCTGGGTGCTCTTTGACCGGATCTATCCGGAAGTGAAATACGTCGAAGTCAGAAGCTAGATTGCAGAGGGGAACCTCTGCAATCTGACTTCTTACTTCTGCAATCTTTGACGGTATAATCGCGGCACACCTATGTCGTTGACCTCTGGCACGAAACTAGGACCTTACGAAATCCAATCTTCACTGGGCGCGGGCGGGATGGGGGAAGTGTACCGCGCGCGCGACGCACGGTTGGACCGCACCGTAGCGATCAAAGTCCTGCCTGCTTCTTTTTCGGCGGATCGGGACCGGCTGCAACGCTTTTCGCAGGAAGCGCGCGCCGCCGCCGCGCTCAATCATCCCAACATTCTTTCCATTTTCGACATCGGCGAAGAGCGGGGTGCGCCCTACGTCGTCTCTGAACTGCTGGAAGGAGAAACGCTGCGTGATCGGCTGAAGAGCGGTCCGCTTCCGATCCGGAAGGCGATTGACTACGCGTTGCAGGTGGCGCGGGGCCTGGCAGCGGCGCACGAAAAGGGCATCGTGCATCGCGACCTGAAGCCGGAAAACCTGTTTCTGACCAACGACGGCCGGGTGAAGATTCTGGACTTCGGGCTGGCGAAACTGACCCGGCCGGAGGCCCAGAGCGACGGTGCGGAGGCGGCGACCGTGCAGGCGGCCACGGAACCGGGCGTGGTGATGGGCACGGTCGGCTACATGGCGCCGGAGCAGGTGCGGGGGAAAGCGGCGGATCAGCGCTCCGACATTTTTGCCTTTGGAGCAATCCTGTACGAGATGCTTTCCGGCAAGCGGGCATTCCACGGCGAGACCGCGGCCGACACGATGAGCGCGATCCTCAAGGAAGAAGTCCCGGAGCTTTCCGAGACGGCGCGCAATGTTCCGCCGGGGCTGGAACGAATTGTGCAGCACTGCCTCGAGAAACATCCGGGGCAGAGGTTTCATTCGGCGGGCGATCTGGCGTTTGGTCTGGAAGCGCTGACCGGGATTTCCACGACCAGCAAATCGGGAGCGCAAGCGGTGATGGCGCACGTCGACGATACCGGCTCGCGCTGGAAAGTTGCCGTGGCGGCAGGTGTGATGGTGCTGGCGGCTGCGATGCTCGGCGCGGGCTGGTGGCTGGGACGTGGCGGCGGCGCGGCACCTCCCGCGGAATATCAGCAGATCACGTTCCGCACGGGGTCGCTGGGCAATGCCCGGTTTACGCCCGACGGCAGCATTGTGTATACGGCTTCCTGGGAAGACGGCGAAGATCAGTTCTACATGGCTCGCACCGACGAGAACGGCTCGCGGGAACTGGGACTGAAGAATGCGGAACTGCTTTCGATTTCCAAGAGCGGGGAACTGGCCATCCGTCTCAACACAGTGAGTCTCAGTGGCTACGCGGCGGCGGGAACCCTGGCCCGCGTTCCCCTGAGCGGCGGCACCCCTCGGGAAGTGCTGGAGAACGTGCAAGACGCCGACTTTGCGGCGGACGGGCAGAACATGGCGGTGGTGCGCTTTGTTCCGGAGAGCAGCCACTGGCGGTTGGAGTATCCGATTGGCAAGGTGTTGATCGACGGCATCAACTGGATCAGCCATCCGAAGATTTCGCCCGATGGCAAGTGGGTGGCCTTTGCGGACCACGAGAACACGGGCGGCGACGACGAAGGCTCAGTGGCAGTGATCGGGCCAGACGGGCACGAGAAGAAGCTGGCATCGAAGTTCGTTTCCCTGGAAGGGATGGTATGGTCGCCAGCGGGCGATGAGATCTGGTTTACTGGGACCCGCAACGGCAGTGCGGACAACCTGCGCGGGCTGACTCTGTCCGGCAAGGAGCGTGCGATCACCAACGTGCCGGGCGGCATGTGGCTGCAGGATATTCGCGACGGCGTCGCGCTCATGATTGCACACCAGATTCGCGTCGGGATCCGAGGATTGGCGCCGGGCGCAAAAGAGGAGCGGGAACTGGGGTGGTTCGGATGGGCCATTCCGCGTGACTTCAGCCGGGACGGGAAAAAGATTCTGTTTGAGGAGGACGGGGATGGTGGCGGGCCGAAGTACACGGTGTTTCTAAGGGACACGGACGGCTCGCCTCCGGTGCGGATCGGCGACGGCGTGGGCCGGGCGATCTCCCCCGACGGCAAGTGGGTGATCACACAACCGGCAAAGGAAGGTCCGCTGGCTGTGGTGCCCACCGGCGCGGGCGAGATGCGGCAACTAACGCATGACAACATCAGTTACATGTCGGTTCGCTACATGCCGGACGGCAAGCATCTGCTGGCGTCCGGAATTGAGCCGGGACATGGGGCGCGGGATTACCTGATTGATCTGGGCAGCGGTGACGCCAAGCCGATTACGCCCGAGGGGCGTTCGGGCACGAACCTTTCCCCGGACGGCCGCAGTGTGGCCGTGCTGGGACCGGATGGGAAATGGGGCGTTTGGCCGCTCGACGGCAGTGGACTGCACCCGATCCCGGAGCTCGACTCGAAGTACTACGTGTCGGGCTGGACGCCGGATGGAACATCGTTGTACGTGCTCTCCAACCAACGGCGCGATAAGAGCGCGAAGGTCTACCGGGTGAACACGTCCACGGGCAAGACGGAGTTCTGGAAGACGTTCGGGGAAGGAATGCCGAAGACAGGAATTAGGACTGTGACTGGGCCGCTGCTTTCGAGCGACGGCAGCGCGTATGCCTATTTGTATCTTCAGTCGCTGTCGGTGGCCTACGTGGTGCGGGGGTTGCATTAGAAAACTGCAATGGTGCCCCAGGTTCGCGCCCGTTCTTTGGGCGCTAACCTGAGCTTCCACGCGGGCGGGGGCGCCCCGCGCCACACCTGCCTTACCAGGAGTAGTGCACGGTATAGGTGATCACCTGCTCGCCGTTGGCGGCGACTTCGACCGGAAATTCTATGGTCTGGGCGTCGCGCTTTTTGAACTGGTGCGACTGCTCGGTCAGCTTCCAGTTCGTCCAGCGGTAAAGGTGCTCGACGACGCGCACGTTGGCGGCTTCTTTCTTGTGGTTGCGGACGCGGATCTCGAAGGTTTCATCCATCCAGTGCGCATTGGAATCCACGCGGTAGTCGGTGCGCTTGCGCTCGCCGACGATGTCGAAGGCGTTGCCGGTGTAGACGCGGATCATTTCGTCCTTGGGCGTGTGGTCAATGGAGTTCTCGCCGACAAATTGCAGGCTGCCATCGGAATCGCGGCGGTAAAAGCGCAGGCGTCCTTTCGGCAGCGCGATGCCGAGATGGTTCGCTTCCGAGTTCTTCAGTTCCTGCATGACCCAGACTTTCTTGTTCGACGCCGTGCCGTATCCAGGGTCGCTGCGCACTTGGTCCGGGTTGTAGTAGGCATACTGGTCCATCTGGGCGCCGTCGTACACGTAGAGGCGCTGCGACTGGATGCCAGTGGCGCGCACAAACTCGACCTGCTTGGTTTCGTTATCGCGCAACGTGGCCGGGCGTTCGAGCGTGTAGAGATGGAATTCGTCGAAAGACTTCTCGCGGACGACGGGGGCGGGCGCGGCCATGTCCATCGCCTTGGCCTCGCCGGCATAGAGGCGCTGGCTCATCGGGCCCTGCAGCTTGCTCACATCTCCCGCCATCAGCTTGATGCGCGCGTCTTCGAAGGTCTTGCCGCTGTGGTTCTGCATGGTGATCCACCCGACTAGGTCAAGCGAATTCATGCCGGAACCCTTTGGGCCGTCGGAGACGACGAGATTGTAGTCCGACTGCCAGGTCATGCCCCCGGACACGTAGGAAATTTCGGCGTTGGAGCGTCCGGCCTGCGTGGTTGCGAGCTCCCAGCTCAGCGTGGGCTTGAGGATCGAATCGGCGCTGAGTGCAGGAAATCTGGGCTCGCCCGGAAGCCCGAAGCGCAGGATGCCATTGATCTCGATGATCGGCTGGGTGGAAGTCTGCTGTGGATATCCGTTGATCCACGTGGTGGGAACAAATCCGCTGCGGATGACTTTGCCCTGAATCCTGACGTCGCTGCCGTCGGCGTTTCTGCCAACCGCGAAGTCGATGGTCTTGCCTTCATAGAACGAGAGCAGCAGTTCCTGCGAGATGGGGTCGTTGAGGTAACTCTGCTCGAGAATCTGAAGGGGACGTCCGGTAAGGTCGCGCAGGATGACCGAGTCGGGCTCAAGATGCGAGGTGATGCCGACGAAGCTCGCATGGTTGACGCCGGCAGCCAGATCGAGCGGCAGATACTCGCGGGCAACGAAGAAATTCTGGTTGTAAATGGTGAGCGCGGGCGCGGCGTCTGGTTGCGATTGCGATGCCTGGTCCTGCGCGGTGGCGAAAAGCGTAAGGCTGAAGAGCGCGATGAGAAGTTTGTGCATGGTTCCTTTCCACTCGTTGCTTGCTGCGTTCCTGATCAGGGAACGGCGGTGGTGGCGGAACTTGCGGTGAAAAGGCTTAACCACAGAGGACACAGAGGGGCACAGAGGTAACTCGGAGTAACTTCAGGTAGATGGTATTTGCGGCGCCGCTGGGAGCGCGTTCACGACAGTCGCGCCGGTCACGTAACAGGCTGGCGGGAAACCATGAATGAGGCTCGGCTACCGCAGTTCGGACATCGGCGGTTTTCTGGCGCCATGACGGATGTGAATAATTTCTATTTTGCGCTGCGTAGTGTTGACGCGGTAGTAGATAAGAAATGGGCTGTGCACCAGTTTCCTTGCCTGAGCACGCTTTCGAATCGGGCCACCCATGGGGGAAGCGAGCTAACAGATCTACGTGCTCAATCAGGGAATTGCCAAAACGCGAGGCCGCTGTGGCGTCATCTTCAGCAATGTGACCGATGAGGACGGAGAGATCATTCAGCGCTTTTTGCGTGTAGACGAGGCTGTAGTCCACTTGGGCAGCATTTGGCGGACGTGTTCGCCGGGAACGGTTCGGCCCGCATCCGCATCGCGCAGACCTTCGTCGATGGCGGCGAGCGTTTCCCGATCCTCGTCATCGACGACAGGAGTGGATTATCGAGTTCGGACTTTTTCGACTTCGCCATAGGTCGATCGTAGCACGAACGGGGCTCGTAATCCCACGTTTCGAAGACCGCGAAACGTGGGGTACCTTCTATAACCACGGAGGGCACGGAGGTGGTAATGTGAGTAGCGCTGAGTTGCCGGGTCCGGTGTCTAAGCTAGTAGCGGATTGCGTGTTTCAAAGGAGCGCTCTTAATGAGGTATCTGACGTTCGCTGTCGGCTTCGTGGCAATGGCGCTGTTATCGCCGCCAGTCACTGTCAGTGCAGACAGACCGACGAAGAGTGCAACACCGCTGAGTGAGGACGAGATAGCAATCTACAAGGCTGTTCTCTGGCAGTACGCCTCCGATGAATCGAGGTCCCTGAATGTGTCGAGCAAGACATATCCCCTCGATCCGGAATCCCATATGAACGGTCTAAGGAATGGCGAGTGCTTGAAGGGTATCCAACTGGACAATCTTGCGGCTATTTCGCACACATACCACGAGCTGCCGCCTGAGGTTTTGTCAGGGAAAAACATGAGACTGGTCGATCCGGAGAAGCAGGCCAAGATTGTGAAAAGCAATGACCCTGACAGGACGATGGCTAAAGGTAAGTCTGTTGATAATGCTGTTAAGGACGCTTTCGCCACCGGATTGTTCTCCATATCAGAAATTGCGTTCGACAAAGACCATCGATACGCAGCTGTAAGTTACAGCTTCTGGTGCGGCGGTCTCTGTGGACACGGTTCTACTCTAGTGTTCCAGAAAGCTGGAAGCGAGTGGAAGAAGATGGAGCGCAACTGCGGTGGTTGGATATCATAGCGATCCAGCGGCGGGCGAGGACGCCCGCCGGACAGCCGCCGGAACGGCGGCGCTACATTAGATATCCAGGTTCTTCACATCCAGCGCGTTGTCTTCGATGAATTTTCTGCGGGCTTCTACGTCTTCGCCCATCAGGGTGGTGAAGATGGTTTCGCACTCGGCGATGTCTTCGAGCTTCACGGAGAGCAGCGTGCGGCGCTCGGGGTCCATGGTGGTTTCCCAGAGCTGCTCGGCGGTCATTTCGCCAAGACCTTTGTAGCGCTGAACGGTGTACTCTTTGCGGCCCTCGCCCAGAACATAGTCGAAGAGTTCGCGGGCAGTGTTCTTCTCGACCACCTCGGGCTCTTTGGCGCGGCGGGCGGGAGCTTTGGCGGTTTTCGTTTCGGCCTTTTCGGCTTCCTCGCTTTCACCTTCGGCTGCGTCTTCCGCTTCGCCATTCCCTGCTTTGGACGCGGCTTTGGGCACACTTTCGACTACGAACGGCGGCTCCAGATATTGCTCGATCAGCTTGAACTTCGCGATCAGCTGGCGGCACTCGGGCGTGGAGGCCAGTTCCCAGTTAATGACGTGCTCGGCGCCCTGTGAGTTCACGAAGCGCGCTTCCCAGAGGTTGTGCTCTTCGTCGAAGCGCGTTTCGACGCTCTTCAGTTTCAAATCCTTTTGCAGGCGCTTGAGTTCTCGTTCCAGCTTCTCGACTTTCTTCGGCGCGTCTTTCTTGTCGCCTTCGAAGTCGGCGCGCTTGGCGAGGTCGAGCTTGGGCAGCAGCGCGGTAATCGACTCCTCGCGCAGACGCTTGTTGAGCTTGTCGAGGAAGCCGAGATACTCGTTGAGCACGGTGATGAACTTGGTCAGGGCCGCGCCTTCGAGCTTGGCCGCGCCTTCCCCGTATCGGATGATGAGACCCTCGGAGGCGCGCTTCACCATGACCTTGACGAACTCGTGCTCGTTCTTGATGTACTGGTGCGTCTTGCCCTTCTTGATGCCGAACAGCGGCGGCTGCGCGATGTAGACGTTGTTGCGCTTGATCAGTTCCTGCATGTGGCGGAAAAAGAACGTCAGCAGCAGGGTGCGGATGTGCGAGCCGTCCACGTCGGCGTCGGTCATGAGGATGATCTTGCCGTAACGGACTTTGGTGGGATCGAAATCTTCTTTCGAAATGCCGGTGCCGAGCGCGGTGATCATGGCGCGAATTTCTTCGTGCGCCAGCATCTTGTCGTAACGCGCTTTTTCTACGTTGAGAATTTTTCCCTTGAGCGGCAGGATCGCCTGGAAGCGGCGGTCGCGGCCCTGTTTCGCGGTGCCTCCGGCGGATTCGCCTTCGACCAGGAACAGCTCGCAGCGGTTCGGATCGCGTTCGGAAC
>Ga0209698_10000461_pt1 | contig 46808 bp, 40 predicted proteins | sample LitLauG_LLR_2012_FD_187203 | JGI IMG/M metagenome (GOLD analysis project Ga0209698, IMG submission 187203) | Freshwater sediment microbial communities from Pennsylvania, USA - Little Laurel Run_MetaG_LLR_2012 (SPAdes) (version 2) | ecosystem: Environmental > Aquatic > Freshwater > Creek >...
CGAAGCGCAACCCGCGTAGTGGAGACCTTCGGAGCTTCGGGGTAAGAAAATCAAGACCTTACCCTTCGCCTACCCCTCGAGTTGAGAAAGACGGGCTAGATCAGCGAACCACTCTGGCCGCTGGCCGGCGCGATCACCCCGAAGTGCCGGTAGGCCTCCGGCGCGGCGATGCGGCCGCGCGGCGTGCGCTGCAGCAGGCCCTGCTGGATGAGGAAGGGTTCGACAACGTCTTCGAGCGTGTCGCGCTCTTCGCCGATCGCCGCGGCGAGGTTGTCGATGCCGACCGGGCCGCCGGCAAAGCGCTCGATCACCGCCAGCAGCAGCTTGCGGTCCATGAGGTCGAGGCCCAGGGTGTCGACCTCGAGCATGCCCAGGGCGCGGTCGGCCACGCCCTGCGAGATCCGGCCCTGCTCGCGCACCTGCGCAAAATCGCGTACGCGGCGCAGGAGGCGATTGGCGATGCGCGGGGTACCACGGGCCCGCCGGGCGATTTCGCGCGCCCCGGCGGGCTCCAGGTGGGCCTGCAACAGGCGGCCGGAACGGGTGACGATGGCCGTGAGCTCTTCCTCGGTGTAGAACTCGAGCCGCGCCACGATGCCGAAGCGGTCGCGCAGCGGGTTGGTCAGCATGCCGGCGCGCGTCGTCGCGCCGACCAGGGTGAAGGGCTGCAGGTCGATCTTGATCGAGCGCGCCGCCGGACCTTCGCCGATCATGATGTCGATCTGGAAATCCTCCAGTGCCGGGTAGAGGATCTCCTCGACCACCGGGCTCAGGCGGTGGATCTCGTCGATGAACAGGACGTCGTTGCGCTCGAGGTTGGTGAGCAGCGCGGCCAGGTCGCCCGGCCGCTCTAGCACCGGGCCGCTGGTCTGGCGCAGGTGCACGCCCATCTCGTGGGCGATGATGTGCGCCAGGGTGGTCTTGCCCAGGCCGGGCGGCCCGAACAGCAGCACGTGGTCGAGCGACTCGGCGCGGCCGCGCGCCGCGGTGATGAAGATTTCCAGCTGCTCGCGGATCTTGGCCTGGCCGACGTATTCGGCCAGCTTCTGCGGCCGCAGGGCGCGCTCCACCGTTTCCTCGTTGGGCGAGCCGGCCACGGCGGCGACGAGACGGGTATCGGGCGGCAGCTCAGGCAAGGGAAATCCCGCAGTGGCGTGGACACGGCGCCGACATGGCGCCGACAGGGCGCGGACGTGGCGCGGACGTGGCATGGGCGCGGCATGGGCCGCGCCAGGCCCAAGCGCCCCCGGGGCCACGCCGGGGGCACGACAAGGCGCGCGCCGTCAGCCCTTGGCGAGCGATTGTAAGGCCAGCCGGATCCCTTCCGAGACGCCGCTGCCGGCCGGCACCAGGCGCGCGGCGGCGGCGGCCTCGCGTTCCGAGTACCCCAGGGCGAGCAGCGCGCGCAGGATATCGCCCAGGTTGTCGCCGCCCGGCAAGGCCGCGCCGCCCTCGGGCGGCCCGGCCACCAGCTTGCCCTTGAGTTCGAGCAGCAGGCGCGCCGCGGTCTTGGCGCCGATGCCCGGGATGCGCGTCAGCGTGCCGGTCTGCTGCATGGCCACCGCCGTGGCCAGCTCGTCGACGCTCAGGCCCGACAGCACCGACAGCGCGGTGCGCGCACCGACGCCCGAAATGCGGATCAGGGCGCGGAATGCGGCGCGCTCGGCCGCGCTGGCAAAGCCGTACAGCTGCTGCGCGTCCTCGCGCACCGCCAGGTGGGTGAGCAAGGTCACGCGTTCGCCCAGTGCCGGCAGGCCGTAGAACGTGCTCATCGGCGCGTCGAGCTCGTAGCCGACCCCGTTGACGTCGAGCAGCAGCGACGGCGGGTGCTTGTCGACCAGGGTGCCGACGAGGCGGCCGATCATGCAGGGCGCCTTGGAACGGTTGACTCGCTTCGGAGACGGTCGGTCGTGCTGTTGCCCTCACCCCCGGCCCCTCGCCCACTGCGTGGGCGAGGGGAGCACCTACCCTCACCCCCGGCCCCTCTCCCGCGTTGCGGGAGAGGGGAGCTCAAAAGCGGGACGTCGGTCCACGAATCGATCGAGGCCGCGTGCTCCCCTCGCCCACGCAGTGGGCGAGGGGCCGGGGGTGAGGGTGACGGCTCGAGCCACAATCGACAAAATGCCACCTTCACTTCCCCCCCGCCAAAGCCGCCCAAGCACTGCGTACGCTCTTGCGCCCGCCGCGCCGCGCCGTCGCCGCTCCGTGCTCGGCGAGTTGCTGCGCGACGGCGCGTGGCCGTCCGGTGGCGTGGGCATGGCAAATGGCGCAGGCCAGCGCGTCGGCGGCATCCGAAGCAGGCGGCGCGGCCAACCCGAGCAGGCGCTGCACCATCTTCTGCATCTGCGTCTTGTCGGCGTGGCCATAGCCGGTCGTGGCCTGCTTCACCTGCAGCGCCGTGTATTCGTGCACCGCCAGATCGGCGCCGACGGCGGCGCAGATCGCCGCGCCGCGGGCCTGCCCCAGCAACAGGGTCGACTTGGGATTGACGTTGACGAAGACCTGCTCGACCGACGCCTCGTCGGGCGCGTGCTGCGCGATGACCCGCCCAAGCTCGCGCAGGATGGTCTGCAGCCGCTGCGGCAGCGCGCCCGCCGGGACGCGGATCACGCCCGAGTCGACCCAGTGCAAGGCGCCGGCACGCAGCTCGACGATGCCAAAGCCGGTCCGGTTCAGGCCCGGGTCGATGCCCAGGATGCGGCGCGTCTTCAACGCGGTCCGGGCGAGCGGCCGTTGTTCATCGGCTGCCCGCTTGCAGCGCAGCGGCGGCGCGCACTCGCGAACCGGCGCTCAATGGCGAAAATGCCGCATGCCGGTGAAGACCATGGCGACGTCGCGCTCGTTGGCCGCGGCGATCACCTCGGCGTCGCGCACGCTGCCGCCGGGCTGGATGACGCAGCGCGCGCCGGCATCGACGATCGCATCGAGGCCGTCGCGAAACGGAAAGAAGGCGTCCGATGCGGCGCAGGAGCCGGCGAGCGACAGCCCGGCGGCGCCGGCCTTGACCGCGGCGATGCGCGCCGAATCGAGCCGGCTCATCTGGCCGGCGCCGATCGCCAGGCTGGCGCCACCGCCGGCGAAGACGATGGCATTGGACTTGACGAAGCGCACCACCTTCCAGGCGAACAGCAGGTCTTCCATCTGCTCGGACGAGGGCGCCCGGCGCGTCACCACCTTGAGATTGGAGAAGGCGAGCGAGGCGATGTCGGGCGTCTGCGCCAGCAGGCCGCCGCCGACCCGCTTCAAGTCCAGGTCGTTGTGCGCGTCGCCGGCCGCCAGCTCGAGCACGCGCAGGTTGCTCTTGGCCGCGAAGCTCTCCATGGCCTCGGCGTCGTAGCCCGGCGCGATGACGACCTCGGCGAACTTCTCGTTGACCGCCCGCGCGGTCACGCCGTCGACGCGCCGGTTGAAGGCGATGATGCCGCCGAAGGCAGAGGTCGGGTCGGTGGCGAAGGCGCGCCGGTAGGCCTGCTCGGCGGTGTGGCCGACCGCCACGCCGCAGGGATTGGCATGCTTGACGATGACGCAGGTCGGCACCGACGCGAAGGAGCGCACGCATTCCCACGCGGCGTCGGCATCGACCACGTTGTTGAACGACAGCTCCTTGCCCTGCACCTGGCGGTAGGCCGCGAGCAGCCCGCCGCCCACCTTGGCGTCGCGATAGAAGGCGGCGCGCTGGTGCGGGTTCTCGCCGTAGCGCATTTCCTGCAGCTGGACCCATTGGCGGGTCAGGATGCGCGGGAATTCGCCGCGCAGGCCGTTGGCATCGAAGCTCGACAGGTAGCCGCTGATGGCGCCATCGTAGGCCGCGGTATGGGCAAAGGCCTTGGTGGCCAGCTGGAAGCGCGTCGCCGGGCTCACGTCGCCGGCGCCGCGCAGTTCATCGAGCACGCGCGAATAGTCGCGCGGATCGACCAGGACCGTGACCGAGGCATGGTTCTTGGCCGCCGAGCGCAGCATCGCCGGACCGCCGATGTCGATGTTCTCGATCGCCTCGGGCAGCGCGCAGCCCGGCCGCGCCACGGTCTCCGCGAAGGGATAAAGATTGATCGCCACGATATCGATGGGCGCGATGCCGTGCTCGGCGATCGTCGCCATGTGCGCCGGGTCGTCGCGCCGCGCGAGCAGCCCGGCGTGGATGTTCGGGTGCAGGGTCTTGACGCGCCCGTCGAGGATCTCGGGGAAACCGGTGACCTGCGCCACTTCGGTGACCGCAATCCCGGCCTCGGCGAGGCGCTGCGCCGTGCCGCCCGTGGAGAGCAGGCGGTAGCCCAGCCCGGCCAGCGCGCGCGCGAATTCGACAGCGCCCGATTTGTCGGACAGGCTGATGAGCGCCGTGCGCCCGGACTTGCTGGCCATCTCAGTGCGGTCCGCTCATTGCTGCCTGCTGATCACTGCACGCCGCTCGCTGCCCAAACCGGATCGCCCTGAACATGCGCCGGCCGCGGCGCGATTCGATCCCGCGCGCGGGTTCCCGCGCACCGGCTCCCGAGCTCCGGTTCCGCTACGGCCCGTTGCGCGCCGTTTCCGGGCCGCGACAGGCTCGACCCGTCGCCCGTTCCGTCGCGCCACATGCCCAGTTTACTGCGTGGCGTGGGTCCTTGGCGACGGCGCCCGCCAGGGTTGCGGCCGCGCCACGCCGATCGGCAACCGCCGGCGTTTCAATGCAGGCCGTAATCCTGCAGCTTGCGCCGCAGGGTATTGCGATTGATGCCCAGCAGGTCGGCCGCCGCCGACTGGTTGCCGGCGCAGCGGTGCAGGGCGAACTGCAGCAGCGGCTTCTCGATCGCGCCGAGCACCATTTCGTGCAGCGCATGCGGCTTGGCGCCGTCGAGGTCGTTGAAATACTGCTCGAGGCTGCGAAACACGGATTGCTCGAGCGATTCGCCGGTCGACACGGCGGTGCCGCGGGCCAGGATGCCGGGCCCGCCCCCGGTCTTGACCGCGGCGCTGCGGTTGAGCAGCGCCGGCGATGCAACCGTCGCGCCGCGTCCGCCGCCGTGCCCGCCCGCGCCGTTGGCATGGGCCACGCCCGAGGCCGCAGCGGCCCCGGACGACGCGCCGGACATCGTCACGGCGGCGCCGTTGACGCCGGGGCCGTGCGCTGCCGGCTTGCTGCCGCCGCGCGCCACCCCGACCTTGTCGCGCTGCGCGGGCTTGCCGCGCGTTCCCGTTTGTTTCACGCCCTTTTCCTCCCCAGAGGATGGTTCATGCGCAGGCTTCGCTCGGGTGCATCGCAGTGGCCTGGCTGGACCCGGCCGCGGACTCGAAGGCGCTGTGCATGGGCTGTTCTTTTGTGGTATCGCGCGCCGACGAGATCTCTTCGGTTTCGGCGAATGCCACGCTGCACGTTCCAATGTACTCAAAAAAAGGAGCGCGCGCAGCCGACTCGATCAAAAAATCTTCGAATGCCCGTCGCTGTTCGGCGGCGTCTTCGATGTGGTTGACGCGGTCGCACAACGCCGCGCCACCGCGCAAGCCGCGTGCCAGGAAATGAATGCGTTTGCGTGCACTTCGCACCCCGATGCACTCGCCATGGTGTGCGTAGTGTTCGTCGAGGTGCTGCAGGAGCAGGGGTTGCAGCGCCGCGATGGCGGGCGCGGCCATCGGCGAGCCGTGCTCCAGAAAGTATTCCATCTCGCGAAAGATCCACGGCCGGGCCTGCGCCGCTCGGCCGATCATCACCGCGTCGGCACCGGTGTATTGCAGCACCGCGCGGGCCTTCTGCGGCGTATCGATGTCGCCATTGGCCACCACCGGGATGCCGGCCCGCGCTTTGACCTCGGCGATGGTGTCGTACTCGGCTGTGCCGCCGAACCCGCAGGCCCGCGTGCGTCCGTGCAAAGTCAGCATTTGCACACCGATCGATTCCGCGATGCGGCACAAGCGCGGTGCGTTGCGCGCATCGGGCGACCAGCCGGTACGCAGCTTCAATGTGACCGGCACGGTCACCGCGGCCACCACCGCCTCGAGAATGCGCGCAACCAGCGCTTCGTCGCGCAGCAGTGCCGACCCGCTCGCGGCGTTGCAGACCTTCTTGACCGGGCAGCCCATGTTCAGGTCGATCACCTCGGCGCCCAGGTCGACGCAGTAGCGTGCCGCATCGGCCAGCATCGCCGGGTCGGCGCCGGCCAGTTGCACCGCGATCGGCCCCTGGCCGTCGTCGGCGAGCAAGCGTCGTGCGGTCTTGGCGCTGCCGCGCAGGCGCGGGTCGGCCGTGGTCATCTCGCCGACCGCATAGGCCGCGCCCAGCGCGCGCCAGAGGCGGCGCAAGGGGCGGTCGGCGATGCCGGCCATCGGCGCCGCGAACACGCGACCGGCGATCCGGTGCGGACCGATTTTCATTGCGCTTTGCGCGGCCGGGTTGCGCCCGGCGCGGCGCCGAGCCGCGGCTTCATGGCGGGCGACGGCACGCGGCTCATCCGGCGCCGAACATCAGCAGGCGCGTGAAGGCGCGGCGCAGCCCGGGCAGGGTATCGAGCGCGAGCAGCCCGGCACTGCGCGCCACGGCCACCGGCAGCAGGTTCGACGCGAAGACCGGCGGCAGCGCGCCGGTCAGGGCCGGCAGCAGGCGCCGGTCGACGCGTCGCCGCGCGGCGTAGCGCGCCAGCGCGTCGCGCGGGTCGCCGGGGAAAGGGCTACCGAAGAGGTCGGCGCGGCCCGCGAGCGGCGCATCGGGGCCGACCGGCGCGCGCGCCGGATGTGCCGGCCGCGCCGCCGCGCACGACTCGGTCAGGGCCTCGGCCAGCGCCGCGCAATCGCGCAGCCCCAGGTTGAAGCCCTGCCCGGCGACCGGATGCAAGGTCTGAGCGGCATTGCCCAGGTGCACCACGCGGTGCTCGCAGACCTCGGCGCGCACGTGCGTCGCCAGCGGGAACAGCTGCCGCCTGCCGAGCGCCGTCGGCTGTCCGATTCGCGGCCCGAGCGCCTGCGCAATCTGTGCGCGCAGCGCATCGTCGGGCAGCGCCAAGCGCGCCCTGGCCTGCGCCGCAGGCAGGCACCAGATCATCGACATCCACCGCCGTCCGGGCCGCCGCAGCGCCGTGGCGGCGACGGCGCCGGCGTCCGCCGGCGCGCCCGGCGGCAACGGCAGCAGGGCCAGCGGGCCCTCGCGGGTGAAGCGCTCGATCGCCACGCCCTGGCCGATCCCCTCGACCTCGACCTCGGCAAGCAGCGCGCAGGACTTGGCCTCGGGCAGGCGTCCCGGGGTGCCTTCGGCATCGACCGCGATGCGGCCCTCTAGAACTTGGCCATCGTCCAGGGTCACGCGTACGCGCTCGGGCATTTGGTCGATGCGCACTGCGCGGCGCGGCCGCTGCATGTAGAGCCGGCTTGCCGCCTGGCCCGCTGCGGCGGCGCCGAGCGCGGCCACCAGGTCGGCGTACCAGACCGTCGCGCCGCAGCTGCGGCCGGCGAAGTCGGCGCCGCCGAGCCGTGCCGAGCCCGGCTCGCCGCGCGAGCTGACGTGTACGTGTTCGATCGGCGCCATCGGCGCGAAATGCTCGCCCAGCAGCGGCTCGAGCAGGTTGAGGCTGCCGCGCGACAAGGCAAGCAGGCGCCGGTCGCGTTGCAGGTCCTCGAGCGGCCTTGCATCGACCATCGCGCAGCCGATGCCGGCCCGCGCCAGCAGCAGCGCACAGACGAGGCCGATCGGCCCGCCGCCCAGGATCAGCACCGGCAGGATCGTGGGCCCTTGCGCCGGCTCTTGCGGGCGTTGCCCGCCCGCGCGCGGCGCCGCCGCGCGGCCGATGGCGTCGGTGATCATGCCAGCGCCTCGTTCACCTGGGCCAGATCCTGCGCGGTGCCGACATTCCACCAGGAACCATGCCACAGCTGGGCGCTCACCCGGCCCCGCCGCACGGCGCCGTAGAGCCAAGGAAAGAGCGGCGCGCGCTCGTCGCCCAGGCCTTCGAAGAGCCGCGGCGCGAGCACGGCGATGTTGGCGTAGGTGTAGGTGCCCTGGCCCTTGTCGCAGCTGGCGAGCAACGGCGGCCCCCCGTGGCGCGCCCCGGGCTCCGCCGCTGGCCGGTCATCGCCGCCGGCCGGGCGCTCCGCGGCGGCGGGCCGGGCGATGCCCATGTCGCCCTCGGCGTGGTAGGCCGGATTCTCCACCAGCACAAGGTGGCCATCGCAGTCCCCGGCCGCGATACGTCGGGCGGCGCCGAACAGCTCGCTGTAGTCGAAGTCGGTGACGATGTCGCTGCTCACCACGACGAAGGGTTGCCCGCCGAGCAGGGGCAGGGCGCGCACGATGCCGCCGCGCGTCTCGAGGGCGTCTTCGGCGCGCAGCCCTTCGCGCGAGTAGCGGATGCGCGCGCCGTAGCGCTGACCGTCGCCCAGCGCGTCCTCGATCTGCTGCGCCAGGTGCGCCGTGTTGATCACCAGGTCTTCGATGCCGGCGCGCACCAGCGCGGCGATCTGCCATTCGACGAGGCGCCGGCCGCCGACCTCGAGCAGCGGCTTGGCCACCGCATCGGTCAGCGGCCGCAGGCGGCGGCCCCGTCCGGCCGCGAGCAGGAGGGCGCGCATCAGAACGTGTATCCGTGGCCGCGGCCGTGGATCCGATCGAACAGCCGCGCCAGGCCGGCGAAGGCGTCGTAGCGCTCGATGACGCGCTGGGCATGATGCAGCACCACCGGCAGGTCGGCGAGGTAACGCGGCTTGCCGTCGCGATGGCAAAGCCGGGCGAAGATGCCCAGCACCTTGAGGCTGCGCTGCAGGCCCATCCATTCGAGGTCGCGCCAGAACGCGTCGAAGCGCTCCGCCACGGGCAGGTGCGCCGCGCGCGCCTGCTCCCAGTATCGGGCGGCCCAGTCGATCTGCCGCTCTTCCGGCCAGGCGACGTAGGCATCGCGCAGCAGCGACACGAGGTCGTAGGTGATCGGCCCCAGGACCGCGTCCTGGAAGTCGAGCACGCCCGGATTGCCGTCGCGCGCGCCGCCCGCAGCGCGGTCGTCCGGCGCGCTGGGATCCGCTGCGATGCGCATGAGATTGCGGCAGTGGTAGTCGCGATGCACCAGCACCTGCGGCTGCGCCAGGGCGGCATCGGCCAGGCGCTCGATCGCCGCATCGAGGGCTGCGCGTTCGCGCGGCTGGAGCGCAACCTGCAGATGGCGCGCCAGGTACCAGTCGGGAAACAGGCGCATCTCGGCGACCAGGCGGGCACGATCATAGGGCGGCAGGCCGGGCGCCTCGGCCCCGGGTGGATCCTCGGGCGCCCGCGTCTGCAGCCGGACCAGGGCGGCGATGGCGTCGGAATACAGCGCCTCGATGTCCTCCGGGGACTGGCGCAGGGCGTCGGCGTAGGTCGTCGTGCCAAAATCGCTCAGGAGCAGGAAGCCCTTTTGCAGATCGCTCGCCAGGATGTGCGGCGTGTTCACCCGGCGGCGCGCCAGCAGCGCGGCAACGTGGACGAAGGGCCGGCAGTCCTCGTGCTCCGGCGGCGCATCCATGACGATGAGCGAACTGCCTGTGAGCGGCCGGCCCATGAGCGAACGGCCCGTGAGCGAGCGGCCCGCGGCGTCGTGCGCGGCCGCTGCCGGCAGCCCGGCGGGGCGGCGCAGGTCGACGCGAAAGTAGCGCCGGAAACTTGCGTCGCTCGAGGCCGGACGGGCGCTTGCCGGATCCACGCCCAGTCCGGCCGGCAGGCCGCCCAGCCACGCCAGCATGGCCTGCAGCCGCGGGTCGGCGGCTGCGCCGTCGGTGGTGCCGTCCGCGGCGCCATCCGGGGCGCCGTTCGCTGCGCCAGCCGCTGCACGAGCCGCGGCGCTGTTCGCGGCGGTGTCCGCGATGCCATCCGCTGCGCCATCCGCGGCGCCGTGCCGCGGATCACCTGCGGGTGCGGTCGCCGAATCCATCATAATGGCGCGCCGATCGCGCAGCCCGCTGCGGCCGACCGGATGCGCCATGCCTTCGGCGCCGGCGCGCCCGCACAAAAACACCAGACGGCGCGCGACGGCGGCATCTTCCGCAGCATATTCAGCAGGTTCGACGTACACGACACGGTGGACCCCAGGCATCGAAGCGGGCGGCTCGAACACGGCGGCGGTGCGGCCCACGAGGCGCCGCACACGCGGCGGACGCGCATCGGCTGCGCCATTGTAGAGGGGCTGGCCGCGCTGGGGTTCGCGCTGATCCCCGCTTGCAGCGCGCTGGGCGCGCCGCAAGCGGCGGCGCTTGCGGCCGACGCGGCGCCGACCGGCCGGGCCGCCGCGCCGGTCCAGCCATCGTCGGGTGACGATACGGCCGTGCCCTGGACGGCGCCCTTGCGCCTGCTGCCGGCCACGCCGCGCGCGCCCGCCGACGGACCCCTCGGATGTGGCGCAGCGCCGCTCGCCGCGGCCGCATTGCAGCAGGCAGTGCCGGCGAGGTCTGCGGCGGCACCTGATGCAGCCCCCGATGCGGCGCCGGTGGCCGCACCGGGGGCCGCTGCGCCGGCAGCTGCGCCGAGTGCGTCGCGCGCCGCGCCGCCGGCGGCACCAAGTCCGTCGCACGACTCGCCGCCAGCGGCGCCGCCTGGCGCGCCGTCCGCTGCACCGCAGGCCTCTGCGGCGGCTGCACCGCCACTGAACCTGCGCGCCGACCGGCGCTTGCATGTTGCGCCGGCGCGCGGCAAGGCCGGGCTGCGACCCGGCCCGGTCTATGTGCACGCCGAGCGGATCCACGGCGAGATCGATGTCGACACCGTGCTCGACGGCAAGGTCGAACTGCGCCAGGACGGCATGGTGCTGCGCGCCGATCACGCCGAATACCGCTACGAGGACGACGAGGTCAAGGCGCGCGGCAACGTGCACCTGGTCGACCAGGGCACCGTGTTCGACGGACCGTCCCTGCAGCTGAAGATCGAGGCGCAGGCCGGCCAGATGCCGCAGGCGCGCTACAGCTACCCGGCGCGCAAGGGCAGCGGCGAGGCCAGGCTGATCGAATTCCTGTCGCAGGACACGATCCGCCTGCACGACGCGACCTATACCACCTGCGATCCGACGGCGCCGGCCTGGTGGGTGCGCTCGGAGCGCATGGACGTGCACAAGAACGACGAGGAGGCGCGCACCACCGGATCGACCCTGTATTTCGAGGGGCTTCCGGTCGTGGTCTGGCCGTTCCACTTCGACTTTCCCCTGGGCTACGACCGGCGCAGCGGCTTTCTCACGCCGGGTTTCACGCAGAGCACCAACGCCGGACCGGTGTTCTCCTTCCCCTACTACTGGAACATCGCGCCCAACCGCGACTACACGCTGGACACCGACGTGCTGCCGCAGCACGGCATCATGCTCAACAATGAACTGCGCATGCTCGAGCCGCACGCCCGCGGCCTGTTCAACTACGACGTCATCCCGAACGACCGCACCACCGGCACCAAGCGCGACCATGCCTACCTGCAGGGCGCCTACAACGACAGCCGCGGGCTCGTGTTCAACGTGAATTTCGAGCGCGTCTCCGACGATACCTTCCTCACCGACTTCACGCACAACATCGTCAGCGCCTCGCCCGAGGTCCTGCCGCAGGAGGGCGTGCTCAGCTACACGCAGCCCTACTGGAATGCCACCCTGCGCATGTCCAAGAGCCAGACCCTGATCTCGCTGCTCGCGCTGGGCGATTCCGGGCCCTACGAGCGCGTGCCCGGCCTGACGCTGAACTTCATCCATGCCGACTGGCACGGCTTCGACGTCGGCACGGCGCTCGACGCGACGCGCTTCCAGCACCCGGCCGTCAACCCCTGCTTCGAGCCGCCGGGCGCGACGCTCAGCACCAGCCTGGCGGTGGCCAACGACAAGGGTTGCTTCGCGGTGGTGCCGACCCAGCCGTACACGCCGGCGTGGTTCTCCCAGGACGGATCGCGCGTGGTGCTCAATCCGAGCATCAGCTACCCGCTGCTCGCGCCGGGCTGGTCGGTGGTGCCCAAGCTGCAATGGCACTACACCGCCTATTCCCTCGATCCGAACTTCCACAACGGCGCGACCAGCGCCACGCGCAGCCTGCCGATCGCCTCGCTCGACTCGGGGCTGGTCTTCGAGCGGCCGACGAGCTGGCTCGGCAGCCCGGCGCACCAGACCCTGGAGCCGCGCCTGTTCTACGCCCTGGTGCCCTACCGCAACCAGAGCCTGCTGCCGAATTTCGACAGCGCCGACGCCGACTTCAACTTCGCCCAGCTCTTCACCGAGAACACGTTCACCGGCAGCGACCGCATCGCCCAGGCCAACCAGCTCACCGCGGCGGTCACCACGCGCATGATCGAGGACGAGACCGGCGCCGAGCGCCTGCGCCTAGCCTTCGGCCAGCGCTTCTATTTCGGCTCGCAGGAGGTCACCCTGCCCGGTGACGTGCCGCGCACCAACAAGGCCTCGGATACGCTGTTCCTGGGCAGCGCATCGCTCGGCCGCAAGTGGAGCGCCGACGTCGGGCTCGACTACTCGACGCTGACCAGCCGGATCGCCCTGGCCACCTTCGGCTTTCGCTGGCAGCCGCGGCCGGCCTCGGTGGTGAACATCTCCTACCGCTACGAGCAGGCCACCCTGGCCGGCACGCCGACGCCGACCAACCAGCCGCGCATCTCGGCGCAGTGGCCGCTGAGCGAGCGCTGGTACGGTGTCGGCGCGGTGGACTATTCGATCTCCGACCGCGCCCTGGCGCAGGGCGTCGCCGGCTTCGAATACAAGGCCGACTGCTGGGTGGCGCGCATCGCGCTGTCGCGCTACGCCGTGACCCTGCCCAACTCGACCGCGCTGAGCAACAACTACACCACCAACTATTTCCTGCAGATCGAGTTCAACGGGCTGTCAAGCGTCGGTTTCAATCCCCTGGACACGTTGCAGAGTAATATTCCGGGCTATCAGCGCATCAACCCGCCCCCTGCGCGCGGCGGGCCCTTCGATCTGTACGAGTAGCGGCGCCGGCTCTTCGTGCCGGGCGTGCGGCCGCCGTGGCCGCGGCGCATATCCTTCGAGCGATTCCATGCTGTTGCCTTCCTTGCTTGCTTCCCCCGCCGGGCGCCGACTGGCGACCTGCGCCTTTGTGGCCCTGGCTGGGGTCGGCGCCGCGGCGCAATCGTCGGCCGCGCCGGACGCGCCGGCCCCGCTCGCCGCGCCGGCGGCCGCGGCGCCGCTTCCGGCGGGATCGGCAACGCCCGCGCCCGCGGCAAGTTCCGCGGCCCCGGCAAATTCCGTGACGCCGGATCACGCCGTGACGCCGGCAGACTCTGCGGCGCCCGCTGCGGCGCCCGCCACCGTGGCTGCGCCGGCCACCGCGCCCGCCGCAGCGGCCGGCGCGGCAGCGGCAACGACGCCGGCCGGCGGTTCGTCGGCGGCCGCGCCGGCGCCGGCGGCGGCGACGGCCGGATCCGCCGCCACCGCTGCGTCCCGCAGCCCGGCGGCTCCGGCCAAGCCCGCGGCGTCGAACACGCGGCTGCTCGACCGCATCGTGGCGGTCGTCAACGACGAAGTCATCACCAATGGCGAACTCGACTACCGGCTGCGCCTTGCCGAATCCCAGCTGGCGCGCCAGCGCATCGCGGTGCCGCCGGCCGACGTCCTGCACCGGCAGATCCTCGACCGCCTGATCCTCGACAAGGCGCAGACCCAGCTCGCCCACGAGACCGGTGTGAGGGTCGACGACGGCACGGTGAACGCGGCGATCGGCCGGATGGCCGAGCAGAACGGCATGACCCTGCAGGCGCTGCGCGGCAAGGTCGAGGCCGACGGCGTGTCCTTCGCGCAGTTTCGCGAAGACATGCGCGACGAGATCACCCGCATGCGCGTGCGCGATCGCGAGGTCGACGCCAAGATCCAGATTTCGGAGGGCGAGATCGACAACTACCTGCAGGAGCAGGCCTCGATCACCGCAGGCTCGATCGAATACGATGTCGCGCAGATCCTCATCGGCGTGCCCGAGATCGCCAGTCCGGAATACGTCGACCGCGCGCATCGCAAGGCCGATGACCTGGTGCAGCAGCTGCGCAGCGGCGCCGATTTTGCGCGCCTGGCGGCGGGCTATTCCGCCGCGCCCGAGGCGCTGCAGGGCGGCGACCTGGGCTGGCGCACGCGCGAGCGCCTGCCCACGCTCTTTGCCGAGGCCATCGTCAAGCTCAAGCCGGGCGAACTCGCGCCGATCGTGCGCAGCCCGGTCGGCTTCCACATCCTCAAGCTGCTCAACCTGCGCGAGGCCTCCAATGTGCGCGTGTCGAGCAAGCCGGTGCAGCAGACCCACGCGCGGCACATCCTGCTGCGCGTCTCCGACGCCCTGCCCGAAGCCGAGGTGCGCCATCGCCTGTTCGATCTGCGCGAGCGCATCACCAAGGGCAAGCAGGAATTCAGCCAGCTGGCGCGCCTGTACTCGGTCGACCCGAGCAGCACCCGCGGCGGCGACCTGGGCTGGCTCTACCCCGGCGACACCGTGCCCGCTTTCGAGGAGGCGATGAACGCGCTCAAGGTCGGCGAGATCAGCGAGCCGGTACAGTCGCCGTTCGGCTTCCACCTGATCCAGGTATTGGAGCGGCGCACCGAGGAATCGTCGGTGGAGCGCAAGCGCATGGAGGCCCGTGGCGCGATCCGCGAGCGCAAGTCCGAGGAGGCGTCGCAGGAATGGCTGCGCCAGCTGCGCGACCGGACCTACGTCGAATACCGCGACGAGCGCCCATGAGGCCTTGCGCCCCGCCGTCCGTCGGTGGCCGGCGCGGGCCGGCCGCCGCCTGATCGACCGCCCGTGACTGCCGAATCGCCCCGACCCGCGCGCGTCGCCCTCACCACGGGCGAACCGGCCGGCATCGGCCCCGAAGTCGCGCTGCGCGCTGCGCTGGCCGGCGATACCGCCTGCGACCTGATCGGCGATGCGGGCCTGATCGAGTCGACCGCCCGCCGCCTCGGCCTGGCCTGGCCGCTGGTGGCCAGCGCGGGCGGCGAGCAGGCCCACCTGCGCATCGTGCACGTGCCGCTCGCCGTGCCCGCCGAACCGGGCCGGTTGGACGTGCGCAACGCACCCTACGTGCTGCAGTTGCTCGATGCCGCGCTGGCCGGCTGGCGGCAGGGCCGCTATGCGGCACTGGCCACCGCTCCGGTGCACAAGGCGGTCATCAACGATGCCGGCATCGCCTTCACCGGGCACACCGAATACCTGGCGCAGGCGACGGCGTCGCCGCATGTCGTGATGCTGCTGGTGGGCGGCGGCCTGCGGGTCGCCCTGGCGACCACCCATCTGCCGCTTGCTGCCGTTCCCGGCGCGATCACCCGGCCGCTGCTCGACGCCTGCCTGGACGTGCTGCAGCAGGACCTGCGCGGCCGCTTCGGCATCGCCACGCCGCGCATCGCGGTGGCCGGCCTGAACCCGCATGCCGGCGAGGGTGGCTACCTGGGCCGCGAAGAGATCGACGTCATCGCGCCGGCGGTGATCGCCGCGCGCGCGCGCGGCATCGAGGCCTCCGGACCGTGGCCCGGCGACACCGTGTTCCTGTCGCACAATGCCATGCACGCCGACGCCATCCTGGCCATGTACCACGACCAGGGCCTGGCGACGCTCAAGTTCGCCAGCTTCGGCCAGGGTGTCAACGTGACGCTGGGCATGCCGTTCATCCGCAGCTCGGCCGACCATGGCACGGCGCTCGATCTGGCCGGCAAGGGCCAGGCCGATGCCGGCAGCATGCTCGAGGCACTGAAGTTGGCGGCCAGCCTCGCCCGCAACGAGGCGGCGATTCGGCAGCGCGCGGGTGCGGGCGCCCCGGCGGCGCAATAAGCGGCGGCGCGGCCGGACGGGGACGCCAATCGAAGCCCATCGCGCGCGGCGTCGCTTCAGCCAGAACTTCCTGCACGATCGCGGGGTCATCGAGCGCATCGTCGACGCCATCGACCCGCTGCCCGGCGAGCCCCTGGTGGAGATCGGACCGGGCCTGGGTGCGCTCAGCGCAAGATTGATCGAGACGGCGGGCCGGCTCGCCGCGGTGGAGATCGACCGCGATCTGGCGGCGCGGCTGCGCCAGCGCTACGACAGCGGGCAGTTGACGCTGATCGAGTCCGACGCGCTCAAGGTCGACTGGGAACAGCTCGCCGCGCGGCTCGGGCCAGGCCTGCGCGTGGTTGGCAACCTGCCCTATCACGTCTCGACGCCGCTGCTCTTTTGCCTGCTGCCCATCGCGGCGCAGGTGCGCGACCAGCATTTCATGCTGCAGCGTGAAGTGGTCGAGCGCATGGCGGCCCCATCGGGCGGCAAGGAATACGGGCGGCTGTCGGTGATGCTGCAGCGGACCTACCGCATCGAACGGCTGTTCAACGTTGCGCCGGGATCGTTCACGCCGGCACCCAAGGTGCAGTCGAGCATCGTGCGCATGACACCCCGGGCCTCGCACGAGGTGGCGGATGTGCCGTCGGAGCTGTTCGGCATGGTCGTCACGGCGGCCTTCACCCAGCGGCGCAAGACGCTGCGCAATGCGCTGGCACGGCTGCTCAGCGAAGCGCAGATCGAACAGGCCGGGGTCGATCCGGGCGCGCGTGGCGAGACCCTGGATGTGGCGGCTTTCGTCCGCCTGACGCAGCGCGCCGCGGTCGTAGGCCGGGCGGTTTCCGCTACGGCATAGCGCGGCGGTCGAGGGCGCGGCGGTTCGGGCCGTGGCATGGTGCAGCGGTACATCGCCCAGCGGTTCCGGCCGCGGCATGGCGCAGCGGTCGCGGGCACGGCGGTTCCGGCCGCGGCATGGCGCAGCGGTCGCGGGCACCGCGGTTCGGGCCGTGGCATGGCGCCAGGGCCTGCGCACCGGCGCGGCTCAGCGCCACCGTGAGCGCGGCCGCGCCGTCATGCCCCGCTTTGCTGGAGCGCAGCTATTCGTCCGGCTTGGGTTTGGCCTTGCGGGTCGACGCCGTCGCGGTCGGCGCGCCGCCGCCGGGCGACGTGGCCCTGCGCCGTGGTGCCGCGCCGGCTGCGCCGGGCGCGAAGAGCGTGCCCTGCGGGTCGGCCGCCGCTGGCGAGGCTGGCGTCGCGCCGGCCGGAGAACCCGCGGTCGCGGTGCCCGGCGCGGCAACCGGGGCCGAGCGCCGCGGTGCGCTGCCGGGCAGCCGGCGCGTCCGCGTCGTGCCGGAGCCGGCGGCCCGGCTGGCGTAGAGCGGGCCCAGGCCGATCGCGCGGTACAGCCGCTGGTTCCAGCGCCGGCCGAGCGGCGAATTCACCAGCCAGCGCCGGCCGAATGCCGCGATCGATCCGCGCGTGTGCCATGCCGTCATCAGGGCCGTTTCGATGCGCGCGCTGGCGTGATAGAGCGCGCGTCCGGATTCGCCGTACACGACCCCCAGCGCCAGCGAGGGCAGGCCCATGTATCCGAGCGAGATCGCGATCCACATGGCGTCGCGCGCCGACCATGAGCCGTGATCGGAGGAACTCACCAGGCTGGCAACCTGCGCGAGCGCCGGTTCGATGTCGGACCAGATGTTGAAGAAGACGCTCCACAGGCTGACGAAGGAGATCGGTGCGAGCATCCAGGTCAGGGCGATGCGCGCGCGGCCTGGCCAGAGCAGTAGCCAGGTACCGATCAGGGAGATCACGATGGCCATGGCCTTGGCGATGCCCAGCGCGAAGGGCAGCACCGACAGCACGAGGTTCGACAGGGCCAGCAGGAGCACAGCGGTGATCGTCAGCAGCACGGACGCGATGGGCTGGCGCACCACGGTGGTCCAGCTGTTGGTGTTGTATCGGTCGCTCTCGCTGACGTGCAGCTTGGCCGACGCCTCGATGAGCGGCGCCAGGGCGCTGCGGCAATCGGCGTCGCTCGTCCTCTGGCAAAGGCTGCCGATGGTCGCGCGCAGGGCCGGATCGCCGGCGATCGACACGCCGGCGTTGTACAGTACCGAACGGCCGAGCAGGTCGTAGAGTTCGTCGGCGCTGTGCACTTTCGTTGCGCCATCGGCCTGCGGCAGCTGGGCGCGCAGTTCGGCGCCCACCGCGTCGCCGCGAGCCAGGGCATCGTCATATGCGGAGCCGGTGCCGGGCGGGCTTTGGGTCGCGGCGCGGCGCTGGCTCAGTCGGACATCCGAAGAGGCGCCGCCGTCGGCGGCGGCGATCCATGGCGTTGCGCCGGCGTCGCGCGCGATCTGGTTGAGCATCGGAGCCTGCAGGACAAGCGTGCCGGGAAGGTCGATCCGATACTGATTCAGCAAGGACCGCATGGCGACGGCCCGGCCCGCCGCCTGTGCGCCGACGAAGCGGGCCGCCGCTGGCGTGGGGTTCAGCAGCGTCGCCATGAGCTGTTGCTGGCGCACGGCCGCCTCGAGGTCGGGATGATCGGCAAGCAGCTGTGGCACGACGCGCCGCCGCCAGATGTCGAGATTGGCCTTGAGCTGTGCGTCGTTCAGGGTGGCCGGATCCGCCGCAAGGGCATCGACCTGGGCCGCCACCCCGGGAATCGCCAGGCTGGGGTGGCGCTTCGTGAGCGAGCGCATTTCGACCGAAGCGGCCGCGCCCAGTCGCTCGATCCAGTAGGTGAGGTGCGGCGCCGCTCCCGTATGCGTGGCGAAGTAGCGTTCGATCTGCCCGGGCGCGCCGTAGGTCAGCGGGCCCAGGTCGATGCGCTGCGGCAACAGGGTCAGGACGGCCGCGAAGCCGACCACCACGAGGTGGCGCACCCAAAGATCGGGGCGCTGCTCGACGGCACTCTCCACCATGGCCGCAACGATGCCCGCCGCGGCGAGCACGTAGAACAGCCAGGCCAGCTCGGGGCTGGCCAGGGCCGTGTAGATGCGTCCGACCAGGGCATACCCGCCGGCCGTGAACAGATCGATGAATTGCTCGCCCATCCGCGGCTGCCCGAGGCTAGCGGCCGTCGGCGAACAGGCGCAGGAGGTCGCGCATGCCGAAGTGCGCCTGGGCCGACTGCCCGCCGGCATTGCGGCTGCGGGCGTCCAGCGAGGCTTCGACCTGTTCGAGCGCGAGCATTTGCGAGCGGACCAGCGCCGCGCGCGATTCCTGGGCCTTGACCTGGGTATCGACCTCGCCGAGCAGCTCGCCGATCGCCTCGCGCAGTTGCTTGCGCCGCGCGCTGGCGTGGGCCGCATCGCCCGTACCGGCTCCGGCAACGTCGATGCGCGCCGCCTGCTGGTACAGGTCGAGCAGATTGGAATACAAGGTGCTCAACGCGATCTGCGTCGACAGCGCGTCCTTGAACAGGCCGCGGGATGCCGGACCGAGCAGCCGCGCGCTGCGGAACGCCTGCGAGGTGACCAGCGAGCGGGCGGCCGGCGGCAGGCATCCGTCGGGCGCGATGGCCCGGCCGAGCATCGCCGCGGCGCTGCACGCGGGAATGGCGCCCGGGTCGGTACCGGCGTCGACCCGATCGAGCGCCTGGCGCGCCAGACCGCGCAGCAAATCGGACAGCGACTCGATGGTCAGTTGCGGTGCGCGGATCTGGAAGCTGCCCTTGCTGAGGCGCTGGTCGGGCAGGAGGGCCAGCAGCGCTTCGAATTCCTGCGTCATGTTCACGCTCGTGTACCGGCGCAGGAATTCGCCCATCGAGGCGGCGGCCGGGATGTCCAGGTGATCGAAGGTGCGCAGCATCGAGCAACGCCGGTAGGCTTCGGTCGGGGCGGTGCCCGCCGCGACTTCCTTGCCGAAGCATTGGTCGCCGGCGTCGGCCATCGCGCGGGCGCCGGCCTCCTGGCCGCGCGCGCGGTCGGCCTGCGCATTGCAGGCCTGGGCGAAGGCGTTGAAGCGCGCGCTGTAGCGCTTGTCCATCATGTCGAGCACCGAAGAAATCGTGGGATTGGAATAGGCGAGCGTGATGAGAAAATTGCTCGCTGCGGCCTGCGCGCCGGTGAGCAGCGAAGAGCGCATCTCGGCGAGCAATTCGGCCGGATCGAATGAACGCAGGAAACCGTTGAAGTCCAGTCCGGAGCAGCCCAGCCGGACGCCGCCGCCGAAACCGATGCTCGCCCCGGGCGCCGCATCGGCGGCCGCCGGTGCCGGCAGTCCCGACTGCCATTGCGACCCAGCGCCCAGCGCCGAGCCGAAGCGAGCGTCGTCGGCGCTGAGCCGCTCCGAATAGGGCGTATCGGCGCCGGCCGCGGCAACGGCAAGAGGGGCGGCCGCGAGCGCGGCCCACGCCAGCAGGCGGGCAAGCGGGCCGGCTGCATGCATGGCCCACGCCGGCAAGCGAGCCAGGCCGAGCAGGCCGGCGTTCTGCGGTTGGCGCTGGGCCCTCATGGTGTCCCGGATCCGGACTCGCCAGGCTTCACCCCGCCTTGCGGGGCGCCATGGCCGGCGGCTTCGGCGCGCAAGGCGGCGATCAGGCGACGAAGGTCCGCCGGCGCAAGATCGCGCGCGTCGACCTCGCGCATGCGCCGGAAGCGCAGGTCCTCGATGCGCAGAAAGGGCAGCGCGTCCGCGGCGCATTCGTCCGGGCGCACGGCGCGCGCGGTCAGCGGTGCGGCAACCCGCGCCACCTCGCGGCGCAACTGCTGCGCGGTGAATTCGCCGACCAGGGCGACCTGGGCGCGCAGCGCGGGAACCTCCTGGGCCAGATCCTGCAGCGCCTTGAGCGCCGGCTGCGCCTGCACATCGTCCGGCCTGTGGTACAGCGTCACGCTCATCTGCATGAGGTCCGGCAGATCCGGCGCCGCGGCGCCACTGCCTGGCGCTGCGGACATCGCGCCTTGGCGTTGCAGCTGCGTCATCCGTGCCGCGACGTAGGCGGCGATGGCCAGCGTTTCATCCTGCTTGCGCGCCATGGCGAGGATGTGTGCATCGGATGGGTCGAGCAGGGCACGGATGGCCTCGCGCGGCGGCTTGCCGAAGCTGGCCAGGAAAGCATCGACCTGGGCTTCGAGCGGCGGCACGGCCAAATCGACCGGGTGGGACGGCGCGCCGCCTTCCTCGCCGGCGGCCGTGTCCGCCGTGGCCGGGCCATCGGTGCAGGCGGTCGGACCGGTTCGCAGCGCCGAGCGGCAGTCGGCCAGATCGGCGCCCGGGCGCAATGCGTTGGGCGGCCCGTCGGCGGCGTGGGCCCGCGTCGCCATCGAGGGTGCGCAGGCGCATGCGACCACGGCCACGAAATGTGGCACGTTGCTCATTGTCCGGCGTGCCCGGAAAGGCGAGCGCACCATGTCAACGCTCCGGCGCCGTGCGCCGATCCGGATCGGCGGGCAGCGCTGCGCCGGCGATCGATTCGGCGCCGGTCACCGCCATTCGTACGGGGTTGCCCAGTGGGGAGATCAGCGTTACCGACTGCGGCTGGATGCGGATCAGCCGCCAGCCGGGAAGGGGCGACTCGCCCAGTTCCATCCAACCGTAGGAAGGTCCGGCAGCCGTTTCGCGATTGCGCGAGGCAAAGCGAGCGCGCGCCGGCGCGGGTGCAAGGCGGATTTCCCGCAGCGTGAACGGCGCGTCGGCCTCGCGCAGGAGCAGGGCCGCGGTAACGGTGTAGGGCGCAAGCGCATCGGCGGCTTGCGGCGCCGCAACCGTGCCCTCGATGGCGTCGGGAATGGCCTCGGACAAGGGTGGCGACCGTTGCACCGCGCCGGGCGCCGCGCCCGTAGCGGGGCGGTGCCGGCTGCCGCCGCCAAGCGCCTCGCTTTCCGCGGCGCTCAGTTTGACCAGGGATCGCAGGTCGGGATGGGTTCGGTTCCGGACAAGATCACGCAGTGGTGCCAGCGCCGCGGCTGGGTCCGATGCGGCGCTTCCGAGTGCTGCGTTGCTGGCGTCGAGCGGCGCTGCGGCGCCTGGCGGTTCATCGCGTACGCCGACCGGCATCGCGCTGCGGCCGGGGTCGATGCTGTGCGCCGGCCCGTCTGAGTTGGTGCTGGAGTGTGCGATCGGATCGACCGGTAGGATGCCTTGCGGGCCCAGGGCATGCTCGGTCAGCAGACCGGTTGCGCCATCGATGATGCGGCTGCGCTCGTCGTTCACCGGGCGCGCTGGCGTGAACTCGGACCGGCCCAGCGCGGCGGCCAGCAAGGCCCCCAGGGCCCCGAGGGCTAGCAGGGCGATGTAAAGCCGACGCACCGGAAGGCGCAGGCTGCCGCCCGGACGGATCGGAAGTTCCGGCGCGGCGGGGGATACGCGGCGCCGCGGCGCCGGCCCGGACGGTTCGAGTGCAGGCGCGGTGGCGCCTTCCGGTGGCGGTTGTGGGCTCATTGAAGACTCATCGTGCGCTTGCCTGGGGGCAGGGTTCCGAGGCGGCCGCCGGCCCGCGGCCGTGGCCGGGTTGGCGCAGGCCGTAGGGGGCCTCGCGCGCGAAACGGTGAACCGCCGCGAACATGTCGCCGGTCTGCGCATAAAGGTGCTCGATGTGCTCTTCGTCCACCGGGTCGGTCGTGGCGATCGCGTAGCGCAGCGGATCCGGAATCAGTAACCCCTTGGCCGATTTCATTCCGTCGATGGATACGAAAAATTCGCTGTAGCGCCGCTTGACCAGACGCAGATTGCGCACGATTTCGAGCTCGCGCTCGTTGAGGCGAACATAGCGGCCGAGGTCGGCCTGTCCAGCGCGATCCATCGGCAGAATGACCTTGGTCGCCGTATTGACCAGCATGACCCGTCCGCTCGGGGTGTCCAGGTCCTGTGGATCCTGCACGATCGGAACCGCGAAGCCGCCCAGGCTGCGATAGGCCTTGAGCGAGCGTTCAAGGATGGCCGCCGCGTGCGCATTGCGGACCAGGGCCCAGACCTCGTCGGCGATCAGCCCCTTGGGCGTGCCGCGCAGGCGCACATCGGTCATCACCTCGTCGACCAGGCTGAATACGCAAAAGGACGCCAGCGCGGCGCACGGTTGCCGCAGGATATTGCCCAGGTTGAAGAACACGAAGCGCTCGGCGGTCCCCACATCCCGCGGTGCATTGAACAGGCGTCGATAGGGGCCCCTGCGGTAGGGATGCAACTGCAGCGCAAGCCGGCGCCCAAGCGGGCCGCAACTGCGTTCCAGTTCGACGCAGATGTCTTCCAGTACGGTCTCCCGGATCGGCCGCTCGGCCGTGGCGTCCCAGTTGCGCTGGGCCGCCGCGAGCGCCGCATTTTGCAGGGCCACTTCCTCTTCGCGCGCCAGCGCCGGTGCATCGTCCTTGCCGTCATGCAGCATCAGCACCAGTGCGGCGAACCAACGGGCCTGGTGTTCGAGCGATGGACGGCCGCCGAAGGGGTTGAGCGATACCTCGGCATCGAGCGTGATTTCCACATAGCGGCCCAGCAGCAGCGCCAGCTTGCGATAGTCGGGTTTGATCGAGATCAGGAACAGCCGCACATCCGGCAGGCGCCACAGGTGCAGGAGGTAGTCGTGCACGAAGAAGCTCTTGCCCGATCCGGACTGCCCGATCACCAGGGCATGGGGATTCTTTTCCGCCTTGGTCGGATCGATGAACAGCGGCTCGCCCAGGGGATTGGCATACATGACGATGGGCGCCGGACGGCTTCCCGGTGTCGTCCGCGGATCCGGCACGACCCCGGTCCAGCAGCCGCCCGCCGGATGCAGGTCTGCGGCGTCGCGGGATAGCAGTCGACGTCGCCGGCGCAGCTTGCGTTCGGTTTCGGCATAGACGGCAAAAGGCAGGCAGCCGCGCAGCAGCAGGGCGGTTCCGATATCGCGCTCGACAGCGGCCTCGATTTCCATTCCCTCCAGCGTGCGACATACGAGACCGGCCGCGCGTTCCGCGCCTTCAGCCGAGCGCTCGGCGATGTGGACCTGCAAGCGCAGCTCGAAGATCCGCTCGCCTTCGGCGAAAATGCGCTGTTCGACTTCGTGCAAGGCTTCCGCGCGGGCTTCCATCTCGGTTGCATTGAAGCGATGGGTCGAACGCGAATTGAGGAGCGCGCGCGATTTGAGTTGCATCAGGGCCGCTGCCGGCGACACGCTGCTGGCGCTGACGCAAAGGTTCAGATCCGGGTGCAGGCAGGCGAGGTCGTTCAGCAATCCCGAAGCAACGGTCCGCGGCGGCCAGAGCATGGAGACGACGCGATGGTGGCGCTCGCCGCCGGGGCCGGTCGAGCGAAAGCCGGCGCCGTCCACCTGGTCGATGCGGCCCAGTGCGGCGATGGCGTGGCGCAGTTCGTTGTGTTCGAGGGATGGGTCCGCGATGCCGTGCGCCGACGCCGCAACGGCCCGGTCAGGTCGCGCCAGGCGTTGTGGGAAAAGCTGTGCCGTCAGGAAATCGATGAGCGCGCCCGCATCGACCGGCATGGGCAGCCAGTCGGCGGCCTGGGCCGCGGCGAGGACGTCCTGCACGACCCGAGTGAACTGGTCCACCCGCTGGTGCAGGGCATGGCCGCCCCGGGATTTCGCGGCCTGGTCCGCCAACGAGGGTTGCCAGCGTTGCGGCGCCACGCTGCGGATGAGTTCGAGCAGGCCCGGGCGCGCGAAGCCCAGCGGTGCGGATTTCAGGGCGACCAGGATCGTCCGCGTGCGCGGGAAGAAGTTGATCGCCGGGTCGTCCGGGAAGAATCCTTCGGTTTGGGCCCGGCGCCAGCGCCGCACGTAGGCATCGACGAATCGGGCCGAGGCCTCGTCGGTGCCGATCTGCGACTGATAGCGCGCCAGGGCGGGTTCGATGCAGGCGCTGCTGCTCGAGAACCACTGCCACTGCACGTCCGGCGGCAGGGCGTGCAGCATGTTGAGCAGGGCGTGGGCCACCGCCTCCTCGCCGTCGGGCCTTGTGTCGACGGTTGGCGTGGCCAGCTGAAAGGCGTAGCCCAGCGCACCGTCGACAAGCAGGTGCAGTGGCCCGAATCCGGCGTATTCGCCACAGTAGAGGTAGGGCAGCTCATCGGCCAGCCAGCGGGCATGGCGGTTTGTGCGGTCGAGGGATAGCGGCCCGACCGGCCGATCCGCGCGCCTTCCGGGCGCAGGCATGGATTCGGGCGTCGGCATCAATTGCGCTCCATGGCCGGGGCGACCTCGCCGGTGCTGCCGTCCAGCGCCTGGTGCGCGCCGTCGCTCATGATCCAATCGAAGCCGGCCACGGGAATGGCCACCCATTCGCCGAAATGCTTGTTGCCCTCGGTGTCGATCCATTCGTAAAGGTAGGCGAGGCGAACGTCCGGCGAACTGAGCATCGGCCTTTGCGCGCCCTTGGGCAGCGGCGCCGGCACCAGCCGCGGCGTTGGCTCGGGGCGATCGGCGGGCGCATTCGATGAGGGATGCGCGAGGTCGAATGCGCCACGCATCGACAGGGTGGGCACCTCGACCTGGGTGGCCGGTATGGCGCACGCGGCCACAGCCGCGGCAACGCAGGCGTAGGCCCAGGCGATACGGACGCGCGGCATCATCAGGGATTGATCGTGTGGGTTTGCGAAATCTCGCGGCCACTGGGCGGCAGCCGCAATTCGTTGGCCAGGACGACCGTGACCGGCGTACCGCCGCCGACCTGCAGTGACGGGCTGTACAGGTTGTAGTAGTCGCTGATCGATTGGCCCAGTGCACCCGCGGCGCCCGAGGCCGCACCGCCGAGGGCGTCGCGTCCTGGGCTGCCGACGAACGTACTGCTGCTGGCCACCGATCCGATGCCGGCGCCGCCGCCGGACAGCGCATTGACCTGGTATTGCTCCTGGCTGAGACGCTGGCCGACCCCGGCCAGCGCCGCGCCCGCCGCCGCAACCGCGGCCTTGCGCCCGACGCTCTCGACGATCGTGGCGCGTACGCCGCGAATGCCGTCGGCGTCGACCAGCCAGCCGGCGGCATCCCAGGTACGCGACCCACCGTCGGGGAAATTGCAGGTCAGCCGGCTGACCTTGAAGTCGATGCGACCCGCGGCAATTTCCGGCCTGCCTTGGACCAACGCCAGGCAGCCATCGAGATCGTCGAGGAATCCGTTGGCGGACTGGTAACGGCCGGTGAGAGCGACGATGCTCTCGCGATCCGGCCCGCCGACGATCGAGACGACGCCATTGAGGAGTCGCCCCTCGACAAAGCCGTGCGGCGCGACGTTCGGCTCGGCGGCGCGGCTGGCACGCAAGGCGGCGCCCGGGATGTGGCTGCCGCCCGGGGTGTCCGTCGCGTCGAGTCCGGAACCGAGCCCCAGCATGCCCAGCATCGGCGGCGAGCTTACGGATCCGGCGGGCGGCGACGCATCGGTGGCATCCGGAGCGACGGCTCGCCGGGTATTGATCTGCGGCGGGTCGATTGCCGTTTCACCGCCGCCGCCGATACGCCCGCTTCCAGCCGCAGTCGCCGCCTCGAGAGTGCGCTGCATCGATTGCACCTGCTGTTCGAGTTCGCGCTGCTGGCTTGCGTAGGATTGCAGCTGGGCTTCCTGCTCCTGGCGCGACTGGGAGAGGGCGGACTGCAGCTGGCGCGAGACTTGCTGCTGGAAGGACTGGACGAATTGGTCGCTCGGGGTGGCGGAGCCGAAGTCGGCTTTGCCGCTGTCGGGGATGTCGGTTGCTGGCGTGCCGGCCGGGCCCGCGGGATCGGCCGCTGCGGCCCGTGATCGGCCCATTGGCAGGAGCAGCAGCGCGGCGGCCAGCAGCACGGTCGCCAGCATGGCCGCGGCCAGCAGCGCGCCGCGCGCGCGCCGGGCAAGAACCGGATGGCGGTCAATTTGCATAGACGAGATAGACCCGTGTCGACGCATGGCTGGCATCGAGCTCGAATTCATCCGCGGCGAGCGCGCGCAGCGAGCCCAGTTCGGGGATCCGGATGAAGATGTTGGCCGGAACGATGGGGATGGTCTGCCCCGGCAGGCTGGTGCTGAGCAAGGCGAGGATTCCGGTCTGCCGGCGCGAGCGCCATACCTGCTGTGCGACGATGCGGTAGGGGACCTGGTCGAACAGTACGCGCTGGCTTTTCTGAACCTGGTATCCGGCCGGCGCAGTGCCTTGCATCATCGCCTTGAGCAGCCCGACAACGGAAGTCTGCGGCCGGCCGGATGGGGTTTCATCGCGCAGCGTGGCGACGTTGCGCACGGTGACCACCGGCGCGTAGGGCAAGGCACTGCTGGCGCGAGCCAGGTAGATCGTGCCGGTCTTGCGGCCGCGCAGCGTCAGGCGCTGCTCGATGGCGGCGACGCGCGGGCGAATAATCAGCGTGCGCGAGTCGAGCAGCGTGCAGGCCACTTCGCCGTCGTGTTCCCAGACGTCGTCGAACGGTTCGGGCATGACCAATCGGGTATCGGAGCCCAGGCGCAGGGGCACGCGCAGGTAGGTGCTGCCGTCCCAGGTCGAGTCGGCCGCGCCCGCGCGCCCGAGCAGCAATGCCGCAAGCAGTGCGAGGGCCATGCGCCACGCAAGCCGGCGCGCCTGCCATGCGCGCCCGCAGGACTTCTGTAGCGGCGCCATGGCTAGGGCTCCAAGGCGGTTGATGGCCCCGTCGCCTTGGCTGCCGGTTCGGCATCGGCGACCTGGAAGCCCTCCAGGGTGATACCCGCACGATTGCGCGCCGACGGCGTACCCCACTGCAGGAGCAGCCGAACCTGCGACGGCCGACGATCCATCGGCAGCCCGCTGGCGTAGACCACGCGCTCGCCGTGCACGGCATAGGTGAAATGGCCAGGCGTCTTCTGCTGCAGCGACTCCGTGCCCGGCGACGCGAAGAAGGACCGCGCCTGGCCCTGCGTATCGACGTCGTGCTGCAGGGTTGCGCGGGCTTGGCGCAGCTGCGGCAGGTAGTGCGGCGCGGCGAAGGATTCGAGTTCGTCGAACCGTTCCTGGAAGCTGCGCGCGCTGCCGAAGTTCGTCGCGAGATCGGCCAGGTAGCGTGCCGTGGCGCGCACGTTGTCTTCCGTGATGCCGGGGGTGTAGACGCCGCCGACCGCACCGGGCACGACCAGGACCGGTGCGCGCAGGCCGATATCGCGGGCATTGCCGGCCGTCGAGAAGGCAAAGGCGAGGCTCGCGACGGTCATGGCGCCGAGCGCCAGGCAGACCCCGCCGGCGAGCAGCACGGCACGGTGCATTGCGGATTCCAGGGACCTGAAGTCGGACATAAACGCGCCTCGGCGTTCCGGGTGGATCGGATCGAACAGGCGGGCGGGCCGGCCTTGCCGGGCCGCCAGGCGTTCAGCGCAGGAAGCTGCGGGCGCTTCTTGGCGGCAGCCCGCTCAGCGGCAGCCCGCAGCGATAGAGCCGATGGACGAGGTAGCCGTCGGGTTTGCCCAGCGTGGTGCGGACGAAGACGATGCACGCGAGGATGGCCGTGGCGAGGCCGAACAGCGGGTCGATCGTGCGCAGCAGGAACAGCGGCACCATGAACACCATGAGGGCTTCGCCCAGCCGGCTGTTGCTGTCGATGAGTCGGGGCACGGTTCTCATCCCGCGCCTCCCATGGCCTGGGCGGCGTTGCGCATGGAGATGACGATGAGCGGCACGAAGAAGATCAGTGCACCGGCGGCCATGACGCCCAGCGCATGCATGAAGCCGCGTTCGAGGAACATGTAGATGCCGATGGCCACCACCACGGCGGAGCCGACCAGGCCCCAGGGACCGTACAGCACGCTGCGAAAGGCCGACCACAAGGTTGCCCCGGCGTCGGCGCTGTTGTTCTGCGCCTGCGCGAGCCGGTGCAGCAGGAGCAGCCCGGAGGCCACGATGCCTTGGATCCGGAGCGGCGGCAGGTGCGGTGCGAGCGTTTTGAGCGTCATGCAGGACCCCGTCTTCGTTTGCCGCGGCCCGACATTCGGGCCGCGAGCGCGGAAACGGATCATGCGATCCGCACGGGGTCTGCGCACTACTGAATTTGGTACGCGCCAGCCGGTGCCGCCGACCGGCCGCCCGGCCTGCACGGCGGGCCACTAGAGCGGCAGGCTCGACAGGTCTTCGTTGCGGATGTGATCGCGTGCGGTCTCGAAGCCCGGCAGCAGGCGGCCGACCTGGCGCCAGAATTCCGGCCCGTGGTTCAGCTCCTTGAGGTGCGCCAGTTCGTGCGCCACCACGTAGTCGATCACCGGCAGCGTGTAGTGGACCAGCCGCCAGTTCAGCCGGATGCGCCCGTCGGCGGCGCAGGAACCCCACTGCGAGCGCGCCGACGACAGGGTCCAGGAGCTGTAGCGCACGCCGTTGCGCCGACTCAGCGCGTCGAGCCGCTCGCCCAGCACGCGCTGCGCCTGCTCCTTGAGCCACAGCTGCACGCAGTCGCGCACGCGCGCCTCGGCGGCGTCGGCGGCCAGCGCCAGGCGCAATTCGTCGCCGTCCGGGCCGTGCGCCAGCTCGTGCTGGCGCAGGTCGCCGCGCAGCCGCAGGGTTATGTCGGTGCCGAGGAAGGGCAGGCGCCCGCCATCCTCGAATTTCACCTGCGGCAGGCGCCGCCGCGCCCGCCACTGGCGCCACTGCTCGAGGCGGGAGAGGATCCAGCGTTCCTTCTCCAGGATGGCGGTCTCGATGTCGCGCAGCGAAACCCAGCGCGGCGCGCTCACGGTGAGGCCGCGGTCGTCGATCTGGAAGCCGATGGTGCGTCGGCGGGCGCGGCGCAGCGCGTAATCGACGGTGCCGCCCGACAGGGCGATGCGCCGCTCGGTTCCGCGTGCCGCGGCGGGCGGCGGACTGGCCGGGGTTGCAGGCGCCGGGGCGTCGAAGGCCAGGCTCAGCTGCGCCGCCGCGCCGCTGCCCGGCTGCAGCCGGGCCGGTGCCGCGGGACGGCGCCGTATCGCTGCGCCAGGCCCGCTCATGGCGCGATTCCCGGCAGGCGGTCGGCCCGTTCCGGGCGCACGGCGCTGCACGCGCCCTGGCGGGCGCTGCGCGCCGGGCCGTTCCGCTGCGGGGCGTTCCGATGCATCTGGCTGTCGATCCGGTCCTGCAAGTTTTGCCGCGGCCGCGCACCCCGAAACGCTCCGCGCGCTGCGCCGGGCCGATGGATGGCGGTATGGTAACCGGCAAATCGCCTCCGCCACGCTCCCATGCCAGCCGCGGCGGCCGCGGCGCCCTCGCCGCTTGCGCCGCTTGCGCCACGGCCGCGGCTCGTGCCGCTACCCCGCGGCAAGCAGGGAAATGTCGGCGATGCGATTCATCAGCGCGCGCAGCTCGCCCAGCAGTGCCAGGCGATTGGCGCGCACCGCCGGATCCTCGACCAGCACCATCACTTCGTCGAAGAACCGGTCGACCGGCCGGCGCAGCGGCGTGAGGGCGCGTAGCAGGCCGGTGTCATCGCCCGCGGCGAGCGCCGCATCGACCTGCGGCGCCACCCGCAGGTAGGCCTGCCCGAGCTCCTGCTCCGCCGCTTCGGCGAGCAGCGCGTCGTCGTGGCGCGGGGCCGCGCCGTCGGCCGCCGGCCCGCTCTTGCGCAGCAGGTTGCCGATGCGCTTGTTGGCCGCCGCCAGGTGCTCGGCTTCGGGCAGCAGCATGAAGGCGCGCACGGCAGCCATGCGGGCGCCGATGCGATCGATGCGGCCCGGCCGCAGCGACAGCACGGCGTCGACCTCGCGCGCCTGGTAGCCGCGCTCGAGCAGCAGGCCGCGCAGCCGCTCGAACACGAAATCCTCGACGTCCTGCGGACAGGCCTGGAATTTGCCCGGCAGGCGCTCCGCTTCGAAGGCGGCAAAGCCCAGCTGCACCAGCTGCTGCAGGCCAAGCGGCAGGGCCCGCTCGTCCAGGATGCGCAGGATGCCCAGGGCGCTGCGGCGCAGGGCATAGGGGTCGCGGTCGCCGCTCGGCCGCTCACCGGCACCGAACAGCCCGGCCAGGGACTCGATCTTGTCGGCCAGCGCGACGCAGGCCCCGATCGTCGAGCGCGGCACGGCGTCGCCGGCGAAGCGCGGCCGGTAATGCTCGTCGATCGCGCTGGCCACCGCCTCGTCCTCGCCCTGGGCGCGCGCGTAGATCGCGCCCATCTCGCCCTGCAGTTCGGGGAATTCGCCGACCATCAGGGTGCCCAGGTCGGCCTTGGCGAGCAGCGCGGCACGCGCTACCAGCGCGAGCGGCGGTGCGGTCTCCGGCGGCAGGGCCGCGGCGATGCTCTGCGCCACGCGCACCAGGCGCTCGATGCGGTCCTGCTGCGAGCCCAGGCTGCGGTGGTAGACCACGCTGGCCGCGCCACCCAGGCGGGTCTCCAGCCGGTGCTGCCGGTCCTGGTCGAAGAAGAACTTGGCGTCGGCCAGGCGCGCCCGCACCACGCGCGCGTTGCCCCCGACGATGGCCGAGGGGTCCGTGGTCTCGATGTTGCTCACCAGGAGGAAGCGGTTCTGCAGCCGGCCCGCGTCGTCCTGCAGCGCAAAGTACTTCTGGTTCTGCTGCATCGTCAGGATCAGGCAGCTTTGCGGCACGGCGAGGAAGGCTGGATCGAAGGCCGAGTCGTAGACCGCCGGCCATTCGACCAGGGCGGTGACCTCGTCGAGCAATTCGTCGGGCTGCACGACCCGCCCGCCCAGCCGTTGCGCCGCCTGCCCGAGCTGCCCGACGATGCGCGCCCGCCGCGCGGCGAACGATGGCACGACACGGGCCCGCTCGAGCAGCGCCTCGTAGTGCTCGGCGCGGTCGATCTCGAGCGGTCCCGGTGCATGGAAGCGGTGTCCGGCGCTGTGCCGCCCGGCCTGCAGGCCCAGGGCCTGCAGCGGCACGACCTGCGCGCCGTGCAAGGCCACCAGGCGCTGCGCCGGGCGCACGAAGTGCACCGTGGTGCGTCCGTCGTCGAGCTGGTAGCTCATCGATTTGGGGATGGGCAAGCGGGCGATCGACTCGAGCAGCGCCGCCTGCAGCGCCTCGGCCAGCGCAACGCCCGGCAGGCGGCCGCGGTAGACGAGGATTTCCGGCTTGCCCGGTTCGGTCTCGCGCCCGATCCGCGCCGCATCATAGGCCAGGCCCAGTGCGTCGAGCTTCTTGCGCAGCGCCGGCGTGGGCCCGCCCTGTGCGTCGAGGCCGACGCTGGCCGGCACGAGCTTCTGCACGAAGTCGCGCGCCGGTGCCACCGCCTGCACCGCCTCGAGCAGCATGCCCAGGCGCCGCGGCGCGGCGTACACCCGGCGCAGCGCCGGATCGGCCGCGACCAGTTCGCGCGCCGCCAGCTGCTGGTGCAGCACGGTCGCGAAGGCGGTGCCCAGTGCCAGCAGCGCCCTGGGCGGCAGCTCCTCGGTGACCAGCTCGACGAGCAGTGCCGCGCTCATGCCGGGGCCCCGGCGCCGGCCCGCGCCGCGCGCTCGTCGGCCGGCAGCATCGGGAATCCCAGGCGCGCGCGTGCATCGAGGTAGCTCTGCGCCACCGCGCGCGCCAGCTTGCGGATGCGCCCGATGTACCCGGCGCGCTCGGTGACGCTGATCGCGCCGCGCGCGTCGAGCAGGTTGAAGGTGTGGGCGGCCTTGAGCAAGGTCTCGTAGGCCGGCAGGGCCAGGTCCGACGCCATGAGCCGCGCCGACTCGGCCTCGTAGAGCACGAACTGGTCGAGCAGGATGCGCGCGTCGGAGAACTCGAAGTTGTACTTGGACTGCTCGACCTCGTTCTGGTGAAAGACGTCGCCGTAGCGCAGGACGCGCTCGGTCCCGCGGTCGCTCCAGCGCGTGTAGACCAGGTCGAACACGTTGTCGATGTCCTGCAGGTACATCGCCAGGCGCTCCAGGCCGTAGGTGATCTCGCCGGTGATGGGCTGGCATTCGAGCCCGCCGACCTGCTGGAAATAGGTGAACTGGGTGATCTCCATGCCGTTCATCCACACTTCCCAGCCCAGGCCCCAGGCCCCCAGGGTCGGGTTCTCCCAGTTGTCCTCGACGAAACGGATGTCATTGCGCAGCGTGTCGATGCCCAGCGCGGCCAGCGAGCCCAGGTAGCGGTCGAGAATGTCCGGCGGCGAGGGCTTGAGCACGACCTGGTACTGGTGGTGCTGGTGCAGCCGGTTGGGGTTCTCGCCGTAGCGCGCGTCCTTGGGCCGGCGCGACGGCTGCACATAGGCGGCCCGCCAGGGCTCGGGGCCGATGGCGCGCAGGAAGGTCGCGGTGTGCGAGGTGCCGGCGCCGACCTCGATGTCGATCGGCTGCAGCAGCGCGCAGCCCTGCCCGCTCCAGTACGCCTGCAGGCGCAGGATGGTTTCCTGAAATGTGATCATGTTCCAGCCGTGGCCGATGCGCAGGCGGTGCCCGGCTTGCGCCATGCGGCGGGGCACCCGGCGGCCGGGGCGGCCGCGCGCCCGGATTCTACTTGGGCCCGGCGGCGGCGCGCCGCGGCCCGTCCGGACTCAGGCCAGCAGCTGCTCGACCGGCGCGGTCAGCTCGTCGAAGCGTGGTGCGGTCGACTGCAGCCAGGGTACGTCCAGGCGCAGGTGCAACAGCAGCGGCGTGTCGGCGGCGGCCAGCGCCTCGCCCGGCGCAACGCCGAGCGCGCCCGAGTCGGCCATCACCGCGGCCATGTTGAGCACGGCGGCCAGCAGCGAGAAGGGCCGCGCGGCCAGCGGGTCGGCGGCATGGGTGAAGCCGTCGACCAGGCGCGGCGGCAGCTGCCAGCGGCGGGCCAGTTCGGCGGTGACCTCGGCATGGCTGCAACCGAGGATGCGCGCTTCCTGCGCCATGCGCGTCCCGGGGACGGTGCAGCCCTGCTCGATCTGCGAGACGAAGTCGGGCAAGGCGCGGGCCATCAGCAGCTGGCCGCTGCGCAGCATGAAGCCGGCGAGGTAGCCGCTGTCCGGATCGACCCCCAGGATGCGCGCGAACCACTGCGCGTAGCCGCCGGTGGCCATGGCGTGCTTCCAGAACACGCTGCGATCGAGGCCGTGGACACGCGGAAACGCCCCGGCGATCGAGGCGGCAAGCACCAGGTTGCGCAGCCGCTCCATGCCGAGCATGGCCGCCGCCTCGTTCAGGCTGTCGACCTCGCGCGAGCGCGCATAGCGCGCCGAATTGGCCAGGCGCAGGACCTTGAGCGCCAGCGATTGTTCGCGCGCGGTCAGCTCGACGATGGTGTGCAGGTCGACGTTCTCGTCGTCGAAGCTGGCGATGAGCTGCCGCGCGACCTCGGGCATGGAGGGCAAGGTGATGCCCGAGAGGAAGAACTTGTCGACGCCGCCCATGTGGCCCTCGGTTCGTGCCCCGGCAACGAGCCGAGGCCATTGCCGCAAGCGTACCGGCGCGCAACCCCCGGCATGATCCGATATGCCGGCGCAAAATCATCGCTTTCCGGGCTCAAGTTTCGCAAAACGCCCGCGCGCCGCGGCGTCGGGCGCGGCGGCCCGCCGTGCGCAAGCGCCGCGGGCGGGCTCAGGCCGCCGCGCCGCGCGCCGGCGCGGGCGCGGCCCGCGGCGCCAGCCGGCAGGCCAGCCAGGCCGCTGCGCACAGCAGCAGGAGCGGCGTATTGCCCCAGCGGACGAACGGCGTCGTTCCGCGTTTGCCCTGGACGAAAGCCTCGAGCACGCCATCGGCCTGGATCGGCAACTGCCGCAGTACCCGGCCGCGTTCGTCGATCACCGCGGTCACCCCGGTGTTGGTCGCGCGCAGCAGCGGCCGCGCGGTTTCCAGCGCCCGCATGCGCGAAATCTGCAGGTGCTGGGGCAGGGCGATCGAATCGTCGAACCAGGCCAGGTTCGACAGGTTGAGCAGTACCGTCGGCGCATACGCCGGCTCGTGCCAGGCCGCGATGATCTCCGCGCCGAACAGGTCCTCGAAGCAGATATTGACCGCGATGCGCTGGCCGGCCAGTTGCATCGGCCGCTGGAATTCGACCCCCGATTCCTGGTCGCCGATCGGGATCTGCAGCAGCTGCACGAACCAGTGCATGCCGTAGGGGATGAACTCGCCGAACGGCACGAGGTGGCGCTTGCTGTAGCGCTGCGCCGCGGTCGCCGAGTCGGTCGCCGGGTCGTGCTCCGAGTTGTGCTGCGGATTGCCGGCCGGATCGCCCGGCCGCCGCCGCCCGGCAAGGCCCACGGCGCTGTTGAAGTAGCGCGGGCCCGGTTCGACGATGAAGACCCCGAAGACCAGCGCCGCACCTTTGCGCCGTTCATCGTCGGCCAGGGCGTGCAGCACCTCGTCCGGCAGGTCGTTCACCGGAATGGGGAAGGCCGATTCGGGAAAGACGATCAGGTCCGGATCGGGTCCGGGCACGCCGCCGGCCAGCGGCTGTGGCGCCATGTCGAGCGCCGGCAGGTAGCGCTCGATGGAGCGGCGCAGGCCGCCCTCGCCGAACTTCAGGTCTTGCGGGATATTGCCTTGCACCAGGCGCACCCGGATCGGGCTGCCTTCGTCCTCGCTCCACGCCGTGCCGCGCAGGGCCGCGCCGCCCTCCATGACGAGGCCGCTGACGAACAGGGCCAGGCCCAGGCGCCAGAGCGCCGCCGCGTTCCTGGGGCCGGTGGGCCGGATGCGGGTAACGCCGTAGACAAAGGCCATGGCGGCCAGGCCGCCCGCCGCACCGACGCCATAGACGCCGAGGATGGGCGCGTATCCGGCGGGCGCACCATCGGTTTGCGCATAGCCCGTGGCGAGCCACGGGAAGCCGCCGAAAACGACGCCGCGCAGCCAGTCGGCCAGGGTCCACGCGGCCACCACGGCGAGTCCGCGCGGCACCGAGTCGGCCGGTCCGGCCAGGACGCCCGCGGCCAGTGCGGCGGCGGGAAACAGGGCCAGCAGCGCGGCCAGGGCGGCGGTGGCCAGCACGGCGAGCGGCGCGGCCAGGTCGCCATGACCGTGCAGGCTGATGTAGACCCATGAGACGCCGGTGCCGAACCAGCCCAGGCCGAACGCGAAGCCCAGGCGCGCGGCGCTGCGCCAGCCGGTCGTGGCCAGGGCCAGGTAGTAGATGAAACCCAACACGAGCAGCGCCGTGCGCGGCAACTCCGCCGGGGCGAAGCACAGGGCGTGCAGGGCGCCGGCGGCCAGCGCGAGCGCGCTGGTCAGGGCGGGCCGCGCCATGAACCAGGCCGCCGGTCGAGCGGGGGCTTTGGCTTGCGCGCGGTCGGGTGGGATGTAGGGGTCGATGGGCGCGCCGGCCTCAGACATGCTGGCCGGCTTCCCCATCGGCGGTCTCGCGGGCCAGCGTCCGCGACGCGCGCGCGACGTGGAACAGCTGCGCCTGGCGCGCATCGGCGCGCAGCACCTCGAAGTGCAGGCCCTCGATCTCGACGCTGTCGCCGCGCCGCGGCACCCGGCCGAAGGCATCGGTGACCAGGCCGCCGATGGTGTTGAAATCGGCCTCCGGGTAGTGCGTGCCGAAATGCGCGTTGAACTGTTCGATCTCGGTGAGCGCCTTGACGCGGAACTTGCCGTCCGACTCGGCGATGATGTTCTCGTCCTGCTCGTCGAAATCGTATTCGTCGTCGATGTCGCCGACGATCTGCTCCAGGACGTCCTCGATCGTGATCATGCCGGCGACGCCGCCGTATTCGTCGACCACGATGGCGATGTGATTGCGCTTGGAGCGGAAATCGCGCAGCAGCACGTTGAGCGGCTTGGATTCGGGGATGAACACCGCCGGCCGCAGCATGGCGCGCGCGTCGAGTTCCTGCTCGCTGTAGTGGCGCAGGAGGTCCTTGGCCAGCAGGATGCCGATGACGTGGTCGCGGCTGCCCTCGATCACCGGGAAACGCGAATGACCCGATTCGATCACTTGCGGCAGCCAGGCCGCGACCGGCGTGTCGATGTCGATCACGTCCATCTGCGCCCGCGGGATCATCAGGTCGCGCGCGCGCAGTTCCGAAACCTGCAGCACGCCCTCGATCATCGACAGGGCGTCGGCATCGAGCAGGTCGCGCGCATGCGCGTCGGACAGCAGTTCGAGCAGTTCTTCGCGGTTTTCCGGCTCGCGGAAAATGAAGGAGGTCAGGCGTTCGAGCAGGCTGCGGTGGGCTTGGGCAGGGGCACCGCGCCCGGCGTGGGGGTCGGACATCGTGGTCGGACGCGCGGCGCGTCCGGCTGTGGGGATGCGCCGAGAATACCGGACGGGCGCCGCTGCGTCATCGCCAGCCGATGGCGGTTGCCGACCGGGTACTCGCTTTCGATCGCTTCGCCGGCGCCCGGTTAGCGTCGGCCAACATCTCAGGAATCGACCTCAAGCCGTTGTTCCGGTTTATGTTTTCTCGAATATCTGATAAGGATCCGGGATCCGCAAGCCGGCCAGCAGGCGGCGCTCCAGGTCTTGCATGACACGCGCGTCACGATCGCGTTCATGGTCGAACCCCTGGGCGTGCAGCACGCCGTGGATCACCAAGTGCGCCAGGTGCTGGCGCAGCGTCTTGCCTTGCTCGCGCGCCTCGCGCCGTACCACCGGCAGGCACAGCACGATATCCGCGGCCAGCCCCGGCGCGCGCTCATAGGCGAAGGTGAGGACATTCGTGGCGTAGTCGCGGGCCCGAAATTCGCGATTGAGGCGCCGCCCGGCCCGTCCATCGACGAAGGCCAGCGCCAGCTCGGCGCGCGGCGTCGCCGGCGGGGCCGCGCCGCCCCTCGCGCCGCGCCGTGCCGCGCCACCCGGCGCGCCGACCATCGCGCGCCGCACCCAGCGGCGCAGCGTCGCGCGGGCCGGCAGGTCGGCATGGGCCAGCGTGCCGACGATGGCCAGGCGCAGCGCCAGCGGCGAGCCGGCCCGCGCCGCCTCGCCAGGCGCCGCGCGCGGTCGGCCGGCGGCGGACGCCGCGGCGGCCCGCACGCCGGGCGATTTTCGCGCGCGCCGGCTCACGGATTGCGCGCCGCACCGGCCGACGCGCGCTCGTAGGCCTCGACGATGCGCGCCACCAGCGGATGGCGCACGACGTCGGCCGCGGTGAAATAGGTGAAGCCGATGCCGCGCACGTCATGCAGCACGTGCTGCGCTTCGATCAGGCCGCTCGAGGCGCCGCGCGGCAGGTCGGTCTGCGTGACGTCGCCGGTGATCACCGCCTTGGAGCCGAAGCCGATGCGCGTGAGGAACATCTTCATCTGCTCCGGCGTGGTGTTCTGCGCCTCGTCGAGGATGACGAACGAGTGGTTGAGCGTGCGCCCGCGCATGTAGGCCAGCGGCGCGATCTCGATGGTCTGCCGCTCGAGCAGTTTCTGCGTCTTGTCGAAGCCCAGCAGGTCGAACAGGGCGTCGTACAGGGGCCGCAGGTAGGGGTCGACCTTCTGCGCCAGGTCGCCCGGCAGGAAGCCCAGTCGCTCGCCGGCCTCGACCGCCGGGCGCGTGAGGACGATGCGCTCGACCGCGTCGCGCTCCAGCGCGTCGGCGGCGCAGGCCACCGCAAGGTAGGTCTTGCCGGTGCCCGCCGGGCCGATGCCGAAGCTGATGTCGTGCGCCAGGATCGATTGCAGGTAGTCGCCCTGCACCGGCGTGCGCGCATGCAGCTCGGGCCGCCGGGTACGCAGCGCCAGCGGCGCGACGCCCGGCACCGGTGCATGCACCGCGGCCGCCACCGGATCGCCGGCACCGGCCGGCACCGCCGCTGCACCGGGGATGCCGCGGCCGGCGAAGCGGCGCTGCTCGAAGACCTGCAGCTGGACGTCCTCGGCCGAGACCGGCCGCTGGGCCTGCGCATGCAGCCGCTCGAGCACGCCCAGCGCGGCGCGCGCCGCCTCGCCGCCGCCTTCGATGCCGAAGACGTGTCCGCGCCGGCGGATACGCACGCCATACTCGTTCTCGATCTGGCGCAGATTGCCGTCGAGCGCGCCCGCCAGGTGGGCCAGCCGCTGGTTGTCCTCGTCCGCGGTGAAACGCAGCACGGCAATGGTGGCGCGCGCCGCCGAGCGCGCCTCGCGGCGCGGCGCGGGAGCGGCGGCGCGGCCGCGTGGCGGCGCGCCGCGCTCGGCCCCGCCTTGGGTGCCGCGCGGTGCGTTGCGCGGCTTGTCGCGGCTCTTGTCGGTCATGCGGCCGCCGGTCCCGCCCGCTGCGCCGCGGGCGATCGCGCCGCGGCCGCGGCCAGGTCCGCGTCGGCGGGCTCGCCGCGCAGCGTGTGGCGCAGCGCCTCGGTGATGCGCACCGGCACGATCTGCCCGATCCAGGCCGGATCGCCGGCGAAGTTGACGGTCTGGAAGCGCGCACAGCGACCGGTCAGCTCGGCGGCGTCGCGCCGTGCCCGTCCCTCGACCAGTACCGGATGGACCGTACCGACCATGTCCCGTCCGATGCGCAGCTCGATCGAGTCGAGCAGGCCCTGCAGGCGCTGCAGGCGCTCGAGCTTGACCTCGTGCGGCGTGGCGTCCGGCAGTTCGGCCGCCGGCGTGCCCGGCCGGCGGCTGTAGACGAAGGAGTAGCTCGCATCGAACTGGACCGCCTCGACCAGGCGCAGCGTCTGCGCGAAATCGTCCTCGGTTTCGCCGGGGAAGCCGACGATGAAATCGGAGGCCACCGCGATGTCCGGCCTGGCCTCGCGCAGGCGGCGCACGATGGACTTGTACTCGAGCACGGTGTAGCCGCGCTTCATCGCGGCCAGCACGCGGTCGGATCCGGACTGCACCGGCAGGTGGACGTGCGGTGCCAGCTTGGGCAGGCGCGCATGGGCCTCGATCAGCCGCGCGGTGAATTCGCGCGGGTGCGAGGTCGTGTAGCGGATCCGCTCGATGCCCGGGATCTCGGCGACCAGCTCGAGCAGCAGGGCGAAATCGCTGCCTTCGCTGGCGGCGCCCGCCGGGTCGGTGCCGCGCGGCGCGCGGTAGGCGTTGACGTTCTGCCCGAGCAGCGTGACTTCGCGCACGCCCTGGTCGGCCAGGTCGGCGGTCTCGGTGAGCACGTCGTCGAGCCGGCGCGATGCCTCTTCCCCGCGCGTGTAGGGCACGACGCAGAAGCTGCAGTACTTGCTGCAGCCCTCCATGATCGAAACGAAGGCGCACGGCCCGCTCTTGCGCGGCGCCGGCAGGTGGTCGAACTTCTCCATCTCTGGGAAGGAGATGTCGACCTGTGGCCGCCCGCTGCGCCGCCGCGCCTCGATCATCTGCGGCAGCCGGTGCAGGGTCTGCGGTCCGAAGACCAGATCGACGAATGGCACCGAATCGAGCAGTGCCGCGCCTTCCTGGCTGGCCACGCAGCCGCCGACGCCGATGAGCAGATCCGGATTGCCTTCCTTGAGCTGGCGCAGCCGCCCGAGGTCGGATCGCATCTTGTGCTGCGCCTTGTCGCGGATCGAGCAGGTGTTGAAGACGATCAGGTCGGCATCCTGCGGCGAGTCGGCGGCCTGCCAGCCCTGCTGGTCGCGCAGCACGTCCTCGATTTTTTCCGAGTCGTACTCGTTCATCTGGCACCCGAAGGTGCGCACATAGACCTTGTTCGCGGGCACGGTGTTCATCCGGTGGCGAAAGCGGCGATTCTAGACCGCCGCCCGCCTTCGGCCGGCGCCTTGCCCGGCAGGCCGGGACCCGGGCGTCAAGGCAGGTTCGTGATCTGCGCGACCGCGTTGAGCGTGGTGAGGTACAAGGTCGAACCGACCAGCGCCAGCGAGGTCGGGTTCTGCAGGGCGCCGGGCAGCACCCCGGCATTGAAGACGTCCTGCCCGGCGGTTCCGGCGATGGTCGAGACGGTGCCGCCCGCGCTGATCTTGCGCAACTCGAAATTGTTGTTGTCGGCGACGTAGATGTCGCCCGCGGCATCGATCACCACGTCGAGCGGAACAAAGAACGTTGCCGCATTGACCGCGCCGTCGGCCGCGCCCGTCACGCCGGCGATGCCGGCGACCGTGGTGACCACGCCGGCGGGCGTGACCTGGCGGATCGTGCTGTTGCCGGAGTCGGCCAGGATGAGGTTGCCCGCGGCGTTGATCTTCATGCCTTGCGGCTGGAAGAAGCGCGCGGCCGTGCCGGTGCCGTCGATGCTGCCCGCCACGCCGGCGGCGCCGGCCAGTGTGGTCACCACGCCCCCTGGTGCGATGGCCCGCACCGTATTGCCGCCGTACTCGCTGACATACACGATGCCCGAGGGCTCGGCCACCGCGATGCCCACCGGCGCGGCAAACGTGGCGCCGCTGCCGGTGCCATCGACCGTGCCGTAGACGCCCGCGCTGCCGGCGAGGGTCGTGACGTTCCCTGCCGGGGTGATCAGGCGGATCGTGTTGTTGCCGGTGTCGGCGACGTATACGTTGCCGGCGCTGTCGACCGCGATGCCGCCCGGCTGGTTGAAGCGGGCGCCGGCGCCGGCGCCATCGCTGCTGCCCGCGGTGCCGGCCGCGCCCGCCAGCGTCGTGACGACTCCGCCCGGGGCGATCTTGCGCACCGTGTTGTACTCGGCCACGTAAAGATTGCCGGCGCTGTCCGTGGCCAGGGCATTGGGAGAATTGAAACGTGCCGCCGTGCCCGTGCCGTCGACATTGCCTTGCGCCACCGACCCGGCAAGCAAGGAAAGGATGGGCGTCGGACCGGCCGGCAACGACGAACAGGCGATGCCCACGCTCACGTTGCCCGAACCGTCGACCGTGCCATTGGCGACCGCGCAATTCTGACCGGGCGGCTGGATCAGCACTCCGATGAGCGCCGCGGAGGTGGGCGGCACGACCGCCGTGAGGCTGAAGGGGCCGTCGGCCGTCAGGGTGTACAGATCGCCCGAGGCGTCATCCAGGGTCAGGCTGGCGCCGTTTGCCAGGCCGCTCAAGGTGCCGTTGAACTGGACATAGCTTGGCGCCGGAAAGTAATAGCCGCCGTTGCCGTAGCCATCGTAGTGGTCGCCGCAGGCGCCCAGTGCCACGGCAAGCGCCATGACTGCGGCCGTGGAAAGCGGGAATTTTGGCTGGAACATCGCAGGGACCTCGTGCAGTAACGGCCGGCCAACATGTGCCGCGCGGCGTGAACCGTGCCGCCGGTCGGATCGTACCCCGGTGGCAAAGGGCCGCGGGCGCGGCAGGGCCGCCTCGCTACGGAACCCTAAGGACATATCGCGCACGGCGCAACGGACGTTGCAAACTGTTGCAGTTGGCGATCGGATGACCTTGTTCCCGTGAGCCCTGCAAGCAAGGCGATCTTCATCTCGCGCGGGGTACGGCATCGATGCGGCCCGCCCGCCACGCGCGGCAAGTCGGCGCGCACCGCGGGCGGACGCAGGTCCTAGCGCTGTGGCACGGTGTCCCGCGGCTGGGCTTCGTAGCGCAGGATGTCGCCGGGCTGGCAGTCGAGGACCTCGCAGATCCGCGCCAGGGTCTCGAAGCGCACGCCTTTCACGCTGCCGCTCTTGAGCAGCGATACGTTAACTTCCGAGAGACCGATGCGCTCGGCAAGTTCCCGGGAGCGCATCTTTCGCCTGGCCAGCATGACGTCCAGCGTCACGACGATGGGCATGGTCAGATGATTTGGCGATGCTCGTCGGCGACCTGGGCGGCCTCGGCCAGTACCGAACCGATCACCATGATCACCGTACCGACCAGCGCTAGCACGACGGTTCCGTCCGAGATTCCCAGGCGAATGATGGTCTGGCCCGGGGGATTGCCCATGGTCACGAGAAAACAGGTCAGCGACGTCGTGACGGGTGCGACGCCGGCGTAGGCGAGGATCGCGACCCCGAACTGGCGCAGCCGGACCCCGGTTTCATGCCGCAGCACATCGCCTGCCGCAAGGCGCAGCAACAATCGGCGTGCCGTCCAGAGGGCCCAGAAGAGCGTCGCCATGCTCAGGGATGACACGAGCAGACCCAGGGCCTGCACGCTCGGCGTGAGGGTAATGGGCTCGGTCTGCAGGTTGGCTTGCAGGCGTGCCGCCGTGTCCGTCCAGCGTGGCACCAGCCAGAGCGCGAGGTTGGCGACGAAAAACGTCAGACCGCTCACCAGGGTGAGCGCACTGACGCGACGGCAAAGTCGCGCGTTGAGGGGCGGTATCGAAGGCCTGGCCATCGGACTCCGTATGTAGATATATATTATCGTATAACATAAATAAATAATTGAAAAATATAATGTATTTATGTAAAAAGCGAAAGCGGGATTGCGCAGTGGTGGGCTCGCCGTGCCAAGATCTGTGCGCGGGTGGCGCGCGCTTTGCGGGGACTCGAACCGATGCAGCTTTGCAACCTACCAGCGCTTCCGAGCGGGGTCCTGGCCATCGCCACATGCCCTCGGAGGCTGACCAATCCTGCCTTCTGTGTCTGGACCACTGCAGGCAAGCTGGCCTCGATGGGTCGCCGATGCCGATGAGCCAGGGCCCGGCACGAAGTGCCCGGCGGATCGCCTTGGCGATCGCCCAGGCGGCCCTGATCCACGCGGCGCAGGCGCAAGAATCGTCCGAGCCGCAACTCGAGCGCGGCGACTGGGAATTCCAGCTCGATGGAGGAATCGCCCGTCTCGCGCAATATCCTGGCAGATCGGCGACGGTCGCTGTCACGGCGGCCAGCGTCGGACTGCGTCTTGCCCGACGGGTCGACCCAGCCTGGTATCTAGGGCTGTCGCTCGATGGCGTCGGCCGGGGCGCATCCGGGCGGGCGCTGGTCCCCGGAACCGGCATCGGCTACGGACCCAACTACAGCGGCGGCTGGGGCATCGAGCAGGTGCTCGTCTTCGCCGGTTGGCATGCGGCGCCGGCTTCGCCTTGGTTCTTGCAGGCCGGAGGCGGATGGTCGCGCTTCTGGTCGACGCGGGCCGGCGAATCGGCCGGCGTCGGCACTGCGATCGAGGCGGCGGCTGGCTACGAAATTCCCATCCGGGCCGCGACGTGCCGCTGTTCTCTTGCACCATTCATCGCCGTCTCGGCCGGGCGCATCGGTCGCGCCGAAACGCCACCCGGGATTTGGCAAGGCATCGACTATCGCGCCGTATCGGTCGCGCTGGCGCTGAAGCTGGACCGCTGATTCGTCACGGATGAGTCAGGCAACCGGCGCGCGGCGCCGGCGGCCCGCTCTCCGGAGAAGGGCAAGGAACGCGAGCAACTTCGCCGGCACCCGCGTGAGCTTGAACTTCGGCCATGCCGCGGCGACGCGCCGACCATCGTTGACCAATGGAGCGATACCCATGCTGCCGAATATCCGTCTTGTTGAGGCCAAGGAATCCGTCCGTCGCCGGGCCTGGGTCCGGGCCCTCGCTGCCCTCTTGTCCGGACTGGCCATCTGCACACTTGCCGGCTGCGCGACGGCCGACAAGTTCCGCCTTGCCGAGCCCGGCGCGCCGCCAGCGAAGGTGCTGGACATCGACTCGGCCACGGCACCGCTCGACGTGACGCTGAAGAGCGTCATCGTCACGGGTGGGGCCGGTTCCTGGAAGTTGCGCGCGCTTTGGGACGAATACGTCGTGCGACTGGCCAACCGCAGCGACAAGGAAATCAACCTGCGATCGGTGCAGCTTTTCGATGCTGGCGGCATGGCCTGCACGCCTTACGACGACCCGTGGAAGCTCGAGGAATTGCGTTACTCCGCATGGGATCAGTATGGGCGATCGACGTTGCGCGCCGCCGGATGGACCCTCGAAGGCACGGCTCTGGTCTTGACCGCACTCGTCGAGGGCTCGAGCGGCATCAAGCCGGGTCCGCCGAATGGCCTGGGCAAGGTCGCCATCGCCGTCGGCGTGCTGGGCCTGATCGATCTCGTCGTGGTCGCCGTGGCCGATTCGGACAACAAGGAGCAGGTCGAGACCGAATTTCGCCGGCGCCGGCTGGCATTGCCCGGCCGGATCGCGCCGCATGAGTCCATTGAGGCGAGCCTCTTCTTTCCGGTCACGGCACGGCCCGAGCGGCTGGTCTTGAAGGCCGACAGCGATGCGCAGCCGCTCGAAGTGACGTTGGACCTCGGCGCGATCGCCATTTCGCGGCCCGCGCCCGACCGCTGACCGGCGCCAGTCGCGAACGCACAAACAGGCGCGGTGCGGTCGCGCCGCCGACGCAACGTCGAGATTCGCCTTGGATCAAGGCCGCGGAGCGCCCTGGCTTGCTGGCGGATCGGCAATGCCCGCTGTCGATGCGCCTTGGTCATTCGCTCCCGGCGCGGGACCGATCCCACCCGCCAGCATCTTCAACATCAGGACCCAATGGTCGACGTCATCGCCGAGGGCCTTCACTGGCAGTCGTTCGTCCCGACCGTGCGCGCGAAGATCGGTGGGGCTGACGAGCCAAGAACCGTCGACGCCGTAGACGGGGATCCCGGCCACGCGGAACGGTCCGGCATCGCTCGCGCCGGTGCTCATTTCCGGAAGGATGGGAGCGCCCGGGTGCAATGCATGGACGGCCTCGGTGTAGGCCCGCACGACGTCGGCGCGCAGGGGAGAGACGAGCGAGGTCGAGTTGTTGTCATCGCGGGTCACCGCCACGTCCGGGTCGGCGACGATTCGGGCGAGTTCGTCGCGGATCGCGTCCGGCGATACGCCAGGCATGATGCGGCAATTGATCATCGCCGTCGCCAGCTGGGGCAGGGCATTGTCGGCGTGCCCGCCGGAGAGCCGGGTTGCGACGCAACGCGTGCGCGTCAGCCCGACTGTTGTTTCGTCCGCCTCGATGGCATCGGCCGCCTTGCCATCCAGGGGGTCGGCGAGCCATGCCCGCATCGCCTCGCCCAGCGGCCCCGCTTCGCCTTTCTCACGGGCGGAAAAATACGCGCGCGTCGTTTCATTCATCGCCGGCTCGAAGCGCCAGATCTCCAGCCGGTGCAGTGCGTTTGCGAGCTGGTATATGGCGTTGTCGGGCCGCGGCTGCGACGAATGGCCGCCGCGGTTCCGCACCGTGAACGTGTAGGACGCATACGTCTTTTCGGCTGAATTGAGCGCGAACCCGATCGCCCGGCCATCCACGGCGAATTCGCCGCCGCCCGCATCGGAATTGAGCCCGAATTCGGCGTCGAGCAGCGCACGCCATTCGGTCGCACCCAGAAGGGCGCCCTTGCCGTCGGTTTCCTCATCGCCCGTATAGAAGACGAGGATGTCGCGCGTGGGCTTGAATCCGCCTGCCTTGAGCTCGAGCACCGCCATGGTCGTGGCGGTCACGCCTTGCTTGATGTCGCTCGTGCCGCGACCGTAGAAATATCCGTCCTTCTCCGTGAAGACAAAGGGATCGGTCTGCGTCCAGTCATCGCGCCGTGCCTCGACGACGTCCAAGTGCGCCATGAGCATGATCGGTCGGGCCGTCGGCGTCCCGGGTGCGCGCCAGCGCACGATCAGTGCGGCGGTCTTGTCATACGGCATGACATGGATGTCCGCGTCGGGGAAACCCGCCGCGCGATATTCGCCGGCGAGCCACCGCGCAACCTCGGGTACGCGGTCACGTCCGACGACCGTCGGGACGTTCACCAGGTGCTCGAGCATCGCGCGCGCGCGCCCATGCCAGGGATCGCTTGCGGGGACTTGGCCGTGACCGGCAAATGGCAGCAGTGCGGACGCGGCGATGAGCAGGCGATTGAGGTCCATGAGGATTGCCTCGCTTTCTGAACGTCGGCGCACTCGTTCAGGCTGCCGGGCAGGTGTCGGAAATCCCGAAGGTCGCCCCCGGCCGTGCCGCGTCCGGGGGACCGTATGCCTGGCCAAACGTGAAAGCCTCCGCAGTCGGACCGTGTTGCCGAAGCAAGGCCAGCTTCGCCGATGCTTCGTCGACCCCCGGGCGCTGCCCTGCGCCCACCCACCAGAGCACGACGTAGGCTTCCGCCATCCGTTCGAACCATTCCTTCCGGCGACGCATGATCTGGGCATGTGCCGACCGGAAGACGAAATCCGACAACGGCGCCGCATCGCGCCACACGGACAGGTTGACCAGGGTGCGGTCGCCCATCGGGCGCAGTGCCGTGGCGTCGCCGGCATCGGTTTTCAGGCGCCATCGGAAGCCGTCCGCCGCCTCGGCCAGCGCGTTGATGCGGTCGAGGTTGGCAACGAAGTCCGCCATGCCGGGAGAGTCCAGCGGCTCCTTCATGATTGCGATGTTCAACTGCGCGAGTTCATGGCCGGCCATTGACGTTCTCCCGGTTCGGACTGGGCTTGCGATGATCCGGCCAGGGAACGAACCGGACAAGGAAAGAGCGATCCGGTGCATCATGCTGCCCCATCGCAGACGGGTGCAATGGTCCCACCCGGCGGGCCGCCAAAAAAAAAGGTTCATCGCCCAACTCCGGGGAAGGCGGCGCGGATTTTCAGGAAGAAGTAGGCGTCGTCGCGGAAGCCGTAGGCCATGCGTTTGATGACC
>Ga0209698_10000462_pt1 | contig 46781 bp, 41 predicted proteins | sample LitLauG_LLR_2012_FD_187203 | JGI IMG/M metagenome (GOLD analysis project Ga0209698, IMG submission 187203) | Freshwater sediment microbial communities from Pennsylvania, USA - Little Laurel Run_MetaG_LLR_2012 (SPAdes) (version 2) | ecosystem: Environmental > Aquatic > Freshwater > Creek >...
TTGTGCCGCGCAGACCTTGAGCTTGACCTGGGAAGCGGCCTTGCGCGCGGCCGCCAGCAACAGCGGGTCGGCGTCGAACCAGAAGTGGTAGCGGCTTGGCTCCGCGGCGTTGCCAACCAATACGCCGTTCGGAAAGATCATTCCGAAGTTCTTGAAGAATGGACCCTGGCCGTATTCGAACGGCTTCAGGCCTTGCGGCGTCTCGCGGGCGAAGGTCGCCTCGAGATATTCCCCCCAGCGTTCCGGCACCACGACATCGCCGATATTGAGTTCGGGGTCGGCACCCCCCGCGATGCCGCAGAACACCAGGCTGCCGATGTTGAAACGGTCGATGACCAGTTGCGCCGTCATCGCCGCGTTGACCATGCTGATGCCGCTCATGAAAACCACGACGGGCTGGCCCTCGATCTGGCCGGTGACAAAGCTCACGCCGTTTATCTCGCAGGAAGTGCCATGTACCAAAGCCTGCAGGGCCTGCGCTTCCGGGGCAAAGGCCGAAATCACGGCCGTGCGGCGCACCAGGTCGGCGCGTTCGCACTCCGCCGCCTCGCCGGGGGCGGCGGCGACCATTGCGGCAAGCATCCAGGACCACAGGACGGCGCAGCGCAACCCGCGCGCGGTCTTCAGGCAAGTCGATCGATGCATGTTGGCCACTTTCATGGATAGGAAAAGCGATTCGGCGGGCAGCCTGGGCGCGGCGCGATCTACTGGAAGGCCACCTCGGCAAAGCTGCGCAGTTTCCGGCTGAGCAGTTCGTCGAGTCGCTGTTCGCGCAGGCGCTCGATCGCGCGCACGCCGATGCGCAGGTGCTGATCGACACGGTCACGGTAGAACTGGCTGGCCATGCCCGGCAGCTTGAGTTCGCCATGCAGCGGCTTGTCGGACACGCACAGCAAGGTGCCGTACGGAACGCGCAGCCGGAAGCCGTTGGCGGCGATCGTGGCGCTTTCCATGTCCAGTGCGATGGCGCGGCTTTGACTGAAGCGCCGCTGCGGGTTGCTGGGCGTGTTCTGCAACGGCAGCAGCTCCCAGTTGCGGTTGTCGGTGCTGGCCACGGAGCCCGTGCGCATCAGGCGCTTGAGCTCGTAGCCCTGGAGCTGCGTGACATCGGCCACGGCGCCTTCGATGGCGCGCTGCACTTCGGCAAGCGCCGGAACGGGTACCCACAATGGAAGGTCCTCGTCGAGCACATGGTCCTCGCGCACGTAGCCATGCGCCAGGACGTAGTCGCCCAGCTTCTGCGAGTTGCGCAGGCCGGCGCAGTGGCCCAGCATGATCCAGGCATGGGGCCGCAGCACGGCAATGTGGTCGGTGATCGTCTTGGCGTTGGCCGGCCCGACGCCGATGTTCACCATCGTGATGCCGGCGCCGTCGTCACGAACCAGGTGGTAGGCGGGCATCTGCGGCAACCGGGCGGGGCGGTTGGCGCCGGGGCCCGGCGGCAGCGCGCTGCCGGCGCGCGGTGTCACCACGTTGCCGGGCTCGACGAAGGCCTGGTACTCGCTCGCGGGGTCGCGCATCGCCGCATGCCCGGTCTCGATGAACTCGTCGACATAGAACGGGTAATTGGTGAAAAGCACGAAATTCTGGAAGTGCTCCGGGTCGGTGCCGGTGTAGTGCAGCAGGCGGTGCAGGGAGTAGTCGACCCGCGGGGCCGTGAACAGCGCCAGCGCGGCCGGCTCGCCCGGCGCGGGCTCGTGGGTGCCGTTGGCAATGCCGTCATCCATCGCGGCCAGGTCGGGCAGGTCGAACAGGTCGCGCAGGCGCAGCTGTCGATCGTGATCGAGGCGGCCTTCGAGGTGATCGCCATGGTCCAGCGCGAAGTGCACCGGAATCGGCTGGCGACTCGTGCCCACCTCGATGGGAATGTGGTGGTTCTGGATCAGCAGCCGGAACTGCTCGCGATAGTAATTCGCGAACAGGTCGGGCCGGGTCAAGGTCGTTTCGTAGGTGCCCGGCCCGGCGACGAAGCCGTAGCTCAAGCGCGAATCGCTGCGCGCCACCGTTTCGGTCTGCACGCGCACGTAGGGATAGCAGGCGCGAATCCGGCCGGGCGGCGTGTTCCCGGAAATGAAACTCTGCAGCGCCCCGCGCAGGGTCGCGATGCTGTCGTCATACAGCTGGCGCACCCGCCCCAATGCGGCGTCCGGATCTTCGAAGTGCTGGACCGGTGTGTCGCCAGCCTGCTGGATGGGGCTCATCGCCATGCTCCGTTGCAAGGAATGCCGTTCATCGATGCCAAACGCTGCCGGGCCGCGGCTCAGCCAACGACTCAGGCCGCCGCGAGGCGGGAAAAGGCGGCCTGCAATTCGAGCATCCAGCCCTGGCGCGCGGCCGGAGCGACGAAGCTCGCCGCAAAGCTGTTGGCGGCCAGGGCATACGCCTGTTCGGCGCCCATGCCCGTGGCGGCGAAGAGCTGCAGGAAATTGTCGTTGAGATACCCGCCGAAATACGCCGGATCGTCCGAATTGACCGTGACCATCAGGCCGGCCTCCAGCAGGCGGGGCAGGTTGTGCCGGGCCAGATCGGGGAACACGCACAGCCTCACGTTGGACAGCGGACACACCGTGAGGGGGATGCGCTCGCTGGCCAGGCGCCGCATCAGCGCCGCGTCGTTCACGGCCTGGACGCCGTGATCGATGCGTTCGGCACCCAGCCGCTCGAGCGCATCCCAGATGTAGGCGGGCGGCCCCTCTTCGCCGGCGTGCGCCACCCGGCGCAGCCCCAGTTCACGGCAGCGGGCAAAGACGCGCTCGAATTTCTCCGGCGGATTGCCCAGCTCGCTGGAGTCGAGCCCGACGCCAATGAAGCAGTCGCGATAGGGCAGCGCCTGCTCCAGGGTCGCGAATGCCGATTCTTCGCTGAGGTGGCGAAGGAAGCACAGGATGAGCGCGGCGTCCACGCCCAGCCTGCTTCGGGCATCGGTGCAGGCGCGGTGCAGCCCCCCGATGACGCTGGAAATGGCCACGCCCCGCGCGGTGTGGGTCTGCGGATCGAAGAAGATCTCCGCGTGGACGATGTGCTCGGCCGCCGCCCGCTCGAAATAGGCGCTGGCCATGTCGTAGAAATCCTGCTCGTGCAGCAGGACGCTGGCACCGGCGTAATAGATATCCAGGAAGCTCTGCAGGTTGCTGAAGGCATAAGCCTGCCGCAAATCGTCGACGCTGGCGTACGGCAACGCGACGCCATTGCGCCGGGCCAGGGCAAAAATCAGTTCCGGCTCCAGCGTTCCTTCGATATGCACGTGGAGTTCGGCCTTGGGCATCTGCCGCAGCAGGTTCGGAAGCCCGGCGGCCGACACGCGAGGAACCTGGAACATGGATTGATTCTCCGTGACGGACCGTTGGGAGGATGGCGCGCCGCGCACCGGTCGCCGGGGCCGGCGTCACCATCCCGTGCCGACGCCGGCTTTCGAACTGCGGGAAGCGTCGACCTGCGTTGCATCGCCGCGGCCGACAGTTTACCCTCGACCCGGCTGCGCCGAGGCCGCCAACCGCGCAATCGGGCGTGCCGGTGCTCGACCGCGTACTGCATCCGTTGGGAGAGGGAAGTCCAGATGAAGCGCATCGTGCCCGCCGTGTTGCTCGCAGCCCTGATCTTGGCCGGTCCGATGGCCGCGCAGGCGGCGGGCAAGCGCCTGGTCGTGATCAGCCAGGATGGCTCCGGGCCCGGCGGGTCGAACATGATGTCGATGATGGCCTTGCTGCAGTCGCCCGCGGTCGAGGTGCTTGGCATAACCATTGTCACCGGCAACGCCTGGCGCGATGACGAGGTGCGGCATACGCTGCGCATGCTCGAACTCATCGGGCGCACCGACGTTCCGGTTGCGCCGGGTGCCGTCTTCCCCCTGGTGCGCACCCAGGAGGAGACCCGGCTTGCCGTGCCCATGTACGGCCAGGTCGGCTGGCTGGGTGCCTGGGGCCAGCGGCCCGATGTCGTCACCACGCAGCACGCCGGACTGGTGGAGGCGGACAAGCCCAAGGTGCCGGCCGGGCCCTGGGATACCCCGCCGCTGCCGGAGGGCGAGCCGGCGCTTCGGCCGCTTGCAGAGGATGCGGCGCATTTTCTGATCCGCCAGGTCCACGCCCACCCGCACGAAGTCACGGTCTATGCCGCCGGCCCGCTCACCGACATCGCGCTGGCGGTTTCGTTGGACCCGCACTTCGCCGAACTGGCGCAGGGCATAGTCATCATGGGCGGCAGCCTCAATCCGCACACGGACGATCCGGAGTTCGAGAACAGTCCGCGGCACGAGTTCAACTTCTGGTTCGACCCGGAGGCGGCGCGCATCACGCTGCGGGCGCACTGGCCGCGCATCGACCTCACCACCGTCGATATCTCGATCCAGGCGATGTTCACGCAGGAGATGGTCGACCAGATCGCCCGGTCCGGGCAACCGGCGGCGCGCTACGTCGCGGCCTACTCGCAGGAGCGCTATTACCTGTGGGATGAGATCGCCGCGTGCGCATGGCTCGATCCGGGCATCATCGCCCGCTCGCGCGAGGTCTACATGGATGTCGACGTGAGCCACGGACCGACCTACGGCGACACGCTTACCTGGAGCAAAGCGCTCAAGCCGGCGGCCGACCTGCAGCTGGTGCATGCCCAGCTCGACCTGGATCTTCCCCGGTTCCGCAGGCTTTTCGTCGATCTGATGGCGGCGCCCCCGGCGGTTCGGGCAGCGGCGGCCCCGCGGCGTTAGTGCGGATGGGTGCCCGGCGCCGCGCCGATGGCGGCCCGCAGCAGGGTTTCCGGCAGCATCGCGGTGCTGGCATCGAACCGGCCGCCGATCGTGCCATCACGCAGCATCACGATGCGGTCGCTTAGGCCGATGAGTTCCGGCAGATCGCTTGACACCAGCAGCACCGCGCAGCCGTCGGCCCGCAGGCTATCGATCAGCCGGTAGATCTCGAGCCTGGCGCCGATATCGATCCCCCGCGTCGGCTCGTCGAGCAGCACCACGCGCGGTCGGGTCAGGAGCGCCTTGCCCAGGACCACCTTCTGCTGATTGCCCCCGGACAGCCGGCCCGCTGCCGACGACAGGCCGTCGGCCTTGATCCCCAACGCGCGCGCGCTGGCGGCATTGCGCCTTTCTTCCGCGCCGGGCTGCAGCACGCCGCCGCGGGAGATTTCCCCCAGCGACGACAGCGACAGGTTGAACCCTATCGACTCCTCCAGATGCAGGCCGAAACGCCGGCGGTCTTCGCTGACCAGAGCCATGCCGGCCCGCAGCGCCCCGGCCGGATCTCCCGGCGCCGTGCGCCCGGCCAGGGTTACGCGGCCGGCGCTGCGCCGGCCCCAGGCACCATAGAGATGCATCAGCAATTCCGTGCGCCCGGCCCCCATCAGTCCGCCGATACCCAGCACCTCGCCGGCGTGCAGCGAAAACGATATGCCGTGCAGCCTTTGCCGGCCGCTCGCGTCGGCAACCGCCAGATCCTCGACTTCCAGCAGCGCCGCTCCGGCTACGCGCCCGGTCCTTGGGTAAAGACCGGTGATCTCCCGACCGACCATGTGGCGTATCACCGTCGCTTCATCGGCAGCCGCCGCCGCAAGCGTGCAAACGGTGGACCCGTCTCGCAGCACCGAGATCCGGTCGGCGATGCTCAATACCTCCTCCAGGCGGTGGGAGACGTAGATGCAGGCGACGCCGCGGCCGCGCAGCTCGGCCACGATGGCCAGCAGGGATCGCACTTCGTGGCCGGCGAGCGCTGCCGTGGGTTCGTCGAGTATCAGGATGCGTGAATCGCGCGCCAGGGCCTTGACGATCTCGACCAGCTGCTTCTGGCCGATGCCGAGCGAGCTCATGGGCGCCGCCGGATCCAGCGCGATGCCGAACCGCGCCAGCACCGCGGTCGCGCGCCGCAGCGCCTGGGCGCGATCGAGCCAGAAGCCCCATCGCGACGGCTCGGCCCCCAGGCAGATGTTCTCGGCGACGGTAAGCTCGTCGATGAACGCCAGTTCCTGATGGATCACCGCGATGCCTGCGGCCGCAGCGTCGCGCAGCGAGCGGAACCTGGCCTCGCGGCCGTCGATCTCGATGCGCCCCGCGTAGCTGCCGTGGGGGTGCACGCCGCTCAGGACCTTGATCAGCGTGGACTTGCCGGCGCCGTTCTCCCCGCACAGGGCGTGGATCTCGCCGGCACGCAGATCGAAGCTGACGTCGCGCAGCGCAACCACGCTGCCGAAGCGGCGGGTGAGGTTGGCGGCGCGCAGGATCATGCCCGGCGCCGCCAGGTATCGGCCAGGACGGCTGCCACGATCACGCAGCCGGTGACGACGCGCTTGAGCGGTTCGGAGGCGCCCAATTGCACCAGACCCGCTTCGAGCGTCGCCACGATCAGCACGCCGAGCAGGCTCTTGAGCACCGAGCCGCGGCCGCCGCGCAGGCTCGTGCCGCCGACCACGACGGCAGCGATGACCGAAAGCTCGAAGCCGACACCGGCATTGGGATCGGCCGATCCCAGGCGCGAGCAGTTGACGACGGCCGCCAGCCCGGTAAGGGCGCCGAGCAGGGCATGCGCCCAGATGCGCGGCGGATCGATGGCGATGCCCGAGATTGCCGCCGCGTCCGCATTGGCGCCGACGGCCACAAGGTGCCGTCCGAACACGGTTCGGGACAGCAGCAACTGTCCCAGCCCGGCGGTTCCGATGGCGACGAGGAACGCGGGGGAGACCACCCAGCCGGCGATCGGAGTGCCCAGGCCCTCCACGGCCGCGCCGATGTATTTGGTTTGCGAATGGGTTGCCAGGAACGCAAGTCCGCGGGCAATCTCGAGCATGCCGAGCGTGACGATGAACGATGGCAGCCGCAGCTTCACGGAAATCCATCCATTCACGCTGCCCGCCAGGGCGCCCAAGGCGACACTGGCAGCGAGCGCGGGCCCCAGGCCCCAGGCCTGGTCGACCATGAGCACGCCCGTGACGGCGCCGCAAAGTCCCAGTACCGAACCGACCGAGAGGTCGATGCCACCGGTCACCATCAGCAGGGTCATGCCGGTGGATACGAGCAGCAGCGCGGGAATCCGGTTGGCGATGGAACCCAGGCTGGCTTTGCCCAGAAAGCCCTGCGTCCCCAGGCCGAAGAAGGCGACGAGGCCGCCAAGGACCAGCAACAGCACCAGCAGATCGGACTGCGGCAGCGACAGCCAGCGCCGCTTCACGGCCGGGACTGCGGCGCAGCGGCTGGTACCGCCGTGATTACGTCGACCTCGGTGGTCCGGTCGGCGGCCGGCGTGGTTCCCTTGAGCAACGCCAAGGCGGTTTCGATGCCAAATACCGCAAGCTGGTCCGCATGCTGATCGGCTGTCGCGGCAACGCGGCCATCGGCGAGCAGCGGCTTGATGGCCGCGATGTCGTCGAATCCGGCGATCAGGACCTGCTGCCTGCGGCCCGCCGCGGCGACGGCCGCCGCGGCGCCTATCGCCATGTTGTCATTGGCGCAAAGGATGGCCTGGAGCCGCGGGTGCGCGCTCAGCAGATTCGCGGCCACGGTATTGGCCTTTTCCATCTCCCAATCGCCGCTCTGGACGGAAACCACCTTCATGCCGGCCCGCTGCATCGCATCCTCGAACCCCGCGCGCCGCTGCTGGCCGTTGAAGGCGGTCGTTGCCCCCTCGATGATGGCGACCTCGGCCGCAGGTTTGAGCTTTTGGGCCAGCGCCAGGCCAACGCGCTGCGCCGCCTCGCGGTTGTCGGGGCCGACGAAGGCAGCGCTCAATCCCGCCTTGCCCGCCGCGTCGGCATCGAGGCGGTTGTCGATGTTGACGATGACGATGCCCTGCTGCTGGGCGCGGCGCAGCGCGGGCACCAGCGCCCGGGAATCGGCGGGGGCAATCAAGATGGCGGCGGCGCCCTGCGATGCGGCCTGCTCGACCAGGTTCACCTGTTCGGCCAGGTCGGTCTCGTTCTTGATGCCGTAGACGATGAGATCGTAGTCGGCGGCGTGCGCGGCCTGGTGCGCCTGTGCGCCCTTGGCCATGGTCGAGAAAAAATCGTTGGCCAGCGATTTCATGACCAGCGCTATTTTGGGATGCGCAACGCGGGCCGCGACCGGCGCTGTTGCGGTCCCCGTGGTGGGCGCGGGGGTCGGCGGTGACGGTTTGCACCCGCTGCCCGCCATTGCCGCGGCCAGCATGCCCACAGCCAGAATCACGCGCATCGACCATCCCCTTGTTTGGGCAGCCGCCGGCGTCGCGGCTGCGGCCGTCTTGCCGTAGCGGCAGAACAGCGCGGGATCATACTTCGGGCCGTCCCTGCGGGACCGCGGCCAGTGGCCACGCGTCAACAGCCCGCGCCAGGGTGTTCGAGCACCACCGCCTGGGCCAGTTCCGCTTCGTCGCAGTTGGGCCCGCCGCCGCGGCTGTCGATGACGAGAAAATCGCTGACCTGGCCGATGGCGATCAGCGGGTGATGCCAGACGCCCCGCGCGTAATTGACGCCCTGGTCGCCCCGGGCGAGGAAGGCGTGCAGCCGGCCGGGCAGGGTGGCCGGTGATCCGGGCTCGGCCACCACGACCAGGTAGGGTGTGCCCTGCAAGGGCATGAATGTCTGGCTGCCCAGGGGATGACGCTCCATCATCGCGATGCGCAACGGGAAGGCGCGCGGCTGTCCCCGGAAGATGCTGACGATCACCCGCCCGTGCGGCCCGGCGTCGATGCGGGCGAGATCGTCGTAGCGTTGCGTCGTGCCTTCATTGATGGGATAGTGCCGCGACCCATCGCAGGCCAGCACATCGCCGAAGGGCGCGAACGCCGGCGCGGACAGCGCCTGCACCGCAAGCCGGTTCATGCACGCTCTCCCCAGAGCCGCAGCCGCGATACGCCGCCGTCCGGATGCAGATTGAAGCGCACGTGGGTGATGCTGCCCACGTCCACGCACTCGCGCTCGAACACGTGGATCGCATCGGCGCCAAGCCTGACTTCCGGCAGCAAGGTGCTCCAGAACTGGGACTCGGCAACCAGCGACGATGCGGCCGCGTCCGGTGCGAAGGCGGCCTGCAGGGAACAGCGGTCGGGGTAATTGCCCTTGAAATGCGCCGTATCGACCTCGATGCGCCGCACGCGCCCCGCTACACCCAGCGCCAGGACGCACCAGTCGTGCCCCGGTTCCCGGCGGCGGCGCGTCTCCCAGCCTTCACCCATGTCGGCTCCGCGCCCCGGCAGCAGCAGATTCTGACAGGCGCCGAAGTGGGCGTCGTTCCAGGCCAGCGCCCGGCCGCCGTTGACCAGGGCCACGAGGTCGACCAGGCCATCAGGCCCCGACTGCACGTTCGCCGGCGACGGCCGGCCATAGACCCGCAGTCGAGCCACCCCACCATCGGGAAAAATATTGAGGCGGACGTGGGAATAGACGCCCTCGGCCCGCTGCGCGGGAAAATATTGCTGGCAATCGCCCGCCAGGGCAACCAGCGGCAGCATGCAGACCCAGTTGGCTGCCAGTTGCGGATCGGCGCCCTGCGGGCACGCGTCGATGCTGGCCGACGGGGGAAAGTTGCCGGTGAAGTGGCGGGTGTCGATGTCGAACCCGGTGAGCGTTCCGGGCACGCCCAGGGCAATGACACACCAGTCGTGCCCCGGGTCCCGCCGCCGACGGCTTTCCCAACCGTCCATCCATTTGCCGTTGTCGTCGTATTTGCCCGGAATGAAGACCGCAGCAGCCGCCTGCAGCATTCTTTCCATTGGGGCGAAAAAATCATCGGAACAGGCCAGCGCCCTGGCGCCAATGCGGGCATCGGCAAGATTGACACTGGACCTCGCCCATTGCGGCAGGTCGGTTTCCACGGGAGCGGGGGTGGTTGCGTTGGGCATGGTGCGGATCTCGGTGGCGCTGCGGCGGGCGTGCCGCCGTCAATTGTCGCCGCGACTTGCCCAGCGGTCCAGCAGGCTTCTTTCGTCCTCGGTGATGTGGGTGATGTTGCCCAGGGGCATCGCACGGACCTGCACCGCCTGGGACCAGATCCGCTGCCGCAGCGCACGGATGCGATCGGGCGTGTCGAGCATGATGCCGCCCGGGGCGGCGGCAACCAGGGTCGGGTGTTCCGCATGGCAGCCGGCGCAGCGCGCCGCCACCACCTGCTGCACCTGCGCAAAGTCCACCGTTGCGCCGGCCAGCGCAGCGGACGAAGCCGGGGCGAACCACGCGACGACGACCGCGAGCAGCGCAGCGCCGGCGAGCGGGTAGCGCCACTGCTGCTGGCCGCGATGGCGCTGATTGAAGAAATGACGGATCAGGGCGCCGGCCAGCAGTATCAGGGCCAGTCCCGCCCAGGCATGTGCATGGCCGTAGACGAATGCGTAGTGGTTGCTGATCATGCAGAACAGCACCGGGAGCGTCAGGTAGTTGTTGTGCACGCTGCGCTGCTTGGCGAGCTTGCCATGCTTCGGGTCGGGCGCTTCGCCCCGCTGCATCTGCGCCACGGTCGTCTTCTGCCCGGGGATGATGCGGAAATAGACGTTCGCCGACATCGCGGTGGCGATCATCGCGCCGACATGGAGGAAGGCGGCGCGTCCCGGCAGCACTTGGGTGAGTCCCCAGGCAACACCGACGACGAATCCGAAGTAGATCGCTCCCAGCAGCAACGGGCTGCGATCGACCAGCAGGCGGCACAGGCTGTCGTAGACCAGCCAGCCGCCAGCAATGCTGGCGATTCCGATCGCAACGGCCTGGACCGGCGTCAGCGCGGCGCGGGACGGATCGATCATCCACGTGGAGGCCTGGAAATAGTAGAGGGTGGTGATCAGGGCGACTCCGGTCAACCAGGTCGAATAGGCCTCCCACTTGAACCAGTGCAGTTCGGCGGGCAGCGACGCGGGGGCGACCAGATACTTCTGCGGGTTGTAGAAGCCGCCGCCGTGCACGGCCCACAGCTCGCCGGCGACACCCTTGCGCCGCAATTCTTCGTCGCGTGGCGGACGCAGGCTGTTGTCGAGCCAGACGAAGTAGAACGATGCGCCGATCCAGGCGATGCCCACGATCAGATGGAGCCAGCGCAGCAGCAGGCTGAGCCATTCGATGACGTACGCTTCCACGTTGTTTTCCTGGTGTTACCGCTAGTGCCGCGCCGCAATCCCCGTGGCCGGGCGCGGTGTATCAACTGCCCCGATAGGTGCTGTAGCTCCAGGGGGTTACCAGGAGCGGCACGTGATAGTCGGCGTCGGCGTCGGCAATGCCAAAGCGCAGGGTCACCACGTCGAGGAAGGGTGGATCGGCCAGCGCCGCGCCGCGCGTGCGAAAGTAGGCGGCCACCTCGAAGTGCAGCTCGTAGCTGCCGCTCTGCAATTGCGCCGGCCCCAGCAACGGGCCATCGCTGCGGCCGTTGGCGTCGGTCACGCCCCGGGTCAGTTCGGCGCGCGGCCCCGGCGCGACGCGCTCCAGGCGGTAGGCGATGCCGGCCGCCGGCAGGCCCGCGGCGACGTCCAGGACGTGCGTGCTCAGTTTTCCCATCGAGTTATCCCATGGCCAGTGGTAAGCTTTTTCGCATCCCCGTTCGACGCCAATCCTGAAACGCCGATCCGCCCGTGCATTCCCTTCATCACGTCAACGCGCTCGGGCAGGCTGCATTCACCGAACTGCTGGGCGGAATCTACGAACATTCGCCCTGGGTGGCCGTGCGCAGCTGGCCGCAGCGGCCATTCGAATCCCTTGCCCGCCTGCAGTCGGTCATGGCCCAGGTGCTGGACAACGCAACGGCAGACGAACGCATGGCGGTCATCCGGGCCCACCCGGAATTGTCGGGCAAGGCGGCCGTGCGCCGCGACCTGACCGCCGAATCGCGCAACGAACAAACCGGCGCCGGACTCGACCAGTGCTCCCCGGAGGAGTTTGCGCAACTCCAGGAAGGCAACCGGGCCTACGCGGAGAAATTCGGCTTCCCGTTCATCATCGCCGTCAAAGGCCTGGGACGCCAGGACATCATCGCTGCCCTGCAGCGACGCTGCTGCCGCAGCCGCGACGAGGAAATTGCCGAGGCGCTGGCGCAGATCCACCGCATCGCCGCCTTCCGGCTGGGCGAGAAGATCGGCAGCTGACGAAGGCGCAATCATGCCGGGCGTTGCCACAGCGGATTTCCCATCACATAGGCGGCAGCGACCGCCCGATCGTCGCCGAGCGTCATCCACAGGAACAGGCGCTCGGCCAGGGACTGCGCCGCGGCCATGCGCCTGGCCAGCAGCGGCGTGGCGGCCGCATCCAGGACGATGAAATCGGCCTCCTTGCCCGCCGCGAAGTTGCCGATCCGCTGGTCCAGGCCCAGCGCGCGCGCGCCCGACAAGGTTGCGAGGTAGAAGGCCTGCAACGGCGATATCAGATAGGCCTTGAGGTGCGCGACCTGGTAGGCCGCTGCCAGGGTGCGCAGCAGGCTGAAGCTCGTGCCGCCGCCCACGTCACTGCCAATGCCCACGCGCACGCCGGCATCGATCACCTGGTGCAGATCCAGCAGGCCGCTGCCCAGGAAAAGATTGGAACTGGGGCAAAACGCGATGGCGGTTCCACTTTGGGCCATTCGGCGCCGGTCCTGCGCGTCCAGGTAGATGCCGTGCGCGTAGACCGAGTGGGCTTTCAGCAGGCCGTGGCGATCGTAGACATCCAGGTAGCTGCGGCTCCACGGATACAAGTCCCGGATCAGCTCGACCTCGGCGGTGTTTTCCGCGACGTGGCTGTGCACCGGCACGTCCGGGAATTCGCGTGCCAGGGCGCCGGCCGCTTCGAGCTGCGCTTCGCTGGAGGTCGCGGCAAAGCGCGGCGTGATGGCGTAGCCCAGGCGCCCGACGCCCTGCCAGCGCTCGATCAGGCGCTTGCTGTCGTCGTAGGACGATTGGGCCGTATCGCGCAGGAATGGCGGGCAATTGCGATCCATCATGACCTTGCCCGCGACCAGGCGCAGCCCGCGCCGCTGGGCGACGCCAAACAAGGCGTCGACCGATTGCGGATGCACCGTGCCGAACACGAGGGCCGTGGTGGTTCCGTTGCGCAGCAGTTCGTCGCAGAAGAATTCGGCGGCCTCCTGCGCCAGGGCGGGATCTTCGAAGCGCCGCTCGGCGGGAAAGGCATAGCGCTCGAGCCAGTCGAGCAGGCCGCGCCCGGGCGAGGCGATGATGTCCGTCTGGGCGTAGTGAATGTGCGTATCGACGAATCCCGGCAGTATCAGCCGGCCGCTATGGTCGATGGTCGGCGTCCCCGCAGGCGCCGCCGCCGCCACCTGCGCCCACGGACCGCAGCATCGAACGAGCCCGTTCTCGATCAGCAGCGCTCCGTCGGCCTGGTACTCGAATGCCGCCGTGCCGTCGTCGTCCGGGCCGCGACCCGGGTCATCGAGAAAGTGCAGGATCTCGCCGCGGATCAATCGACATCCGGGCAGCGCGGCACAGGGGCTCCTTGTCGTTGTGGCGGTGCTGGGGCGGGCAATCATCGGCATCGCGGCGGCGTGGGTTGCTCAGGCGTCGGGACGGAAGCCCTGCCCCAGTGACATGGGCTTGTTGAGCAGTATCGTCCGGGGATTACGGCTGATGAGGACCAGCACAAGTATGGTGGCAAGGTAGGGCAGCATCGACAGGAACTCGGCGGGGACGGCCAGGCCCATGCCCTGGCCGTGAAACTGCAGCACGGTAACGCCCCCAAAGAGATAGGCCCCCAGCAGTATGCCGCGCGGTTTCCACGTGGCAAACACGACCTGGGCCACGGCTATCCAGCCACGACCGGCTGTCATGCCCTCCACCCACATCGGCGTCAGCGCCAGGCACAGGTAGGCCCCGGCCAGTCCGGCCATGGCGCCGCCGAACAGCACGGCGGCATATCGCAGGCGGATCACCGGATAGCCGATGGCATGTGCGCTGTGCGGCGACTCGCCCACGGCGCGTATGACCAGTCCCAGGCGGCTGCGCGCCAGCGCCCAGGCCACCGCCAGCACCGCGGCGATTGCCAGGTACACCATGGCGTCGAACTGAAACAACAGGGGTCCGAAAAACGGCAGCCCCGAAAGGCCGGGGAAGGTCAGGTGCGGCAGGGGCTCTACCGTTCGCCCGATCAGATTGCGCCCGATGAAGGCCGACAGCCCGACACCGAAGAGCGTCAGCGCCAGACCGGTGGCGACCTGGTTGGTTTGCAGGGTAAGCACCAGGAACGCAAAGATGAGCGCGCTGCCCATGGCAGCGACCATGGCGGCCAGCAGGCCGAGGCCGGCGTGCCCGGTTGCCAGGGTCACCGCGAAACCGGACACCGCGCCTACCAGCATCATGCCCTCCACGCCCAGATTGAGGACCCCGCTCTTTTCCGCGACCAGTTCTCCCAGCGACGCGAAGATCAGCGGGGTGGCCGCCCCCGCCGTGCTGGCAAGAAAGGGAATGAGCCAATCGGGATTCATGATGGCGCCGTTTCTTGAGCAGGATTGGCGTCGATCGATGGCGACGCCTGCGTGCCCGCACGCCGCCGCGGCTTGAACCGGTAGTGGATGAACAGATCCGCTGCCAGCAGGTAGAACAGCAGCAGTCCCTGGAACACCCCGGTGATGGCTGTGGGCAGCTGCAGCTCCATTTGCACCGACTCCCCGCCAATGTAGAGCAGCGACATCAGGAGGGACGCCAGCAGCACGCCCAGGGGGTGCAGGCGCCCGACGTAGGCGACGATGATGGCCGTGAATCCGTAGCCCGGCGACACCGAGGGCTGCAACTGGCCGATGGGGCCCGCCACCTCGCCGACACCCGCGATTCCGGCAAGCGCGCCGCTGACCAGGAAGGCCAGCCATACATTGCGCGCTTCGCTGTAGCCCGCGTAGGCCGCCGCCGCCGGCGCCATGCCGCTGACCTGCATGCGAAAGCCCGCGAAACTGCGGCGGCAAAAGAACCAGGCGCCTGCCACCGCCAGCAAGGCCAGGACGAACGCCACGTTGGTGCGCAAGCCCTCGCGCAGCAGCGGCAGGAGCGCGGCGTCCTGGAACATCCTGGACTGCGGAAAATTGAAGCCGTCGGGATCCCGCAACGGGCCGTGCACCAGGTAGCTCAGAAACAGGTACGCCACGTAGACCAGCATCAGGCTGACCAGGATCTCGTTGGTATGAAAGCGCGTGCGCAGCAGGGCCGCAATGGCGGCCCAGGCCATGCCGGCCAGCGCACCGGCCAGCAGCATCATGGGCAGGAGCCAGCCCGACGGCGCATCGGGAAAGGCCAGTGCAATGGCGGCTCCGCCGATGGCGCCCATGGTGAGTTGTCCGTCCGCGCCGATGTTCTGCACGTTGGCGCGAAACGCCAGCGCCAGGCCGACGCCGCACAGCATCAGCGGCGTTGCCTTGAGCAGCAGTTCGCCCACCCCATAGGCCGTGCCCAGCGGCTTGACGAAATAGACATGGAACGCGTGGACGGGTTCCTGGCCCAGAACCAGGAAGAGGACGGAACCCGTGATGAGCATTGCCACGGCGGCGATGAGCGGCGAGGCCAGCATCATGGCGCGGGACGGTTCGGGTCGCGCTTCGAGGATTGCCATTGCCTAGGCCTGGACCGTTGCAGCGGCATCGGCCGGCGCCGCCTCGAAATTGCCGCTCATCCAGATGCCGATCTGGTCGATATTGGTGCTTCGCGTGGCGATCGCCGGCGACAGGCGGCCGCCGGCCAGAACCGCAAGGCGATCGCTGATCATGAAGAGTTCGTCGAGCTCCTCGGACAGGACCAGCACCGCCACCCCCTGGTCACGCAGGTCGATGAGCGCCTGGCGGATCAGCATCGATGCGCCGATGTCCACCCCCCAGGTCGGTTGCGCCACCACCAGCACCTGGGGTTGCAGCAGGGTTTCGCGGCCAACGATGAATTTCTGCAGATTGCCGCCCGACAGGCTGCCGGCCACCGAGCGCTCGCCGCCGCATTTGACCTGGAAGCGCTCGATGACCTGGCGGGCGAAGTCGCGGACCCGGTTGAATCGGATCAGGCCGCGCGCCACCATTCCCGCGCCATAGCCCGTGAGCAGCGCGTTGTCGGCCAGGGAAAGGTCCGGCACCGCACCGCGCCCCAGGCGCTCTTCGGGAACGAAGCCCAGGCCGGCCTTGCGGCGCGCTGCCGGACCCAGGCGCCCCACATCACGCCCCATCAATTGCAGCGATCCTGGCGCATCGGTCCGGGTTTCGCCCGAAAGCGCGCGCAGCAGCTCTTGCTGGCCATTGCCGGAGATGCCGGCAATGCCGACGATCTCTCCGCCGCGCACCTGCAGGCGCAGGTCCTTGAGGTCCGTACCGAAGGGGTCGACCGTTGCCAGGCTCACGCCCCTGAGCTCCAGGCGCGTCGCGCCCGCCGTGCACGGGCCGAGGCGGCAGGCGGGCAGCTCGCGCCCTATCATCAATTCGGCCAGCGAACGGGCCGACTCGTCCCGGGGATAGGCGGTGCCGGTGACCCGCCCCGCCCGCAGCACCGTGGCCCGGTCACACAGGGACTGGATTTCGTCGAGCTTGTGGCTGATGTACAGGATGCTGCAGCCTTGCGCGGCCAGGCGCCGCAGCGAATCGAACAGCGTAAGCACGGCCTGGGGCGTCAGGACCGATGTGGGTTCGTCCATGATCAGCAGGCGCGGCGACTGCAACAGGCAGCGGACGATCTCCACGCGCTGGCGCTCGCCGACCGACATGCTGTGCACCAGCCGGTCCGGGTCGACCGGCAGGCCGTACGCCGCCGACACCGAACGGATGCGCGGCGCCAGCGTCGCTGGTGCGGCATTACCGTCCAGGGCCAGGGAGATGTTCTGGGCGACCGTGAGCGTCTCGAACAGGGAAAAGTGCTGGAACACCATGCCGATGCCCAGCTGCCGCGCCGCCGATGGCGAGCCGATCTCGACCTGCCGCCCCTCCCAGAGGATCTGTCCGGAATCGGGCTGGGTCACGCCGTAGATGATCTTCATCAGCGTGCTCTTGCCCGCGCCGTTTTCGCCCAGCACGGCGTGGATCTCCCCCGGCATGACCGCCAGGTCGACGTCGGCGTTGGCCACCACCGAGGGATAGGACTTCGATATGCGCAGCAGCTGCAGCCGCGGCACGATGCCTGCGGGCGTTGATTCACTCATGGGGTGCGAAGCTCTCGAGGCCGGACGCGCGAGCCTTCGCGGCCGCGCGGGGCGCGGGCGCACGTTGCCGCAGCAGCTGCGCGGCCACCGCGATGGCGATGGCGGCAGGCTGCTTGTCGTCGATGCCGTCGATGCCGATGGGACACGCCAGCCGCGCGATCAGTTCCGGCCGAAAGCCCCTGTCGCGCAGGCGGTGGCGAAAGCGCGCGGCCTTCGTTCGCGAGCCGATGAGCCCGAGGAAACCGAAGTGTCCGGCCGACAGCAGGGATTCGCAGATGCGCAGGTCCTGGTCATGACAGTGCGTCATGACCAGGTGCCAGGCGCCTGGCGGAGCTGCAATGCCAACGACGTCCGGATCTTCGGAACACGCCATGATGTGCGCGCGTCGCTGCGCCGGCAGGTCGTCTACCGCTTGTGCCAGCATGTCGTGGCGGCTGTCGATCCAGGTGATGCGAAATGGCAGATCGGCCAGCACGTGCACCAGGGCGCGCCCCACATGACCGGCGCCGTAAAGCCACAGAGGGGTGGCCGCGTCGCTCAGGCGTTCGACGAAGAACAGGCTCGCGCCCGACCGGATGAGGCCGGCCCGGCCGTCGAACGCCGCCACGGGCAGATCGCTGGCGCCGACCGCATCAGCGGCCAGCAGCCATTCGCGATCGCCGCCGTCGAGCGCGCAGTAGCGCAGCAGTTCGCCCTGGCCCCCTGCGGCGCCCGGGTGCGGCAGGACGGATTGCCGCAAGAGCCCGGCCTGCGACCGTTCATCGAATCGCTCCCAGTACATCTGCACGACGCCGCCGCAGCACTGGCCCAGCGAGGCGCCTAGGGTGAAACGCTCCACCCGCCGGCGTTCCGGGCGCGCCGGCATGCCGGCTGGTGCGCCGGCGTCGGGCTCGAGCAGGTAGCGCGCAACCTCCGTGCAATGCGCTTCCAGGCGGCCGCCACCCACGCTGCCATGGCTGCGCAACATGCCGCCAGCGTCGCGCCAGTACAGCAGGGTTGCACCGGGCTCGCGTGGCGCCGAGCCCTGGACCCCGGCCACGGCCATGCGCACCACCGGCGTACCCGCCGACATCAGGCTCAGCAGACAGGGAATCCAGTCGTTCATGCCACCCTCATGGGCTGCGGCTCGGCCTGCCGAACCTGGCAGGCGCCCAACGCGCGCAGCACGGCCTCGGGCGTGGCTGGCGCCATCAGGCGCAGGGCCGCCGCATCTCCGGCGGCGGCGGCAACGGCATCGCGCAGCGCATGGAACACCGACATCGCCAGCATCAGCGGCGGCTCCCCCACGGCCTTGGATCGGTAGACGGTGTCCTCGCGGTTCTCCGCGTCTTCCAGCAGGCGCACGTTGGCGCAGGCGGGCCAGTCGCTGACCGCCGGAATCTTGTAGGTGGACGGCGCGTGTGTCATGAGGCGGCCGCGCCCGTCCCACCACAGTTCCTCGCTCGTCAGCCAGCCCACGCCCTGCAGGAATCCGCCCTCGACCTGGCCGATGTCGATCGCTGGATTGAGGGAGCGCCCCACATCGTGCAGGATGTCGATGCGCAGCAGGCGATGCTCGCCGGTCAGCGTGTCGATGGCAACTTCCGATACGGCTGCGCCATAGGCGAAGTAGAAGAAGGGCCGTCCGCGCATCGTCTTGGCGTCGTAATGGATCTTCGGCGTCGCATAAAAGCCGGTGGCAGACAGGGAAATTCGCGCGTGCCAGGTCTGGCGGGCGGCCTCGCCGAAGCTGATGGACTGCCCGCCCAGGTGCACGCGGCCATCGGCGAAGCCGATGGTCTCCTCCGGGACGCCGTACTTGCCGGCAAGAAACTGCGTCATGCGGGCGCGCAGCGTGCGCGCCGCGGCCTGCGCTGCCTTGCCGTTGAGGTCCGTGCCCGAGGACGCGGCGGTAGGGGAGGTGTTGGGCACCTTGTCGGTATCGGTGGCGCTTATCCGTATGGCGGTGAGCGGCAAGCCGAATTCATCGGCCAGCAGCTGCATCACCTTGGTGTGCAGGCCCTGCCCCATCTCCAGGCCGCCGTGGTTGAGCTGCACGCTGCCGTCGGTATAGACCTGCACCAGCGCGCCCGCCTGGTTGAAATGCGTCGCCGTGAAGGAAATGCCGAACTTCACCGGCGTGAGGCAAATGCCGCGCTTGATGACGGGGCTGCATGCATTGGCCAGCGCGATGGCCCGGCGGCGCGCGGCGTATTCGCTGTCGTGCTCGAGGCGGTCGACCAGATCCGCGATGATGTTGTCCTCGACCCGCATGTCGTAGTGCGTGAGGTTGCGATCGTCGACCCCGTAGAAGTTGCGCCGCCGCACGGCCAGCGGGTCCAGGCCAAGTTCGCGGGCGATGGCATCGATGACGGCTTCGATGGCCAGCATGCCCTGGGGCCCGCCGAATCCGCGAAATGCGGTGTTCGACACCGTGTGGGTCTTGCAGCGGTGCGAGACGATGCGGACGTTTTCCAGGTAATAGCAATTGTCGACGTGGAACACGGCGCGGTCGTTCACCGGCCCCGACAAGTCCGCCGAATAGCCGCAACGCGAAGCCAGCACGAGTTCCAGCGCCAGTATGCGTCCCTGCGCGTCGAAGCCGGCGCGATAGTCGACCTCGAAATCGTGCCGCTTGCCCGTCATGGTCATGTCGGCATCGCGGTCCATGCGCAGCTTGACCGCGCGCCCCGTCATGCGCGCGCCGATTGCGGCGGCGGCCGCCATCAGTGCCGGCTGGCTCTCCTTGCCGCCGAAGCCGCCACCCATGCGACGGCACTGGACCGTCACCCGGCTGATCGGGACGCCCAACGCATGCGCGACGACGTGCTGGACTTCGGAGGTGTTCTGCGTCGAACTGTGGACGAGCATGGTGCCATCGTCGAGGGGTATCGCCAGGGCGATATTGCCCTCCAGGTAGAAGTGCTCCTGACCGCCCATGGAAAAAGCGCCGGCCAGGGTGCAGGGCGCCGCGGTCATCGCGGAATCGACAGCGCCGCGCTCCAGGCGCACGCTGGGAAAGACGAAGCTGCCCAGCGCCACCGCTTCGCGTATGCCCAAAACGGCCGGCAGTTCCTCGTAATCGACGCGGGCCAGCAGCGCGGCCCGGCGGGCCGCCAGAAACGAACTGGCCAGGACCGCGAAGATCGGCTGGCCGATGCACTGGACCTCGTCGCCGGCGAAGATCGGGTCGTCCTTGAGTATCCCGCCGTAGTTGTTTTCGCCGGGCACGTCCCGCGCGGTGAGGACGGCCACCACGCCTTCGGCCGCGCGCACGGCCGCAAGATCCATGTGGCGGATCCGGCCATGCGCCACGGCGCTTTGCCCGAAGGCCATGTGCAGCGCGCCGGCCGGCAATGGCAGATCGTCGACGTAATGGGCGCGCCCCGCGACGTGCAGCGGCGCGCTTTCATGGGGCAGCGCCTTGCCGCTTTGCTCGTCCGGCCGTTTGGCACCGGCATTCACGGCTGCGCCCCTTCTGCGGCAGGCACGGCAACCGGCTGCAGGGTATCGATCCGCGTCGCGACGCCCTCGGGCGCGCCATCGTGCGTTTCAAGCCAGAAACGGTAAAGGAGATTGGCCGCCACCGCGCCACGATAGTCACTGCTGGCGCGCATGTCGGTGAGCGGCTGGAAATCACGGTCGAGCGCCGCCATTGCCGCCCGGACCGCGGATTCAGTCCACGCCTGGCCCAGCAGTGCCTGTTCGGCTAGCGGAGCGCGGCGTGCCGTGGCCGCCATGCCGCCATAGGCGAGGCGTGCCGACGCCACCCGTCCGCCATCGAGCGTCAGCGCAAAGCCGGCGCAGACGGCGGAGATGTCCTGGTCCTTGCGCTTGGACACCTTGTAGAGCGCGTAATTGCCGGCCGGGTGGGGCGGTGGCACGCATACAGCCTCGACGAATTCGCCGCGCGCCAGGTCCTTCTTCTGGTAGCCGAGGTAGAAATCCTCCAGGGCGAGGGTGCGCGTGGCCGCGCCGCGCCGCAGCCGCACGCGCGCGCCCAGGGCGATGAGTCCGGGCAGGCTGTCGCCGATGGGCGAGCCGTTGGCGACGTTGCCGCACAAGGTGCCCGAATGGCGTATCGGCTGCGAGCCGAAACGGCGCGACATCTCGGCCAATTGCGGATACCACGACAGCAGCGCCGCGAAGGCATCTTCGAGCGGGACTGCTGCGCCGATGACCAGGAAGCCATCGACAAACGCAATGGCCCGCAGGGCCTCGACCTCACCGATGAACAGCACGCACGGCAGCCGCCGCAACTGCTTGGTCACCCACAGGCCGATGTCGGTGCCGCCCGCCAGGATCAATGCATCCGGCTGCGCCTCATAGGCCGCGGCGAAAGCTTCGAGGCTCACCGGGGCGTGGAAGTCGGGCAGGCGCAGGCCGTCCGGCCGCTGCAGCGCGCGCAGGCGCCCGATGCGCTCCGGCGAGAGGAAATCCTCTGAACGGGTCGGCGCATGCTCCGGGTAGTCGAGCATTTTCGCGCCGGCTTCGATGATGGGCCGGTAGCCGGTGCACCGGCACAGATTGCCCGACAACGCATCGAGCACGGCGTCGCGGCTGTTGGCGCGTTTGCCTTCGCGCAGCTGCAGGTAATGGCCAAACAGGGACATGACAAAGCCCGGCGTGCAGAATCCGCACTGCGAGCCATGGCAATCGACCATGGCCTGCTGCGCCGGATGCAGGCGGCCGCCTTGGCCGGCAAGGCCCTGGGCGGTGACAATCTCCTTGCCGTCGACGGTGGGCAGCAGGCGGATGCAGGCATTGATGCTGCGCCAGGTGATGTGCGCGTCGCGCAATTCCCCCAGGACCACCGTACAGGCGCCGCAGTCGCCCTCGGCGCAGCCCTCCTTGACGCCGCTGCAGCCCCGGGAATCCCGGAGGAAATCCAGCAAGGTTGTATCGGCCGCACAGCCGCGCGCCTCGACCAATTCGCCGTCTAGTACAAATCGTACGGTGGCGTCAGTGGGCACCCGAAATCCCTTTCCCGGAACGACGGATTTTTGTATACACCTCAATGCGAAATGCGTCCACGGTACTCCCCAATTTGGAACATTCCGCACAGACTTGGGCGCGAGGCCGCACTGCAACCGGGAGACTTGCCGGGTTGGCAATTTCGTACACAATGTTGGCGCAATTTGTGTTCCATACTCACGCAAGTCACGTGCCAATCCTCCATCCCGACCGAGAGGCGAACCTCCGCAATGTCTTCCCCAGATGCAAGGATTGCCGGGCATTATCCGCGCGACCTCGTCGGCTATGGGCGGCGCCCGCCTCATGCCAACTGGCCCGGGCGCGCGCGCATTGCCGTCCAATTCGTCCTCAACTACGAGGAAGGCGCGGAAAACTGCCTGTTGCATGGCGACGCGGGGTCGGAAGCCTTCCTGTCGGAGATAGTCGGCGCCAGTTCCTATCCGGGGCAGCGCCACATGAGCATGGAGTCGCTTTACGAATACGGCAGCCGCGCGGGCGTGTGGCGGGTGCTGGCCTTGTTCGAGGAACGCGGCCTGCCTCTCACGGTATTCGGGGTCGGCATGGCGCTGCTGCGGCACCCCGAGGTGGCGCGTGCGTTCGCCGAGGCAGGGCACGAAATCGCTTCTCACGGCTGGCGCTGGATCGACTACCGCAACGTGCCCGAGGACGTGGAGCGCGAGCATATTGCCCTTGCCGTGCAAGCCATCCGAGATCTGACGGGCAGGGCCCCGGTCGGCTGGTACACCGGGCGTACCGGCGAGAACACCCGCCGCCTGGTGGCGCAACATGGCGGATTCCTCTACGACGCCGATTCCTACGCCGACGATCTGCCCTACTGGGAGCAGGTCGAAGGCAAGCCCCGGCTCATCGTTCCCTACACCCTGGACACCAACGACATGCGCTTTGTCCAGGCGCAGGGGTTCCATGCCAGCGAGCAGTTCTTCGCCTACCTGCGCGATGCCTTCGACGTGCTCTATGCCGAAGGCGAACGCACGCCGAAGATGCTGTCGATCGGGCTGCATTGCCGCCTGGTGGGGCGCCCGGCGCGCATGGGCGGGCTGCGCCGCTTTCTGGACCATGTTCAGGGCCACGACCATGTCTGGATCTGCCGGCGCGAGGATATTGCCCGCCATTGGATAGCGCACCACCCGCCGGCCGACGGGCCGCTACCCGGCTAAGCTGCGGGCATGGAGCAGCGCGTGATAGCCCTCGCCCGGGCGCCAGCATGACGCGGCCCGTGATCGGCATCGCCCGGGCGGCAATCCGCGCCCGGTTCCCTTGCACTTTGGAGTCAGCCTCATGAAGCTTCGCCGCGTTCCCGGATGGCCTTCCCTGCTCGTGGCCGCTGCGCTTCTGGCCAGCGCCCTTTCGGCCCTGGCCGCCGAGCCGCTGAAGATCGGATTTGTCTACGTCGGCCCGGTTGGTGACATCGGCTGGACCTATGCCCATGACCAGGGTCGGCTTCAGATGGAGAAGGCGCTGGGCGACAAGGTCAAGACCACCTACGTCGAGAGCGTGCCCGAGGGCGCCGATGCGGAACGGGTGATCCGCAAGCTGGCCACCGATGGCAACAAGCTGATCTTCGCCACTTCGTTTGGCTACATGAATTCTATGGACAAGCTGGCCAAGGTTTTTCCGGACGTGGTTTTCGAACATGCCACCGGATACAAGCGCGGCAAGAATCTCGGTACCTATGAAACGCGCCTGTATGAAGGGGCGTACCTCATAGGGGTGATCGCCGGCAAGATGACCAAAACCAACACCCTCGGAGTTGTCGCGTCGTTTCCGATCCCCGAGGTCGTGCGCAACATCAACGCCTTCACCCTGGGCGCGCAAAGCGTCAATCCGGCCGTCCACACCAAGGTCATCTGGGTCAATACCTGGTACGACCCGGCGCGGGAGCGTCAGGCCGCCGAGACCCTGCTTGCCCAGGGCGCCGATATCCTCAGCCAAAGCACTGATTCACCGGCGACCCTGCAAGCGGCGCAGGAAAAGGGCGCATACGCCTTTGGCTGGGATTCCGACATGTCGCGCTTTGCCCCCAAGGCGCACCTGACCGCGTGCATGAACAACTGGGGGGACTTTTACACCCAGACCGCCAAGGATGTGATCGCCGGCACCTGGAAGTCGGAAGACATCCATGGCGGGCTCCAGGAAGGCATGGTGAAGCTCTCGCCGCTGAATCCGGCCGTGCCATCGGCGACGGCGAAGATCTTCGAAGAGAAGAAGAAGGCCATCTCGGAAGGACGCTTCCATCCCTTCCAGGGGCCGCTCAAGGACCAGTCGGGAGCCATCAGGGTCGCGGCCGGATCCGATTTGCCGTTGAAGGACGTACTGTCGATGAATTTCTTCGTCCAGGGGGTGGAGGCCAGCCTGCCGAAGTAGCAATGCGATGCGGGCCGCAGCCGCCCACCGGCGTGCGGCCGCGTGCCGGGAACCATGATCCCGGGGCAAAAAAACCACAGGGGGGTGACAAAGAATTTCGAACGCATTTAGACTGTGTTCAACAAGTTTGGCCAATTTGTAAGCACTTATAAAAAAACCCTTGGCTGGTTGGTCCGCGTTCAATCAATAGATCCCGGTTTGCTCCTTGAGCAAGCGGGGGAGGGGGCGGCTCATGCAAGCGGTTTTGGCGCGTTTGGCGCGTGCGGTGAATGGGTTTCCGGCGCGCGGTTCTCTTCTTCCCGCTCGGCCCGGCGCGGGGCAAGACCGGTACCGGCAGCCTTTCCAGGTATCCACCATCGAGGCCACCGACCATGGCGTCGGTGCGTTCAGCGAGCGTCACCGCTGGCCCGGAACGCAGCCCCATACCCGATGGGCGCCCCCCTCGCAAAAAGCGGCGTCGCCCTCGGCCGCCATCCGATCACCACGTTCATCGACGATATGCAAAGGAGCGCCCTTGTCACATTTTCCACGCCCCATACTGCTGGCGACCATTGCAATGCTCTTTGCGGGTCCGTCCGCATGGGCGCAGCAGGCGCCGGCGCCCGATGCCGCAGCCCCGGCCGCAGGCAAGGCGGACGTGCTCGAAGAGATCACGATCAATGGCGTCCGCAAGGGCGACCTGATCATGCCGACGTCCGTCACGTCGACTTCCGCCTTCGGTCTTGATATCGGCGTGATGGATACGCCGCGCAACAACACCGTGCTGTCGACCGCCCAGCTCGAGGCCTTGAACATCCAGAATCCGCAGGGCTTCTCGTTTCTCACCGCCAGCAGCTACAGCGATGCCGCCTTCGGCGTGCCCAACGTTCCGCGCATCCGCGGCCAGTACGGCGACGTGTTCTTCAACGGCATGCGCGACAGCTTCACCAGCAACGGTTATGGCGCGCCCATCAGCTTCAACGGCGTCGAGCAGATGGACATCGTCAAGGGCCCGGCCAGCGTGCAGGCCGGCCCGGGAGCCGGCGTGGGTGGCGCCATCGATATCACCACCAAATTGCCGAACCCGTCGAAATTCACCGGCAGCGTCTATGCCACGGTCGATACGTTGGAAAAGCGCCGGTTCAATGTGGATGTCGGCGGGCCAGCCAGCGATACCCTGAGTTACCGCCTGAGCTACACCGGCGACTTGAGCGGCAGCTATTACACCGGCATGTTTTTTCACCAGCAGTCCTTGTATGGCGTGGCCGTAGCCAATATCACGCCCCGGTACACCGTCCAGGTCAACAGCGAATATGTCGATGCGCGCCTCAAAGAGAACGACGGTATCAACCGCGTCAACCAGCAACTGATCGACAACGGCTCCTACCTTACCGGCGCGGTGCCGGCCAGCCAGATTTATGGGTTCCTGTCGGCGGTGAACTTGGGCAATCCGGTGCAGCTGGGCCGGCAGGTCAACATCGACGAGGCGCCCGGAACCGGTGCGCGGGCGCTGCGCTACAACGCGCAGGTGATCCAGACCTACGAATTCTCCGAGAACCTGTCGGTTTCCAACAACACCTTCTACAACTTCCTGAATCGCTACAACGTCATCCCGGACTACTACGCGGATACCTGCAAAAGTTGTTACACCATCGAGAACAAGACCGACGTCAAGTTGAAGTTCGCCACGCCGATGAACGGCCTGCTCATGAACCAGTCCATCGATACGGGCGTCAGCCTGCGTTACGCGCATGTCGATACCATCCAGAATTTCGCGAACGAAGCGGTCAGCGTATTTGATTTGTCGGGCAACCCGTCAAGCTGGGTCGTCCCGGCCGCACAGCAGGGACCTGGCGGCGCCTTTCCGTATGTCGCCGCCTACGGCTCGCAGCAATATGGTGTCCCGGCACGGGGGGCTTTCGGTTTGTTCCTGGACAGCACGATCTTTTCGAATTTGACGGACGCAGCGGCGTTTCTTGAACATCGGATCGAAGTCACGCCGACTTTTAGCGTGCTATATGGCCTGCGCGTCGATGCCGTGCACCTTGTAGAGTCCGACCCCCTCGGTGGTTCGGCCCCCATTTCCGTCAACGGGGTCGCGCTTCCCAGTTCCATGTCGACGCCCTGGTACACACTGGGCAACGGAAACCTCAGTCCGGTCTACCGGCCGACTCCGTGGTGGTCGACCTATCTCACGTACAACTTCGCGCAGTATGTCAATCCCACCGGCAACGATGGCGGCGTGGGCACCTTCGGCGTGAATCCGACGTCGGTCCTGCGGCAGAACACGCGGCTGCTCGAGGCCGGATCCAAATTCGACCTGCTCGACAAGAGCCTGTTCGTGTCCACGGCCGTCTACGAGCAATCGCGCGCCATCCCGGCCGGAAATACCCTATCGCAGACGACCATCGCGCACATCAAGGGGCTCGAACTGGAGGCCAACTATCAGCCGGGTCCGCGTCTCTTCGGCACGGCCAGCTACTCCTTCATGCGGACCGTGCTCGATTCCGTCGCGGACGGTCCTTTTTACAATTTTCCGGCCCAGCCGGGGCTCAACACAGACGGTGGCGGTACGTTTGCCTCCTTCGTGCCGGGCCAGACATTCAAGGACCCGGGCGTCCCGCAGCACCTCTTCAACTTTCTCGTCAACTACAAGGATCCGTCTGGATTCGGAGCACAAGCCAATCTGCAGGTTATCGGCAAGATCGAAACCACCCAATCGGGGCAACTCAACCTGGCACAAACCTTGGCTAATGCGCACAGTTCCTTCAATGCCTATACAACCCTGCAGGGCATCGTTCCGCAAAGCGTGCTCAATAACGGCGGCTATTACCAGTCGCCGACCATACCCTGGCAGTACACCATCAACACCTCGGCCTTCTACAAATACAAGAACTACGATTTCACTTTCTCGATCTTCAACCTCATGAACCGGCGCAACCTCACCAACGACATTCCGTTCTACGGCAACGACTTCATCACCGTGAGCCCGCCGCGCAGCTACGCCATCAGCGTCAAGGCCAAATTCGGCTGACGCCGGGCAGGCCACCACGCCAGCCTGCAGTCTGGCGTGGTGGCCGCGATGTCTGACCTTCGATCGCCATTATTCAAGCGCAGATAGGCCTGCATGCGCGGAAGAGGCCGCTTTCCCTAATTGGTCAGCGGCGCTTTAACCCCCCGCGGGGTGCAGTGTCGGCGCAAGTCCTCGCCCGCGAACCCCGGCTTTTTCAGAGCGCTCCGAACAGGTCCCTGGCGAGTTGCGAATGGGCCACGCGCAGTCCCTCGGTATCGATACCCAGCGGCTCACCGTCGATCACGCGCCACCGGCCCGCAACCATCACCCGGTCCGCGCGATGGGCTCCGCAATGCACCAGCGCAGCCAGCGGATCGTGGCTGCCGGAAAAGCGCAATTCGTCCAGGGTGAACAGCGCCAGGTCGGCCTCCCTGCCGGTTTCGATCCGGCCGATGTCCTCCCGCCCGAGACATGCGGCTGATCCTTCGGTCGCCCAGCGCAGCGCATCCCGGTGGGTCACGGCCTCCGCGCCATAGCTGATGCGGCTGAGCATCATCGCGTGGCGCACGCTTTCCATCAGGTTGGAGTTGTCGTTGGAAGCGGATCCATCCACGCCCAGGCCCACGGGGCAGCCGGCAGCCTCGAGTTCGCAGGTGCGGCAGCGGCCCGAAGCCAGCACCATGTTGGACGTCGGACAGTGGCAGACCCCGACGCCCGCCTTCCCCAGGCGCCGCACCTCGTCGTCGTTGAAATGGATGCCATGCGCCAGCCAGGTGCGCGAGTTCATCCAGCCCACTTCCTCCAGGTAGTCGACAGGGCGCTGCCCGAACTTCTCAAGGCAGTAGGTCTGCTCGTCGAGCGTCTCGCCCAGATGGGTGTGCAGCCGGCAATTGTGAGTCGCGGCCAGCCTTGCGCTCTCGCGCATCAGGCGCTTGGTGACGTTGAATGGCGAGCACGGTGCAAGTCCGATTTGCACCATCGCGCCGAAATTGGGGTCGTGAAAAAGCCGCAGCGCCCGCTCGCTGTCGGCGAGGATAGTGTCGTCGTCCTGCAAAAGCGCGGCGGGCGTCAGACCACTGTCGTGGTCGCTCATGGAACCGCGGGTGACGAACGCGCGTATGCCCAGGCTGCGCGCCTCGTCCACCTGGATATCGATGGAATCCTCCAGGCCCCGGGGAAACAGGTAGTGATGGTCGCCCGCCGTGGTGCAGCCCGACAGCAGCAGTTCAAGGTACGCCACGCGTGTGGCCAGCCGGAAGGCTTCCGGCGTGAGGCGTTCCCACACCGGATACAGTGCCTGGAGCCAGGCAAACAGCGGCTTGTTGATCGCCACCGGATGGGCCCGCGTCAGCGTCTGGAAAAAATGATGATGGGTATTGACGAGACCCGGCAGCACAACGTGCCGACCTGCCTCGAACGTCTCATCGACGGCCGCCGACGGCCGGGCGCCCGCGGTTACCCGCTCCACGATGCGCGTGCCCTCGATCACTACACCGCCCGCCGAGTGGTCGGCAAGTATGGCCAGCGGGTCGCGGATCCAGAGGCGGGTGGGCTTCACATCAGACCCTGCTGTAGCGCCAATCGACCATGCGCTGTTCCCGGTAGGGCATCACACCATGGAAGGCACGCGGATCGGCATCGAAGACCAGCGGCAGGAAGTGCCGGTCGCCTTCCCACAAGGGCAGGCTGTGGATGGCATCCAGGTCGATCCATTCCAGCGCGCCCTCCGCATTGCGTTCGAGCGGCGTTCCGCAAAACTGGGTGACGACGAACACGAAGCCGAACCAGTCCTCGCCGTTCTTGCCGAACCCCGGCCAGCTGATCGTGCCGCGCAGCGCCAGCGCCAGGCATTCGATGCCGGCTTCCTCGCGGATTTCCCGGCGCATCCCGGCAACCACGTCTTCGCCCGCCTCGAGTTTCCCGCCCAGGCCGTTGTACTTCCCGATATGGATGTCCTCGTCGCGCGCGTTGCGATGGATCATGAGGACGCGGCGCTGGTCCGCAGACAGCACGTAGCCCAGCGTTGCCAGTATGGGTGTGTACGGCACGGTTGCTTGGATCCTGTCGGTACCTGCTCGCTTCGCATCGTGAAACCAGCTGGCGCGCGGCCTGGACGGATTTGCAAAAGCCCCAGGGCTTGCTAGTTTGCGGCAAATCGCCGTTTCAATCATCTGAAAAATTCGGGGACCGATTTTCCGACAACGACGGCCGGACGGCACGCGGTCGCGATGCACAGGACATTGCCGCGACTGTTGTATCGTCAGCATCGGGATGCGATGGCCGGGGTAGATGGAATTGGACCAGCAGGCGCCGGCGGGCTGGCACGCGCAACTGGATCTGCGCTTCGATCGTCAGGAAGGCCGCACGGTGCTCGCCGCTCGGCGGCATCTCGGCCCGCTGCGCGTACAAAAGGCCTTGTATCCGGAAGGTCCCGACCCCTGTCATGTCGTCGTGCTGCATCCGCCCGCGGGCATCGTGGGTGGCGACGACCTGGCGCTGAATCTGCAACTGCAGCCCGGCAGCCAGGTTTGCATCACGACGCCCGGCGCCGCCAAGTGGTACCGCTCGGCCGGCCCTGCGGCCCGCCAGTGCATCGACATCACGCTTGCCCAGGACTGCGTGCTCGAATGGCTGCCCCAGGAGACCCTGATCTTCGACGGGTCCATCGCGCAGCTGCGCACGCAGGTGCGGCTGCCCGACACCGCCCGCTATCTTGGCTGGGAAGTGCTGTGCCTGGGCCGGCGCGCCAGTGGAGAATCCTTCGCGCATGGCCGCTTGGACATGGAAACCCGGATCGATGCGCAAGGCGGCCCGCTGTGGTTTGAAAGAGGCCGTCTTGCTGGCGCCGATCCCATGCTTAGTTCACCCGTGGGCTTGGCGGGCCGCCCGGTTTGTGCCACGCTGCTCATGGCGGGCGTGGCTCCGCAAGCGTCGCTGCTCGAAGCCTGCCGGGCCCTTCCGCTGCAGGAAGCGGCCGCGCTGGCGGGCCTGAGCTGGCTGCCGCAACTGCTGGTCGGCCGATATCTGGGCCACTCTGCCGAAGCAGCCCGCGCCTGGCTGTACGCCCTCTGGCAGCAACTGCGGCCGGAATTCGCGGGGCGCGCCGCCCAGGCGCCCCGCATCTGGAAAACCTGACGGCCAGCGGCCGGGAGCATTCGTGGAACTGACGCCGCGCGAAAAAGACAAGCTGCTGATCTTCACCGCCGGGCTGCTGGCAGAACGGCGCCTGGCGCGCGGCCTCGCGCTCAATTATCCGGAGGCCGTGGCCTACATCAGCGCCGCAATCCTCGAGGGCGCGCGCGACGGGCGCAGCGTCGCCGAGCTCATGAGCTACGGCACCACGCTCCTGACGCGCAGCCAGGTGATGCAGGGCGTCCCGGAGATGATCCCCGATATCCAGGTGGAAGCCACGTTCCCTGACGGCACCAAGCTCGTGACGGTGCATAACCCCATCGTTTGAATGCGGCGCGCCACGCGCACCCCCTAGAACCCGGAGTCACCGATGAAACCGCGCCAATTTTTCCCGCTTGTCTTTTTCGGCATCGCCGCTATCGCCACATCCGCGCAGGCGCATGGCTGGCACGATGGCGCCCCGGGCGGCTTTGCCGCCGGCTTTGCACATCCCTTCTCCGGCATCGATCATCTGCTGGCGATGCTGGCGGTGGGCCTGTGGAGCGCAAGCGCCAATCCACGCCCCTGGGCAGCGCCACTGAGCTTTGCGGCGCTGCTCATCGCCGGCGCACTGGCCAGCGGCAGCGGGCTTGTGCCCGCATTCATGCTGCGCGGCACCGAGCCCGTGATTGCCGCGTCCGTCTTCGTGCTCGGCCTGCTGGTCGCCCTGAAGTTCCGTCTCGCTGCTCCGGCCGCCGTCGCCGTGGTGGGCGCATTCGCGTTTTTTCACGGTGCGGCGCATGGCGGGGAACTGGGCGCCACGGCTGCGCCCCTGGCCGGCCTGGCGGTGGCCACGGCGCTGCTGCACGGCGGCGGCATGGCGCTGGGCTTTGCATTGCGCGGCTTGCACCGCCGCTGGCTTGCGCTTGCCGGCGGCGGCATCGCGCTCACCGGGCTGGGGCTGGGCGCAGTCCTGCTGGGCGCGCTTGCCTGAAAGGACGGCCATGATCCCAGGACAATACGAACTGCAGGCCGGAGAGATTACCTTGAACGCCGGTCGCCCCACCGTGCGCCTGGTGGTGGCCAACACCGGCGACCGGCCCATCCAGGTCGGATCGCACTATCACTTCTTCGAGACCAACGCTGCCCTGCAATTCGAACGCGCCAGGGCAAGGGGATTCCGCCTCGATATCGCTGCCGGCACGGCGGTGCGCTTCGAGCCGGGCCAGACCCGCACGGTGGACCTCGTTGCCTATGCTGGAGAGCGGCGCGTCTTCGGCTTCCAGGGCAAGGTCATGGGTGCCCTGTGATGGAGACATGCCGATGAGCACCACCCTCACGCGCCAGGCCTATGCCGAGATGTTCGGCCCAACCGTGGGCGACCGCGTGCGCCTCGCCGACACCGAACTGTGGGTGGAGGTGGAGCGGGACCACACGATCTACGGCGAGGAAGTCAAGTTCGGCGGCGGCAAGGTGATACGCGACGGCATGGGCCAGGGCCAGCTGCGCTGCGCCGATGTTGCCGATACCGTGATCACCAACGCGCTCATACTCGATGCGGTGACAGGCATCGTCAAGGCCGATGTCGGCATCAAGAATGGCCGCATCCAGGCAATCGGCAAGGCCGGCAATCCCGACATCCAGCCCGGCGTCACCATCGCCATTGGCGCGGGCACGGAAATCATCGCCGGCGAGGGGCTGATACTTACCGCCGGGGGCATCGACACCCACATCCATTTCATCTGTCCCCAGCAGATCGAAGACGCGCTGATGTCGGGCATCACCACCATGATCGGCGGCGGCACCGGCCCCGCCACCGGCACCTTCGCCACCACCTGCACCCCCGGGCCCTGGCACATCCGCGCCATGCTGGCGGCGGCCGATGCTTTTCCCATGAACCTGGGTTTCCTGGGCAAGGGCAATGTCTCGCAGCCGGAACCGCTGCGCGAACAGGTGCGCGCCGGCGCCATCGGCCTCAAACTGCACGAAGACTGGGGCACGACGCCGGCGGCCATCGACAACTGCCTCACGGTGGCCGACGAAATGGATGTGCAGGTGGCCATCCATACCGACACGCTCAATGAATCGGGATTCGTGGAAACCACCCTGGCCGCCTTCAAGGGCCGGACCATCCACACCTTTCATACCGAGGGCGCCGGCGGCGGCCATGCTCCCGACATCATCCGCGCGGCGATGCTGCCCAACGTGCTTCCTTCGTCCACCAATCCCACCATGCCCTACACGGTGAACACGATAGACGAACACCTGGACATGCTCATGGTTTGCCACCACCTGGATGCGGCCATCGCCGAAGACATCGCCTTTGCCGAGTCGCGCATCCGCCGGGAAACGATCGCCGCCGAAGATATCCTCCATGACATGGGCGCCTTCTCGATGATGAGCTCCGACTCCCAAGCCATGGGCCGCGTAGGCGAGGTCGTCATCCGCACCTGGCAGGCGGCGCACAAGATGAAGGTGCAGCGCGGCAGCCTCAAGGAAGACAGCGCCCGCAACGACAACTTCCGCGTGCGCCGCTACCTGGCCAAGTACACCATCAACCCGGCCATCAGCCACGGAATTTCCCATCTCGTCGGTTCGGTCGAGGCCGGCAAGCTCGCCGACCTGGTCCTGTGGCGGCCGGCGTTTTTCGGCGTCAAGCCCAGCCTCATGCTCAAGGGCGGCATGATCGCCGCGGCGGCCATGGGCGACCCCAACGCCAGCATTCCCACGCCCCAGCCGGTGCACTACCGCCCCATGTTCGGCAGCTTCGGCGGCGGCCTGCGCACCTCCGTCACCTTCGTTTCGCAGGCCGCGCTTGCCGACCCGCAACTGGCCGCGCTGGGGCTGCGCAAGCCCCTGGAGGCGGTGCGCAACTGCCGCACGCTGGGCAAGAAAGACATGTTGCACAACAGCGCCCTGCCCAATATCGAGGTCGATCCGGAAACCTACCAGGTGCATGCCGACGGCGAGCTCCTGGCCTGCGAGCCGGCCGCCAGCCTGCCGCTCACGCAACGCTACTTTCTCTTCTGATCATGCTCATCATCGACGGCAAGGCCCCCGCCGACGCGCACCCCACCGAGGAGTTGCGCCTGCCCTTCGAGACGCGCTGCCGCAGCCGCCTGCGCACGCAGCTGGCCAGCGGCGAAGACTGCGATCTGCTGCTCGAACGCGGCACGGTAATGCGCCATGGCGAGCGGCTCGCGGGCCGTGACGGGCGCATCGTTGCCGTGGTGGCCGCCGACGAAGACCTGCTCGAGGCGCGCACGGCCGATCCCCTGCTGCTGGCCCGGGCGGCCTACCATCTTGGAAACCGCCATGTTGCCCTGGCAATCGCTCCTGGCGTGCTGCGCTTTGCGCACGACCATGTGCTGGGCGATATGGTGCGCGGACTCGGGCTGGAAGTCGTGCACGTGCATGCGCCCTTCGAGCCCGAGTCGGGCGCCTACGGGGCGCACGGCGGGCACGCGCATCCCCACGGACATAGCGCGGACGGCGAAGGGCGTGGACCGCGCATCCACGATCACTATGGCAGTTGAGCCTGGCTGCTCGACGCGCGGGTCATGAGCGTGTCCCTCATGCGTCTGTTGCAACTGGTCAGCCCCGCGCTGCCCGTGGGCGCCTACACCTATTCGCAGGGACTCGAATGGGCGGTGGAACAGGCCGATGTGCACGACGCGGCGAGCACACAGGCCTGGGTCCAGGATCTGTTGCGCGCCAGCATTGCCAGCTTCGAAGCCCCCTGGCTGGCGCAAATGATGGCCGCCTGGGATGCGGCCGACGACGAACGGCTGGGCGTGCTGGACGCGCAGTACCTTGCAAGCCGGGAAACCGCCGAACTGCGCGCAGAAGCGTTGCAGATGGGCCATTCGCTGCGGCGCCTGCTCACCGGCCTGGAGGATTTCCCGGCAACCCATGCGCTGTGCCTGCGAGGCTTCGCCACGCCCACCTACGTCCTGGCCTGGGCTTGCGCGGCCAGCGCATGGCAGCTGCCGGTGGCAGACGCCGTGGAGGGCTACCTCTGGTCATGGGCCGAGAACCAGACGCTGGCGGCGCTCAAGGCCGTGCCCTTGGGTCAGTCGGAGGGGCAGCAGATCCTGGCCCGGCTCGGCCGCGAGATACCCGCCCTTGCCGCCGTGGCTCTTGCCATGCCGCTCGAATCGAGCTGCAATTTCGCGCCGGGCTTTGCCATCGCCTGCGCCCGCCACGAAACCCAGTACACGCGACTCTTCCGTTCTTGATTTTTTCCCGGCCCCGTCGGGACCGGGCTTTTCGGAGCATTCCTGGTGAATTCTCAGCCTGCATCCAGTCCCGCAAGGACGACGCGCCCGGCCTTGCGGGTGGGCATCGGCGGACCCGTCGGCTCGGGCAAGACCGCCCTCACGCTGGCGCTGTGCCTGGCGCTGCGCGACAAATACAACATCGCCGCGGTGACCAACGACATCTACACCGAGGAGGACGCGCAGTTCCTCGTGCGCAACGCGGCCCTGCCCGCCGAGCGCATCATCGGCGTCGAAACCGGCGGCTGCCCGCATACCGCCATACGCGAGGACGCCAGCATCAACCTCGAGGCGGTCGACCGCCTGAACCGCCGTTTCCCCGGGCTCGACATCATCTTCATCGAGAGCGGCGGCGACAACCTTGCCGCAACCTTCAGCCCCGAGCTGTCCGACCTCACCTTGTACGTGATCGACGTGGCGGCGGGCGACAAGATCCCGCGCAAGGGCGGCCCGGGGATCACCAAGTCCGACCTGCTCGTCATCAACAAGATCGACCTGGCGCCCCATGTCGGCGCATCGCTGGAGGTCATGGACCGCGATGCCCGCAGGATGCGCGGCGCCCGGCCGTTCGTGTTTTCCAACATGAAGACCGGCGACGGCCTCGATACCATCGTGCGATTCATCGAGAACCTGGTCCGCTGAGCCATCACGGTTCAGCTTCCGGACACGGCGCCGGCACGCAGCAGTGAAACGGTGCCTATGCCCAGCAGCGTCATGGCGACACTGCCCAGCACATGGGCCAGTACGGTCGACAGCGCCCAACCGACGCGGCCTTCCATCAATTGCGTCACCACTTCGGCCGAGAAGGTGGAGAAGGTCGTCAGTCCGCCCAGGAAGCCCGTGATGGTGAGCAGGCGCCATTCGGGCGACAGCGCCGGATTGCCGGCGAAGACCGCCATCGCAATGCCAATCAGGTAGCCGCCCACCAGGTTGGCCATAAGCGTTCCGGGGGGCAGGGACGGGAACAGGGCATTGAGCTGCGTGGCCAGCACCCAGCGCAGCAGCGCGCCGGCGGCGGCGCCCACGCTGATTACGACAATGGAGAGATACACCCCGCCTGTCCTTTCTGGATCTTCCCGGAACAGACGCCATGCACGCTACGCGTCCGTCGTCGGGACTGTCGTAGGCATCATCAGCCGAGCACGTCAGGCCGCCCGGCGACCAAGGGAGGCATGCCATCTCCCTGGCGGCAATTTAGCATCGGCGCCCTTGCCGCGTCCAGCAGGACCGCCCTCGAATCACGCCGCGGCCGGGCTTGCGAGTATTGCCAGGATCTCCTCGTGGAGCGGACCCGTGCTGGCGATCAGCGACCCGTGCTGCAGCGGATCGCCGCCGCTCCAGCTGCTTACCCGTCCGCCCGCGCCCTCGATGACCGGCAAAACGGCGGCGATGTCCCAGTAGGAGAGCTCCGGGTCCAGCATGGCATCGGCACCGCCTGTCGCCAGCGAGAAATACCCGAAACAGTCGCCCCAGGTTCGCGCCAGCGCCGCGCTGCGCGTGACCTGCGCCGTGCCCGCCGCGCTGCCCTGCTCGGCCGAGCCCGGCGGCGAACTGGTGAGTACGGTGGACTGCGCCAGCGGCCGCGGCGTGCGCACCCGCGCCGCCCGCTGGCTGCCATCGCGCCGGTAGAGCGTGGTTGCCCCGCCATGCCCAATCAGCGCGACGCCGGCGGCCGCATGGGCAATGCAGCCGAGCACGGGACGAAAGCCCGCGCCGTCGTCGCGCTCCAGCGCGATCAGCGTGCCGAACAGAAAGCAGTTGTGGACGAAGGCCCGCGTGCCGTCGATCGGGTCGAGTATCCACCGGTAATGGCGCCCCGGCGCTTCGCCAAACTCCTCGCCGACGATGCCGTGCCCCGGGTAGCGCGCGCCGATTTGCTGGCGCAGGGCCGCTTCGGCGCTGCGGTCGGCCATGGTTACCGGCGTGGCATCGGCCTTGGTTTCCACGCCGATGCCGGACAGGAAAAGGGGTTCTATCACCGCAAAGGCGCGGCCGATCAACTCATGCATGAAGGGCACGAATTCGCGTTCCTCGCGGCTTTCCAGGGGAGCGCAGTAGCGGCGGTGGTTCATGTCACGGGTTTCTCCGGAACGCATTGTGCACGGGCGCACCGCCGACCGCCCGGCGACCTGTCCGATTTGCACCAATTTCGCCATGCGAATCGCCATCTCGTTGCGTGGCGCTAGGCTTACACTCGGCGCCGCAGTCCATACTGACCGGCTCTCGCAAGCAACCCCCAAAAAATGACCATATCTCCCGGCATACCCGACGCGAACCGCGTCGGGCCGGATGATCAAGGCTCCGCGGTTACCCGGCCACCGCCCTCGGCCCGGCCCGTCCACAAGGCAGCCAAGGGCGCCCTTGTGCTCGGCGCCCTCGGCGTGGTCTACGGCGATATCGGCACCAGTCCCCTGTACACGCTCAAGACGGCCTACGCGGCCGCCGGCGGCTATTCCACCGATGTCGCCCTGGGCCTGCTCTCGGCCATCGTCTGGACCCTCATCATCGTCACGTCGGTGAAATACGTTGCCTTGGTCATGCGCGCCGACAACGATGGCGAGGGCGGAATACTTGCGCTGATGGCCCATCTGGCGCTCGCGGGACGGGAGCGGCCCTGGGTGGTTTCCGTCGGCATCCTCGGCGCGGCGCTGCTCTACGGTGACGGCGCCATCACGCCGGCCATTTCGGTGTTGAGCGCGCTCGAGGGACTGAAACTGCCCGTGCCGGTGCTGGCGCCTTACGTGCTGCCCATGGCAGTGGCGATCCTGCTTGCCCTGTTTGCCTTCCAGCATCGGGGCACGGCGGCCATCGGCCGCCTGTTCGGGCCGATCATGGTCGTGTGGTTCGTCGTCATCGCGGCGCTGGGCCTGTGGTCCATCGTCAGCCACCCCGGGGTGCTGCGCGCGCTCTGGCCGGGGTACGCGGTGCAGTACTTCGCCACCCACGGCTTCACGGGCTTCGCGGTCCTCGGCGCAGTCTTCCTCTGTGCCACGGGTGCCGAGGCGCTGTACGCCGACATGGGGCATTTCGGCGCCGGGCCGATACGCCTGGGCTGGTATTCGCTGGTGTTTCCCAGTCTCGTGCTCAGCTACGCGGGCCAGACCGCGCTCGTGCTCGAACGGGGGCTGACCGGCGACGACAATCCGTTCTTCCTGCTGGCACCCGACTGGGCGCAATTGCCCCTGGTGGTGCTGGCCACCGTGGCCACCATCATCGCCAGCCAGGCCATCATCAGCGGCGTGTTCTCCATGACCCGCCAGGCCATCCAGCTCGACCTGTGTCCGCGGCTGACGGTCACCCAGACGTCCGAGGTCGGGTATGGGCAGATCTACATTGGCGCGGTCAACTGGCTGCTTATGATTTTCACCATCGGCCTGACCCTGGGCTTTGGTTCGTCCGACAACCTGTCGGCGGCTTACGGCATCGCCGTTTCCATCACCATGCTGCTTACCTCGGTGCTGCTGCTGCAGGTGATGTACGAACAGTGGCATTGGAGCCTGCCGCTGGTGATCGCCGTCGAGGGGCCGCTGCTGCTGGTGGATATGCTGTTCACGCTTTCCAACCTCACGAAGGTTCGCGAGGGCGGCTGGGTGCCGCTGGTGGCCGGCGCCATGATCTGTTGCGTGATGCAGGCATGGCGCTCCGGTCGCCGCGCCATGCTCAAGCAGCTCGAGCGCGAGACCCTGCCGCTGCCGGGCTTCCTGGGCGCCATGGCCGACGTGCAACGCGTGCCGGGTACCGCGATCTATCTGGCGCGGCGCCTGGATATCGTGCCGCTGGCGCTGCTCCACAGCCTCAAGCACTATGCCGTGCTGCACGAGCGCAACGTGATCCTCAATGTCTTCACCGAGCAGACGCCGCGGGTGCCGGTGCGCGACCGCATCGAAACCGTGCCCCTGGGCGCCGGGTTCTACCGGGTGATCCTGCGCTACGGCTTCATGGAGTCCCCCGACCTGCCGGGCTGCCTTGCGCGCTGCCGGCTCGATGGCGAGGGTTTCGACATGATGCGCACCACCTTCTTCCTTTCCCGCGAGACCGTCGAGGCGGCGCAGGGACGGCGCCACCACATCCTGGCGCGCCGGCTCTTCGTCTGGATGCACCGCAATGCCACCGACGCCACCGAGTTCTTCCGCATTCCGCGCAATCGCATCGTCGAGTTGGGCGCACGCATCGAACTTTGAAGGCTAGGGTAGGGAATCGGGCGGTCTGCTGGCGGCTGTGCCGCCGCCCCGGGGCGCCTGCCGGAGCCGGCATGACGCCGGCATGAAAACCTTGCGGGACGGCGCATTTGCGTCGCCCGATTGCCCGTGCGGCGAGGCGGTTTTGCGCGGCCTTTATAATTCAAACAGTTGCGACTTTCCCGCGAGACCTGCAATGCCGATCTACGCATACAAATGTTCCACCTGTCAGCACACGCAAGATGTGCTGCAGAAGCTGTCGGATGCGCCGTTGACCGTGTGTCCGGAGTGCGGTGCCCCCACCTTCGCCAAGCAGCTGACTGCCGCCGGATTCCAGCTCAAGGGCAGTGGCTGGTATGCCACCGATTTCAAGAATGGCCCCGCCAAATCGGAGGCCAAGCCTGCCGCCAAATCCGGAGAAGCCGGTGCTGATGCCGGCGGCGCCGCGGCCGTGCCCAAGGATGCCGCGGCTCCCGCGGCTTCGGCTGCGCCGGCGGCGTCTGCGCCTGCCGCGGCATCCGGCGGCGCTGCCGGCGGGACGCCCACGACGCCGTCCACCGGTTCCTGATCGGCCGTGGGTCGTTCCATGCTCAAGCGCTATCTGGTGACGGGCCTGCTCGTCTGGATACCGCTGGGCCTGACCATCTGGGTGGTCAATTTCCTGTTCACTTTCATGGACCAGGTCCTGCTGTGGCTGCCGCCCGCCTGGCGGCCCGAACAGTGGCTCGGTTTTCACCTGCCCGGCGCGGGCGTCGTCATCGCCGGCGCGGTGGTGCTCCTTACGGGCTTCCTGGCCGCCAACATCATCGGCCAGCGGCTGGTGTTGTGGTGGGAATCGGTGCTGGGCCGCATCCCCATCGTTTCCAACATCTATCGCAGCGTCAAGCAGGTATCCGATACCCTGCTGTCCCAGGACGGGCACGCCTTCCGGCGCGCCGTGCTGGTCGAGTTCCCGCAGCGCGGGCAGTGGGCCGTGGGATTCGTGGTCGGCACCACCGGCGCGCAGATCTCGCGGCATCTCGATCCGGAGGCGCTGACCGTGTACGTTCCGACCGCGCCCAATCCGACATCCGGCTATACGCTCATCGTTTCGCCGGCGGAGGTGCATGATGTCGACATGAGCGTCGACGATGCGCTGAAATTTGTCATTTCGATGGGGGTCGTCATTCCCCACGCGTCGCCCATAGGCGGCAATCCAACGCTGCCGGCGGCCCAGGGAATAGGCAAGGCCTGAACCGTACACCCCTTACGACCGGTGCGCAGGCGCACCGGTGAGTCATCGGAACGCACCTGACGGAGAATTTATGCGCACGGAGTATTGCGGCTTGGTGGACGAGAAGTACATCGGGCGCGAGGTAAGCCTGTATGGCTGGGTGCACCGGCGCCGCGACCACGGCGGCGTCATATTCATCGACCTTCGCGACCGCGAAGGCATCGTGCAGATCGTCTGCGATCCGGACCTTGCCGACGTCTTTAGCCAGGCCGAGGCGCTGCGCAGCGAATACTGCGTGCAGATCTCGGGCCTGGTGCGGCCGCGCCCCACGGGCACCACCAACGCCGCGCTCACCTCCGGCGCAGTCGAGGTGTTATGCCGCAAGCTGGCGGTACTCAACCCGTCGGTACCGATCCCCTTCCAGCTCGACGACGACGATCTTTCCGAGACCACGCGACTCACCCACCGCGTGCTCGACCTGCGCCGGCCGGCCATGCAGAACAATTTGCGGCTGCGCTACCGCGTCACCATGGCCGTGCGCCGCTACCTCGATGCCAAGGGCTTCATCGACATCGAGACCCCGATGCTCACCAAGAGCACGCCCGAGGGCGCCCGCGACTACCTCGTGCCGTCGCGCGTCCACGAAGGAATGTTCTTTGCGCTGCCCCAGTCGCCGCAGCTGTTCAAGCAGCTGCTCATGGTGGCCGGATACGACCGGTACTACCAGATCGTCAAATGCTTTCGCGACGAGGACCTGCGCGCCGACCGCCAGCCCGAGTTCACCCAGATCGACGTCGAGACCTCGTTCCTTGACGAGATCCAGATCCGCGAACTCATGGAGGTGATGATCCGCGAGGTCTTCCGCGACGTTCTCGCCGTTGCGTTGCCCGACCCTTTCCCGGTGATGCGGTATTCCGAAGCCATGACGCTGTACGGTTCCGACAAACCCGACCTGCGCGTCAAGCTGCAGCTCACCGAGCTCACCGATGTCATGGGCGACGTGGACTTCAAGATCTTCCGCGGCGCCGCCGAATTGGCGGATGGACGCGTTGCCGCCTTGCTCGTTCCCGGCGGCGGCGCCATGGCCCGCTCCGAAATCGATGCCTATACCCAGTTCGTCGGCATCTACGGTGCCAAGGGCCTGGCCTATATCAAGGTAAACCAGCGCGCCCAGGGCCGCGACGGACTGCAGTCGCCCATCGTCAAGAGCCTGCACGACGCGGCGCTCGCGGCCATCCTCGAGCGCACCGGCGCCCGCGACGGCGACCTCGTTTTCTTTGGCGCCGACCGCGCCAAGGTGGTGGCCGACAGCCTGGGCGCGCTGCGCGTGCGCATCGGCCATTCCGAGTTCGGCAAGAGCCACGGACTCTTCGAGGCGGGCTGGAAGCCGCTGTGGGTCGTCGACTTCCCCATGTTCGAATTCGACGAAGGCGAGCAGCGCTGGGTCGCCGCCCACCATCCGTTCACGGCGCCCAAGGACGGGCACGAGGACTACCTCGAGACCGACCCCGGGCGCTGCCTCGCCAAGGCCTACGACCTCGCCCTCAACGGTTGGGAGATCGGCGGCGGCTCGGTGCGTATCCACCGCGAGGATGTCCAGAGCAAGGTGTTCCGCGCCCTCAAGATCGGCGCCGACGAGGCGCGCAGCAAGTTCGGCTTCCTGCTCGATGCGCTGCAGTATGGCGCCCCGCCACATGGCGGGCTGGCCTTCGGCCTGGACCGCATCGTCACCATGATGGCCGGCGCCGAATCCATCCGCGACGTCATTGCGTTTCCCAAGACCCAGCGCGCCCAGTGCCTGCTGACCCAGGCCCCCTCGCCGGTGGACGAAAAGCAGCTGCGCGAACTGCACATCCGGGTGCGCCGCGCCGAGGCCAAGCCGCCCGGCTGACGGCCACGTTTTCATGACCCCCGCCCGACTGCGCGTTGCCACCTACAACATCCACAAGGGTGTCACCGCATTCGGGAGGCGCTCGCGGGTGGCGGAACTGCGCCTGGCGCTGCACCGCATCGATGCCGACGTCATATTCCTGCAGGAAGTGCAGGACCGCAACGAACGCCTGGCCCGCCGCCTGGATGTCAGCTCGAATTCGAGCCAGCTCGATGTGCTTTCGTCCAGCGGCTATGCGCACCGCGCCTACGGCATCAACGCCGTCTATCCGCACGGTCACCACGGCAACGCCATCCTGTCGCGCCTGCCCATCGAGCATTTCGCCAACCACGACATCTCCGATCACGCCCTGGAGAACCGCGGCATGCTCCACGCCCTGATACACCTGCCCTGTGGAACGGCAGTGCATCTCATCTGCGCGCATTTCGGGCTGGCCAAGGGCAGCCGCACGCGCCAGGCGGAGTGGGTGGCGCGCTTTGTGGAGCGCGAGATTCCCGCCGATGCCCCGCTCATCATCGCCGGGGACTTCAACGACTGGCAGCGCGGTGTCGACGCACAGTTGCGCGCGCGCCTGGGCGTGCAGGACGTCTTCGACGAGGTCACGCCCCGCGCCTGGGTCGACCGGCTGCTGGGCTGGCGCAAGTCCGTGCGCGTGGCGCGCACCTTTCCCAGCCTGGTGCCCTGGCTCACCCTGGACCGGATCTACCTGCGCGGCTTCCTGGCCCTCGATGCCTACGTGCCGCGCGGCCGGTCCTGGGCGCGCTGCTCCGATCACGCGCCCCTGATCGCCGACCTGGAAATGCAATGGGCGCGCCCCGGGCAATAGCCGAACGCATCGCCGACACACTCGATCCCTTCCGGCGCCCGCATTACACCGACGGCAACCGCATCGTCCTGCTGGCATCGGCGCAGCAGTATTTTCCGCGCCTGCATGCGGCCATCGCCGGCGCGGCACGCAGCATCTGGCTGGAGACCTACATCCTGGCCGACGATGCCACGGGCCGAGCGCTGCTCGAGGCACTGCGCGCCGCGGCGCGACGCGGTGTCGCGGTGCGGGTCCTCGTCGACGGCTTTGGCGGCGGCGAGTTCGCGCGGCGCCTGGCGCAGGAATTTCCCGCATTGGGCGCCCAGTTGCGCATCTACCGTCCGGAGCGCTGGTGGCGCCCGGAGCGGCGCCTGTTCCGCCGCCTGCACCGCAAGATCGCCGTGGTCGATGACCGCATCGCCTTCGTCGGCGGCATCAACGTGGACGACGGCCCGGCGCATGACGAGCTCACCGGCGAGCCGATCGGGCCGCGCCTGGACTTCGCGGTCGAATGCCAGGGCCCCATCGTCGCCGTCATCGCGTTCGCGGTGCGCCGCCTGTGGTGGAGCGTTGGCGTCAAGGGGCTGCCGGACCTGGCCGAGCAGCCGCCGCGGCGCCTGCCCGCCGGTGCGCCGTTTGCCGATGGCGTGCGCGCAGCCGTCATCCTGCGCGACAACCTGCGCCACCGGCGCAGTATCGAGCACAGCTACCTCGCCGCCGTCCGCGCGGCGCGCGAGCACATTGTCATCGCCTGCGCCTACTTCCAGCCGGGCCAGCGCTTTCGCCGTGCGCTGGTGGCCGCCGCGCGCCGCGGCGTGCGGGTGACGCTGCTGCTGCAGGGCCGGGTCGAATACCGCCTGCAGCACTACGCCCAGCGGGCGCTCTACGGCCAGCTGCTTGCCGCCGGCATGGAAATCCACGAGTACCGCCTCAGCTACCTGCATGCGAAGGTCGCGGTGATAGATCGGGAATGGGCGACCGTGGGTTCGAGCAATATCGATCCGCTGAGCCTGCTGCTGGCCCGGGAAGCCAACGTGGTGGTGCGCGACCGGGCATTTAGCGATCAGCTGCGCGGCAACATCGAGGCGGCGATCCGGGACGATTCGCGGCTGCTGATGGCCGCGGATTACGCGCGCCGGTCCGCGCTGACCCGCGTCATCGACTGGGTCGCCTACGGCGCCATGCGCGCGGCCACCACCGTGCTCGCACGCAGCCGCTACTGGACTTCCTGAACTGCGCGCAGCCCCGCCCGGCCAGCCGGTTCCGCCGGCAGCACGCCCGCGACGCGGCAGGGCTACCGGCGGCGCAGCAGGGCCACGCCGCCTTCGCGGAAGAGCGTATCGGCGGGGATTTCCGGATTGATGCGGTCGGTGCGGGTGATCGCCAGTTCCCCGGCAACCGGCGGCCGCGACGGCGTCACCTGGCCGCGGTACACGCTGAAGCTGGGAACCGCAAATTCCCATTGCACGGCGGTCCCTGGCAGGGTTGCCGCCAGCAGGCCGGCGCGCTTTTGCGGACCATTGAGCACGTCGCCCAGCCAGGGCGCCAGGCCGTAACCGAGCGCAACGCACAGCAGGGCGCTGGCGGCGACGCCGCGCTGCCAGACGGGGCGCAATCCCACGCGGCCCGGCCCGATCAGCAGCGCCAAACCCAGCGCCGCGCAGGTTCCCGTGACGGCGTAGAAGGCCGGCCCGGCCGCGGCCGCGGCGCGCTGGGCCTGCGCCGCGTAAAACGACACCGCTGCGGTTCCGGCCGGCGGGCTCCAGGCCTGCACCAGCGCCGGCACGCCGGGCAGGAGAAGCAGCAGCGCGGCGGCAGGCAGCAGCAGGTTGCGGGCCGACGCTGCTGCCGCCACCTGGCGCCCGACCAGCAGGAATACCGGGGTCATGCCATAGAGCAGGTAATGCGGCAGCTTGGTGCCCGACAGCGAGAAGAAGACGAACACAAAGGCAAACCACAGCAGCAGGTAGCGGTTGAGCGGCTGGCTCCATTCGCCCGGGGCGCGCCGCAGCACCTGCCACAGCAGGCCACTCCAGGGCAGCAGCAGCAGCGGGAGAAACAGCGCGTAGTACCAGAGGCTGCCGCCGTGACCCTCCAGCGTGCCGCTGTATCGGTCGAGGTTATGGCGCACCAGGAAACCGTCGATGAATTCGCGGCCGTGCAGGTGCAATTGCACGGCATACCAGGGCGCCGCCACCGCTGCGAGGATCACCCAGCCCAGCGGATCGGCGACGGCCCGCAGCCAGTCCCGCCACCGCCCGACGCTGGCGCAATGGGCCAGGCTCACGGCCAGCGGGATGATGATGGCGATCGGCCCCTTGGTCAGCACGCCCAGCGCCATCCAAAAGTAAGTGCGGCGCAGTGCCGGGCGGCTGCCGCTTTCCAGGTGGCGCCACAGGTCGAACATCGTTGCCGCCAGCAGCGCGTCGAGCACCGCATCGGCCGTGGCGGCGCGGCTCATCACCAGCACGCCCAGGCTGCTGGCGGCGACCCAGCCGCCCAGCAGGGCATTGCGCGCGCCCATGCGCGGCGCCGCAAACCGCACGATGGCGTAAACCCAGGCCAGGGCCGCCAGCGCGGAGGGCAGGCGCAGGGCGAATTCGTTGAGTCCCAGGGTCCAGACGCTGGCCGCCTGCAGCCAGTAGATGAGGATCGGCTTGTCGTAACGCGGCGCACCGTTGAGGGTGGTCGACAGCCAGTCTCCGCTTTGCAGGATCTCCCGCGTGGCTTCCGAGAACGCGCCTTCGTCGTAGTCAAACAGCGGCCACAGCCCCAGGGTGGGCAGCAGCAGGATCGCGCAGGCCAGGATCAGCAGTGCACCGCCCGCGCTACGCGGCCGGTTCATGGCGGGCTCCGCGCGGCCCGCCATTGCCGGCCCAATGTGGCCAGCGCCGCGCCGGCCCCCAGCGCCGCCAGCACCCACTGCAGCGGCAGTGCCAGCGGATAGCCGGTATCGACTGCGAGCAGCGCAGCGGCGCAGGCCAGCACGACAAGCGCGAAGACCGTGCTCGCTCCCGGACGCTGCCAGTATGTCCAGCGCCGCGCCAGCATGTCGCCGGCCAGCCCCGCAAGGATGCCCAGCGCCGCGCCGCCCAGTGCGTCCGAGGGCCAGTGCGCTCCCACCATGATCCGCGATGCGCCCACCAGGGCGGCTGTGGCGAGCAAGACGCACAGCAGCCACCAGCGCGTGCGCAGCGGCGGATAACCGAGCGCCACGACCGTGACCGCCAGGAAGACGGTTATCGAGTGACCCGAGGGGAAAGCGTTATGCCCATTGAGCACCTGCCCCTGGATGTGGAAGCCGGCCGGATCGAGCACGGCCGCCGGCCGCGGGCTCGCCGCAAGGCGCTTGCCGACGGCCGACAGCAGGCCGCCCAGCGGCGCGGCGTACAGGCCGGCGGCCAGCACCTGCGGCGCCCTGGGCAACAGCAGGGCGAGCAGCATCACCGCGGCAAGTCCGTGGCCCAGTATGGTCAGGCAGCTGGGCAGGGCCTGCGGAAGCCAGCGTGCCGCCGCATCGTTGAGCGCCAGGAACGCCGGCTGGTTCAGGCCGGTGCCCGCCAATACCGCGGCGGCCAGCAGGAAAAGCGCAGCCAGGGTCAGCAAGAGGCGAAGGGTGGGGGCGCGCTGCATCGAGCGGCGATTCTACCGGCGCGTCGCCGCGCCATAGCCGCGCCGCGCCGCGGGCCCGGCACCGCCGCGGCGGGCCGGCATTTTTCCACAACATCTGGTTGACATCGCTGCACGAACTCCAGATGTAGTAGGCGCGGGGTGCGGCGGCACGCCGATCGCCGCTGCGCGCGATGGCGCTTTCCCTCTGAAAAATGTTGCGGGAAGACAAGAAAATCGCATTTTCCCCTCTGAAAACGCTTGATTCTCCTCGTGGATCGCCTAGTATTGCGGTCACGCAACGAGAGCGCTCTTTGAGAAACGTCGCTGTAT
>Ga0209698_10000464_pt1 | contig 46661 bp, 43 predicted proteins | sample LitLauG_LLR_2012_FD_187203 | JGI IMG/M metagenome (GOLD analysis project Ga0209698, IMG submission 187203) | Freshwater sediment microbial communities from Pennsylvania, USA - Little Laurel Run_MetaG_LLR_2012 (SPAdes) (version 2) | ecosystem: Environmental > Aquatic > Freshwater > Creek >...
GGCCGGGATCCTGCTCAGCCTGCTGGCCTGCTGGGCCGCCTACCGGCTGGGTCGGCGCTGGGGCCAGTCGCGGCCGCTGCTGCTGGCCCTGGCGATCGTTGCGCTGGCCCACCTGGTCGGCGGCGCCATGCCCGGACCGGTTGCCTTTCTCGTCGGGCTGGCCCTGGTCAACTGCTTCTGGAACTTCACCGACATCTTCCAGCTCGGCACCATGGCGCACATCGATCCGACCGGGGTCTATGCCTCGCGCATCCAGGGCGCGCAGATGCTGGCCATGACGATCTCGCCGGCCATCGCCGGATTCCTGCTCGACAAGGGGCTCGGCTACGCCCACCTGCTGCTGCTGCAGGGCGGCTATGTCGCCGCCGCCTTCGCCACCTACGCCCTGGTCTACGCCTACATGCGGCGCGCCGTGCCGCACCTGGCCGAGGCGCACGGCGCGGGCTGAGCTGCCCGCCGGCTATTGCAGGAGCGCGCCCAGCGCGCGCACGCCCAGCACGATCAGGTCGACGCCCAGTTCCGCGCCCTCGCCGACATCGGCCATGGCGAGGCCGCCCGCCGGCCGCACCGGCGACGGCTCGGGAAAGCGCGTCAGGAGCGCTTCGGCCACTGCCGCGGCCGACGGCGCCGCGCGCCGCCGCTCGTCGGCCGCCGACCACATCTGCAGCGCCTTCTGCACCGCGTCCTGGTCGAGGAAGGCGACCGGCGCGTGGCAGAACGAGCAACTGTCGGAATGCTCCAGGTCGATCGGCGCGCCGCAGCCCGAGCAGCGGATCTGGCGAACCTCGGCGCGCAGCTTCTGCATTTCGACCGGCGTCAGGCTGCGCACGAACTGCTTCTCGCGCAGGAACTGGAAGAACGGCGTGTAGCGCCCATCGCCGTTCGGGCAGCGAAAGTAGGTGAAGCGGCCGCTGCGGCACAGGTCATGGCACAGCGCCAGCGCGTCGCCGCAATCGGGGCAGCGCAGCGCCTCGGCCAGGGGCCGGCGTGCGCCATCGAGGTGGGCGTGGATTTCCTTGAAGAGTTCGATCACCGCGCCGGGCGCGAGGCGCGCGCTCACCTGGTGCTGGAACCAGATGCCGGCGCAGGCAAAGCAGAGGTCCACCGCATCGCGGCCCTGGTAGATCTGCTCGAAGCTGCGCACCTCCATCGGCTGGCGGCAGTTCGGACAGGTGGCCGGTTGCGGGATCGCAGCGTCGATCATGAGCGGGCGGCGGCGCGGCGCAGGCGCCGCGTTGCGGTCGAGCCGGCAGCATAGCCCAGCCGGATCGGGCGTCAATGTCCCGCTGGCTCGGCCGTCGGGGTTGCGGTCGCGAGCGGCGGTTCGCCGTCGGCCTGCGCGCGCATCGCGTCGCGCTCGCCGATGAAGAAGTCGATCACCGCGCGGATGCGCTTGGGCAGCAGATCGCGGCTCGGGTAGACGATGTTGAGTTCGAATTCGCCCAGCGTCCACCCGGGCAGGACGTGCTCCAGGTCGTCGTCGTCGCTGACCGCGGCCCCCGACTCGTAGTAGACCCGCGGGCCGATGCCCACGCCGGCGATCAGCGAACGGTGCACGTAGGCCAGGCTGTTGGTCTGCATCACGTAGTTCACGGGCACGTGCACGGTCTGGCCGTTTTCGTGGCTCAGGCGCCACTGTTCGCGCGGCGAGTACAGGTTGTAGCCGATGCAGGCGTGCGCGGTGAGCTCGTCGGGTCGCGCGGGCACGCCGGCGCGCGCCAGGTATGCGCTCGACGCGCACAGGCCGATGAGCTTGCGGCCCATCGAGCGCGCCACCAGCGAGCTGGGCACGCTGAAGGTCGACGGGATGACGGCGATGTCGAAGCCCTCGGTGACCAGGTCGACCGGGCGGTCGAGCAGCGCGATGTCGAGCACGATGTCGGGAAAGGCGGCGCGGAACTTCGGTCCGCGCGAGGCCATCACCTCCAGGCCGAAGTACGCCGGCACCGCAATGCGCACCCGGCCGCCGATGCGCGTGCCGCCGTCGTTGGCCGCTTCCTCGGCGGCGTCGATGTCGGCGAGGATCCGCCGGCAGCGCTGCAGGTAGCGCTCGCCTGCGTCGGTCAGGCTCAGCGAACGGGTCGTCCGGTGCAGCAGGCGCGTGCCCAGGTGAGCCTCGAGATCGGCCACCAGGCGCGTCACCACGGCCTGGTTCAAATCGAGCAAACGGGCCGCCCCGGCAAAGCTGCCTTCGTCGACGACCTTGGAAAACGTCCGCATGGAGAGCAAGCGGTCCATTTCGTTTCTTTCTGTTTTGGCAATGGTGTTATGTATATATTGCTATGTTTTTGTCAATTTGGAAAGAATAGAGTACGCCCCATGGTGATCGATCGACTTGGATGCCCCGATAGCGCAGCACGAAAGCCGACCAGAACCTTGTCTTTTCAATCACTTAATTGGGAGCTCTCGATGAACACCTCTATCCGCTCGCTGGCCTTTGCAACCTTCGCCATGACCACCCTCGGCACCGCCGCCCTGGCCGACCCCTACCTGCCGGCCGCCAAGACGCTGGAGCAGTCCCGCGCCGAGTACATCGCCGCCCGCCAGAACGGCGATCTGCCGATGGGCTTTGCCGCGCTCACACAGCGCCAGATCTTCCAGGGCAACGCGGTGGACGCCGGCAATGCCCCGGCGCATCCGTTCGCCGCGGCGCAACCCGGGACGACGCCGCTGGGCTTCGTCGCCAAGACCGAACGCGATCTGTTCCCGGGCAATTTCGCCGCGCAGACGTCCACGCTGACGCGCGCCCAGGTGCGTGCCGAGATGGTCGCGGCGCAGAAGGCCGGCGAATTGCCGATCGGCTTCGTGGCGCGCAGCCCGCACGACCTGTTCCCGGCTCGCACGCCGCGCAACGGTGCGACGGACAACGTCGCCGCGGTGCCCGGCACGACCGCGCGCTGAACGAAGCGTCCTGCCGCGGTACGAATAGCAGGGGGCGCGACCTTGCGGTCGCGCCCCCTGCTTGCGTCTGCACGGGCCGCGCCGGCGCGGCCGATTTGCAGACACCGGATCTGCAGGTATCGTGCGTGCCTTGCGCGCGCGGCGCCGGGACGTCCCCGCGCGCGGCGGCGCATTCCAGCCGAAAGCCTGCCATGTCCCGACTGCCGCCGTGCTTGCGCGACCGCTCCTTGCCGGTGATCGGCGCGCCGCTCTTCATCATCAGCAATCCGCGCCTGGTGATCGAGCAGTGCAAGGCCGGCGTGATCGGCTCCATGCCGGCGCTCAACGCGCGGCCGGCCGAGCAACTCGACGATTGGCTGACCGAGATCCGCGAGGCGCTCGCGGCGCATGACCGGGCCCATCCCGAGGCGCCGGCAGCGCCGTTCGCGATCAACCAGATCGTGCACAAATCGAACGACCGGCTGGAACACGACATGGCGGTCGTGGTCAAGCACAAGGTGCCCATCGTCATCAGTTCGCTGGGCGCGCGGGTCGAGGTCAACCAGGCGATCCACGGCTATGGCGGCGTGGTGCTGCACGACATCATCAACAACGCCTATGCGCGCAAGGCGATCGAGAAGGGCGCCGACGGCCTGATCGCGGTGGCCGCCGGGGCTGGCGGACACGCCGGCGTGAAGAGCCCATTTGCCCTGGTGCAGGAGATCCGCGAGTGGTTCGATGGCCCGCTTGCGCTCTCCGGCGCCATCGCCACCGGCGGCGGCGTGCTGGCCGCGCAGGCCATGGGCGCGGATTTCGCGTACATCGGGTCGGCCTTCATCGCCACCACCGAGGCCCGCGCCCCGGAGGCCTACAAGCAGGGCATCGTCGCGGGCACGTCGGACGACATCGTCTATTCGAACCTGTTCACCGGCGTGCACGGCAACTACCTGCGGGCGTCCATCGTCGCCGCCGGCCTCGACCCGGACCACCTGCCGCAAAGCGATCCGAGCCAGATGAACTTCGGCGGCGGGCGCAAGGCCTGGAAGGACATCTGGGGCAGCGGCCAGGGCATCGGTGCGGTCAAGGCCGTGGTCGATACCGCCGAGCTCGTCGCGCGCCTGCGGCGCGAGTACGCCCAGGCGCGGGCCGATATCGGGCTGGAGGCGCGTTCTTGAGAGGCGGCGCCTTCGACCTCGACGCCTACCTGGCGCGCATCGGCTGGAGCGCTCCGGTGCGCCACGACCTGGCCACGCTGGCCGGCCTGCAGGAGGCGCACATGCGGCACATTCCGTTCGAGAATCTCGATGTGCTGCTTGGCCGGCCGGTACGCCTGGACCTGCCGGGGGTACAGCAGAAGCTCGTGCGGGCGCGGCGCGGCGGGTACTGCTTCGAGCAGGTGACCTTGTTCGCCGCGGCGCTCGAGGCGCTGGGCTTCGCGCCGCAACGCCATGCCGCTCGGGTCGTGCGCTACTTGCCGCGCGACCGGGCGCCGCGCACCCACATGTTCCTGACCGTGCCGCTGAGCGACGGCCGCTACGTGGTCGATCCGGGTCTGGGCGGCGCGGCGCCGCGCCGGCCGATTCCGCTACAGGCCGATGCACCGATCGCGGTCGGCAGCGATGTGCACTGGCTGCACCGCGAGGAGCGCCAGTGGGTGCTGCGCCTGCGCAGCCGCTCCGGGCAGCCCGACGAGGAGACCCATGACCTGTGGCTGTCGCCGATCGAACCGGACATCGCGGTCGATTTCGAGATGGGCAACCACTACACCTCGACCTATCCGCAATCGATCTTCCGCCAGAACCTGCTGCTGCGCGCCCTGACGCCCGACGGCCGGATCAGCGTGCGCAATCGCGACCTGACCGTCGAGCGCGGCATGCACATCGAACGGCGCCAGCTGGCCGACCGCGACGAGCTGCGCGCGCTGCTGCAGGAACACTTCGGCTTCGACCTGCCGGAGGTCGAGACGCTGAACGTACCGCTGATTCCCGAATGGCAGTCGTAGCAAAGTGGGCGCGGCTGGCCCGCTTCCGCGCTTGCGCAGGAGTACACCGATGAAGCGCCATATCGCCGTATGGACGATCCTCCTCCTCGCCGCCGCGGCCGGCAGCGTGCGGGCCGTCAGCCCCGGACCGGCCGCGGTCGTGCCCGCGGCCTCGATCGAGGCGCCGGTCGACCGGCCCTATCCGGGAAAGTTGGAGCTCGAGGTCGATGCCGCCGATGTCGGACGCAAGATCGTCCACGTGCGCGAGCGCCTGAGCGGCGTGACCGCCGAGACCGTGCTGTACTACCCCAAGTGGCTGCCCGGCACGCACTCGCCGGCGGGGCCGATCGAACGCATGGCCGGCCTGCAGATCCGAGCCGACGGCAAGCCGGTGCCCTGGGTGCGCGACACGGTGGACAACTACGCCTTTCGCGTGCACGTCCCGGCCGGCGTGCAGGCCATCGACCTGAGCTTCGACTACCTTTCGCCGACCAGCACCAAGATCGGGCGCATGGAAATGAGCGACGCGATCCTGGTGCTCGACTGGGAGACGGTCGTGCTGTATCCGGCCGGGTATTTCGCCCGGCAGATTACGGTGGCCGCCCGCGTGCAACTGCCGCCGCAGTGGAAATTCGCCTCAGCGCTGGAGGCCGCGGCAAGCGACGGCGCGACGGTCGCGTTCAAGACCGTGAATCTGGAGACGCTGGTCGACAGCCCGCTGTTCGCCGGGCTGCATGCCCGCACGCTGGAGCTCGATCCGGGCGCTGCGGTGCCGGTGACGATGGACCTGTTCGCCGACCGCCCGCAGCTGCTGGAGATCAAGCCCGAGCCGCTCGAAGCCCACCGCGCGCTCGTACGCCAGGCCTATCGCCTGTTCGGCCCAGGGCATTTCGCGCATTACGACTTCCTGTACGGACTGAGCGACCAGGTGGCGTTCAAGGGTCTGGAGCACCACCAGTCGAGCGAAGACATCGACGAACCGAAGACGCTCACCGAATGGGACAAGAGCGAGCGCAGCCGCGACCTGCTGGCCCACGAGTTCACCCATTCGTGGAACGGCAAGTTCCGCCGCCCGGCCGACCTGTGGACGCCCAATTACAACCTGCCGATGCAGGACAGCCTGCTGTGGGTCTACGAAGGCCAGACCCACTACTGGGGCAAGGTGCTGACGGCGCGCTCCGGGATGTGGAGCCGGCAGCAGGCGCTCGACCAGCTCGCGCTGATCGCGGCGTTTGACCAGATCGAGGCCGGCCGGCGCTGGCGCCCCTTGCAGGACACGACCAACGAGCCGATCAACAATCGCAGCCGCCCGGCACCCTGGCCCGACTGGCAGCGGCGCGCCGACTACTACGACGAGGGCGCGCTCATCTGGCTCGATGCCGACACGCTGATCCGCGAGCGCTCGGGCGGCCAGCGTTCGCTGGACGATTTCGCGCACGCTTTTTTCGGTGTCGATGGCGCCGGGGCCACGGTGGTCCCGTACACGTTCGACGAGGTGGTCAAGACGTTGCAGGCGGTCGAGCCCTACGACTGGGCCGCCTTCCTGCGCCAGCGCCTGGACGGCACGGCGCAGCCCGCGCCGCTCGAGGGCCTGCGCCGCGGCGGCTACCGCCTGATATACACCGACAAGCCCAGCGATTTCCAGAAGAATGCCGAGGCCGGGCAAAAGCGCACCGACCTGATCCACTCGGTCGGCGTGGCGATCGACGCCAAGGAGAGCACCATCATCGCGGCGCTCTGGGACAGCCCGGCCTTTCGCGCCGGACTGACCGAGAGCACGCAGATCCTGGCGGTCAACGGCATCGCCTACGAGGCCAGCGTGCTCACCGACGCGATCGTGGCCGCGCATTCGATCCGCAAGCCGATCGAGCTGATCGTCAAGACCGGCGGCCGCTACCGGGTGGTCGAGCTGGCCTATTACGACGGCCTGCGCTATCCGCACCTGGAGCGCGATCCGGCCATCGCCCGACCGCTGCTCGACGACATCCTGGCGCCGCGCACCCGCTAGCCGGTGCGCTGCGCTGCGGCTTGCCCTGCCCGCCGCGGTTCATATATTATTTATACGATTTATACCTTAGCCGCCGCCGAAAGGAATCATCGTGGAATCATCGCCGTCTCCTGCACCGGCGCAGCCGGGCGTACCCCCGGCCGGCAAGAACGGCGCCGAGTCACCGCGGCCAACGGTGGCGCTTGCGGCCCCGGCCGCTGGCGGCGCGCGCGAAAACATTCCGGCCCTTGGCGCTGCCGCGGCCGCCGCCGCTGCGGCGGCCGGCGGTTCCAGCCCGGCTCCTGTGGCGGCAACGCCGGCGCCGCCGGCCCTCGGGCTACCGGCTGCTTCGCGCCCGCCCGAGGCGGGCGACAAGGCGCCGCCCACGGTCGTGCGCGGGGCCGTAGGCAAGAACGTGCGCCAGGCCGTGCGCCAAGCCGCGGGCGACAAGGCGGCGGCGTCGCCGGCTGCATCCGAGGGCCCGGCGCGCAAGGTGGCGCCGACCATCTCCAAGCCGGCTAAGGGCCGTAGCAAGCCCGCTGTCAAGGCCGTCAAGCCCGCGGCCAAAGCAGTCAAGGCGGTGACCAGAATGGTCAAGCCGGCCGTCAATGCGATCAAACCTGCCGTCAAAGCCGTCAAAGCCGTGAAAGCCGGCAAGGCCGGCAAAGTGGGCAAAGTGGGCAAAGCCGGCAAAGCCGTCGAATCGATCGAAGCCGGCAAAGCCGTCAAGGTGGTCAAAGCGATCAAGGCGGTCAAGGCGACCAAGTCGATCAAGGCGGTCAAACCCGCCGTCAAAGCGGGCAAGCCGGCGAACAAAGCATCCGAACCGATAGGCAAAGTGGTCAAGCCGGCGGCGAAATCGGTCCAGCGCATGGGCAAGCTGGCAGCCAAGTCGGCCGCCAAGTTGGCCAAGCCGGCCAAGCAGGTCAAGCTCATCAATCCCGTCAAGCCGGCTGCCCCGGTGGACCGCGCCAAAGGCCCGAAGAACAAAGCCGGCGATGCCAAGTCGCTCAAGAAGGGCAAACCGGCCAAGTCCAAGCTCGTCCGCGACAGCTTTACCATGCCCGAACCCGAATACGAACTCTTCGCGGCGGTGAAGAAGCGCTGTATCGAACGGGGGCTGGCGGTTACCAAGAGCGAGGTGCTGCGCGCCGCAATCAAGGGCTTTGCCGCACAACCCGACGCCGCCGTCATGCGCGCCCTGCGCGCCCTGGAAATCCTGAAAAAGGGGCGGCCGCCCAAGGATCATAAGTAGCAGGCCGCGGCATTTCGCACCGGCCAACCACGCGACAGACAGCCGAACCGCCGGCCCGCGCGTCGGGAAGCAAGCCGCCATTGGGAATACCCGCGCAGCGAGATGCTCCCCTCGCCGCGGAGCGGGAGGGGCCGGGGGTGAGGGCCGCACGGCACGCAGTACCGCCCGCGTGATCCCACAGAAGATCAAGTAACGCCCATCGGGCCTTTGGCGTGTAGAAATGAAATATTTCACGATTGCCTGCCTCGCCGTGGAGCTGTTGCCACTGGTTATGGCCTTGAAATATGGCCGCGCGTGGACGTCAGTTACCTATTTCCTGTCGCTTCCCGCGCTTTGGTTTCTTGTTGTCGAAATGATTTCGGGTCACATGGTGATGGCCGCTCATTTGCTATGGATCTACCCGGCGCCTTGGGTTTTTCTTTTGATAACGATGAAACGCCGCCGGAATCAACTTGCAGCTGCCAGGGACGAGGCTCTGCGTTCGCCAAACCTTGCCCTGTAGCAATGAAGATCACGCGGAGCCACACTTCGTTGCGGTGCAATAGATAAATTTCATGGTCGATGTCGGGTTTGAACGCGGCGCCGCGTCTTTAACTGTGAGGCGGTCAAACGTGACTTGCCCACACATCCGGGAGAAAACCATGAAGACCAAGCACGCCGCTGCCGAATCGTTCAACAGCAATCGGGAACGCAAGAATGAAGGCCAAGATCTGGATTTCGCGTTCGTCATCGAACTTGATCCGTCCCAGATGATGCAGGTCAGCGGCGGAACCGACCATGTCGGCGGCGGATTTGACACAATCAGGATCAAGATCACGTATTAGAAATCGGCTCCGCTGACCTGCTGTAGCGGCAGCGTCATGTAATGCCGCGCTGCCGCTCACCGATGAACGCTTGGAGAGCACGATGCCCGATTCGATCGACGATCTCAAGGGAACGATTGAGCTTCGCGTCGGGTCGTGCTGCGCAAAGATCGATGTCACCGCGCCGCGCGGCGACGTTCCATTCCGGGACGTCATCCCGATTGCCCGCCAGATGGTGGGCGCAGTGGTTGACTGGGCGCTGGACGATATGCGCGCCAGGGAGAAGGCGATTAGCTGTGGCCCTGGCTGCGGCGCGTGCTGCCGCCAGCCGGTGCCGATCGCTCATGCGGAAGCGCGGCGCTTGGCCGCATTGGTCGAATCACTCCCCGAACCGCGCCGCTCGATCGTACGAGAGCGCTTTGCCGCCGCATTGCGAAAATTGCGTTCGACCGATCTGTTGCAGGAACTGGCGGACCTTTTGGCGGCCGACGACGGCGTGCGACCAGCCGAATATTTCGAGAGCTGGGCGAAGCGGTATTTCGAACAAGGAATTCCATGCCCCTTCCTGGAGCATGAATCGTGCTCCATCCACCCCGAGCGTCCCCTGATCTGTCGTGAATACCTGGTCACGAGTCCGCCTTCGGCTTGTGCCGCACTGGATATCCATCGAATTGACCGCGTGCTGATCGCAACAAGCGTTCACAAGGCGGTCCGGCGCATTGGAAAGGAAGGCGAATCCTCGGCTTGGATTCCGCTGGTCTCCGTGCTTGAATGGGCCGAGGGCGCCCCGAGCGAGGAAAAGCGACTCCCGGCGATCGAGTGGGTGCGACAGTTCCAGGTGGAACTCGGCAAGAAGCCCGCAGGCGATGCCGGATCCGTGGCCATCACCGCTTCCGATTGAATGTGCCAAGTCAAGCCTGCCAATGCGAGGTAGGCACGTTATTGCGCGTCCGCTCTGAAGCGATACGCGGCGCGGACGCTGCTTGAGCGACCGCGACGAGTCGCGATCGCTCATCAAATCCCGATTTCGATACCAGCACGGGAGGACGGCTCCCCTCCGGTACGGGTGAAGCCCCTTTGAAAGCGCATCGGCGGCCCCGACCGCTCCGGTTTGCACACCCTCGAATTCCGTCGGGATGCGTCGACTCGCCTCCGTCGTTCAAAGAATCCGGATCGGTCCCGCGGAGTTCATGGCCGCTTGACGCTCCAGACCGGGTTTGCTGAAGTACGAATGCGAATTCCGTTCAACTCGAACGAGCGATCCAGTTCAAATCGAGCATTGGTTCCGACGGAAAGCGAGCACTTAATCCGGTTCAATCGAACGTTTTCCAGATTACCTGCTCGCAACGGAGGCGACAGTCGGCATCGCTACCTGTCGGGGCGATCCGGAAGCCGACATATTGAACGACTCAATTCGACCCCGTGTGGCAATGTCGTAAAACGCGCGCGGAATTCGTCCTTAACAGTGAGCCGGTAGAACGTAGTGCGAAACGAGATTGAATCCTCCCGGCCCATGTCAACCTACCTTGATTGGAGACAGCCATGAAATCAACAAAACGCCTGCACGATGAAGCATTCGAACCGGTCGATGCAAAGCACACGGATCGCGGCGACTGCGACGAATCGGACTTCAATATCGTGATCGAGATCGACGAATCGGAAATGGCTCGGGTCGCGGGGGGCCTAGCGGGGGACGGCCTCCAGATCAAACTCAAACCTTGGTAAAAAACCTTCTGCCGCGCGTGACCTGCATTGCCACTCGCAGGTCACGCGCTGAAGCATTCGTGGGCAGCTGCCCTGTGTACTACGCTCGGGATCATCATTCATGACGGTCCGGGTTCGGCGATGATCGGTCTGCGGTCATCGTCGCAGGCATTTCTCTGGGGTGCACGCCCTCATGGAGGTCTGAATGACTGATCCGCGTGGCCATTCGCTCAAAGGCACGATCGAATTACATGTCGGCGAACATACGATCAGGCTGCAAGCGACGCTGCCGCCCGGCAAGGTAGCCCTGGGCGCAGTTCTTCCGCTCGCACGCCAGATCACTGAGGCGGTCGTCGACTCGGCCGTTGCCGATACCAAGTCCGCCGGCAAGACGGTCTCCTGTCGCGCTGGGTGCGGCGGCTGCTGCCGGCAGCCAGTGCCGATCGGGCGCGCTGAAGCGCGCCGTCTTTTCGAGTTAGTCGACGCGATGCCTGAACCGCGCCGATCAATCGTCAAGGCGCGATTCGGAGAGGCCTTGGCGCAAATACGCAAGACTGACCTCCTCCAGCGCCATGCAAACCTACCCGCGGCCAATGCGAACGATCGGCCGCGCCGGGTCACCGAGTGGACCATGGATTACTTCCGCCTTAAGGTCCCCTGCCCGTTCTTGGAAGACGAATCCTGCTCGATTCATCCTGAGCGCCCGCTCGTATGTCGCGAGTATTTGGTGACGAGCCCAGCTTCGGAATGCGCGACCCTGTCGCTCAACGGCATCCAGAGAGTGCCGATCAATGCCAGTGTTTCCAAGGCCGTGACAGAAATCGAACAAGACGGGGGAATTCGTGACTGGATTCCACTCGTGATGGCGCTCGAATGGACTGCCTCGCACCCTGCAGAGACCGATCGCCGGCGAGCGCTGGACTGGGTTCGACGCCTACAACAGATCCTTGGGCGCAATGAGGAGACCAGCTAGGCGCTCGATACTGGCCAAGTAACCAACTGGAGCTCCTGAAGTCGATTCGCGACTCGGGACGACCGCTATGAAGCGTGGGGGCCAAGGACCGCATCTGGCGCATTCGACCCAGGTGGGCCCGGTATTCCGACTTCTCCCGTGGACCACTCATTGTCGAGTTTCATTGGAACCTCGATTGAAGATCGCTTGTTCCGCTTCAACGACCGCGTTTGCTTCGGTTCGCTTGGGTTGATCGCGAAATCGGCACCGTCGGAATATGAACCGTGGCCCGCAATATGGCGGTCAAGGCGGACAAGTGCTGTCGCGATTGGGTCACGACCGCGAAAATGTCGTCGCTGGCCGCGCCACGGCGCCTGGTCCGCAGTCGCGCGGCAAGGAGTCGTCGCACAGTGGGACATCCGCTGTACAGCTCATCGCGATCGACGCCGCGATGATCGCAACCATTCCCGGAATTGGCGTGGGCGGCCAACTCCGGACTTCAGCGGAAGCCTTGGCATGATCCCCAAGGTGGCCGGAAAAAGCCTTGAATGGACCCCACGCGACGCGCATCCAGCGTCGCCAACGACCGTTCGCCCGGGTCGGACCCACACCCTGGATTGATCGGTCAGGACGGGCGGCATTTCATGCTGGCGAATCCGCCATTCGTCGCAACATGGCTCGTAGCAAGGTGCAAGGCGGCGATACTTGAGATGTCGATGATGAGTTGAGGAGCCTCCAACATGACATCCGCTGCCGGATCGCGCGATTCCCAACCTGGCGTGGCAACGAGACCGGCCTTGCCTGACGTCTCCCTGTTTCGCTTGTATCTGTTGCGCGCTGCGTATCTCGTGATGGCCGTCGGGCTTGGCGTATTTGTCTGGCCCGTCGTTATCCATCATACGAGCGAAGTCGCATCGACGGCGGGGGTTCGCCTCAGCCTGCTGGCTGGACTCGGCGCGACGGCTGCATTGGGGCTGCGATATCCATTGCAGATGTTGCCGATCCTGCTCTTTGAACTGGTTTGGAAAGCGATCTATCTCGTTGCTTTTGCCTTGCCGCTATGGATGGCCGATCAGATCGACAATTCGGCGTTGGAAGACATCAAGGCCGTTCTGATGGTCGTGATTTTCATCCCCTTGGTCCCATGGCGCTACGTGATTGCACGCTACCTGACGCAATCCGGCGATCGTTGGAGATAAACCGGCATTGCGCGTCGTTCGGGGGTCTGGCCGGCTCTATGGCAGTGAACCAATGTCGCTGGACGGCAGGGCCAGTGTGAAGACTCATGTCCGACCCCTGGCCCGCGGTCCGGCCTGCGCCTCCTCGGCGCTGGCGTAGAGCTGCGGCACGAGATCGCGCCGGGCTGGCGCGCCGCCTGGCGCGTCGAGACGATCTTGCCCCTATCGGCGCCGCGCACCGCCGCGGCGCCGGGGTGCCGGGACAGGGGCAAGGCGGCGCTCGGCGTCAGTCAAGCAGCTTCTGCAGCAGCGCCGCCTGGCCGGCCGCCGGGTCGAGCTGGTAGGGCACGTAGCCGGCGGCGCGGTAGGCGCGCATGGCCGCCTGGTTGTTCGACAGCACCTCGAGGGTGAGCTTGCAGCAGGCCAGGGCGCGCGCGGTGTCCTCGGCCCAGGCGAGCAGGGCGCGCCCGATGCCGCGGCCGCGCCGGTCCTGGTGCACGACGATGTCGTGGATGTTGAGCAGGGGCCGGGCGGCGAAGGTCGAAAAGCCGGTGAAGCAGTTGAGCAGGCCGACCGCCTCGCCGTCCTGCCAGGCGAGCGCGCCGTGATAGCCCGGAACGCGGCGCAGCGCGCCGACCAGGCGCTCGCGCGCCGGCGCCTCCAGTGGATGGCCGCCGCCCATCGGGTCGCGGGCATAGTGGTCGAGCAGCTCGACCAGGCGGCGCGCATGCTCGGCATCGGCCAGGTCGATCTTGTCGATGCGCAAGGCGGCCATGGGCGATCGGGGCGGTGCGCTCGTGGGTGATCCGTTACAAGGCGGGAACGGCAGGTCGATGCAGGGGAACTAGAACGCGCCGTCCGAGAAATCGGTGTGCGGCAGGCTGCTCTGCGGTGCCCGGTCGGTGGGCGGCGTGCAGAGCGTCGCGCCGGTGCGCGCGATCGTGGTGCAACGCGCCCCGCCGGCGACGTTGCGCGTCGAGTAGCCGCTGCCGGGCACGCCCAGGTAGCGCTCGAAGATCTCGTGCAGGGTCGGATCGCGCAGGCGGTCTTCCTCGACGACGATGGCATCGTTGTCCGGCTCGGCGGCGCGCACCGCCTCCCAGCGTCCGGGTGCTTCCTGGGCGCGCGCCGGCGAGCGGGTGTCTTCGGACGGCAGCGAAGGATCGGGAACCAGGATCGCGCGGCAATTGCGGATGACGACCGACGCGCATTTTTCGCCGATCAGCGCGCGGGTCGTCTTGCTGTCCGGCGCTGGGCCCGGCGGCGGCGGCGCGGCCAGCGCGCCCAGCATGGCGCAGGCCGCCACGGTGGCCGTGGCCCGGCGCAGCAGGGCCGGGACGAACGTCGCGGGCCGGCGTGAACCGGCCTGGCGCGGATGCGCCGGCCGCCGCGTGGCGGCCCAGGGGAAAATCATGATGGCGTCATGTCCAGCTCGTGGCCTTGCTCTCGAAACCCGGCGATCCCTCGCCCGAAACGACACAGAAGCGATGCCCGGTCGGCGCCTCGAGCACCCACCAGGACTTGACCTGGGCGACGCGCCGCGCCCCCAGGGCTTCGAGGCGCCGCACTTCGGCTTCGATGTCGTCGGTCTCGATGTCCAGGTGCACTCTACTCGGATGCTCGACCGTCTGCACTTCGATGTGCAAGCCGGCGTTGCGATCGATCAAGCGCGTGTACTTCTGCCCTTCGGCGCCCGGCAGTTGCTGCACTTCCATGCCCAGCGCCTGGCCCCAGAACCCCGCCGCGGCGGAAAGTTCGGCATCCTGGCAATCGATGATGAATCCGGACAGACGGCTCTTGTGCATGACGGCTCCTGGATCGTTGCTTGGAACAAGACAAATAAGCGCCGAGCGGTGGCGCCGGGCCGCGCCCAGCGCTGCGGTTCAGCGTGGCGGCGCGCACGCCCCCGGCCGGTGGACGCGTTCGGTGGACGCCGGATGGCGGGCCAGGGCGCCCGCCGGACGGCGCGGCCGCGGCAGCAGTTCGCCCTGGCAGTTGGGGCAGATGCCGCCCAGGCGATGCTCGGCGCATTCGGCGCAGAAGGTGCATTCGAAGGAACAGATGCGCGCCGCCGGGCTGTCGGGCGGCAGGTCGCGGTCGCAGCATTCGCATCCGGGTCGCAATTGCAGCATGGTCGGACTCCTCGGGCGGGGCAGGTTGGACGGGAGATGGGCGCGGGCCGGGTGGTCAGATCCTGGGTGCATGAAGGGCGATGCGGTTGCCCTCGGTGTCGAGGACGAGGGCGCGCCAGCCGTGTTCGCCGATCTGATGCACCGCCTGCAGGATCGTGCCGCCGTGCGACTGCGCGGCGCGCACCGCTTCATGCAGGCGGCCCTCGACGTTGAGGTAGACGAGCGGCCCGCCGCGTGCCGGGCCGTAGTCTTCGGCGGCGTGGACCAGGCAGCCGCCGACGCCCTGGTCGGCGTGCGGCAGCAGGCCGAAGAAGAACCCCGGGCCGCCTTCGCGCGAGACCGGGGCATCGATGAGGGCCGAGTAGAAGTCGATGGCGCGGTTCAGGTCGCGTACCGGGATGTCGACCCAGACGAACTGGTTGTGCGGCGTCATGAGCGGTCTCCAGGATCGTGGCGGGCGGCGATACGGGGCAACGCTACCCCCTTCGGACGCGACGCGCGGCCCCCGACCCCTTGCCGGATGATACTGTATGAATATACAGTATCGATCCCGTCTTCTTTTTTTCCAACCGGCCGGCCTCTTGTCCGATCGCTTGCCCATCGTCGGCGCAATGCCCCGCCTTCGTCAACCTTGCCGGCCTATCCGCCCCTTCCTGCCCAGCGCCATTTGCCTTCCCGGATCTCCCCGACTCGTGTCGCCATCGCCCGCCACCCCTGCTCCGTCCCATGTCGACCTGGCTCGCCCTCGCCTTTGCCGCGCTGCCGCTGCAGCTGGCGCAGCGCGCGCTCGACCCGGCGCTGGCGCGCACGCTGGCCCTGGTCGTGGTCGATGGCTCGGCGCAGCGCGCCGCGGTCCTGGCCTGCAACGACCGGGCGTGCCAGGCCGGCATAGGCCCCGGCATGAAGCTGGCCGCGGCACGGGCCCTGGCACGCGACCTGGTCGTTGCCGTGCACGATCCCACGCGCGAGCAGGCCGCGCTGCAGCAGCTGGCCTGCTGGGCCTACCAGTTCAGTGCCCAGGTCGTGCTGTTTCCGCCGCACGAGGGCGCTGGCCTGTCGATCGAAACCGGAGCCAGCGCACGCCTGTTCGGCGGCCACGCGGCCCTGCGCCGGCGCATCGTCGAGGGGCTGCGGCAGCTGGGCTACCGGGCCAGTGATGCCGCCGCCGGCGTGCCGGCGGCGGCGCGCCTGCTCGCCCGTGCCCGGGCCGCCGGGGCCGGCCCGCCGCGCGCTGCCGCCGCCGCGGCGCAGGGCGCTGGGCCGTCCCGGCCGCAGCCCGTCACGGGCGAGGTCCTGCGCGCCCGCCTGGCGGGCCTGCCGCTAGAACTGCTCGGCTGGGACGCACCGGCCATCGAGACCTTGCATACGCTGGGCCAGCACCGCATCGGCGATCTGTGGGCCTTGCCGCGCGCTTCGTTCGCGCGGCGCTTCGGCGCGCAGCGCCTGCTCGATCTCGATCGCCTGCTGGGCACGGTGGCCGATCCGCAAGTGTGCTTCGTGCCGCCGCAGCGCTTTGCCGCGCGGCTCGATCTGCCGGCCGACCTGGCCGACATCGAGGGCCTGCTGCCGGCCCTGCAGCACCTGTTGCAATTGCTCGAGGGCTTCCTGCGCGGCCAGGGCAGCGGCGCCACGGCGCTGCAGCTGCGCGCGATTCACAGCCCGCGGCGCACCCAGGTGCGTCCGCCGACCGCGGTTGCCCTGGCGCTGGCGTTGCCGGAGCGCGACCCGCAGCGGCTGCTCGGGCTGTTCCGCGAGCGCCTGGCCCGGGTCAGCCTGCCCGAAGCGGCGATCTGCCTCGAGCTCGAGCTCGAACGCATGGCCGCCTGGGTCCCGCTGCCCGCCAGCTTCCTGCCGCCGGCGCCGCAGGCCGCGCAGGCCGAGGAAACCCTGCACTTGGCCGAAACCCTGCATGCCCGCCTGGGCCCGCAGGGCGTGTTCCGCCTGCAGCCGCTCAGCGATCACCGGCCCGAACGGGCCTATCGCCTGCTCGAGCTGGCGCCCGCGGCCGCAGCGGTGCCAGCGGTTGCGCCGCCGGCGCACCAGCGGCCGCTGTTGCTGCTGCCCAGGCCGCGCCGCCTGCAGGCCGCGGCCGGCACCCGGGATGGCCCGCGCTACGGCGGCCCGCTGGTCCTGCTTGCCGGCCCGGAACGGATCGAGGCGGGCTGGTGGGATATCGGCGCCGCGCCACAGCCGGCGGTCGTGCAGCGCGATTACTTCGTGGCGCGCAATGGGCGCGGCCAGACCTTATGGATCTACCGGGAACTGGTCGCGCCGCACGAATGGTTCCTGCATGGGTTCTTCGCCTGAACCGGGCAGGGCGCCAGACGCCGCCGGCGCCCGGCCCGGCGCCCAACGTCAGGGCCAGCGGATCTCGGGCAGGGACTCGAAGGCCGGCCGCGCGAACAAGAAACCCTGGAACAGCGCAATGCCCATGGCGCGCAAGGTCAGGTATTCCTCCACGGTCTCGACGCCCTCGGCGATCACGCTGATATCCAGCTCGCGGCAGATCGAGATCACGCCGCGCACGATCGCCGCGCGGGCCGGATTTCGCTCGATGCCGCGGATCAGCGCCATGTCCAGCTTGATGATGCGGGGCAGGAATTCGGTCAGCAAGGAAAGCCCCGAGTAGCCGGCGCCGAAGTCGTCGATCGCCGTCTTGAAGCCGTATTGCTGGTAAACGGCGAAGATCTCCCGCAGCTTCTCCTTGTTGGCGATCTCCTCGCTCTCGGTGACCTCGAAGATGATCCGCTCGCACGGGAAGGCGTGGCGGCGCGCCGCGGCCAGCGAGGCGCGAATGCAGTTCTGCGGTTCGTACATCGCGCCCGGGATGAAATTGATCGAAAGCAGGGCGCCCGATTGGGGCACGCCCAGCTCGGCGGCCAGCCGGATCGCGGTCATGCGGCAACTCTGGTCGAAGGCGTAGCGGTTGCGCGCCGTCACCTTGCCCAGGACCGTCGCGGCGCCTTCGTTGGCCGATCCGCGCACCAGGGCCTCGTAGGCGTAGATGCTCTTCTTGTCGACATCGACGATCGGCTGGAACGCCATCGAGAACGGGAAGGGCTGGGCGATGCCGTCGGCGCAGGCGCCGCAGCGGTCTTCGGCCGACAGCTCCGGACGGGCGTGCGCCGGGGCCGCCTTCGCGTCCGACGCCACCGGCATCAGCGCGATCGGCATCTCGCACGGTTCGTCCGCGGCGCCCGCCGCGGTTGCGCTGGCCCAGCGCTTGCTGATCTGCGCCTTGGCCACGTACAGGGCGCGGTCGCCGCGCTCGAGCAGCAGGCCCGGTTCACGGCCGTCCATCGGATAGCTCGCCATGCCGATCGACGTACGGATGCCGATCGTCTCGCCCCCGGGCAGGGTGAAGGGCGCTTCGAACCGTTCGAGGATGCGTTCGGCCACCATCGAGCCGGCGCGGGCGCTGCTGCCGGGCCCCAGCAGCATCACGAATTCGTCGCCACCGATGCGCGCGATCAGGTCGTCCGGCCGGCTCACGCTGCGCAGCCGCGCGGAGACCTCGCGCAGCACGGCATCGCCGGCCCCGTGGCCGTAGGTGTCGTTGATGTCCTTGAACCGGTCCAGGTCCATGCACAGCAGCAGGAAAGTCTCCGAGCTGACCGCGGCGCGCTCGATGGCGCGGCGCAAGGCGAGCTCGAGACTCGCCCGGTTGGCGGCGCCGGTCAGGTGGTCGGTGGTCGCAAGGCGGCTCAATTGCTGGGTGCGCCGGTGGCCTTCGAGCGCCGTCATGACCGCCACGGAGAGGTCGGCAAGGGCCGCACGATCGACCGCCGAGAAGGAGCGCGGCTTGACATCGAGCAGGGCGATCGTGCCGATCGCCAGGTCGCCCTCGGCCAGCAAGGGTGCGCTGGCGTAGAACTGCACCTGCGGGCCGCTCACCACCAATGGATGATCGGCGAACGCCGGGTCGCGCGACAGGTCCTCGATCACCATCAGCTCGCGTGGGTTCATGATCGCATGCGCGCAAAAGGCGATGCTGCGGTCCAGTTGCGGGATGTCCAGGCCGAGCCGCGACTTGAACCACAGGCGGTCCTCGTCCATCAGGGCGATGAGGGCCACCGGGACCTTGAACAGCGTACCTGCGACGCGCGTGATGGCATCGAACTGCAGGTCCGGCGGCGTATCGAAGATCTCGTAGGCCCGGGCCGCGGCAAGACGCTGCGCCTCGTTGGCGGGGATCGGACACAAGGTGGCCGGGGGTTCGACCATGGTGGACATCGCTGGCTCCTTCGGCTTCTTATGCGAATTGCTCGCCAATCGGCGCCAAGGAAATCGGCAATCGTGCGGAAAACTTGAGCGTCCAGGCGGTCATCCGGAGCGCACCTTGCAGCGGGGCGCGACGGCACGGTGTCGCGCCGGCCCGCCGTCGGCGCGCCCACGCGGCCACGCGGCTACGCCATGGGCCGGCGGCGTCCGCCGCTACAGTCGCGACAGGCTCTGCGCGATCGCCTCCCGGTATGCGGGAAAGTCCTGCAGGTCGCCGTGTCCGGCGCCGGCGATCGGCAAGAACGTCGCGGAACGGGCAAGGGCCTGCAGGCGCACGCTGTGCGAAGGCGGGATCAGTGTGTCGTGGTCGCCGTGCAGCAGCAGTACCGGCCCTTCGATGCGGCCGATGTCGCGAAAGGTCTCCAGCGGGTAGCGCAGCAGGAAGCCGGGCAGCATCGGGTAGTGCAGGTGAGCCAGGTCCGCCATGCTCCAGTACGGCGAGACCAGGATCGTCAGGTCGGGGCGCTCGGCGGGCGGCAGATCGGCGGCCAGCCGCGCCGCCAGGCCGGTGCCCAGCGAGCGCCCGAAGATCACCTTGCGCAAGCCCGCGTAGCGCGGCGCGATCGAGCGCCAGGCGGCCGCGACGTCGTCGTGCAGCTGCGCCTCGCTGCGGATCCGCCCGCTGCTCTTGCCGTAGCCGCGGTAGTCGATCATGAACAGGTCGAAATTGGCGCGCCGGTACAGGTCGAGGTTGACGAACCAGTTCTGCAGGCTGCCGCCGTTGCCGTGCAGGAAGAAGACCACGCCCCGCGGCGCCGGCAAGCGCAGGTGCAGCGCCGACAACTGCGCGCCGTCGACCGGCACGCGGGTCTCGACCACATCGGGCAGATCGAAGGCGTGGTCGGCCGGCAGCCGCTCCGGGGCGAACAGCAGCGCTTCTTGTCCGACGTAGACCGCACCCAGCAGCAGGCCGGCCAGGCCGGCCAGGACTCCGAATAAGGTCAGCACGTTCTTTCCTGCCATGGGATGGATCTTGTTCGGCCGCCGGCGCCGGCCTTCGCGGTGTCGCGGCCGCGGATTATCGCCAATCGGCGGCCGATTCCGGTGTCCGGAGGTCAGATTCCGGGCCGTTCACCGCACGATCCACGCTTGCGCCCGGGCGCGGCCGCGCCGGACGCGCGGATCGCCTCGCTTTTCGGCACTTGGCGCTGGAGCCGGCGCCGGCACAATCGCTTGGGCCGTGCGCGTCCGGCGCGCGCGGCCGGCGGCACTTGGGAGCCAAAGGCATGCAAAGCGGGCAACATCCAGACATATCGCCATTGCCGGGCTGCGCGGCCGCGTCGGCGCAGCGCATCGCCGAAGGCGCACTCGACGGGCAGTACCTCACGGTCCGCCTGGGTGGCGAGGAATTCGGCATCGACATCATGAAGGTGCATGAAGTCCGCGAGTACGAGGCGCCGCTGCCGATCGCCGACGCGCCGCCGGGCGTGCGCGGCGTGCTCAACCTGCGCGGCGCCATCGTGCCGGTGGTCGATCTGCGCCAGCAGTTCGCTCTGCCCCAGGTCGCCTTCGACGAGGACACGGTGACCGTGATCCTGAGCCTGGGCGGCCGCCCGTTCGGCGCGGTGATCGATGCCGTGAGCGACGTCACCCGCCTCGACCGCGCGCAGATCAAGCCCGTGCCGGGATTCGAAGTGCCGATGGTTGCCAACTACCTCGTCGCCATGGGCGTGCAGCAGCGCGCCGGCAAGCAGCGCATGATCCTGCTGATGGACATCGAGCGCGTGATCGCCGGTGCCGGCCTGGAAACCGCGCCGGCGCCGGGCGACGCAACGCTTCAATCCTGATCACGCGGCCGCGACGCGGCGCGCCCTTGCCGGACGGCGCACGACGGCCGCCAGGGCGCGCGCCATGGCGGCCGGCGAGCACAGTGCCAGCAAGGCGCCCGCCAGTCGCTGCAGGTCCACGACACGCACCATCCGCTCGGCGTCCCGTTCGCCCACCAGCGCCAGCGTGGCCGGCTGCAGCGCCATGTCGAGTTCGCCGGGCGGATCGCCTGCAGCGCGGCGGCGCGCAGGGAGCAGGGCGGGCTCCCAAATGGCGACCTCGATCGCGCGCAGACCGCCGATGGCAAATCCCATCCAGTCGGCACCATGCTGCACGACCAGGACCGCACAAGGCGGCGAACCGGCCGGGCTGCCGTGCAGCACCATGTGCAGATCGAGCACCACGATCGAGCGGCCGCGATGCAGGAGCAGGCCGCGCACGCCGTCGCGGGCGACCGCATCGGGCGCTCTGGCCAGGGTCGCGGCGCCGGGCGCCTCAGCCGACGCATCGGGAAAGGGCAGGATCTCGGCGATCTGCGTGATCGGCGTCGCCAGCTCGGGCGGCCCGTCGTAGAGCAGCATCGAGCGCCCGCCGGCCGCCGCCGTGCCGGCGAAGCGCCGGGCGTCGCCGGCGGCGTCGCCCGCCTTCGCGTCGGCCACGTTGGTCCGCGCCAGCCCTTGCAGCAGCGGGTCGCACTGCAAGGCATCGACGTCGAGCAGCAGGCAGCTCGGGCTGGCGATGCGTGCGCGCGCCGCGGCGCCGGCCGGCGCCAGCGTCCCGGGCAACAAGCCGCAGAAGAGCTCGGCCTCGGTCATGCGCAGGGTCGGCAAGGGCAGCACGTCCCTTGGCCGCGCGCTCACGATCTCCAGCACCTCGTCGACCAGCAGCCCGACCCGGGCCGCACCGACGCGCAGCACGATCGCCTGGCGCGGCGGCGCCTCGGCGGCGCGGTTGAGCCTGCGGTCGACGCCGTGTTCGAGGCCGCGGTCGACGCCGCGGTCGATGCCACGGTCGATACCACACAAGGCCGCCAGGTCGACAACGCCGAAGCGGCTGCCGCCATGGGCGATCACGCCGCGGCAAGCGCCCATCGCCAGGGCCGAGGTCTCGACCGGTGGATCGGCCACGGTGCCGGCCACCGCGATGGCGTCGATCGCCATGGCGGTCGCGCCGCAGCGGAACAGCAGGTAATGGTGGGTCGCCTCGCCGGGCTGCGCCTCGGCCGCGGCGTCCAGCCCGGACGGCGCGGCGCCGCTGCTCTCCTCGATCATGGGGATGTGTTCGAGCGTGGCCAGGGCACGCGGCGAGAGCATGCTCAGCAGTTCGCCGGTGTCGGCGCGTCGCACGCTGCCCGCGAGCATGGCGCCCGCGGTGCCTGCGCCGGCCGGCGCCTGGATGTGCATCGGTTCGATCCGGCTGCCTTCGAAAACGCCGGTCACGTCATCGGCGAGCAGGCCCAGCCGCAATCCGCCATGGGCCATGACGACCACGTTCGGGCAGGTCGCGCGCGGTGCACCGGGTGCGGCGCCGCTGGCCGCCTGGTCGTGCCCGATGAGCCCGCGCAGGTCGAGTACCGGCACGAGGACGCCGCGCAGGTCGATCGCGCCGGCGACTGCGGCAGCGGCGCTTGGTAGAGGCGAGAGCCCGTGGCACGGCACGACCTCGCGCAGCGCCGCGATCGGCAGCGCCAGTTGCAGCCCGCCCAGGCGGAAGCCGCCATACAGGCCGCCGCGCGGCTTGGCCTCGGCCGGCACCATCACGCCGCCGGCGGATCGGTCAGTTCGGCAATGAGCGTGGCGACGCTGTTGGCCGCGGCGCGCTGGCGCTCGGTGGTTTCGGCGATGCGCGTCACCTGGCGGCTGGTGCGCTCGACGCTCGACAGGATGCCCTCGAAGCTGGCGGCCACGCTGCGGCTCAGGTCGGCGCCGCTGCGCACCTGCTGCGCCGAGTCTTCCATGAGTCGTGCGATCTCGGCCGCCGCGACCGCGCTGCGCTCGGCCAGCTTGCGCACTTCGCCGGCAACGATCGAGAAGCCGACACCGTGTTCGCCGGCCCGCGCCGCCTCGATCGCCGCATTGAAGGCGAGCAGGTTGGTCTGGCCGGCGATCTCGCCGATGGTGCGCACGATCTCGGCGACCCGCGTCGCGCTGCTCTGGATCGCGGCGATCGCCTCGAGCGACTTGCGCAGACCCTCGTTGCCCGATTGCGCCGCGGCGGCGGTCTCGCGCGCGATCTCGGCGGCCACGCCGGAGTCGGCGGCGACCGCCACGATGCTGTCGGTGAGCCTGTGCACGCCGGCGCTCATCTGCTGCGATTTGGCGACGATGCGCTGCTCGAGCTCCACCTCGTGGGTCACGTCGTAGGCGTACTTCACCACCTTGCTGACCTTGCCGTTCAGGTCGAGGATCGGGTTGTAGCTCGCCTGGATCCACACGACGCGGCCGAACTTGCCGACCCGCTGGAAGCGCCCGCTGATGAACTCGCCCTCGCCCAGGCGCAGCCAGAAGTCGCGGTATTCGACGCTCTGGGTGTATTCGCCGGTGCAGAACATGCTGTGGTGCTGGCCGACGATCTCGCGCAGGCTGTAGCCCATCGCGGCAAGGAAGTTGCGGTTGGCGGTACGCACCTTGCCGTCCAGATCGAACTCGATGACCGCCTGGCCGCGTTCGACCGCCGCCACCTTGGCCTCGAATTCCGCGTTGTGCAGCCGCGCCGCCGTGACGTCCTGGGCGAACTTGATGACCTTCACCGGCCTGCCCGTTTCGTCCAGCACCGGGTTGTAGGTCGCCTGGATCCACAACTCGCGGCCGTTCTTGCCCAGGCGCTTGTATTCGCCGCCAGCGAATTCGCCGCGGTTCAGGCGCTCCCAGAACACCGCATAGTCGCGCGACGATGCCGCGGCCGGCTCGATGAACATGCGATGGTGCCGCCCGGCGATCTCCTCGATCCGGTAGCCCGTCCAGCGCAGGAAATTCTCGTTGGCCGTGAGCACGGTTCCGTCCAGGGCGAATTCGACCACCGCCTGCGAGCGGTCGATGGCCGCGACCTGGGACGCGCGCTCCAGGGCCAGGCGCTGTTCGGCCGTGACGTCGAGCGTGGTCTCGATGACGCGCAGCAACCTGCCCTCGGCGTCGCGCAGCGGAACGCAGCACGAATGCACCCACGACGGCGGCCCGTCGCGGCGCAGGCGCAGGCCCTTGCCTTGTTGCACGGCACCGGCATGCAGCCCGTTCCAGAAGGCGGTGTAGGCCGGGCTGGCGGCGTGGGTCGGTTCGCACAGCGCCTGATGGGTCAGGGCGGCCGTTTCGTCGGCCTGCCGGCCGATCTGCTCGAGGAACAGGCGGTTGGCCAGGATCAGCCGGCCCTGGGCATCGTACTGGGCGACGCCGTGGGTCAGGTCCAGGGCGCGGGCCAGATCCTGCAGGGCGTCGGGGGTGCGCAGGGCAAGTTGCGGTGCCGGATCGCCGGCCGCGACATGGGCCAGGGCCTGGGTTTCGGTGCGGGAGGATGCGCTCATCGGGGGGTACGGGCAGGCCGGGTGGTCGGGGTCTTTGGTCGGTTGGCGCGACAGGGCAACAGGGTTATCGGCTGGCGCGCGCGGTTGCTGAATCGCCGCGCGGCCATCGCGGCGCAACCGGTCGGCGGATTTGGGCCGCCGGCGCGGCGGTTTTCGCGGGAGCCGCGCCTGGCACAGGCGGTTGTACTGGTATTATTTACAGTATGCGCGTTCCCTATGCCGAGCTCCACTGCCTGTCCAATTTCTCCTTCCTGCGCGGCGCTTCGCATCCCGAGGAGCTGGTCGCGCGCGCGCTCGAACTGGGCTATGGCGCGCTGGCGCTGACCGACGAGTGTTCCTTCGCCGGCTCGGCGCGCGCCCACCTGGCGCTGCGCGAGACGCGCGCCGAGGCGCGCATCCCCGAGGCGGCGTCCTTCCGCCTGATCCACGGCATCGAGCTGCAGCTGAGCGACGGGCCGCAGCTCGTCCTGCTGGCGCAGGACCGCGAGGGCTACGGCAACCTCGCCGAGCTCGTCACGCTGGCCCGGCGTGCGGCGCGCAAGGGCAGCTACCGCATCGATGGCGCCACCCTGGCCGGCCACGCCGCGCTGCTCGAGCACGTGCTCGCCCTGCTGGTGCCGCAGCCGGTCGGCGCCGACGCGGCCGGCCGGCCGGCGCGGCTGTACGACGAGGCGCAGGTCGGCGCCCAGGCGCGCTGGCTGCAGGGCTGCTTTGCCGAGCGCGCCTGGATCGCCTGCACCCTGGTGCGCGGCCCCGACGACGCGCAGCAGCTGGCCGCCCTGCAGGCCGCGGCGCGGCGCTGCGGCATGGCGCTGGCGGCGGCCGGCGGCGTGCACATGCACGTGCGCGCCCGCAAGAAGCTGCAGGACGCGCTCACCGCCATGCGCACCCGCACGCCGCTGCACCAGTGCGGCCGCAGCCTGGCGGCCAATGCCGAGCGCTACCTGCGGCCGCTGCCGCGCCTGACCCGCATCTACCCGCCCGAGCTGTTGCTCGAGACGGCGCAGATCGCGGCGCGCTGCTCGTTCTCGCTCGACGAGCTGCGCTACGAATACCCCGACGAGATCGTGCCCGCCGGCCAGACCGCGGCCAGCCACCTGCGCCAGCTCACTCTTGACGGGGCGGCACGGCGCTATCCGCAGGGCGTGCCGGCCAAGGTGCAGGCGCTGCTCGAGCACGAGCTGCAGCTGATCGCCGAGCTGCGCTACGAACCCTACTTCCTCACCGTGCACGACATCGTCCGCTTCGCGCGCAGCCGCGCCATCCTGTGCCAGGGCCGCGGCTCGGCGGCCAACTCGGCGGTGTGCTACTGCCTGGGCATCACCGCGGTCGATCCGGAACGCATGAGCGTGCTGTTCGAGCGCTTCATCAGCAAGGAGCGCAACGAGCCGCCGGACATCGACGTCGACTTCGAGCACCAGCGGCGCGAGGAGGTGATGCAGTACCTGTTCGCCAAGTACGGCCGCGAGCGCGCCGCGCTCACCGCGGCGCTGCACACCTACCGGCCGCGCGGCGCGCTGCGCGACCTGGGCAAGGCGCTCGGCTTCTCGCTCGACCAGGTCGACAAGCTGGCGCGCGCCATGTCCTGGTGGGACGGCGGGCACATCGAGCCGCAGCGCCTGCGCGAGGCCGGCTTCGACCCGGAGCACCCGCTGGTCGTCCAGCTGGTCGAGCTGGCGCATCAGCTCATCGGCTTCCCGCGCCACCTGTCGCAGCACAGCGGCGGCTTCGTCATCACGCGCCACCGGCTGTCGCGCCTGGTGCCGATCGAGAACGCCGCCATGGCCGACCGCACCGTGATCCAGTGGGACAAGGACGACCTCGACGCCCTGGGCCTGCTCAAGGTCGACGTGCTGGCCCTGGGCATGCTCTCCTGCGTGCGCCGCGCGCTCGACCACGCCAACGCCTACGCCGCCGCCGTCGCCGGCGCGCCGCCGGTGCCGCGCACGATGGACGACATCCCGGCCGAGGACCCGCAGGTCTACGAGATGCTCGGCCGCGGCGATTCGCTGGGCGTGTTCCAGGTCGAGTCGCGCGCCCAGATGAACATGCTGCCGCGCCTGCGCCCGACCTGCTTCTACGATCTGGTGATCGAGACCGCGATCGTCCGGCCCGGCCCGATCCAGGGCGGCATGGTCCACCCCTACTTGCGCCGGCGCCAGGGCCTCGAGCCGGTCACCTACCCGTCGCCCAGCGTGCGGGCGGTGCTCGAGCGCACCCTGGGCGTGTCGATCTTCCAGGAGCAGGTGATGCAGCTGGCGGTGGTGGCCGCCGGCTTCACCCCCGGCGAGGCCGACCGCCTGCGCCGCGCCATGGCCGCCTGGAAGCGCAAGGGCGGCATCGGCCCGTTCCGCGACAAGCTCGTTGCCGGCATGCTCGCCCGCGGCTACAGCGCGGAATACGCCGCGCAGATCGTGCGCCAGATCGAGGGCTTCGGCGAATACGGTTTTCCCGAGAGCCACGCGGCCAGCTTCGCCCTGCTCGTGTACGTCTCCTCCTGGCTCAAGTGCCACCAGCCAGCCGCCTTCTGCGCCGCCCTGCTCGACTCGCAGCCGCTGGGCTTCTACGCGCCGGCGCAGATCGTGCGCGATGCCATGGCGCACGGCGTGACCATCGCGCCGGTGTGCGTCAACGCCAGCACCTGGAGCTGCGCGCTCGAGCCCGATCCGGCCGCGCCCGCCGCACCCGCCGCGCCGGCGGTGCGCCTGGGCCTGGCCCTGGTGCGCGGGCTCGCCGAGCAGACCGCGCAGCGCATCGTGCAGGCGCGCGCCCAGGGCCGCTACGCCGACGTGGCGGATCTGGCGCGGCGCGCCCAGCTGCAGCGCGGCGAGCTCGCCTGCCTGGCCGCTGCCGATGCGCTGGCCGCGCTCACCGGCCACCGGCGCAAGGCGCTCTGGAGCGCCCTGGGCTTCGACGTGCAGGCCGCGCGCCGCGCGCCGCTCGCCGCCGAGCCGCCGCCGCGCGAGGAGGCGCCGGCGCTGTTTGCCCCGACCGAGGGCCAGGAGATCGTCGCCGACTACCGCACCACCAGCCTCACCCTGCGCCGCCATCCGCTGGCCCTGCTGCGGCCGCGCCTGCAGGCGCTGCGGCTGTGCACGGCGGGCGAGCTGGCGCGCGGCCGCCACCGCCAGCTGATCCGCACCTGCGGCCTCGTCACCTGCCGCCAGCGGCCGGCGACGGCCAGCGGCGTCACCTTCGTCACCCTGGAGGACGAGACCGGGGTGAGCAACATCGTCGTCTGGCGCGACGTGGCCGAGCGCTACCGCCGCGAGCTGGTCGGCGCCCGGCTGCTCGCCGTGTACGGGCACCTCGAGCGCGTCGACACCCAGGGCAGTGCCGTGCTGCACGTGATCGCCGGACGGCTGGTCGACCACTCCGCCCTGATCGGCGACCTGCTGATCGAGAGCCACGATTTTCGCTGAACCACCGCGCCGGGGCGCAGCCGGGCCGGGCGCCCAAGCGCCGCGCCCCCCCGCAACCCCGCCACCGCATCCAGATTCCCGCGCCGACCGTATCCCACGCAGGCCCCGTGGCCGCAGGCGGGCGCAGCGACCCCGCGTGGCCGGCCCGGCGTCGGGAGTCGGCCGGCTCGGGTAGGATCGAAGCGGCCGGCGTCACCCATTCGCGGCGCCGGGTTGTGCCCCACCGGGATATTGCGCACGTCATGCTCGACGACAAGCTGATCAAGGTACTGCTGCTGCGCACCGCGTCGCGCGACGAGGGCTCGGCGCTGGCCTTCGAGCGCCTCTACCGCCTGTGCGCGCCGCTGCTGCTGGGCGTGGCACGGCGCATCGTCGGCCGCCCGGAACTGGCCGAGGAGATCCTGCACGACAGCTTTGCCAAGATCTGGACCACCGCCGACCAGTTCGACGTGATGGCGAGCCAGCCGGTGGCATGGATGGTGGCGATCGCGCGCAACCGCGCGATCGACGCGATGGCGCGCCATGACGTCTCCCGCGTGTCCTCGTACCACGACCGCAAGGGCGACGACGCACTCGACGATCCCGACGGCGCGCTCGACCAGCTGTTCGACTGGAGCGAGGCCGCCGACGAGGCCGAAGACCGGCGGCGCGCCACCGCCTGGCTGCGCGATTGCCTCGGCCACCTGCAGGGCATGGAACGACAGTCGCTGGTCCTGGCCTACGTCCAGGGCATGAGCCATGGCGAGCTGGCGCTGCACCTCGCCCGGCCCCTGGGCACGGTCAAGAGCTGGGTGCGCCGCGGCATGGCCAATCTGCGCCAGTGCGTCGAAACCCGCATGGCGGCGGCCCGATGAAGCTGGCCGAGCATCCGCAGCTCGATGCGCTGTGCGCCGAGTATCTCGTGGGCACGCTGCGCGGGGCCGCCCGCCGCCGCTTCGAGCGGGCCCTGCGCGACGAGCCCCGGGTCGGACTGCGGCTGCGGCACTGGCAGGCCACCGCAACACCGAGGTATTCCAAGATGATCGAAGTCACGCCGCCCGCGCACCTGTGGCGCAAGCTCGAGCGCGACCTGGGGCTCGCGCGCTATCGCCAGCCCTGGTACCAGCGCAGCGGGTTCTGGAAAGGCTGGGCGTCGGCCGCCACCGCGGCGCTGCTGATCCTGCTCGTCTTGAACGGGCGCAACCCGGCGGGCGTGGTCGCGCCGGCCACCGAGATCGCCCGCCTGACCGGCGCGGCCGGCACGGCGCAGGTCGTGGCGCAGCGCGGCGCCGATGGCCGCACATTGCGGCTGACGTCGAACCGTCCGGTGCTGGCCGGGCCCAAGCAGAGCTACGAACTCTGGCTCATTGCCGGCCCCGGGCGGGCGCCGGTTTCGCTGGCGGTGCTGGGCAGCCTCGATGCCACGGTCGTGCTGGCGCAGGACAGCGCCGCCGCACTGCGCGCCGGCGCCACGTTGGCCATCAGCACGGAACCGGCCGGCGGCTCGCCTACCGGCCAGCCGACCGGACCGGTGATCCTGGCCGGCCAGGTCAACGCCTAGCGCGCGCCGGGTAACACCGGCGGGTACGGGTACACCGGATACGGGTACACCGGTCGATCGTAGTAGTAGCAGTGGCCGCCCGCCCACCACCACCAGCCGCAGCGTCCGGCGCGGCAGCCGTGGTCCCAGCGCCCGCCATGCCAGCCGGCCGGTTCGGCCCAGCCATAGCGGCGCACGGCCTCGTGCGCATGGATGTAGTGCCGCAGCTCCTGCGCCGCGCGCCCGCCGTGGAATTCATGGTGCTCGCGGTGCGCCTCGCGGCCTTGCTCGTGGCGCGGGCCGTGTTCATGGCGCTCTTCGCGGGCTTGCACCGCAGCGGCCGCACAGAGGGCGGCCAGCAGCGCCGCGAGCGCCCGCGCCTTCCTTGCCAATTCATCACGCACGTTCGCCGCTCCCTCGTCGTGGTTGCACGGTTGCCGCCCGGGCGGCCCGCGCCATCGCGCTGCGCCGTGCGGTTCATGACGTGACCATCGTATTACCGCCGCGCGCATCGAGGCGCCTGCGCCGGGTAAGTTTGTGTAAGGATTGTTGCGGCCGCCGCGCGGGTCGCCCGATTGCGGGTCGCCGCGGGGCTTGCCGAGGCCCTGGCGCTGGTGCTACACCTTGCGCCCGGGCCATTTCGGGAGCGCAGCCATGGACGCCGATCGCATCGAAAAGAACATCCTGCTGGCCGCGCCGCGCGAACGCGTCTGGCGCGCGGTCAGCGAGGCGCAGCGCTTCGGCCACTGGTTCGGGGTCCAATTCGACGGCCCCTTCGTGGCCGGCGCGCGCCTGCAGGGGCGCATCACGCCGACGCGGGTCGATCCGCAGGTTGCGCTGATGCAGGCGCCGTACGCCGGCATGACCTTCGAGTTCCTGGTCGAGCGCATCGAACCGCCGGCCTGCATCGCCTTCGGCTGGCATCCCTTCGCCGTCCTGCCCGGAGTCGACTACGCCAGCGAGCCGCCGACGCAGATCGTGTTCCAGCTCGACGAGGCACCGGGGGGCACGCGGCTGACCATCACCGAGTCGGGTTTCGAACGGCTGCCGGCGCAGCGGCGCGTCGCAGCATACGTCGCCAACGACGGCGGCTGGGCCATGCAGACCCGGCTGATCGAGAAGTACCTGGCCTTGCATCTGGACGAAACCGACGGCGCATGATCGCCGCGGGCGCGCGCTGGCCCGGTTGCGATAGCATGGACCCCCTCATCCATCGAGGTCGCATCCCATGCTTGTGCTGATCGCGGGTCTGCTGCTGTTTCTCGGAGTGCATTCGACGCGCGTCTTCGCCGATGGCTGGCGCACGCTGCAGCTGCAGCGCCTGGGCCTAGGGCGCTGGAAGCTGCTCTACACCGCGGTTTCGCTGGCCGGTTTTGCGCTTATCGTATGGGGCTTCGGCCTGGCGCGCGCCGATCCGGTGGTGTTGTGGTCGCCGCCGCGCTGGACGCACCATCTGGCCGCCCTGCTGGTGCTGCTGGCCTTCATCCTGGTGGTGGCGGCCTACGTACCCGGTACGCGCATCAAGTCCATGGTGGGTCATCCGATGGTGCTGGGCGTAAAGGTCTGGGCGGCGGCGCACCTGCTGGCCAACGGAACGCTGGCCGACGTGCTGCTGTTCGGCTCGTTTCTTGTCTGGGCGATCGTCACCTATGCGGCCGCGCGCCGGCGCGACCGTGCCGCGGGCGCACGGTATGTCGCAGCCGGGCTGGGCCGCGACGCCCTGGCCGTGGCGATCGGCGTCGCCGCCTTCGGCGCGTTCGCCGCGTTCGGCCACCGCTGGCTGATCGGCGTCGATCCGTTCGCCTGATTCCCGAACACCGTGCGACGATTTCCATTTCGTCCGGCACCCGTGCCGGACTTTTTTCGGAGGCGGGCATGATCGGCTACGTGACGCTAGGAACCAACGACCTGGCGCGTGCCGCCGGGTTCTACGACACGGTGATGGGCCTGATGGGCGCCACGCGCCAGTGGGAAAACGAGCGCGGCATCGCCTGGGGCAAGGCGCCGGACCAGCCCGGCGTCGGCGTCATGAAACCCTACGATGGCAAGGCGGCGACGATCGGCAATGGCGTGATGATCGGCATCACCGTGCCGACGCGCGGCCTGGTCGAGCAGATGCACGCCAAGGCGCTGGCCCTGGGCGGCAAGGACGAGGGGCCGGTCGGGCCGCGCGGCGAAGGCTTCTTCGCTGGGTACTTTCGCGACCTCGACGGCAACAAGCTGGTCGTCTACTGCACCGCCTGACCGGTGCCGGCAGTGGTGGCGGCGGCCGATCATTCGAGTGGCGCCGGCCGCGCCGGGGCGCGGTCCCGCGCGGCCCGGCGCGACCACTATCACGTCTACGTGGTCGAACTGCGCCCCGACGTGCTCGCCGAGGGCCGCTTTCGCCGGGCCAATCCGGCATACGTCGCCGGCCGGCCCTGCGTCTACGTCGGCATGACCGGACTCGACCCCGACCAGCGCTTCGACAAGCACATGGCCGGCATCCAGGCCAACCGCTATGTGCTGCGCTACGGCTTGCGCCTGTTGCCGCACCTGTACGAATGCTACAACCCGATGCCCTACGAGGGCGCGCGCGACATGGAGGTCGAGCTGGCGATCGGGCTGCGCGAGGCAGGGTACGGGGTCTGGCAGGCCTGAGGGCGCGCGCGATCCGGATCGAACCGGCGTCCGAAAGCTGCAGGCGGCCGACCCGATGTCATGTCCCGCAATGCCGAACCATTGCGACCCAAGAGGACATCGAGATGCGACGGTCCGATTCGTGGCGCGATGGTCTCGGTTGAAATGGCGATGGCACCGGGGCGCCCGTGCGCCGCTTCACTTCGCGGCGGCGAGTATCTCCTCGATATGATTGCAGAGTGTCGACAGATGGGCGTCATCCGGAAAGACGGTCAGCTGCGCTCTCGGGATCAGCGGCACGACCGAGCGCACCAGCGCGATCGGCACGTTTCGGTCCTCGCCGCCGTGAAACAGTCTCAGGGGAATTCCGATATCGCTCATTGGGAAACCGAACGGGCGCACGTACAGACGCATGTCCCAGGCTGCGCCACGCGTGCCTTGGCGCAGACATTCTCGAATGGCCGCCTGCATGCATTCCAGTCGGCCAGCCTGCGCGAAGGCCGCCACGTCGGCAGCGGGCATGAACCGCTTCATGTCGCTTAACTCGGCATCCGTGCTCTTGCTGCCGGCGCGCGTCATGGACCTCAGGAGCCATTGCAGACCGGGTGGAAAATATCGCGCCATCTTCCAGACGAGGCGGTTTGCCAGCGGCAGGTTCTCGGCCACTTGTGGCGCATCCATCCGCCAGGCGCCCGAAACGATGACCGCAGCAGTGAGGCGCTCCGGAATGAGCGCAGCGCAGGCGGCAACATATGCCGCCCCGCCTGAATTTCCCAGGACGGAAAACCGGTCCCAACCCAGCGAATCGGCCAGCGCGCCGACATCGTCCGGCCAGTCCACGAAGCCGCGCTGCCGCTGATATGTCGAACGGCCGATACCCGGGCGATCCGGTGCGATCATTCGAACACCTAGACGGAACAGGGTCTCGTCGCCGATCAACGTGGGTTCCAGGCGGCATGAAGGGGATCCGTGAAAATAAAGGACTGGCCTCCCGTCCGGCCGGCCGAACTCCGCATACGCGAGCGCGCGACCGTCCGGCAAGGTGATGTACGGGTCATCGCGCAACGTGTTCTCCCTAGGCGCCGGCGCAGGCAAGCGATCTGCAGGAGACTAGCAATTCCAGCGGCTGCACCCAACCGTGACCGCTCGCGCATGCCCGAAGTCGGCGAGCGCGGGCCTGGTGCGCGGCCACGGGCCACTGACTTGCAGTCCCTGTCATGCGCGGCGCGACCCCCATCGCGTCGGTATGGTCGAACTGGCGATCGGGCCGCGCGAGGCGGGATACGGTGTCTGGCGGGCCTGAAGGCGGGTGACGAACATGTCATCCGCATCGACCATGCAACGGCTGCCGTCGATGCCGGCATCGTCCTCAAATCGGGATCGGGCCATGACTTTCGCCACCATCCGGGGTGGCATGAATCACTTGGGGTTATGCTTTCCGGTCATGGAGGCAGCCATGGCATCGACATGTCAGCTGGCCCGAAACGCAACGTGATCGAATGCAAGGTCAACACAAGGAGTTGAAGTGTCCAGGACCCTCGTATGCGTCGCCATTGCCTTGTTCCTCGTGTCCTGTGAGGCGTACCAACCCGTTCCGCCGGGCTATTCGGGCCCGACCGTCGCGCTTTCCGACAGCGGTACCCAGCTCAGCGGTACCAAGGCGCAACTATTCGTCGCTGAAGAGATGGACGGCAAATCCATCGAAAACAGCTTCTCGGAAAGCGCTGCGGCAAGCAAGAACCGGGGGTTTCATCTCACCATGGTGCTCACGTCGCGAAATCTGCCGGTCCGCTCAATGAAGATCAAGCTTCGTGGCGACGTCGCGACGGGCGCGCCGATCCATGCCATGTTCGAACAGCTGGCAGGATCCGTGCAATCCGTCCAAGGGGTCGTCGATTTCGCCCCCATCGAAGGCGCCACGTACACGGTCAAGGGCGAACTCAAGGATGCAGGATCCTCGATCTGGATCGAGGACGGCGCAACCCATCAGCCCGTGACGACGGTCGTGGTGTCCAGATAGTTTCTCCCGCGCCTTGCCCGCGCATGCGCGGCAATGTTGACATGCCGCGAAGGGGAAATCCGAACTGCGTTGCCCAAGGAGTCGCACGATCGATCCGCAGAACGATCTGACGCTTGCCGCCTCCGGCTTGGAGGATCTTGCCGAGATTCTTGACCTTTATCGTGCGCTGCCGTACGGTAAGACCCGCGCCCGGACCTTGCGCCGATACGCGGTCCAGGCGCCATCGCGCGACGTCGACCCCTTTCGCGACACGCTGCCCGGGCACCTTACCCGGCCAGCCGGGGCAAGGTCAGCGTGAATTCGACCCCGTCCGCGCCGTTGCGCGCGGTGATCGTGCCGCCCATCTTGGCCATGTACGTGCGCGCCACGAACAGGCCCTGTCCGCGCTGCCCGGCGCTGGACGCCGCACCATCGGCGCCGGCATCGTCGGTCGAACCGGGTCTTGCGGATACGCCGTAGTCGAAGATGCGTTCGAGCATGGTCTCCGGGATCGGCGCGCCCTCGTTGTGAACGATGACACGGACCCCGTGCGCATCCGTTTCGGTGCGCACCCGGATGCGCGTGCCCGGCCGGCGGTGGCGCTGGGCATTGCGCAGGACGTGCGTGACGACATCCTCCAGGCAGTACTCGTCGGCGCGCACGGGCAGCGCCTGGCCCAGGCGCGCGTACTCGACGCCGTCGATGCCGATATAGCCGGCGTTGTCGGCGATCTGGCCCAGAAAGGCGTCCAGGTCGATGGCTTGCAAGGCGAGGCGGGTGGCGGCGAACGCCTCGCTGGGCGAGGCCTGGCCATAGAGCACGCGCACCGCCTGCTGCATGCGGGCGATGTAGCGTGCGCTCGGATCGCCCTGGCTCCCGTGCAGGGCCATGAGCGACTGCAGGGGCGCCATGATCTCGTGGCCGACGGCGTGCCACATGTCCTTCTCCTGCGCCGCACGGATCTGCTCGCGCCGCAGGTCGGCGTTCACCTGCCGCAGCAGGTCCTTGAGGCCCTGGGCCAGCACGCCCAGTTCGTCGCGGCCGCCCAGATCGGCGAGGTCCAGATCGGCGAGTTGCGCCGGGCCGCCCTGCGCGGCGCGCAGGCTGGTCGACACCGCGGCGGCGCGCGCCGTCAGCAAGGTCACCCGGCGGATGACCAGGAGCTCCACGGCGATCCAGACGGCGCCGATCGCCACCAGCATTGCGCCGACCGTCCACGCGAGGCGGGTCGCGACGGCGGCCAGGCTGCGGTCGATGGAACGGAAGTCGCCGGCCAGCTCCAGTTCGTAGCGCCCGAGCGCCGTGTCGATCACCGTGCGTTCCCGCGGGCCCTGCGGCGCGCCTTGCGGCGGCAGCGCGCGGATGAGGCGGGCGACCCAGGGCGCGATCGGTTCGTCGGCCGGATCGGTGCCCTCGAGCGCGAAGAGCGGGGTGCCGGCACCGGAGCGCCGCACCGTCAGGTGTTCGCCCGGCCGCAGCAGTTCGCGCAGCTCGGCAAACGAGAATGGCAGGCTCGCGCCGGGTGCATCGCTGTCGAAGACGGCCGCCGCGCCGCCCGGCGCCAGCAGGCGCAGGCGGACGGTCATGCGTTCGAGGTCGGCCGGTGGCCACTGCGGCTTGCGCGCATTGAGCGCCTCCTGGAAGACCGCGACCGGCAGGCGCATCGACAGGAAGGTGCGCCGCGCGCAGTTCGGCGCATCCGCGCTGCGCTCGACGCAGCGCTCTTGCTGCCAGAGCCAGCCGCGAAAGTCGCGCACCGGCCGCACGCCCTTGGCCAGCGGGGCGTCGCCCAGGTAGCCGGTGAGGCGGCCGCGGCCGTCGCGGCTGCGTTCGAAGGGCGCGGTCCAGCGGCTGTGCAAGCCGCGATAGTCCACGTCGACCGTCGCGCGGTGCACGCCCTCGAGTTCCAGATCGCCGCTTTCGTGCGCGACCAGCGCGCCGGCGGCGAAGCCCGCCACCAGGTATACGAAGCCGCCGGCATACGGGTCGGAGCCGATGGCGGCGCAGAAGGTCGATCCGTCGGGGTATTGCAGGCCGCAGCCGGCCATCTCCACGGCCTGACGGGCCTTGTTGCGGTCGTCGAAATCCAGCGCCGCAAACGGCAGGACCACCGGATGCACGGCTTGCGCCGGACGGTCTGCCGCGCCGGGATTGAGCAGCGCGAGCTGGCCCGCGGGGTGGCGCAGGCGCGCCGCGATCTGCGCTTCGGTCTTCTTCAGTCCTTCGGCGTACGCCCGCCGCGCGCGCTCCTTCTCGTCCTGCAGCACCGACAGCGCCAGCCCGAGGGTCGCGGCCACGAGCAGGAGGAAGGCGCCGCGAAACAGCACGCGCAGGCGCAAGGGCACCCGCCGGGGCGGGCGCCAGTCGGTCATGGCCGCGACATCACCCAGCGAAAGCCCCGCATCGGTATGTTCTCGATGCCGTCGAAATCCGGGTCGATCTCGCGGAACGCCTCGCGGATCGCGCCGACATGCTTGCGCACGTTGTCGCGATTGCGCCCGCTCTTGATCACCCGGTAGAGTTCCTCGTAGCTCACCACCTGCCCGGCGCGCGCGTCGAGCACGGCCAGGATGCGCTGCGCGGTGAGCGGCAGGTTGACCCGCTGGCCGCGCCACAGCGGCGCGCCCTGGTGCAGCGGATCGAGCGAGAGCTCGCTCCCGGTGCGGCCCGGGCCGGCCTGCGCGGCGCCCTTGCGCAGGACCTCGAGGAAGGTTTCGACGAAATCGGCCTGCTCGAAGGTGGTCTTCTGCAGGTAGTCCCAGGCATCGAGCGCCTTCATGATGCTGCGGTAGATCGCCGCCGGCATGGCCGACACCACGAGCACCGGAGCGCCGCCGCGCTTGTTGATCGCGTTGATGAGCGCCACGCCGGCATTGCGCTCGCGCCCGAGCTCGATGTCGAGCACCACCGCGTCATAGCGCTCGCGCGCCAGGGCGCGTTCGGCCTGGTCGCGGTCGAACCACTGGTGCACGCGGATGCCCGGGCGCGCCGACTCGATCCAGTCCTTGAGCTGGTTGCTGGTCGGGACGTCGTCTTCGATGACGGCGATGGTCGGCATGCGTTTGATTATGCATGGCGCTCCGGCCGCGGGCGCGGAAGGTTTCTTCCGCCGTCGGAGCAAAGGAGGCCGGCCCGCGCCTTTTACCCTCCGCCCGTGCGGCGAACAATGGCAGTCCTCTGCCACGCGAACAAAGGACTGCTGCGATGAATCCCCTTTTCGAACGACTCCAGGCCGCCGGCGGCAAGGCCGGCGCGCGGCTCCGTGCCGGCGCGGCGGGCGCCGCGGCGCGCCTCGCGCGCGGCCGCGTGCTGCTGCTGGGCGCGCTCATCGTGCTGCTGGCCGCCGGGCTCCTGGTCCGCTCCCCGCCCGTGGTCACCATCGCGCCGGGCGAGATCGGCGTGCGCTCGAGCGTCTGGTCCGGCGGCGCGAGCCTCGTGGGCGAAGGACCGGCGCTGCGCCTGCCGCTGCTGCAGGACGTGCGCCGCCTCAGCCTGCGCGACCAGGTCCTGCACCTGACCGAAGGCCGCCTCGCGACCGGGGCCTCGCCCTACCAGTCGGTCGAAGGCCTGTCGCTGGGCGTCGAATTCGCCGTGCGCTATGCCGTCGATCCCGGCCAGGTGGCCCGCATCGCCCGCAGCCTGCCGGCCGACATCGATGCCGAGGTCGTGGCGCCGCAGGTGCAGGGCATCACCTACCGGACGTTCTCGCGCTACACGGTGCGGGAGATCTTCTCGACCAAGCGCGAGGAGATCCAGCACAGCATCGAGGACGAACTGCGGCCGCGCCTGGCCGCCGACGGCATCGCCCTCAAGGCGGTGCAGATCGGCAACATCGATCTCCCGGAGGACTACCGCCACGGCATGGAGCAATTGCTGACCCAGGAACTGGAGGCCGAGAAGATGCGCTACACGCTCGAGCTGAAGGAGAAGCAGGTGCAGCAGGCGCATCTGGAAGCCCAGGCGGACAAGGTCCGCCGGGAGACCGCCGCGGACGCCGCGGCGCGCGAGCAGGTCATCGCCGCCAAGGCGCAGGAGGAAGCGATGCGCCACGTCCTGCCCTTCAAGCAGAAGCAGATCGAGCAGCGCCGCCTCGAAGCCGAAGCCGAGAAGGCTTCGCGCATCAAGCTGGCCGAAGCCGGCGCGCAGGCGCGCCGGATCGAGGCCGAGGGCGAGGCCGAGTCGCGCGTCAAGCTCGCCGACGCCGAGGTCTACCGCCTGGACCGGCTGGGCCGGACCAACGCCGAGCAGATGGCGCGCGAAGGCGAGTTGCTCGGGCGCCATCCGCTGCTGATCCAGAAGACCATCGCCGACAAGCTGTCCGACAAGGTGCGCGTGATCATCGCGCCACCCGGCAGTGCCGGCCACTTCATCGGCTCGGGACTGGTCGGCGACACGCCCCAGGTGCCGGCCAGCGTCGCAACCGCCGCCGGAGCGCAGTGATGCCCGCCGCCGCCACCGCCTTCGCGCTCGCCGCGCTGGCCATCGTCGCGCAGGATCACGTCGCCTTGCGGGCCGCGCCGGCCACCACGGCCAGCGCCCACGCCCAGCTGTGGCAGGGCGAGCTCGTCGAGGTGCGCGACCGGCGCCTGGGCCAGCTGCAGGTCTACGATCACCGCCTCGAGCGCGCCGGCTACATCCGCGAGACCGAGGCCCACGTCGTCGGACTGCACGAGTCCGACGCGCCGGAGCTGCTCGCCGTGCTGCATTTCCTGCGCGATACGCCGGGGGCCGAATCCCTGGGCATCGCCTACGCCGCCGCCTACCTCAAGGCCGCGCCGGCCGCCGCCGTGAGCCCGGATGTGTTCGATGCACTGGGCGTGATGGCCGAGCGCCTGGCGCGCGGCGCCACGCTGCGCCAGGGCAAGGTCGACGCGGTCACGGCGCACATGGACGTGGCCACGCAGTACGGCGTGCGTTTCGTGAGCGTCGGCGGGAACACGCCGTCCGGCGGCGCCGGCCCGATGCAGCTGTGCTACGACGGCACGGCGTTCCGGCATGTGCTGGCCATGGACGGCAGCGATGGCGCCGCCGCGGCGTCGGCCGATCAACGCGCCCGCGCCGCGCTCGCCCTGACGCGCCCGGATTGCCTGGACCCGGCGCTGTCGCCCAAGGCACGCCAGGCGGCCAACCAGGAGCATGCCGATCTGCTCGACCAGGTCGACAGCGCATCGGGCGCGCAGCTCGAGGCGTCGCTGCGCAACCGGCTGCGTCTGCGCCGCGCCGCGGTCTGGGCGGCGGTCGCCTTCGACAAATCGCGGCTCCAGGAGCCGGCGCAGCCGGCAGCCCAGCGCGCCCTTGACGCCCTGGCCGGGGCCGACAAGTCGCAACTCGGCGAGGGCGAACTGGGCGAATACACCGAGGCCGCGATCCGCGTCGGCGCCGTGCGCTGGGCGGCACAGACCACGCTGTCCGCGGCATCCCGGCTGCAGGTCGAGCTGCTGCCGGGCGAAACCGGCCAGACCTGCGTGCGGCTGCTCGACCGCTACGCGAAGGCGCCGGTCACGCTGGCCGAACACTGCACCTACGGCACGGTCTGGCCCATGTCGGCGCGGGCCATGCCCGAAGGACGCGCCCTGGCGCTGAACGTCGAACCGCTCGACGGCTGGGCGGAACTGTGGGTATGGCACCAGGAGACGGACGGCTGGAAGCTCGACATCGTGGCGCCCGACAGCAACGGACCCGGCCTGGGCTACGTCGAGTGGGCAGGCTGGTCGCCCGCGTCGCGCGGCAAGCTCCTGGTGGTGCGCGAGTCCAAGTCCGACGGGCGCTTCAAGCGGCGATTCGAGGTGCTGCGCACCGATACCCTGGTCGCGGAGAAGTCGGCCGGCGATCCCGCGCAGCTGGCCGCGTTCGGGGTCTGGGCCGATCCGGCCTGGAAGCAGGGCACCGTCAGCCTGCGCTGAGCCGCCTTGCGTGGCGCACCACGGCTGGCGCCGGGTGCGCCGCGCGCCGGCGGGTCGACCCCTGCCGGCATCGCGTGCGTGCCGCACGCGGGGTGCCGGCTACTTGCGCAGCAAGGGGTGGTCCGCCGGCAACTGCTTGGCGTACCACAGCGCAAGCTTGTGCCGCAGCGCCTTCTCGGCGACCTGTTCCTCGGGCAGCGGCTGGATCACCTTGTCGTGAACGAGCAGGCGGTAGATATACAAGAGCTTCTCGTTGGCCGAGTCGGTCGCCTCGAACTTCACGACGCCGCGGCCTTCGGCGTACTGGACGCCGGCGACCATCGCGGCCTTGAAGAGCTCGGCCTCGTGCTTCAGCGGTTTCATCACCGGTATTCTGCCACTTCAAGGATGGCGTTTGCGCCCGGCGCTTGCGCGGTTCACCAGGCACGAGCGCCGGCCGGCACCGCTTGTTGCCGATGCGGTGCCGGCGGCGTGGCCCGGTGAACGGTTCAGTGGCCGAGGGCGACCGGCATCGACCAGGCCGGCGCGGGGGCCAGCGAGCGCACGCGTTGCAGCAAGGAGGGCGCGGCGGTGGCCGGCCGGTTGTGCGCGGTGCGCGTTGCGGTGACGGCGACCGGTTCACGGTTCCAGCGTGCCGGATGCACCTGCAGGGCGATCGGGTCGAGCAGTGGCCGGCCGCGGCGCTTGAGCAGGCGCAGCCGCAGCAGCGCACCGTCATGCTCCAGCTGCAAGCGCACGCTGGCTGGTGAGGGCGCCTGGGCATGGCGTGTCGCGCGCAGGATGAAGACCAGGGCGCGGTGGCGCTGGGCCAGCAGGTGCAGGCGGCGCAGGCAGCGGAAATCGGCCTCGCTGCTGCTGCCGTCGGGTAGCCAGCCGATCAGGGCGCCGAGGTGGCTGGCGCGCAGCGATTGCTCCAGGGCCCAGCCGCTTTCGCGCGCGGTGAGCGGCTTGACGAAGATATTGCGGGCCAGATCGATGCCGGCTTCCTGCAGCGCCGGCGCATAGGGCAGGGCCTGCGCCAGATCGGCCGGCGCTTCGGCCTTGCCCGGCATGCCCTGCTGGCAGGGCAGCACCCAGACACAGGTGCCGGCGGCATGGCTGATCGATGCGAGCGCCGGCAGCAGCAGGCTCAGTTCGCCGCTGCCCGGATGATCGACCAGCAGTTCCACCAGTTGCCCTTGCGGCCATCCCTGGCCGGGCAGTTCCTGATCGAGTGCCGCGAAGCCGGTGGCGACCCCGCCCGGCGCGGCGCCGGCCGGCAGGTCGGCGTGCAGCCATTCGTCGGCCCGCCAGGTGTGCGGGACCTGCAGCCGGTTGCGCGGCGCCTGCCGTGCGGCCACGCGCGCCGCGGCGGCATCGAGCGAGGACTCGAGGGCGGTTGCCGCGCGCAGCGACGGGACGGGCCGGCCCTGCTCGGGCAGGTGCAGATCGGACAGCGTGTTCATGGCGGAACCCTCTTCGGATATTCCCGGGAAAAAGTGGTGGACAGGCCTGCGCTGCCGGCGCATTCGATGACGCAAGGAAAGGGGAGGCGGCGCTGAGGCGGCGCTGCTGCGATCGGCTGGCGTGTGGCCGGCGTTGCGCCCGCTTGCGCTCAGACCGCGGCGCGGATGACGCCGACCGCGATGCCTTCGATCGTCAGCGGTTCGCGCTTCGGGTCGACGACGATGGGGCGGTAATCGGGGTTCTCGGCGACCAGTTCGATCCGCGTGCCGCGCACCTTGAGCCGCTTGACGGTGACGTCGTCGCCGAGCCGGGCGACGACGATCTGGCCGTTGTTGGCCTGGACCTGGCGGTGCACCGCGAGCCAGTCGCCGTCGAGGATGCCGGCGTCGCGCATGCTCATGCCGCGCACCTCGAGCAGGTAGTCGGCGCGCGGCTTGAAGGTGGCCGGATCGACCGCCGGCCGGCGCAGCACGTTTTCCTGGGCCAGGATCGGGCTGCCGGCGGCGACCTTGCCGATCAGGGGCAGGCCGAATTCGCGCGCCGCCTCGCCCAGGGCGCGCACCGAGTCGCGCAGGCGGATGCCGCGCGAGGTGCCGGCGACCAGTTCGATCAGGCCTTTCTTCTGCAGCGCCTGCAGGTGCTGTTCGGCGGCGTTGAGCGAGCGAAAGCCGAAGGCGCGCGCGATCTCCTCGCGCGTGGGCGGCGCGCCGCTGTCGGTCAGTGCGCTGCGGATGAATTCGAGGATTTCACCCTGGCGGGCGGTCAGGACATTGGCGGGATCGGTGCTCATGGCGGCGGCGGCAGAGGTGGCGGCAGGAAGGGTGGGCGATGGCGGCTGGACTGGATAAGTTACACTGTAAAAGCATACAGTACGATTTGTCAATTCATTCCCAGGCGCCGCCGACCCTGATACACTCGGCGCCCAAGGAATCGGGGCCATCCGTCGGAGCAATCCGCCGCCGCGATCCGGATCCGGCCCCGGCGTGCCGTGCGTGGCGCCCATCCAGGCCGGGCAGGACATCCAGCCCCGACGCAGAGTAAAAAGTACGATGCAAGACGTTGCCGTATTCGGTATCCGACGGCAACCCAGACGGCGGTCATCCGTGTAGACGTGTCCGGCAGCGCCGGGCCGCCAGACGCACCCCGTACGCACCAAGGTTCGAGTCGATTTGGTTCGGACCGCTTAGTCCGACCCAGCCCGTACGGAGCACCGGCAACGCCGGCGCATTCCGGTTCCTGGCCGGGTCTACAGGACCTTGATAACCGGAATCGTGCAATTTTTCGGCAACCCCGAACGCCTTGCGTCAGCCATTGCAGCGCCGCTGCAGCCGGCGCAGCCGGTCGGCCGCGCAAACCGGAACCCGCGACACCCGACATGAACACGCAAGAGGCCAAGATCGTCCTGGAAACCGCCCTGTTGACGGCCCAGCAGCCGTTGCCGATCGAGCAGCTGCGCAAGCTGTTCGACGACGAGATCGACGAGGACATGGTCCGCGTGCTGCTCGAGGAACTGCGCCGCGACTGGCAGGGCCGCGGCGTCGAGCTCGTCGTGCTGGCCACCGGCTGGCGCTTCCAGAGCACCCCGGCGATGCGCCCGGTACTCGAACGCATGAATCCGGAGAAGCCGCCGCGCTATTCGCGCGCCGTGCTCGAAACCCTGGCCATCATCGCCTACCGCCAGCCAGTCACGCGCGGCGACATCGAGGAGATCCGCGGCGTCACCGCCTCGGCACCGGTGATCAAGACGCTCGAGGAGCGCGGCTGGGTCGAGACCATCGGCCATCGCGAGGCGCCCGGCCGGCCCGGACTGCTGGCGACCACGCGCGCCTTTCTCGACGATTTCGGCCTGCGCTCGCTGCAAGAGCTGCCGCCGATCGGCGCCGACGCCGACACCCCCAACGCGCGCCTCGAACTGCCGTTTCCGGCCCCGGGCGCATCGCGTACCGAGCCCGATCTGCTTGACGCCATGGCGCCGTCGCCGGCCCCCCATGACCCATCCGGTGATCCTGGCGCCGCCGACCAAATCGACCTGCCCGCAGGCCATCCCGAACCGCCAGCCCTGAGCGAAGTGAGCATGGACCACCCATGAATTCGAATCCGACCGACGACGCCGCCGCGGCGCCGCACCACGCAAGCTCCCCGGCACCCGAACCGGCCACCACGGCAGCGGCGCCGGAACCGCCACAGTTCGGCGCCCCGCGCGATCCAGGCGCGGCCGGGCCGGCGGTCGCGTCGGACACGAACCACGCGCCCGACACGGCGGCCGATCGAGATGCCGATCGCGATGCCGATGCCGATGGCGATGTCGACGGCAATGTCGATGCCGCCGCCCGCTCCGCTGCGCCGGGGCCCGGCGCCGGAGCGCCCGGCGCGCCCGGCGAACGGCGCCACCGCGGCCCGCACGGCCGGCGTCGCCGCACCCGCGGCGAACGACCGGCGCGGCCGGAAGAGGCCGGTGCCGCCCCGGCCGTTGCCCTGCCGTCCGACGCGTCGGCAGCGCTGCCGCTGGCCGGCGAAGGCGACGAGGTCAATGCGCTCGCCATGGCCGAGCAGCCGCTGGCCGCCGCCGTCCTCGAACGCGGCCGGCGCGCTGCCAAGCAGGCGATCAATGCGCAGACCGACAAGCTGCACAAGGTGCTGGCCGATGCCGGCATCGGCTCGCGCCGCGACATGGAAGAACTCATCGTTGCCGGGCGCGTCTCGGTCAATGGCCAGCCGGCCCATGTCGGCCAGCGCATCCTGCCGAGCGACCAGATCCGCATCAACGGCAAGCCGCTGAACACGCGCCGCCAGACCGGCCGGCCGCCGCGCGTGCTCATCTACCACAAGCCGTCCGGCGAAATCGTCACCCAGGACGATCCGGAAGGCCGCCCGACGGTGTTCGACAAACTGCCCAAGGTGTCCGGCGCGCGCTGGATCGCGGTCGGGCGGCTCGACTACAACACCGAGGGCCTGCTGGTCCTGACGACCTCCGGCGAGCTGGCCAACCGCCTCATGCATCCGCGCTTCGAGGTCGAGCGCGAATACGCCGTGCGCCTGATCGGCGAGTTGTCGCTCGAGCAGCGCGAGCGGCTGCTCGCCGGCGTCGAGCTCGAAGACGGGCCGGCGCGCTTCGCCCGCCTCGAAGACGCCGGCGGCCAGGGCATCAATCACTGGTATCGCGCGGTCATCGCCGAAGGGCGCAATCGCGAGGTGCGGCGCATCTTCGAAGCGCTGGGCATGCAGGTCAGCCGCCTGATCCGCATTCGCTACGGTGCGGTGCAGTTGCCGCGCGCACTGGCCCGCGGCCGCTTCCAGGAACTCACGCCGGCCTGGGTCGAGGCCTGGCTGCTCGACCTGGGCGTCGGCACCGACGAGGTCCGCAATGCGCGGCCCGGCGCACCGGCGCGCAAGACGGGCGGGCCCAAGCGCGGCGGCAAGCCGGGCCGGCCCGGCGCGGGCGGCGGTGCGGGCCCGCGCCAGCCCGACCCGATGGCCAGCACGGTCCATTACATCGCCGGCGAGGCCGGCGCGGCACGCCGCGGCCCGCAGGGCCCGCGCGGACCGCGCGGCAATGGCAACGGCAATGGCAATGGCAATTCCAACGGCAACGTCAACGGCAATCGCCAGCCTGATCCCATGGCCAGCACGGTCAACTACATCACCGGCGACCTCGGCGGCGCCCGGCGTGGCCCGGCGCGCGGCGGCCCGCGCACCGGTTTCAACGGCAATGGCGGCCAGGGCGGCGCACCGGCCGGGCGCGCCGGCGGCCGCCGCCAGCCCGATCCCATGACCAGCACGGTCAACTACATCGCCCAGGACCCCAACGGTCCGCGCCGCGCCAGGCCCGGCGGCCGCACCGGCTACGGCGCCGGCAAATCCGGCGGCGGTCCGATGGGCGGCAACGGGCCGGGAAATCGCAGCGGCGCCAAGGGCGGTCGGCCATCGGGTCCGCGCCAGCCCGATCCCATGACCAGCACGGTCAACTACATCGCACGCGGCCAGGGCACCGGTCCGCGGGGCGGCGGCGGCTTGGGGGGTTCGCGACGCCCCAAGGTGCGCGGCGGCCAGGGTTGAGCCGGCCGACAGGTCCTTCCGGCACTGCCAAAATCCGCGATCCGCTCCCGGTTTCGCGTGAAAATTGCACGGTCGGTATATAATCGGCGGTTGCCAGGATTGGTGCGCCTGCTGGCAGCGTAGGCAAGGTTTCCGCAGCGTTTGTCGCCAGCCGGGGGCAGCGCCAGCCGGTCTTCGCGGACCGCGCCGGAGGCGGCTCCGGAAGGCACGGACCGCCAGTGGAAGCAGGGGCGCCCGGCACGTGTGGTCCGAGCCGTCGGAACCATCGTGCCAGCCTGTTGATCAAACGAATGGGCTCGACGACGGCCCATTTTTTTTTGCCGCGCCGAATAGCGCATCCGCTCGACGCGCGGAAACGGGCCGTGGTCCGGATTGCCGACGGCGCAGGGGCGGGTGGACGGCAGGTGAACGAGGCGCACAACGGAATGCAGGAAGCGGCGGCGGCAGCCGGCGCGAAGGCGACGCGCCTGGCTGCGCTGCGCGACCTGGTCGAGCGCACGCTGGCGGGCATGGGCTATGAACTGGTCGAGCTCGAACGGGCCGCCGGCGGCTTGCTGCGCGTCACGCTCGATCTGGACCCGGCTGCCGTGGTAGGCGATCCGGCGATGGCCGATGCCGCGCCGGCGGCCGCGGCCGGCGATCCGGCGCTGGGCGATGCGGCGCCGGCGCGCCATGTCGGCATAGAAGATTGCGAGCAGGTCAGTCGCCACTTGACCCACCTTTTCGCGGTCGAGGAGGTCGACTACGAGCGCCTCGAGGTTTCCTCGCCCGGCCTCGATCGGCCGCTGCGCGGTGCACGCGATTTCGCGCGCTTCGCCGGCGAGATGGCGAAGGTGCAGTTGTTTTCCGCGGTCGACGGGCGGCGCCGGTTGCGCGGCCGGCTGCTCGGCCTGGTGCCGGCGGCCGATGGCGCCGACGAGGCGGCGCGGCGCGTGCGCATGACGCTGGTGCCCGAGGCGGCGCCGGCGCCGGCGCGCGGCGTGCGCCGCTCGCGCGCCAAGGCGCCGGCCGAGCTGCCGACGGTCGAATTCGCGATCGGCGAGGTCGAGAAGGCGCGCCTGGCGCCGGAATGGGAATTTGATCGCGAGGCGATCGGCCGTGCCGTGCCGTCGCGCGCCGGATGAGGCGCGCACGGCGTTACATGACGATGGGGTAAGAGCGATGAGTCGAGAAATCCTGCTGCTGGTGGACGCCCTGGCGCGCGAGAAGAACGTGCCCAAGGAGATCGTCTTTGGCGCCCTCGAATCCGCCCTGGCGTCG
>Ga0209698_10000466_pt1 | contig 46568 bp, 40 predicted proteins | sample LitLauG_LLR_2012_FD_187203 | JGI IMG/M metagenome (GOLD analysis project Ga0209698, IMG submission 187203) | Freshwater sediment microbial communities from Pennsylvania, USA - Little Laurel Run_MetaG_LLR_2012 (SPAdes) (version 2) | ecosystem: Environmental > Aquatic > Freshwater > Creek >...
CCATCCCCGATCTCGACGACGAGGTCCTGCCGGTCCTGCGCGGGTTCGCGTTCCCGCAGCCGGAGCTGTCCGACGCGGTCGAGCGCCGGGAGCTCGTGGTGCCGGGGGAGGTGGCGGTACCCGTCCGGGTGCACTCGCCCGCCGGGCGGTCGGCGCCGCTGGCCGGGGTCGTGGCCATCCACGGCGGGGGCTACGTGATCGGTGACCGGACCATGTACGACGGCCTCTTCGACCGATGGTGTGTCGATCCCGGGATGGTGGCGGTCTCGGTCGGCTACCGCCGGGCCCCCGAGACCCCGTACCCCGGGCCGCTCGAGGACTGCTACCAGGCGCTGGTTTGGACGGTGGAGCATGCCGACGAGCTCGGGATCGACCCGGCGTGCATCGGCATCTACGGGGCGAGCGCCGGGGGTGGCCTGGCCGCCGGGCTGGCGCTGCTGGCCCGCGACCGCGGGGAGGTCGACGTCGCCTTCCAATTCCTGCAGTACCCCATGATCGACGACCGCCAGGTCACGCCCTCCAGTCGGATGGACGACCTGCACGTGTGGAGCCGCCGGTCGAACACCTTCGGCTGGAGGTCCTACCTGGGGGACCGCTACGGCACCGACGACGTCCCGGCGTATGCGGCCGCTGCACGGGCCGGGGACCTGCACGGGCTGCCGCCGGCCTATGTCTGTGTCGGCTCCCTCGACGGGTTCCGCGACGAGGACGTCGCCTTCGCGCTCCGGCTGCTCCAGGACGGGGTGCCCACGGAGCTCCACGTGCTGCCCGGGGCCCCGCACGGTTTCGAGATGATGGGCGACTCGGCGATCGCCCGCCAGGCCGCCTCCAACGCCGACGCCTGGATCCGGCGCCAGCTGCGGGACCACGGCCACTGAGCCTCGGCCCGACCCCTTCGGCCAGCACATGCGGATCCTCCTCGTCTCCGACCTGCACTACCACCTTCCCCAGTGGGACTGGGTCGTGGGGGCGGCCGCCGACCACGACCTGGTGGTGATGGCCGGCGACAGCCTCGACATCGCGTCGCCGGTGCCACTGCACGCCCAGTCCGTGGTCATCCTGCGGTACCTGGAGCTGCTGGCCGGGACGACCACGCTGGCCGTCTGTTCGGGTAATCACGACCTGACCGGTCCGGACGCCGCCGGCGAGCAGTCGGCCCTGTGGCTGGCCGGGGCACGGGCGGCCGGGATCCCGACGGACGGCGACTCGCTGACCGTGGGGGACACGTTGGTGACGGTGTGCCCGTGGTGGGACGGTCCGGTCGGGCGGGCGGAGGTCGCGGCCCTGCTGGCCCGGGACGCGGCCCGTCGACCGGCCCGCTGGGTGTGGGTGTACCACTGGCCGCCCCTCGGGTCGCCGACGTGCTGGACCGGCCGCAAGGACTACGGCGATCCCGACGTGCTGGCGTGGATCGACGAGCACCGCCCCGACGCCGTCCTGGCCGGGCACGTGCACCAGGCCGCGTTCACCGAGGCCGGGTCCTGGGCGGACCGGATCGGCGACACCTGGGTGTTCAACGCCGGCACCCAGATCGGGAAGGTGCCGGCACGGGTCGAGCTCGACCTCGATGCCGGCCGGGCCCGCTGGGTCTCGCTCATGGGCGAGGAGACCTGCGACCTGACCGACGCCGGGCCGCCCGTCCGCACGGTCTGGTGAGGGCCTCGTCGCGTCCTCGGGGGGCCACCACCCGACGGCCGCGCCGTGGTGGCCCGAGCCCGGAGGGATCGGCCCTGCCGCCCGTTGCGGCGCCGGGTCAGTAGTCGGGGTCGGGGTCGCGTGCCGAACCCGGTCGCACCGCCGGGTGCGGGTGGGTCGCCAATCGGCCGAGCACGTCGGACACCATGGACAGGCCGGGGGAGTCGGCGTACTGGTGCTTCAGGTCGGCCAGGTAGGTACTCACGGCGTCGAGGCGCCCGGCCAGCCCGACGGCAACCTCGCGCAGCAGCTCAGGGTCCTCGCCGAGGAACGACCGTCCGTCGCGTGCCACCCGCAGCCGACACGGCCCGGCCGCCCGGACGGTGGCGCCGTGCTTCGTCCCGAGCAGGACGGAGACCTCGCCCACGATCGCCCCCGGCCGGGTGACGGTGTTGATCAGCTCTCCACCCTTGTGGACGGTCAGCTCTCCGGACACGAGCACCCAGAGCTCGCCGCTGTCACTGCCCTCGACCGCCACCTGGTCGCCGGAGGCGAGCTCGATCTCGGGCAGGTGTGCCGAACGGGCCAGCATGTCGGGCATCCGCCGATGGTAGCGGTCGTGCCGGATCCGGTCGACGTGGGCCCGCCCGTCGCACCTGGCCCGCCCGTCCGTCGCACCTGGCCGGGAGGTGTCAGCTCCCCGCTGCCAGGGCCGCCTCCTCCGACGAGTCCCACACCCGGTGCAGCATGCGCAGGAGCACGTCCGGGGGCTGTGCCCCGGGGATCCCGAACCTTCCGTCGAGCACGAAGAACGGGACGCCGGTGGAGCCGAGGTCCACGGCCCGCTGCTCGTCGGCGCGCACGTCGTCGGCGTACTGGTCGGACTCGAGTACCTGGGCGACCCGTTCGGGGTCGAGCCCCACCTCCTCCGCCAGCTCGGCGAGGGTGGCGGGATCGGAGATCGCCCGCCCCTCGGTGAAGTAGGCGTGGAGGAGCCGCTCCTTCATGGCGCCACCCAGGCCCTCGTGGGCGGCGAGGTGGATCAGCCGGTGGGCGTCGAAGGTGTTGCCGATCTGGACCTGGTCGAGGTGGTACTCCAGACCGACGGTGGCGGCCAGCTCGGTCATCTGGCGGTTGGCCGCCGTCGCCTGGTCCGGACTCATGCCGTACTTGCGCTCGAGGACCTCGTCCATCGAGAGCTCCACCCGCCGGGGTGTCGTCGGGTCGAGCTCGAAGCTCCGCCACTCCACGGTGACACGGTCGGCGTGGGGGAAGGCGGCGAGGGCCGCCTCGAGGTTCCGCTTGCCCACGTAGCACCAGGGACAGACGACGTCCGACCAGATCTCGATCTTCACGGTGGTTCCTCCACTCCTCGGCACCAGGTGCGCCCCGACCGACGCTATCCGGATGCGTCACCGGTAACGTCGGGGCATGATCCTCGAGCACGCACTCCTCACCGTCCGGCCGGACTCGCATGACGAGTTCGAGGCGGCCATCACCCGGGCCCGGGAGGTGATCGCGGCGGCGCCGGGGTTCCGCTCGTTCGCCCTGCACCGGGGGGTCGAGGCCCCCGACCGCTACCTGCTCCTCGTCGGGTGGGCGACGCTCGAGGACCACACCACCGGCTTCCGGGAGTCCCCCGCCTTCGCCGAGTGGCGCTCCCACATCGGCCCGTTCTTCGACGGGCAGCCGGAGGTCGACCACTACGACCCGGTGGCGGGCCTGTCCTGAACCCGACGGCGGTCAGGCCGGCGTGGACCCGAGGGCGTCGGCCGCAGCCAGGTGCCGGGCCAGCTCGTCCAGCGAGGTCCGGGCGTTGAGCCCACTGGTCGACGGCATGACGTAGACGGGCCGGTCGGCCACGCATGCCGGCTGGGGCCCGGACCCGGCGTCCCGGTCGACGACGGCCCGCCACCCCGAGAGGCCCACGAAGCACACGGCCCCGGGTCGCAGCCACCGGACCACGGCCGTCAGCCGTGCCAGTCCCGTCCGGTACTCCTCCCGGGTCACCTCGGCCGCCGTCCTGGTGGCCCGTTTGGCGAAGTCGGTCATGCCCATCCCACGGGCGAGGGCCGCCACCGGATCGCGGTCCACGTCGACCAGGCCGGCGGCGAGTGCGGCCGGCCAGAACCGGTTGCCCGGGCGGGCGTAGCCCACGCCGGCGTCGGCCGAGTAGGGGGAGGGGTTCACCCCGCACACCAGCAGCCGCATCCCCGGTCCGATCGTGTCGGCCAGGGTGTGCCGCCGCACGACCCTGCAGCGCCAACCGGCGCCGCCGGCCACGACCGGGCCGATCGGGGTGAAGCCGGCCCCTTCGAGCAGCGACTCGACCGGGATGGGACGGGGACGCCGGGGCGAGGGCGCCCGGACCTCGACGTCAGGCTCGACATCAGGCTCGACGTCGAGCTCGACCTCGAGGTCGAGCTCCGCTCCGACCGGGAGCCGACGATGGCCGCGATGGAGGGCGAGCGGAAGGTCGGACCAGGTGGGGGCGGTCAGGGACCAGCTCCACGGGCGATCGGGTGCGGCCGGCGGCCGGGGCAGCTCCGTCGGCGCCCCGTGGTCGGCGTCGGGCACGTCCGGAGCGTACCGGTGGCCGACCTGTCCGTCGGCTGGTTCAATTGCCACGTGTCCGCATGTCCGACCCTGACCACCGAACGGCTGACCATGCGCCCGTTCCGTGCCGCGGACGTCGACCCGCTGTTCGACATCATGACGACGGACGAGGTGCGGTCCGCCTTCCACGTGCCCGATGACTTCACCCGGGCGAACGCCTGGTCGGTACTCACCTCGTTCGTCGGCCTGTGGGAGCTGAAGGGGGTGGGCCACTGGGCGCTCGAGGAGCGGGACAGCCGTCGGTTCGTGGGCCGGGCCGGCCTCTACTGGCGCACGGAGCCGGACTGGCCCGGGATCGAGGTGGGCTGGATGCTGCACCCCGGGGTGTGGGGCCGTGGCTACGCCACCGAGGCCGGCGCCCGTGCCGTGGAGTACGGGTTCGACGACGTGGGCGAGGAAAGGCTGTTCAGCGTGATCCTCCCGGAGAACGCCCGCTCCCAGGCGGTGGCGCGTCGGCTCGGCTTCACCCCCGGCGAGGAGCGGGTCCTTCCCCACTTCCCCTCGGCGGCCCACTGCATCTGGAGGCTGGACCGGAACGCATGGTCTCGACCGCGTCAGGGTGCGAGGCGGCTCAGCGGAGGCTGAGCCCCCCGTCGACCAGTACGACCTGTCCGGTCACGTAGGTGGAGCGGGCGAGGCCCAGGATCACCTCGGCCACGTCCCCGGGGGTGGCAGAGCGCTGCATCGGTGCCTGTGCCTTCACGAAGTCACGGACGAGGTCCCAGTCGGCGGTCCACGGGGTGTCGACCAGGCCCGGTGCCACCGCGTTGACCCGGATGTCCGGTCCGAGGGTGTTGGCCAGGAGCCGGGTCATGTGGCTCATCGCCGCCTTGGAGCAGGCATAGGGGATGGAGCTGCCGACCGGGCGCTCTCCCGCCAGCGACGACACGTTGACCACCTGCCCGTTGCCCGACGCACGGAGGTGCGGGACCGCGGCGACGGTCACCTGCCAGGTGCCGATGACGTTCGTGTCGTAGATCCGGCGCCACACGTCGGGGCTGGCGGCGGCCAGGTCGCCGTGGGGGATGACCGCCGTGGTCCCTGCGTTGTTGACCAGCACGTCGAGACGCCCGTGGGCGGCCACGACCTGCTCGACGAGCCGGACGGCGTCCGCCTCGTCGGCCACGTCCGCCTGGACGTAGGTGGCATCGGGCAGCTCGGCGGCCACGGCCCGTCCGGCATCGACCGACGTGACCGAGTTCACCACCACGGTGGCTCCCGAGGCACCGAACCGCCGGGCCACCTCGGCGCCGATGCCCGACGACGAGCCGGTGACGAGGACGACCTGTCCGGCGAAGCGGTCGTCGACGGGCAGGGGAGATCCGGGGGAATCGCTCATGCTCCGGAGTGTAGGACCCGAGCCCCGGCGCCCGGTAGGTTCGCGTGGTGCGCCTGGTGACCCTGCTCGAGGACGGTCGACGGAGCAGTGGACTCGTCGTCGGCGACGAGGTGGTCGACCTCGGCGACCTTCCGATCGGTCTCCCGGCCGACCTGGTGGACGTCCTGGCCCTCGGCGACGAGGCCCGACCGGCACTGGAGCGCGCCGCCTCCGGCCGGGGGCGGCGGGTCCCGTTGGCCGGGACGCGGCTGGGTGCCCCGGTGCGGCGTCCGCCCGCATTCCTCGGGATCGCCCGCAACTACGGGGACCACATCGCCGAACTGGGCGTGGAGCGCCCGACCCGGCAGACCTGGTTCGCCAAGCTGTCGTCGTGCGTCATCGGTCCCGGTGACGACATCGAGGTCCCCTTGGCGTCGGAGCAGGTCGACTACGAGGGGGAACTCGGCGTGGTGATCGGACGCCGGTGCCGTCACGTCCCGGTCGACCGTGCGCTGGACGTGGTCGCCGGGTACACCGTGGTGAACGACGTCAGCGTGCGCGACTGGCAGCGGGCGACGCCCACCATGCTGTTGGGGAAGGGGTTCGACACCCACGGGCCCATGGGTCCGTGGGTGGTCACCCCGGACGAGGTCCCCGATCCCCAGGGGCTGGTCGTGACGACCCGGGTCAATGGTGAGCTCCGCCAGGACGGCACCACGGCCGACATGATCTTCACCGTGGCCGAGATGATCGCCCACCTGTCGACGGTGGCCACCCTCGAGCCCGGCACGGTCCTCGCCACCGGCACCCCGGCCGGCGTGGGGGCGGCCACGGACCCGCCGCGGTGGCTCCGGCCCGGGGACGTCGTCGAGGTCGAGGTGGAAGGGGTGGGGGTCCTGGTCAACCCCGTCGTCGGCGAGCGGGGGCACCCCGGCGACCGACCCGACCGTGCGGGTGTCCGGTGAGCCCCGTCCCCGACCCGGCGACCGGTGCCGGTCCCGAGGTCGTCCGGGTGACCTCGTCGCTGCGGATCCCGGTGTCCGAGCTGCAGTTCCGATTCAGCCCGAGCGGCGGACCGGGCGGCCAGCACGCCAACAAGGTGGCCACACGCGTCGAGCTGCGCTTCGACGTGGCCCGGTCGCCGTCCCTCGGGCCCCACCAGCGGTCCCGGCTCCTCGAGCGGCTCGGACCGGAGGTCCGGGTGGTGGCCGACGACGAACGGTCCCAGCTCCGGAACCGCCAGCTGGCGGTCGAACGGTTCCGGGACCGCCTGGCTGCGGCGCTGCGCATCGAAAAGTCGCGCCGGCCGACGCGGCCGACCAAGGGGGCCAAGGAGCGGCGGCTGGCCGACAAGCGCCGGCTGTCGGAACGGAAGCGGTCCCGACGGTCGGACCACGACGACTGAGCGGGTGGACGGTCCGGCTCGGGACGGTCTGCCCCGGGGGCAGGTGGGCGGTCTCTCCGGAGTCAGCCGGCTCGGCGGGCCCGTCGCACGGGGGTCGCCCAGGCGGTGTCGAGCAGCCCGTTGATCTCCTCGGTGAGTCGTTCGGGGTGGACCCGGAGCTCCAGCACCGAGTTGGCCTGGATGAGCTGCCCCCGGGGCAGGCGGCGGGCGAGCTGCTGGGCATCGTGGAACGGATGCACGTGGTCCACCTTGTGTCCGATGACCAGCGCCGGGATGTCCATGGCCGCCCGTTGGTCGACGGTGGGGGCGATCGGCCCGGCCAGGATGCCGTGCAGCACCGCAGCGGTCTCCCTGGGCTCTGCGGAGAACATGTTCATGACGCTGTCGAGGGGACCGTTGCCGGTGCGCGGCAAGGAGCGGAAGACCTTGGCCATCCGCCCGACGACCGGCCGGGCGTAGTGGGAGGCCAGCAGCAGGGGGATGAACGTGATGGCCGCCGCGGGCAGCGCCCACTCGAGGACCGGCATCTCGATCACCATCCCCCGGACCCGTTCGGGCGCCTGGGCGGCGACGAGCAGGCTCACGTTGCCGCCCAGCGACACGCCACCCACCACCGCCTGGTCGATGCCGAGGTGGTCCAGGAGGGCGAGGACGTGCCCGGCATAGGTGTCCATCCGGTGGAACGAGGCGCGTTGGGGCCGTGCGCTGAGCCCGTGTCCGGGCAGGTCCAGCAGGATGACCCGGTTGCCCCGGGCGGCCAGGTCGGCGGCCAGGCGACGGTTCATGTTGGCGTCCATGAGGATGCCGTGGAGGAACACCAGCACCCGTGGGCCGTGGCCGTGGATCTCGTAGTAGAGCTCGAGGTTGTCGTGGACGAACTGGCCCACCTCGTAGGGGGACACCGAGCCAGGGTTGTCGTCGGGTAGGTCCTTCGGTGCCCGCAGCACCCGTGAGGGCGTCGTCTTCTGCATCTGCTCAGTCCGTGGTGCCCCGGTCGTCGCCATGGAGTCCACGGTACGCGTCGGGCCGCCGGTTCGCCAGCACCGGCAGCCGTCGGCGGACGTCCGCCAGGGCCGTCAGGTCGAGGTCGGCGGTCACCACGCCCGGGGTGGGGTCGGTCCGCTCGGCCAGGACGACCCCCCACGGGTCCACGATCATCGAGTGTCCGTGGCAGCGGGGCATGCCGGGGGGCAGCTCGCCGACCTGCCCGGCGCCGATGACGAACAGCTGGTCCTCGACCGCGCGCGCCCGGAGCAGCAGCTCCCAGTGGGCGGGCCCGGTCGTCGCGGTGAAGGCGGACGGGACGCACACCACGGTCGCCCCGCCGAGGGCCAGCATCCGGTAGAGCTCGGGGAACCGGAGGTCGTAGCAGATCGACATCCCGAGGACCGGCTCGTCGGCGCCGCCACCGGTGTGCCGGTCCCCGGAGCGGCGTCCGGTCAGCGGCACGACGCAGGTCTCGTCGCCCGGCGCGATGGTGTCGGACTCCCGGAACGCGACCCCGCGGAGGGCCACGTCGAAGAGGTGGATCTTGCGGTACGTGGCGAGCACGGCGCCGTCGGGGCCGAGGAGGCAGCTGGTGTTGGACAGCCGCCCGCCGTCCGTCCCGGGTGCGGCCTCGGGGAAGGTCCCGGCCACCAGGTGGATGCCGTGACGCGCCGCGGCACCCGACGCCCAGGTCACGGTGGGCCCGTCGAGCGGCTCGGCACCGGCCCGCAGTACGTCCGGGGTGCCCGCAGCCGAGAAGTACTCCGGCAGGACCACCAGCTCGGCTCCGTACCCGGCCGCCCGGTCGACGAGGGCGTCGGCCGCGGCCAGGTTGTCGTCCCGGTCGGCCCCGGCCGTCGTCTGGATGGCGGCAACGCGCATGACCCAGGGTAGGCCGGGGATCGGGCACAATGAGCCTCGGCGGCGTGGGCCCACCGGGCCCCGGTCCGTCCCGAGGAAGTGAGCGCCGTGTCCTTCGAAGACTCCGATGTCGTCCGCAGCGCCGTACGGGTGGAGGGGTTCCGGGACGACGAGTTCGACTACCAGTTGATCCGGGCCCTGGGAATGGCCGATTACGGCGGTTCCGCTGCCGGGGAGTGCCTGGCCGTGGTCGCCCAGATCGCCGACGGCAGCCCCACCAGCTGGACGGTGGCGTTCGAGCAGCTGGCCCAGCAGGTCGAGGGCAAGGGGCGTGCGTGCCTGGCGGCCGGGCACCCCGTCAGCGGCCGAGACCATCTGCTGCGGGCCTCGACCTACTACCGGACCGCCGAGTACTACGGGGGCGGCGCCGGCGCCGAGGGCGCCGGAGCGCGCAGTCAGGCCTGCTTCTCCGAGGCGGCCGCGCTGCTCGACCCGCCGGTCGAGGCGCTCGCGGTGCCGTTCGACGGGGGGACGCTTCCCGGCTACCTGGTTCGGCCACGGCCCGGTGCCGATCGCGCACCCGGGGACCGGCCGACCGTCGTGGCCGTGGGCGGGTTCGACTCGAGTGCCGAGGAGCTCTACTTCCAACTCGGGGTGGCCGGCGCCGAGCGAGGGTGGAACGTGGTCGTGTTCGACGGCCCGGGTCAGCTCGGCTGCATGCGGACCGAGCCGACCATGTCCTTCCGGCCCGACTACGAGGTGCCGATCGCCGCGGTGCTCGACGTGGTGACCGGTCTGGACGGGGTGGATCCGGAGCGGATCGCCCTGTGCGGCCAGAGTTTCGGGTCCTACTTCGCCGCCCGCGCCGCGGCCTGCGACCTGCGGGTGGGTGCGCTGGTGGCCAACCCGCCGGTGGTGGACATGGGCCGGTACATGGAGGCCTGGGTCGGCACGGACGTCTACCGGATGATCCGGGACATCCGACCCGAAGACGTCGCAGGGGTGCCCGAGGACCTCATGCCCCGACAGATGCAGTGGGGGATCGAGGCCATCTGCACCCGTTTCGGCGTGCCCTCGTTCCATGCCTGGCGCGAGGCCATGGAGTCCTACCGCCTGGGCGACCTGCTGTCCGCGGTGACCTGTCCCGTGCTGGCCCTGGTGGGCGAACGGGAGGGGACGGAGCCACGGGCGCAGTTCGATGCCCTGGTCGGCGGGGTGACCGGCCCGGTGACGTCCCGCGTGTTCCGGCCGGCCGACGGCGCCTCGGCCCACTGCCAGTCGGACAATCTGCGCCTGTCGGCCCAGGTCACCTACGACTGGCTCGACGCCCAGATGGGCTGAGCGGCCCGGCGCACCGTCCGGGCGGGGCGGCCCCGGCGGGGCGGTCGGTCGGGGTGGCCGGTCAGGCGGTGTGCGTGGCCAGCGCCGCGGCCAGCGCCGCCGCCCCACCCTCGGTGAGGTTCTCACGGACCCCCACCAGCGGGGTGACCGTGGCCCACCCGTCCTCGAGCAGGGCGGCATCGGACTCGGGCTCGAGCTCCGCCCGCTCCGACTTCCGGTCGGCGTCGGCGCCCATCCCGCGCATGGAGAGCACGATGGCCCCGCCGGTGCGGTCGACGGCGGTTCCCCCGACCGGCATCGGCGTGTGCTCGGGTCGGACCGAGCGGATGAGGCCGACCCGGCCGAGCCGCCCGTGGCGCAGGCCCTTCAGGTCGGCCGGGTGCACCGCCGGGACGTTCAGGTTGAGCACCGTGGCCGGCTCCGCCTGGGCCAGCACCGGGACGATCCCGCAGGCCAGGCCGACCGCCGTGTCCCAGTAGTCGGGCTCCGTCGCCCAGGCGATGCTGACGGCCAGGCCCCGCACCCCGAACTGTGCGCCGGTCAGTGCCGCACCGATGGTGCCCGAGTGCATGGCCGACCGGCCGGCGTTGACGCCGTGGTTGATGCCGGAGACGATCATGTCAGGGCGCGGACCGAAGCCCTCGATGCAGGCGAGGATCGCCGAGAGTGCGGGTGACCCGTCGATGCCGTAGGTCGGCACGTCGGCCAGTCCCGGGATGTCGACGTGCTCGTAGGGGATGGACTCACGTTCGTACACCGGTCCGACCGCGGCACCGGCCCCGCTGTGGTCGGTCAGCGGCGCGACGACGACGAGCTCGTGCTCGTGGCCGAACGCGGCGTCCAGGCCGCGTGCCAGGGCGGCGATCCCGGGTGCGAACACGCCGTCGTCATTGGTGATCAGGATGCGCATGGCAGGGGAGTTCCGTTCGTCGGGCCGCCGGGTCGGTCCACCGCCGCAGGGCGGCGCGGGCTCGTCGCGACAGGGTCTCGGCGGGCCGGTGCGGCCTCTTCGCCTACCATACCGGGCGGCATCGGCAGCCGAACGATGCGCCCCACCCGTCGCCGGATGACAGCGCGGGCCCGCCACGGCACGAGGAATCCAGGCCCCACCCCATGAACGCTCCCACGCCACCGCCCGACCAACGCCCGGCCCAGGTGACCGCCGCCACCGGCGACCAGTGGGTGATCGGGCACGGGCACCAGCGGGCCGTCATCACCGAGGTCGGAGCGACGCTGCGGTCGCTCACCGTCGACGAGCGGCCCGTCGTCGAAGGGTTCGGCCCGGAGGAGTGGAGCCACGGGGGTAGGGGTCAGGTGCTCGCACCGTGGCCCAACCGGCTGGGGGACGGCGCCTACACCTTCGGAGACGTGAGCGCCCAGGCCCCGCTCAACGAGGTCGCGCGGGGCAATGCCATCCACGGACTCGTCCGGTGGCTGCCGTGGCGCCTGACCGGACGTGCCCAGAACCGCGTGGGCCTCTGTTGCGAGCTGCGCCCGTCGCCGGCCTACCCGTTCTCCCTCCGGCTCGAGATCGAGTACCGGCTGGGTCGCGAAGGGCTCACGGTCACGACGGACGCGCGGAACATCGGGACCGGCGACCTCCCGTTCGGACTGGGATTCCATCCGTACCTGACCGTGGGGACGCCCGACGTCGACCAGGCCCGACTGCGGGTCCCGGCGAGGCAGCGGCTGGTGACCGACGAGCGGGGCCTGCCATCGGGTTCGGTCGCCGTCGCCGGGACCGAGTACGACTTCGCCACGGCCCGTCCGATCGGCGTGACCCGACTCGACACCGCCTACGGCGACCTCGCCCGCGACGGCGACGGACGGGTCAGGGTCGAGCTCGACCACCCCGACGGTGCGGCCGGGGTGACGCTCTGGGCCGACGACCGGTTCGGTTACCTGATGGTCTTCACCGGGGACACGCTCGAGCCCGGATCGCGGCGCACCGGTCTGGCCGTGGAGCCGATGACGTGTCCACCCGACGCCTTCCGCTCGGGCACCGACCTCGCCGTGCTGCGGCCAGGTGCCCGTTGGACGGGCTCGTGGGGCATCACCCCCCGCTGAGCCCGGTCGACCAGGGGACGGCCACGTAACGTCCGGGGCGCCAAATCGTTACAGTTTCCGGGGCGCGACGGCAATTGACACACGCTCGTCGACCGGCCACCATGAACGCAGATTGTGCACACCGGGTAGTCGATTCTGACAGCGAGGGGACGACAACGTGAGACGAGTTCTACGAGCAGCGGCAGTTGCCGCGACGCTGGCCACCGCAGCCGGCGGAACGGCCGTGGTTGCCGCCTCGCCGGCGTTCGCCGACGGTGCGAACGCCACCACCGTGACCGTCACGCCCAGCCACACCAGCGAGATCTCCGGCCAGCCGGTGTCGTTCCGGGCCCAGGTGGTCGCGGTCACCCCCGGCACGGCCAAGCTCACCGGGGCCGTCACCTGGACGGTGACGGGCAACGACGGCACGAGCGTCCCGTGCGCGTCGGAGGTGCCGCTGACCCTCGGGGGCCGGTCCGTCTGCAAGATCGCCAAGAGCACCCTGCTCGCGGGCGACGGCCCCTACACGGCCACAGCCGCCTACGGGGGTGACGCGAACTACACCCACAGCAGCGGGTCCGTGTCGCTGGCGGTGACCCCCGCGACGACGAACGTCAAGCTCTCGATCAGCGCGCCGCCGACCAACGGTGCGGCGACGGTCGTCACGGCCACCCTGGTGGGCGGCCCGGCGACGGCGCTGCTGACGGGAACGGTCGTCTTCACGGTCACCTCGGGTCTCCACAGCCCCGGTGTCGTCGTGGGGTGCACCGGTCCGGCCACCGGGAAGAACAGCGTCCTGGCCAACGACTCGGTCACGCTCGCCGGTCAGGTCGCCGTGTGCAACCTGCCGGCCGGTTGGATGATCCTCCCGAAGGCGTCGACCTCGAACGTGCATCCGTCCGACACGTGGTCGGTCAGCGCCATCTACGTGGGCAACGCGAGCTTCACGTTCGGACGTGGCGTCAAGGCGGGCACGGACAAGGTCTGACCCGCCCGGTTCCCTCGTCGAGGGAACTGCCGCCCGGGACGCTAGCTGCGGCTCGTCCGTGAGCTGAACAACCCGGCCCGCTCCGAGCACCCGCAGGCCAGCTCGTCGGGCACGATCGATGCACCTCGATCGGCCCCCTCGATCGGAGGCGGGTGCGGGATGCCCGACGAGCGCGGGATCCGTCGTCGTCGTCCGTCGGCTGACTGGACCCGACGCACTCTCGGCTCGGATGGCCGACACCGTTCGTTCGGCCAGCTCCCGGCGAACGGATTCGACGAGCTGCACCCGCCTACCGCCCGGCACGCCGGACCGTCGAACCACGTGGCCCACTGCATCGGGCCAAGCCCACTCGGTGCGCCCCCTGGGATTCGAACCCAGAACCTGCGGATTAAGAGTCCGTTGCTCTGCCGTTGAGCTAGAGGCGCGTGTGTCTGGAACCTACGGTAGTTCCCACGGACGCACGGGTCCGATACCCGGGCCCCGTGGGACTGAGGGTGGCCGACGGGGTTCGAACCCGCGACCTCCGGGATCACAACCCGGCGCTCTGACCAACTGAGCTACGGCCACCAAGGAGCCTCTAGTGTGGCACACGCCGCTGGGGGCCCGGACGCGTTCGGGTCCCCGAGTGCTCCGCCCCTGTAGCTCAACTGGATAGAGCAGGTGGTTTCTACCCATCAGGTTGCGGGTTCGACTCCTGCCGGGGGCACTGTGTGAAGTAGTGAGACCGAGGAAGTGCCGGGGGCCCCGGTTCAGAGCGCTTCTTTCCCTCGGCCCCCCGCCGGTCAGCTGCGGACTGCCTGCTGTGGAGTGACCGGCAGGAACGTCCTAGGATGGGAGTCCCAGATGAGCCACGAACCGATGCCTCGCCCAAGCTTCCGCGCCGTGATCGCCGTCCTGCTCGGGACGCTGGTGGGCGCATCCGCACTCGTCACCTCGGTGGCCGGGGTGTCCCCTGCCGGAGCTGCCGGCTCGGGAGGATCGGTGGCGGCGGTGCCCCGGATCAATCCGGCCATCCCGGTCAAGACGTGGTCGACCGGACCGCTGAGTCCCAACGTCAGCATCGACACCACGATCGCCGAGTCGTCACCGATCCCGGTGACGCTCGACGGCCAGCCCTCCATCGTGGTGGGGGACCGTGGGGCGAACCTCTGGGCCTTCGAACTGAAGTCCCCTGCGCCAATCAGCCCCCCCACGACGCCCCCGACCTATCCGAAGCCGTCCGTTCCCACCGGTTGGAACGGCGCCCACACCAATGCACCGATCGACTCGACCCCGTCGGTCGCCCCGACGGCCGGTGGCGGCACCAACGTGCTCATCGGATCCGGCAACGACCAGAACCCCAGCGGAGGCGGCTACCAGGCCTACGGGACCGACGGGTCGCTCAAGTGGATCACCCCCGTGGTGAACCCGCCCACCGACACCGCGCCGGCCGGAGGCGTCATCGCCGGCATCGCAGTGGGGCCACTCCAGGCGGCCGGCACGAGCGGCCCGTCGGTGGCCGCCGGATCGCTCGGTCAGGTCTCCTACGCCCTCGACCCGACGACCGGGGCCGCCCTGCCGGGATGGCCGTTCCTCAACACCGACAGCACGCATGCGACCTCGGCGCTGGCCGACCTGTACGGGACCGGCGCCGATGAGATCGTCCAGGCCTCGGACCAGACCGCCGGGTCCGGCAACGGGCAGAGCTACCAGAACGGCGGCATGCTGCGGATCCTCTCGGGCACGGGCAACGTGATCTGCCGGAGTGCCACCGACCAGACCCTCGACTCGTCACCCGCCGTCGGCGGCTTCCTGTCCGGCGGGGCCACCGGGATCGTGGACGGGACGGGGGACTACTTCGCCGGGGCCTCGGACACGAACGCCGTGATCGCCTACGACACGCACTGCCACCGGATCTGGACGGCACGGGTCGACGGGAGCACGTTCTCGTCCCCGGCGCTGTCGGACCTCCGGGGCGACGGGTCGCTCGAGGTGGTCCAGGGCACCGACCGGGGCGCGGGCAACGGTGGGTCCGTCTATGCGCTCGACGGAACGTCTGGGGCGATCCTGTGGTCGACCACGCTTCCCCGACCGAGCGACCGGGTCATCGGCTCGGTCACCACGGCAAACCTCTACGGCCAGGGGAACGACGTCCTGGTCCCCACCACCAACGGGCTGGTCATCCTGGACGGCCGGACCGGTGCCGTCATCGTGCGCCTGGACGGATCCGATGACGGCGGCAATCTGGGACTGCAGAACTCGCCGCTGGTCACCGACGACCCGAACGGCACCGTGGGCATCACCCTGGCGGGGTACCTGCCCGACGCCGGACCGGGCTACGGGAGGATCGACCACTTCGAACTCCCCAATTCGAACGGTGCGGTCGCCCTTTCCGACCACTCGTGGCCCATGTACCACCACGATCCCCAGCTGACCGGCGTCGCCGGGGGGACGCCGGCGCTGGGCTCCATCCCGATCTGCTCGGTGCCGAGCGCGGCGTTCAGCGGCTACGACCTGGCCGCTGCCGACGGAGGGGTGTCCACCTATCCGAGCCCGGGCCAGCCCTTCTGCGGGTCGGCCGGCGCCGAGCACCTCAACAAGCCCATCGTGGCCATGGCCATGGCCCCGTCCACCGGTGGCTACTGGCTGGTCGCCTCGGACGGCGGCATCTTCGCCTACGGGGACGCCCGCTTCTACGGGTCGATGGGCGGCAGCCACCTCAACCAGCCCATCGTGGGTATGGCGGCCACCGCCGACGGCGGCGGCTACTGGCTGGTCGCCTCGGACGGCGGCATCTTCGCCTTCGGCGACGCACAGTTCTACGGATCGATGGGCGGCAGCCACCTCAACCAGCCCATCGTGGGCATGACGGGCACCGCCGACGGCGCCGGCTACTGGCTGGTCGCCTCGGACGGGGGCATCTTCGCCTACGGTGACGCCCAATTCGACGGCTCGACCGGGGGCCTCACCCTGAACAAGCCGATCGTGGGCATCTCCCGGGACCCGAACTCGGGCGGCTACTGGATGGTCGCCTCGGACGGCGGCATCTTCGCCTTCGGGGGAGCGCCGTTCCTCGGATCCACCGGAGCCGAGGTGCTGGCCGCCCCCGTCGTCGGCATGGCCAGCACCACGAACGGCACCGGCTACCGCTTCGTGGCGACGGACGGCGGGGTGTTCAGCTACACCGCACCCTTCTTCGGTTCGGCCGCCAGCCTGCACCTGAGCGCGCCCGTGGTGGGCATGGCCGGCTTCTGAGCGACGGGAGCACGGGGACCGTCCCGTGCATACCGCGTAGACTCCTGCCGTGACCGACGTCCTGGCCGTGGCCAACCAGAAGGGTGGGGTGGCGAAGACCACGACCGTCCACTCGCTCGGCGTGGCCTCGGCGGAACTGGGACGCCGCACCCTGGTGGTCGACCTCGATCCCCAGGCGTGCCTGACGTTTTCGCTCGGCTTCGACCCCGACACGCTCGACAGCTCGCTGCACGACGTGTTCGTCCGCCGGGCCGGCGTGGCCGACGTCGCACTGCCGGTACCCGGGGTCGACCGTCTCGACGTCCTTCCGGCCACGATCGACCTGGCCGGCTCCGAGGTCCATCTGCTGACCCGCACGGGGCGCGAGCACGTCCTGGCCCGGGCGCTCGAGCCCGTCCAGGACCGTTACGACCTGATCCTGATCGACTGCCCGCCGTCACTCGGCGTGTTGACCATCAACGGGCTGACGGCGGCGCGGTCCGTGCTGATCCCGCTCCAGTGCGAGGCGTTGTCCCACCGTGGCGTCGGCCAGCTCCTGGAGACCATCGAGGACGTCCGAGCGTTCGCCAACAGCGAACTGACCGTGCGGGGGGTGATCGCCACCATGTACGACGACCGGACCAGGCACTCCCGCCACATCTTCGAAGAGGTCCAGACGCGCTACGGGATCCCGGTCCTCCAGCCCCCGGTGCGCAAGTCGATCCGATTCGCCGAGGCCCCGGCGCGGGGCAAGTCGATCCTCCAGCACGCCCCGAACTCGCCGGGCGCCGCGGCCTACCGGGCGCTGGCGGCCGCACTGCTGGAACCGGGCGTGGTGGCCGGCTCACCTGCCGGATGACCGACGGTCCCGATCCGCTGGGCAAGCGGGCGCTCTTCTGGATGCCCGTGGAGCCCGAGGCCGACGCCGGGCCGGCCGGCGATGTCGCCACCCACCGGGTGGACGAGACGCACCTGGCGGCCGGTAGGGCCCCGCACGCACGCCCGGCCGGCAAGCACGCGCTCTTTTCCGACGCGACGCCGGCCGGTGAGGAGGAGCGGGACCGGTCGACGGTGACGGCGGACGATCCCGTCCCTGCGAAGGGGGTGCTGGCGGTGGCCTGCTCGACGTGCGGTTCGGTGACCAGGGTGGGCGTGGTCGAGTTCCTGGTCCTCCAGCTCCCGCTCGGCGCATGGGTGCCGGGGCGGGCCTTCGACCGGTGGATGACGTGTCCGGCATGCCGGCGGCGCACCTGGACCAGCGTGACCTTCGCCCGGTGACCGCCGCACTCGTCCTGGCGTCGTCGAGCGCCTCGAGCCAGGGGGGCATCACCGGCTGGCTGCTCCACTTCAACGGGACCTGGGCCTACGTGATCGTCGGCCTCCTCGCCTTCTCCGAGGCGGCGTTCATGGTCGGGTTCTTCTTCCCCGGCGAAACGGCCGTGGTGGTCGGTGGCGTCCTCGCCGGGCTCGGCCGGGTCAACCTCGGCGTCATGATCGTGGTCGTGGTGCTGTCCGCCATCATCGGCGACTCGGTGGGCTACGAGGTGGGCAAGCACGCGGGTCCCTGGCTGTTGCGACGCCGTCCGCCGACGTTCCGGCGGGGAGAGCGCCGGATGCTCCAGGACACGACGGCGGTCAAGTACACCCTGGGACTCCTCGAGCGGTACGGGGGACCGGCGGTCTTCCTCGGACGGTTCATCGCATTCGCCCGTGTGGTGGTGCCCGGACTGGCAGGCATGAGCGGTCTGCGGTACCGGACGTTCCTCTTCTGGAACGTCCTCGGCGGCCTGTGCTGGGGCATCGGGTACACGGTGCTGGGCTACGTGGTCGGCGTGTCGTTCGCCCACGTGCTCAGTCAGATCGGGCTGTGGTCACTGGCCGTCGTGGCCGTCGTGGCGGCCGGGGTGGCCGTGGTCGAGGTGCGGCGCAGGCGCAGGGAACGTCGCCGCATCGCCCTCGAACTGGGCGACATGGACGATGAGGGCGCCGGGTCTGCCGGCTCTGCCGGGTCGCCGGGATCGGACCTGGCGACCCCGGGTGCGGACCCGGCGGCCTGAGTGGGTCAGCCCGTCTGGGGGTGGGTCGGTGTCGTGCCGTCGGCCAGGAGGTTGTCGAAGCCGTCCGGGATCGCCAGCATCCCCGGGGTGGTCCCGGTCTGGTCGGTGATGCCGTACTGCCACACGATGTTGTCGGTGGCCGGGTCGATGACGACGATCCGGTTGCGGTAGTCGTCGTTGACCATGATCAACCCGTTGGGGAGCCGTTCGGCCAGCGAGGGCTTCTTCAGCATGGCGTCACCGGACGTCACGTCGTAGACCCACGGCATCGAGCCCGAGCGGGTGAACGTGAGCACCTTGCCCTCTGCCGGCGGGTCGTAGTCGGTCATCAGATAGAGGTCGCTGCCCAGCTGCTGGGGGTCCGACGGGTAGTTGACCGAGGTCATGTGCACCGTCCAGACCAGTTGGCCGGCCATGGTGTACTCGTCGATCCACGAGCCGTTGATCTCGGACACCAGCAGGTTGCCGTTGGGCAGGGGCGTGTCGCCGTTGGGGTAGTCGATCGAGGTCGGGGGAGTGTGGGCGGCGGCACCGTTCCCGATCTGCCCGGTCGGCTGGCCCGCCGGGGAGATGAACAGGATCCGGTTGTTCGATGCGTCGGCCACCGTGATGGTGCCGTTCTTCAACAGGTAGGCGTCGTCCGGCTGGTTGAGGTACCCGGGGGCGGAGCCGGTCTGCAGGGGATGGCCGTACTGGAACAGCAGCTTGCCCGACGGGTAGCCGATCTCGACGATGGTGTGGTTGTCCTCCTGGTTGGAGATGATGCCGGTGCCACCGTGGATGAAGAACGAGTCGTCGGGGAAGTAGAAGCCGCCCGGCGGGGCCGGCATCGTCGGTGACGGGTAGGCCCAGGTCTGATTGCGACTGGTGTCCAGGGCGATCAGCCGGTCGTTGCCTCGGTCGGCGATGAGCAGGGTCCCGGCGTAGGGGGAGCCGGCGCCCGGGGTCCCGGCGGCCCCGCCCCAGGTGCTGGGCCGCAGCGACAGCACCGACTGCAGGGTGCCCGAGGCGACGCCTGCCTGGTCGGGCCCCGACTGCGAGGCGACCTCGCCACCGGCGATGTACCCGACGGCGGACTTGCCCGATCCGACCGTGGTGTAGCCGCCGAAGGCCTCGGCCTGGGGGAGCAGACCGGCGTTCAGCACCTTCTTGGAGGTGGGTACGAAGGCGTCGATGGTGGTGAGGGTCACGCCACCGGGCACCTGTCCGCCGGCCACGTAGGGGGTGCCGTCGAACACGAACGCGGCGGCACCGTAGAGCGGCTGGGGCAGGTGGGCGACCACCTTGGCGGTGTGGGCCACCGGGTCGACGACCTGGATGTCGTCGGTGGCCGTCGTGGCGGTACCGGTCGAGGCGGTCTGACCCCCGAACACGTACAGCAGGCCGCCCCGCGCGACCACGGCCGGGTACCGCACCCCCACGGCGAGCGTGGCCACGGTCGTGTAGTGGGTGCCGTCGGTGGTGGCCAGGACCTGGGGCTCATAGGTGGTGCCGTCGTAGCCGCCGACCACATAGGCGGTGGACCCGATGGTCGCCACGGCCAGGTCGGACCGGGGAGCGGGCAGCTGTCCGGCGACGGTGCCCGGTGTGGCCACGGGGGTGGCGGCGGCAGCCGGCACGGCCGGCGTGGGCACCGACTGCACCGTGGCCACCGTGTTGGGCGATCCGCCGCCGAGCACGAAGGTGGACTTGCCGAGGGCCGTGCCGGCACCGTCGTGCACCGCGGCCGGAAGGAGCCCGGTCTGGGTGATGACGCCCGCGGTCGGATTGACGGCGTACACCGTGGCCACCGAGGCCTGCGACGTGGCCAGTCCGCCGAGCACGGTGAATCCGGTGCCGTTCGCCACGACGGCCGGGCGGGACACGGGGGCGGGCAGCTGCCACGGTTCCACACCGGCCTCGAGCGCCACCGGACCCGTGACCGCGACGGCCTTGGCACCCTTGCCACCTGACCCCGCAGCCGAGCCAGCTGCGGCGGCGGTCGTCGATGTGGTGGAGGAGGTGGAGGAGGTCGACGACGTGGAGCCACCGCTCGACATGGAGACGGCGACCACGACCACCACCACGACGACGACGCCCAGCGCCAGTGCCGCCGCACGGCGGCGGCGCACCCTGAGGCGCCTCTCCCGTTGATCCCGTCTGTCCACGAAACGCTCCCTAGTGCTCGGCCAAGAAGAATAGGGCCGGGGAGACCCCGTTCCGGCGCACCCTGTCCTGCAACTCGAGCAGGACGCAGTGGGCGAGGGTCTCGCCGTTGGCCTGGCGCTGCATGAACGGCTCGATCTGGTCCCACGGGCGCGACCAGTGGAGCCGGAGGGTGATCTCCCAGGCGGTGCTGCCCGGATGGACGGCGATGACCTGCTCGATCTCCTCCAGCCGGCCGGCGTGGTGGGCGGTGATCTGGTCGATCCGGGCCCCGAGGTCGGCGAACCGGTACTCGTGGGCCGGCAGCACCTCCTCGGCGTCGAGGTCACGCACCTTGGCCAGGGACTCGAGGTAGTCGCCCAACGGATTGGGGAACTGCTGGGCGTGCACGGAGATGTTGGGGGTGATCCGGGGGAGGATGTGGTCCCCGGACAGCAGGAGGCGCCGGTCGTCGCTGTAGAAGCAGACGTGGCCGGGGGAGTGGCCCGGCGTCCAGATGGTGCGGAGGTTCCAGCCCGGCAGCCCGATCTCCTTCTGGTCCTCGAAGAGGACGTCGGGCTCGGCCATGGTCACCATCGACTTCAGGACCATGGAGGCGAAGGCCAGGTCGGGCAGCTTGTCGTCGGGCACGCCGGCATCGGCCAGGAAGTGGAACATGGCGTCGAGCAGGGCATCGGTGTCCCCGTAGCGCGACTCGAGCATCACCGCGTCGTCCGGGTGCAGTCCGATCCACGCCCCCGACGCCTCCCGCACCCGGCCGGCCAGGCCGTAGTGGTCGGGGTGGATGTGGGTCACGAGTACCGCTTCCACGTCCGAGATGCTCCCGCCGGCGGTGGCCAGGCCCGCGGTCAGTGCCTCCCAGGCCTGATCGGTGTCCCAGCCGGCGTCGACCAGCGCGACACCTCCCCCGTCCAGCTCGAGGGCGTACACCAGGACGTAGCGCAACGGGTTGTCGGGGATCGGCACGGGGATCGACCACAGGCCGGGGCGGACCTGTTCGACGGGTGGCAGGACCTTGTCCTCCCACGCCTGCTTCTGCACGGTTCCGGTGACGACGACCACGCCAGGCACGGTACACGGCGCCCTGTCGGGAGCAGTCGACGGTCCCGCCCGGCACCCGGCGTGCCGGGAAATCCTTGTACGGGGAGGCCCCGCTGCCTAGATTGACCCGAAACCCTCCCCGACCCGGGGTCGGTAACGGAGCCGGTTGGAGCGCACACCCATGGTCGACGATCTCGGACGGTTGCCGTGGCACGCCCGGCACACCACGGTGTGGTGACGTCCCCGCCGCCGTCACGGGGGACGTCGGTCCACCCCGGAGCGGCCGTCTCGGAGGACCATCGGGCCGATCGGCTCATCGCCGGTTGCCCGGACGCCTTCGTGGAGATCGATCGGGGCGGGGTGGTGGTCGAGTGGAACGCCGGTGCCGAGGAGGCGTTCGGGTGGCACCGTGACGAGGTGGTCGGCGAGTCGGTGACCGACTCGGTGCTGATCGCACCGTTCGCCCGTTCCCCGTTCGGGCTCCTCATGGCGGACACCACCGGTGCGGCCGCCGGACCGATGACCGGCTCGGTCAGCGGCGGCGTGCTCGACCTGGTGCTGGAGCTGCGCCACCGCGACGGCCGCCGGGTCCGGTCGTCCGCCCGCCTCGTGGTGCTGGGGCACGGCCGTGAGCGCTCGGTCGCCGGATTCCTCCGGGCTCCGTTGGACCCGCCACCGCCACCCCCGACGGCGACCGGATCGGGACGATCCCCGGATTCGGCCCCTGTGGACCCCGCCGCGGCCGACCCCGCCGCGGCCGACCCCGTCCCGGCAGGCTGCGATCTCCTGACCGGACTGGCCGACCGGGCCACGTTCGTGGTGCGCCTGGCCGGTGCCGCTGCAGACCATGCCGGCACGCCGGGGGGCGTCGCCGTCGTGCTGCTCGACCTCGACCGCTTCAAGGCCATCAACAACTCGATGGGCCACGCCCTGGGCGACGGGGTCCTGGCCGCCGTCGCCCGGCGCATCGCGGACGTCGCCGGTGGTGTCGACCTCCTGGCCCGGTTCGGCGGCGACGAGTTCCTGGCGTTGGTCACCGACCCGTCCGGTGGTGCCGAGCGACTGGCGGCGGCGTTCGTCGAGCGGGTGCAGGCGGCGCTGTCCTCGCCGTTCTCCGTCCAGGGGGCGGAGGTGTTCCTCGACGCCTCGGTCGGCGTGGCACTCAACACCTTCGGGGTGGACGACCCCGACGACCTGCTGGCCCATGCCGAGGCAGCGATGTACCAGGCCAAGCGTAGGGGCGGGTTCGGGGTGGAGACCTTCGGCGAGTCCCTCCGGATCGAGGTGCTCGACCGGATGGCCACGGAGCACTCGCTCCACCGGGCGCTCGAGCGGAGCGAACTGACGCTGCACTACCAGCCGGTGGTCGAGGTCGCCGGCGGGACCACCGTGGGCGTGGAGGCGCTCATCCGCTGGCACCATCCCGAGCAGGGCCTGGTGGCCCCGGTCCGGTTCGTCCCGGTGGCCGAGGAGAGCGGGCTCATCATCCCGATCGGGGCGTGGGTCCTCGAGCAGGCGTGCAGTCAGCTACGTGCCTGGCACGAGATGGGGCCGGTCGACCGGAAGGGTTCGGTGGACGTCAACCTGTCCGCCCGGCAGATCGACGACCCGGGGATCGTCGCCACGGTGGAGGAGATCCTGGCCCACACCGGACTGCCACCCGAGCACCTGACGCTCGAGATCACCGAGAGCGCCCTGATGCACGATGCGGCCTCGGCCCTGGTGGTGCTGTCGGCCCTCAAGGAGCTCGGCGTGTCGCTGGCCATCGACGATTTCGGAACCGGATACTCGTCGCTCAGCTACCTCCAGCGGTTCCCGCTCGACGTGCTGAAGGTCGACCGCATGTTCGTCGAGGAGCTCGGGATGCACACCGGCGGCGACGAAATCGTGTCCGCGGTCGTCAAACTGGCCCACGCGCTGGGCCTCCAGGTGGTGGCCGAGGGCGTCGAGACGGAACGGCAGTTCGAGGTGCTGCGGTCGCTCGACTGCGACTTCGCCCAGGGGTTCCTGTTCTCGCGGCCGGTTCCGGCGGACGAGCTCACTGCGCTGTTCGGGCGTCAACCGTCTCCGGTCTGAGGCCCCGTCCGGCGAACCGGCGACCCGGTGGCCGGCCGGGAAATCTGGTCGGGACGACAGGATTTGAACCTGCGACCTCCTGCTCCCAAAGCAGGCGCGCTACCAAGCTGCGCTACGTCCCGTGTGACACGACCGGTGGCCTGGCCGCCAAAGCGTAGGCCATCCGCCGGCGACGGTCCCCCACCGGTGCGGCACGGGCCGCAGGCGTTCGGTCGCGACGCCGAACGAGGTGTCCCCCGATGTTCCGCACACGGGATAGCGTCGCAGCGATGCCCACCGTGCGCGTAGCCGTCTTCGACCTGGGCAGCAGCTCGTTCCACCTCATGGTGGTCGACGCCTCCCGGGACGGCCGCCTGGACCCGGTGCTGCGCCGGCGATCGTTCCTCCACCTCGGGACCGAGGTGGCGAGGACCGGGGGAGTGCCCGGGGACCGGTCGGCACTTGCCGTCCGCACGGTGAAGCGCCTGCACGTGGCCGCCGAGGACGCAGGAGCCGACGTCGTGTTCGCCATGGCCACCGCGGCGCTGCGGGACGCCGACAACGGACAGCGCCTGATCGCCCGGATGGAGCGGATCCTCGGAAGTCCCATCACGCTCCTGACCGGGGAGGAGGAGGCCCGCCTGTGCTTCCTCGGCCAGCGAGCCGGCGTGTGGGTGGGATCCGACCCGGTGCTCGGACTCGACCTCGGAGGTGGCAGCCTGGAGGCGGGCATCGGCACGGTCGACGCCGTCCGATCGGTGACCAGCGTGGCGCTGGGCACCGCCCGCATCCGGGGAGAGCTCGACACCGGTGACCGCCTCACGGCCGAGGAGCGCAAGGCCATCGGCGACCTGGCGGTCGACCGCTCCGCCCCCATCGCGGCGATGCTCGAGGCCTGTCCCGGTGCGGCCGACCGGGTCATCGCCAGCGGAGGCACCGTCCGGGCCCTGGCCCGACTGGCCATGGGTCTCCACCGCCCGCCACCCCGGTCAGGTCAGTCGGGGACGCCGTCGGTCAACCAGGTGGAGATCCCGGCCGGGCAGCTCCACGACCTCGCAGACCGGTTGGCCACGCTCGACCTCGATGCGAGGATGGCACTCCCCGGCATCCAGGCCCGACGGGCACCGCTGCTGCCGATCGGTGCCGTGGTGTTCTCGACGCTCGTCGAGCACCTGGGCCTCCGGGGCCTGGTGGTCAGCGAGTGGGGGCTGCGCGAGGGGGCGGTGCTGGACAGCCTGTCGCTGCCCGCCGTGGGGCGCTGACGCCCACCCGCAGGCGCTGACGCCCACCCGCAGGTGAGGGAGGGCGGCGGACGCTGGTCCGCCGCCGACTCCCCGTCTAGGCGTCCTTGCCCAGGATCCTGTTCATGCCGGTGCCACAGACCGGGCACTTGCCCTTGGCCGACCGCCGGCCGTTGGCCATCTCGACCACCTCACCGTCGAACTCACGCTTCTCCCGGCACTTGACGCAGTAGCCCTCGTACGTAGCCATGGTTCCTCCTCCTGCTCCGACCGGCGCCCGTGCGGACGCCCGATGGAGCGACGGTATCGGCCCGATTCCGGTGAACGGGGGATGGGAGGCCGTTCTGCTTGCTGGAGTTAGCAGATGGTCGCGGGCCGGTGCGGGTGGCCGTCGACCGCAGGGGAGGCCGTCAGCCGGCGCCGTCGGAGCCGGCCGGACGGTCCGGCGGTGGCTCCGCGAACGAGTCGGGTACCTCGGCCGGGGCGAGCGAGTCGAGCATGGCCTCGATGCCGTCGGGGGGCAGCGGGGGACTGAAGTAGTACCCCTGGGCGGTCGTGCAGCCCCTCTGGAGCAGTACCCGGCTCTGCAGGAGGGTCTCCACCCCTTCGGCCACACACGACAGGCCCAGCTTGCCGGCCATGGCGATGATGGCGGACACCAGGCTGTTCTCCTCGTCCTCGGGACCGAGGACCTGGACGAAGGACTGGTCGATCTTGAGGGTGCTCACCGGGAACGAGCCGATCCGGTCGAGCGACGAGTTGCCCGAGCCGAAGTTGTCGATGGTGAATCGGACGCCCAGATCGCGGAGGCGGTCGATGTTGCCCACCGCCGGTCCCTGCTTGTCGAGGACCACCCGTTCCGTGATCTCGAGCTCGAGGAGCGAGGGGTCGACGCCGGTATCGGTCAGTGTGCGCTCGACGCTGTCCGCAAAGTCGGGGCTGGACAGGTCGCGCGAGGCCAGGTTCACCGAGAGCCGCAGGGGGTCCATGCCGTGGTCGCGCCAGGTCCGGAGCTGACGGCAGGCCTGCCACAGGACCCAGTTGTCGAGGGAGATGATGAGGTCGGTGCGCTCGGCCATCGGGATGAACTGGGGCGGGTCGAGGACGCCGAGGGTCGGGTGCTGCCAGCGGATGAGCGCCTCCACTCCCACGACCTCCGCCGTGCGGAGGTCGATGTACGGCTGGTAGAGGAGGAAGAACTGGTTGCCGTCGAGGGCGGTCACCAGGTCGGCGTGCAGCTGCCGGTCGTCGACGGCCCGACGGCCGGGACGGAGCGGGTCAGGGGAGGTGTGGAACATCTCGAAGGCATCGCGGCCGTGGTCCTTGGCCCGGTACATGGCCTCGTCGGCCCGGTTCAGGAGGTCGTCGTAGGTGTCCCCGTGCTCGGGTGCGATGGCGATGCCGACCGATGCCGAGGTGCTCACCTCCTCGCCGAAGATCTCGAAGGGCGTGTGCATGGCGTCGAGCGTGCGCTCGGCCAGCTGGTTGATCGAGTGCTGGTCGACCAGCCCGGGGAGGAGGATGGCGAACTCGTCGCCCCCGACCCGGGCCACCGTGTCCTGGCTGCGGACCGTCTCCAGGAGTCGCTGGGCGACCTGCTGGATCAGCACGTCACCGGTGGCGTGCCCGTAGGTGTCGTTGACCGTCTTGAAGTTGTCGAGGTCGACGAAGAACATGCACACCGGCTCGCCGACGCGACGCGACCGCACGAGCTCCTGTTCCACGCGGTCCTCGAAGAGGCGTCGGTTGGGGAGGCCGGTGAGGGCGTCGTGCCACGCCATGTGGGAGACCTTCTCCAGCAGCTCCAGGTTCTGGATGGCCGTGGCCGCCTGGTCCGCCAGTCCGCAGAGGCGTTCGTGCAGGTCGGGGTCGTGGATGGTGGTCGGTGCCGCGTCCTTCGAGAAGTTGGCGGCAATGACTCCGAGGAACTCGCCCGAGGCGAACAGGGGGGCGACGACCGAGGCCGGGATCCCCGACTCCTCCATCAGGGTGCGCAGGAGCGGGTCGCCGACGGTGGAGGCATCGAGCACCATCACCTCGCGACCGCTGATCAGCCGTTGGATGAGGGGGTTGTCGACCTCGACCGACAGCGGGGCCTGTCCGTCGGGACCCTCCGGGGGCTGCGGGGCCGGCTGTCCGGACTGGACGGCCCGGATGTGGTTGGCCGCCGGCCGGGTGGCCCACTGGGGCGCGATCGGTCCGAGGTCTGCGTCGGGCGGGGTCATTCCCGCGGTGAAGGCGCCGAGCACGAGGCGCGAGTTCTCCTTGTCCCACAGGTAGACGGTCGACTGGCCGCAGCCGGTGACCTCCGGGACGGTGTCGGCCAGGATCTGGAGCGCCTGGGCCAGATTGGTGAGCCCGGACAGCCGTTCCGAAAACAGCAGGATGGTGCGTGCCGTGGAGTCGCTTCGGCGGGCCTCGGTCAGCACGGTGAAGACGTCGAGCACGTTGGCTGCGTAGTGGGCGAAGAGGCGCAGGATGCGGTCGTCCGCCGGTGGGCGGACGTCCCCGGGCTCCCCGAAGACGGCCAGTCGGCCGTACCGACGACGGGGTGAGGCGATGTCGACGACCTGGCGACCGGCGTCGTCGTCGGTGCCGGAGTTCCAGAGCTGGGACGCCAGCGCACGCGCCTCGTCGTCCGCAAGGCCCCGGTGGTGGAGTTCGATCGGCAGGCCCGGAGCCACCCGCACCATGAGCAGGAACCGATCGGCGGGGACCACCTGGTCGGCACGCGAGGCGAGTTCGGTCAGCAGGGCGTCGAGGTCCAGGTCGACGAAGTCGAGGGCCGTCCCGGCGATGCCGGCGATCAGCTGCTCCAGCTGTGCGACCTCCTCGCGGGCCTGAGCGGCCTCGGCGGCGTACCGGGCCCGGCCGCGCAGCACCTCCTCCTCTCGCCCCTCCTGTTCGCTCGCCGCCTTGGCCTCCCAGTGGGCGGCCTCGGCGATCGCCTCGACCAGGGCGGCCCGGGCCGCAGCCAGCTGCTCGGCCAGCACGTCCACTCCGTCAACGGTGTCGACGGAGTGGACCGGCCCGCCGGGGGTTGCCGGAGGGGTCGGCACCTCGGGCCGGTGCTCCCGGTCCCGGTCCGCTCCCATCTCGTGCCGGTCCGGAGCGTGTGCACCGTTCCCGTTGGCCGAGCCGTTCCGGTTGGAGGCTCCGTACAGCGGGTCCGGCCCGACCGGTGCCGTCCAAGCCGGGGACGGGTGTTCGACGGTGTAGTCGGTCCAGGGGTCCGCGTCGGGCTCGTCGGTGGTGCGGCCCGACGGGTCCGACGCGGTGGCTTCCTCAGCCACCGGCCAACGGACCTCGTAGCGGCATGCGTTCCCGCCCCGGGCCGCACACTCGTGCTCGGTGACCGAGGTGGACCGCGAGTCGAACAGGCTCGGGAGCTCGCCCACCAGTCCCCGGGTGAGCTCGCACAGATGGGCGTGACGGCCGCCGGGCTCCGCGGGGACCACCTCGACCAGGGCCCGCCCGGGTTCCACCTCGAGTGCGACGGCGTCGGTGGCCCCCTCGAAGTGTTGTACCAGGGCGCCGACGTGGCGGAAGGCGTCCTCGCACGTGCCGAGCGACTGCAGGCGCTCGGCCAGCCGGGCCCCGTCCCCGGTCCACAGGAGCTCCTCGCCGACGTGGAGCGCGACGGCGGGGTCCCCGGTGACCAGTGCGGCCGCCGCGAACAGGGCCACGGCGTCGTCCATCCGGGTCCAGCGGTCGGCATCGCCGAGGACCGCGAAGGACCGGTCCTCGGCGGCCAACGCCAGGGCCTGGGCGACCCCGGCGTCGCCCGCCTCCGACCGGACCAGGGACACCAGTGCCTGGACGACGGATCCGGACACGCCGGGCAGCGATGCTCCGGCGTGCTCCACGTCGTCGACCTCGAACGCCATGTTCCCCATCCGATCCTCGTGCTCGATGGGCCGCGAACGGGCGGCCGGTGCTCCACTGTTCTTCGTCCCGAGCCAACCCGTGCTTTAGCCCCGGCCGGGCCTCCCCCCGTCGAGGAGCGCCCCCTAGACTCCGTGCATGACCATCTACGACCCCTCCCTCCACACGCTCCAGGGTGATCCGACCTCGCTCGGCGACTACCGCGGCTCGACCCTGCTGATCGTCAACGTGGCCTCGAAGTGCGGCCTTACGCCCCAGTACGAGGGCCTCGAGCGGTTGCAGAAGACCTACGGCGACAAGGGCTTCACCGTCCTCGGATTCCCCTGCAACCAGTTCGGGGCGCAGGAGCCCGGCAGCTCGGAGGAGATCGCCACCTTCTGCTCGGCCACCTACGGCGTGACCTTCCCCATGTTCGAGAAGGTCGACGTCAACGGCGACGACCGCCACCCGGTCTACGAGGAGCTGACCGCCTTCCCCGACGCCGACGGAGAGGCGGGGGACATCCAGTGGAACTTCGAGAAGTTCCTCGTGGGCCCGGACGGCGCCATCGTGCAGCGGTTCCGGCCGATGGTGGACCCCGAGGCGCCGGAGGTAATCGACGCCATCGAGGCCAACCTGCCGGCCTGATCGGCCGCAAGCGCGTGGCGCCTGTCGGTCCGGCCGATCACGAGGAGGTCGTCGACGACCTCGTCGAGGTGTGGAGTTCGTTCGCCACGGCGTGCGAGGGCATCCGCCCGATCGAGTGGGACCTTCCCACCGACTGTCCGGGGTGGTCGGTCAAGGATCAGCTCGCCCACGTCATCGGCGTCGAGCGCATGGTCATGGGGGACGAGGCGCCACCCCCGCTGGCCCGGGTGCCCGACCATGTGCGCAACGAGTTCGCCGCGCTCAACGAGCCGTGGATCGAGGCCCGCAGGCCGGTGCCGGGCCCGGAGGTGCTGGCTGAATTCGTGGCCGTCACCGATCGGCGGGCCCGCGAGCTGCGGGCGTTGGCTCCCGAGCGGTTCGACGTCATCGGGTGGAGTCCGGTGGGGGAGGTTCCCTACCGGGAGTTCCTGGTGACCCGGGTGCTGGATGCCTGGGCCCACGAGCAGGACGTCCGCAGGGCGCTCGGGCGGCCGGGTGGCCGCAACGGCGCCGGCGAGTCGGCGGTCCTGGACCGGTGCTCGACGACCATGGCCTACGTGGTCGGCAAACGGGTCGGCCCGCCCGACGGCTCCTCGGTGCGCTTCGTGGTCACGGGCGTCCTCGGCCGGAGGTTCACGGTCGTCATGGCCGCCGGCCGGGCGTCGGTGGACCCCGCAGACGGGCCGGACGAGCCGACCACCACGGTGACGCTGGACCAGGACGTCTTCTGGCGCCTGGGATTCGGCCGGGTCGACGCCGGGCGGGTGCTGGCCGCCGGCGAGGTGCAGGTCGAAGGTGACGTGGCACTGGGGCACCGGGTGCTCGAGTCGATGGCGTTCATGGTCTGACGGGCCGGTCGGCCCCGTGGCAGGGGCGCCGGCCCCGTGGAAGGGGCGCCGGCCCAGTGGTTCCGTGGGTCGGCGCCTGCCGGGCGGCTGCGGAAAGTGGGTGCCCCGGGGGCCGGTACACTCCTCTATTCGTATGCGAGCGACAGCAGCGCCCGAAGAGGGCAACAAGGTCCGGCTCACCGTCGAAGTCGACGAAGCGGAGATGGACGAAGCCCTCGACGGGATGCTCCAGCGTCTGTCGCGTGAGATCCGTGTCCCGGGGTTCCGCCCGGGGAAGGTGCCCCGCAAGGTCCTCGAGTCCCGGATGGGTGGACGGGCCGCGCTCCGTGGCGAGGCCATCCGCGAGGCGCTTCCGGACTTCTACTCGCGAGCGGTCGACGAAACCGAGGTCGATCCCATCGACCAACCCGACATCGACATCACCGCCGGCGAGGAGTCGGGTCCGCTGTCGTTCGAGGCCGTCGTCGAGGTGCGCCCGACCGTCGCCATCCCCGGGTACGGCGGACTCGTGGTGACCCTGCCGGCGCTCGAGGTCGGCGAGGAGGAGATCGACGCGCAGGTCGACCGCCTGCGTGCGACCTCCGGTGAGCTCGTCGAGGTGACGCGCCCGGTGCTCACCGGCGACCAGGTCACGATCGACATCCGGGGCACCCGTCCGGAAGCGGATGCGGACGGGGACGACTCGGACCTGACCGCGGACGACTTCCTCTACGAGGTCGGCAGCGACGGGGTGATCCCCGGGCTCGACGACCAGCTCCTCGGAACCAAGGCCGGCGACTCGGTCACCTTCGACGCCGAACTCGAGGCACTCGAGCAGACGGTGGCCTTCACCGTGTCGGTCAAGGAGGTCAAGGAGCTCGTCCTTCCGGACGCCGATGACGCCTGGGCCGCCGAGGCCTCCGAGTTCGAGACGATCGACGCGCTGCGGTCGGACATCGCCGAGCGGCTGCGCCAGCGCCGGATCGTGGAGGCCCAGATGGCCCTCCAGAGCAAGACCGTGGAAGCGCTGTGCGAGCTGGTGACCGAGGAGATCCCCGAGCAGCTGGTCCTCGAGGAGCTGCGCGAGCGGATCCACGACCTCAACCACCGGCTCGAGGGACAGGGCATGAACCTCGGGCAGTTCCTGGGGGTCACCGGGCGCACCGAAGAGGAGTTCCTGGAGGAGCTTCGGGCCCAGGCGCTCCAGAGCGTCAAGGCCGATCTGGCGCTGCGTGCGCTGGTGGAGGCCGAGGACATCGAGATCTCGGACGAGGAGCTGGACGAGGAGCTGGCGGCCATGGGCAGCCGGCTCGAGATGGACGCCGACCAGGTCCGGAGCCAACTGGAACAGGCCGGGCGGCTCTCGGCGGTACGCTCGGACCGACGCAAGGCCAAAGCGATGCGATGGCTCATGGATTCCGTCGAATTGGTCGACGAGAACGGAGCGCCCGTAGCGCGGGACGCGCTGCAGGTGAACCAGGGCGAGGAGGACTCGGAGTGAGTTTCACAGAGGCAAGCAGGTCGATCGACGCGCAGGGCTACAGCGTGCCGTGGGTCGTCGAGTCCACCAGCCGGGGGGAGCGGAACTACGACCTGTTCTCCCGGCTGTTGAAGGAGCGCATCATCTTCCTGGGCACCCCGATCAACGACACGGTGGCCAACCTGGTCTGCGCCCAGCTCCTGTTCCTGGAGTCGGAGGAGTCGGACAAGGACATCCACCTCTACATCAACTCGCCGGGTGGGGACATCACCGCCCTGTTCGCCATCTACGACACCATGAAGTACATCAAGCCGGACATGTCGACGTTCTGCTTCGGCCAGGCGGCCTCGGCCGCCGCCGTGCTGCTCGGTGCCGGCACCAAGGGCAAGCGGTTCGCCCTTCCCCACGCGCGCATCCTCCTGCACCAGCCCTTCGGCGGAGTCGAGGGACAGGCCAGCGACATCGAGCTGCAGGCGAGGGAGATCCTCCGCATGCGGGACCTGCTCAACGGGATGCTGGCGGACGACACCGGACAGAGCGCCGAGCGGGTGTCGAAGGACACCGACCGCGACTTCATCATGACCGCCGACGAGGCCGTCGAGTACGGACTCATCGACGAGGTGATCTCGGCACGGGACACGCTGCCGATCGACGCCATCGGCGCCGCCTAGGAGCAACGGCCGGACGACGGAGAGGTCCGGTTCCCCGGACCCCAGCCGCTAGGGTTGGAGGTCCGGACGCCCGGGCCGAGGACGACAGTCACCACGGGTAGCAGTTCGCACAGGCAGGACAGCGTTCGGTCGAGAAGCAGGGACCGCCGACAGAAGGACACGAGGAACCGACGTGGCGAAATTCGGAGACGGTGGCGATCTGGTGAAGTGCAGCTTCTGCGGCAAGTCGCAGAAGCAGGTCAAGAAGCTGATCGCCGGTCCCGGCGTCTACATCTGTGACGAGTGCATCGAACTCTGCAACGACATCATCGCCGAGGAGCTGGCCGACACGACCGAGCTCAGCTTCGACGAGTTGCCGAAGCCGAAGGAGATCTACGAGTTCCTGAACGACTACGTCATCGGCCAGGAGTACGCCAAGAAGATCCTGTCGGTCGCCGTCTACAACCACTACAAGCGTGTCCAGGCCGGGAACAACGGGGCCCACGACAACGAGGTGGAGCTGGCCAAGTCGAACATCCTCCTGCTCGGTCCGACCGGGTGCGGCAAGACGCTCCTGGCCCAGACCCTGGCCCGGATGCTGAACGTCCCCTTCGCCATCGCCGACGCCACCGCGCTCACCGAGGCCGGCTACGTGGGCGAGGACGTCGAGAACATCCTCCTCAAGCTGATCCAGGCCGCCGACTACGACGTCAAGCGCGCCGAGACGGGCATCATCTACATCGACGAGATCGACAAGATCGCCAGGAAGTCGGAAAACCCGTCGATCACCCGTGACGTCTCGGGTGAGGGCGTCCAGCAGGCGCTCCTCAAGATCCTCGAGGGCACCACGGCGTCGGTGCCGCCCCAGGGCGGGCGCAAGCACCCGCACCAGGAATTCATCCAGATCGACACCACCAACATCCTGTTCATCTGCGGCGGTGCCTTCGCCGGGATCGACACCATCATCGAGAACCGCATCGGCCGCAAGGGGATGGGCTTCCGGGCCGAGGTGCGCAAGACGTCCGAGCGCGACGACTCGGAACTGCTGCGCCACGTCCTGCCCGAGGACCTGATGAAGTTCGGCCTCATCCCCGAGTTCATCGGCCGCCTCCCGGTGGTCAGTGCCGTCTCCCACCTCTACAAGGAGGCGCTGATCCGCATCCTCGTCGAGCCCAAGAACGCGCTCACCCGGCAGTACAAGCGGACGTTCGAGCTCGACCACGTCGAACTCGAGTTCACCGACGACGCGCTCGAGGCCGTGGCCGAGCAGGCACTGCTGCGGGGCACCGGCGCCCGCGGGCTCCGGGCCATCCTCGAAGAGGTGCTCCTCGAGGTGATGTACGACCTGCCGAGCAGGACCGACATCTCCAAGTGCGTGGTGGACCGGGCTGTCGTGCTCGACAAGGTCCACCCGACCCTCGTCCCGCTCAGCCCGCCGGCCAAGACGAGCCGCAGCCGCCGAGCAGCGTCGTAGGGCACCGACGCGCTCCGTCGTCCCGGCGCCCTCTGACACCGCGCGCTCCGCACCGAACCCCGTGACCTTCGCCGACCTGTCCGAGGCGCTCGCCTGGCTCGACGGCCACGTCGACTTCGAGTCGACCATGCCTACCCGCCGCGCCCTGCCGTCCCTGGACCGCATGCACGCCCTGGCCCGGCTCCTCGGGGACCCCCAGACCGCCTACCCGGTGATCCACATCACCGGGACCAACGGCAAGGGCTCGACGGCGGCCATGGCCAGCTCCCTCCTGGCGGCGATGGGGCTGACGGTCGGCACCTACACCAGCCCCAACCTGTCCCGGGTCAACGAGCGGATCGCCCGCAACGGCGAGTCCATCGACGACGAGGCGTTCTGCGACGTACTCGACTCGCTGCAGCGGATCGAATCGCTGATGGACGAGCCCCCGACCCGGTTCGAGCTGCTGACGGCTGCCGCCCTGACCTGGTTCGCCGACGAGGCCGTCGACGTGGCCGTGGTCGAGGTAGGACTCGGCGGCACGTGGGACTGCACCAACATCGTCCACGGTGCGGTGTCGGTGATCACCAACATCAGCTACGACCACACCGAGGTGCTCGGCCCGACCCTGGAGGACATCGCTCGCGACAAGGCGGGGATCCTCAAGTCGGGCGGCCGGGCGGTGGTGGGGGAGGTGGACCCCACGCTGGTGGCGCTGTTCCGGAAGGCGGCCGAGGCCGCCGGTTGTCAGGAATTCTGGGCCCGCGGCGTCGAGTTCGCGTGCACGTCCAACCGGCTGGCCGTCGGGGGTCGGTTGGTCGACCTGCGCACACCGGGCGGGTCGTACGGCGAGGTGCTGGTGCCGCTGCACGGGAGCCACCAGGGGGAGAACGCGGCCTGTGCGCTGGCGGCGGCCGAGGCGTTCTTCGGCTCGCCCCTCCCCGAGGACGTCGTCGAGGAGGGGCTGGCCGCCGTCCGGGTGCCCGGGCGACTCGAAGTGGTGGGCCGCCACCCGCTGGTGCTGGTGGACGGGGCCCACAACGCCGCGGGCATGATGGTGCTGGCCCGCTCCCTCGCCGAGGAGTTCACCACCGAGGGGGAGACCACCGCCGTGGTCGGCATGCTGACCGGACGGGACCCGACGGCCATGCTCGACGCCCTGGTGTCCGCCGGCGTGCGCTCGGTCATCGCCTGCGCCCCCGACTCGCCCCGTGCGCTGCCGGTGGGTGACATCGCAGCGGCAGCCACGTCGCTCGGGATGGAGGTGGCCCTGGAGGCCACGCCGGCCGACGCCGTCCGGCGGGCGATCGACCGGTCGGGGCCCGAGGACCGGATCGTGGTGTGCGGGTCGCTGTACGTGGTGGCCGATGCCCGCGAGCTGCTCCTGGGCGACGGCGCCTGAGGCCGGCGTGGGGCCGGGTACCCGCAGGCAGCTGCAGGCTCTGCGCCGGCACACGGCACCGGCGTGGTGGCGCGACGGCAAGCTCGGCATCTTCGTCCACTGGACCCCGGCCTCGGTCCCCGGATTCGCCCCTCGCGACCGTGGGCTCGGCGAGCTCCTGGTGTCCGACGAGCCCGAACCGCTCGCGCACTCGCCCTACGCCGAGTGGTACCAGAACTCCCTGCGGTTCCGCGACAGCGAGGTGTCGGCGCACCACCGGGCCACCTACGGGACGCGTCCCTACGCCGAGTTCGCCCGGGACCTCGAGGCGGCGATCGGGCAGTGGGACCCTTCGGCGTGGGCGAGGCAGTTCCGGGCGACCGGAGCGGCCTACGTGGTCTTCGTGGCGAAGCACTCGGACGGGTACAGCCTGTGGCCCACCGACGTCCCCCATCCGCATCTGCCGCGGTGGCACAGCACGCGTGACGTGGTCGGCGAACTGGCCGACGCGGTGCGGGCGGAGGGCATGCGCTTCGGCACGTACTACTGCGGCGGGTTCGACTGGAGCTTCGACGACACCCCCGTCGCCACCATGGCCGACGTGCCCCGTTCCGTCCCCCGTGGCTCCTATCCGGCCTATGCGGAGGCCCAGGTCCGCGAGCTGATCGACCGCTACCGGCCGAGCGTGCTGTGGAACGACGTGGCGTGGCCCGGTGGGGCCGCCCGCCTGTGGCCGCTGCTCGCCCACTACTACAGGTGCGTTCCGGACGGGGTGGTCAACGACCGGTGGATGCCGTGGAGCCCGCTGTTCGCCCTGACCCGCTCGGCAACGGTTCGTCGGGCGGTCGGGGCCGCGGCACGCAGGACCGCCCGGGCCGATGGCGGCCTGGTGCCTCCCCGGCCACCCCACTTCGACTACCGGACGCCGGAGAACGTTTCATTCCCCGGGATCGAGGTCACCCCCTGGGAGTGCGTGCGGGGGATGGACCGGAGCTTCGGATACAACGCCAACTCGCGTCCCGAGGACTTCGTCCCGAGGGGCGACCTGCTCTGGGAGCTGACCGATGTCGTGGCCAAGGGTGGGAATCTCCTGGTCAACGTGGGCCCACGCGGGAGCGACGGCTCGATACCGGTCGAGCAGGTCGAGCGGCTGGAGTGGCTCGGTGCGCACCTCACGCGGTCCGGCGCGGCGCTGCGCGCCACGAGCCCGTGGGTGGTGTCCGGGACGACCACGGCCGAGGGCGCCCCGCTGCGCTACACGGCCGGTGACGGAGTCGTCTTCGCCCACATCAGGACCGGCGGCACCGGGCCGGTGACGGCCACCTTGGCGGAGGTCCGCTCGACGCCGACCACGAACGCCGAGCGGTTCGACGGGGGAGGGGTTGGCTGGACGGACGGACCGGACGGACTCCGCCTCGACCTCGGTGCGTGCGGCGGCTCACAGGAACCGGTCGTCGTCGCGCTGCGGGGCATCGAGGCCAGGTGACGACCGGGTCGGCGCCGTGCCGCCGGCCGGTCAGGAGTGTGCCGGTGCCTTGATCGACTCGATGATGGCCAGGCACATCTCGTCGGAGGAACCGTCCCCCCAGACGACGAAGCGCGGCGGCTGCCTGCGCAGCTGCGGCAGCTCCTGGCGGAGCTTCGGGTCGTAGGTGCACGTGACGCCGAGGGTGTCCCCCCGGTGGGTCACGACCGGGGTCTTCAGGTCGTAGAAGCGCTGGTCGTCGAAGTTGAAGTGGGCCACGTCGACCAGGGTGCGGGCCCCGGGGGTGCCCGGGTTCAGCGTCACCTTGAACGAGGCGCCGGTGAGGTGCATGTGGGGGGTGATGCGCAGGATCTTCCACCCGGGGTCGGCCGGGTGCACGCACGTCGTCGTCACCCCGACCGGGGGATTCGACGGATCGTGTCCACACATTGCCTCGATGACGTCCGTCTCGAGCACCGCCCCGGCTCCGAACCGGTGCCCGAGGTCGGCGATCGCCGCGGCACGGTCGCACAGGGGGCCGGTGACGCCGGTGGGACAGGGGACGTCGGGCGGGTCCACCGCCTGCTGGATGGTGAGGGCGGCCAGGTGGGCGCTGGCGGGGACCGTGTCGAGGCGGAGCGAGGCGTGGACCGGCCGGTGTCCCTTCAGGAGGTTGTAGTGGACCTGCTCCACGATGAGACTGCCGGCCGGGAGCAGCATGCCGGTGCCGGCCGGTTCGGGGTCGAGTTTGCGCCCGGGGACCCAGACGGTCAGCCACTCGCTGTTGGTGAACCCGTTGGTGGCGCTGACGGGCAGGTTCGGCTGCCCGAAGCAGGTCCATCCCTTGCCGTGGTCGTCGGCCGACCTGGCCGCTCCGGCCAGCGACACGGGCACCAGGGCCAGGATGGCGTGGTGGACCTCGGGGCTGTTGGGGAAGAACTGCGACGACACGATGTAGCGGCTGCGGGTGACGTGTGGGTCGACCAGCGTGCAGTGGTAGTCGTCGGTGGCACCGTTGACCGACTGCGGCGTGTAGCTGTGACCCGACGCGCTGATCGACGTGACAGACGGGCCCGAGGCACCGGCGCTCTGCGACACGGCGGCGACGCCCAGTCCGGTGGCCACGAGCGCCACGACCAGGCCGAGGCGGAGGGATCTCGACGGCATCGCCGCGACGTTAGCCGTGCCCGCGGCGGAGCGTCGCACGGTGGACCGGGTCCCGGCCGGAGTGACCACCCCGTGACGCCCCGGTGACACCCTCGTGACACTCCTCCCCGCGTAACGGGGCCCCGTCGAACTCGGCTAGCCTGCCCCGTTCGTGGGACGAACTCTTGTCATAGCCAAGCCCGATGCCGTCGAACGCGGACTGTCCGGCGAGATCCTGAGCCGCCTCGAGCGCAAGGGACTCCGCCTGGTGGCCGCCGAGCTGCGCACCATCGAGACCGAGACCGCCCAGGCGCACTACGCCGAGCACGACGGCAAGCCGTTCTTCGACGAGCTGGTGGTCTTCATCACCCGATCGCCGGTGCTGGTGATGGTCGTCGAGGGACCGGACGACACCTTCAAGGTGGTCCGCAACCTGATGGGCGCCACCAACCCGGTCGATGCGGCGCCCGGCACCATCCGGGGTGACCTGGCCATCGAGATGGGGGAGAACCTGGTGCACGGGTCGGACTCCAACGAGTCCGCCGAGCGCGAGATCGCCCTCTTCTTCCCCGGACTGTAGGTCCCTGACGGCCGGACGCGGCCGCCGGGAACGTCACCGGTTCGCCGTACACCCCTCCTGAGCTGGGACGCAGCCACCCCGGGGCCTGCCGCGGGCGCCCCCGCCCTTGTGCCGCCGTGGCGCATCCCGTAGCCTGAGGGCACATGCCAGCTGCCTCGAAGTGCCAGCGCAGCGGAAGCCCGGCCTGGTCACGCGCCCCCGTGTCCTCCAAGCCGATGAACGACAGAGGAGTGCATCTCTGATGCGCGACAACAGTTTCTCCCTCCTGGGACGCGACATGGCCGTGGACCTCGGCACCGCCAACACCCTGGTCTACGTGCGAGGTCGCGGCATCGTGCTCAACGAGCCGTCGGTCGTCGCCGTCAACACCAAGGACGGCCGTCCGCTCGCCGTCGGGGCCGAGGCCAAGCGCATGATCGGCCGCACGCCCAGCCACATCCAGGCCATCCGCCCCCTCAAGGACGGCGTCATCGCCGACTTCGAGATCTGCGAGAAGATGCTCCGCTACTTCATCCACCGCGTCCACCAGCGGCGGTTCGCGAAGCCGCGCATGGTGATCTGCGTACCGTCGGGCATCACCGGTGTCGAGCAGCGCGCCGTCATGGAGGCCGCCGAGTACGCCGGTGCCCGGAAGGCCTACATCATCGAGGAGCCCATGGCCGCCGCCATCGGCGCCGGCCTCCCGGTGCACGAGCCGACCGGCAACATGGTGGTCGACATCGGTGGGGGCACCACCGAGGTGGCGGTGATCTCCCTCGGCGGCATCGTGACCAGCCAGTCCATCCGGATCGGCGGCGACGAGCTCGACGAGGCAATCGTGTCCTTCGTCAAGAAGGAGTACAGCCTGGCCCTCGGGGAGCGCACCGCCGAGGAGATCAAGATCGCCCTCGGCTCCGCCTACGAGCTCGAGGAGGAGCTGCACGCCGAGATCCGCGGCCGCGACCTCGTCACCGGGCTGCCGAAGACCGTGGTGATCTCGACCCAGGAGATCCGACAGGCCATCGACGAGCCGGTGTCGGCCATCGTCGACGCCGTCAAGGTGACCCTGGACCGCACCCCGCCCGAGCTGGCCGCCGACATCATGGAGCAGGGCATCGTCCTGACCGGTGGCGGCGCCCTCCTCCACGGGCTGGAGAGCCGCCTGACGCAGGAGACGGGCATGCCCATCGTGGTGGCCCGCGACCCGCTGAACTGCGTGGCCATCGGCAGTGGTCAGTGCCTGGAGGAGTTCGAGGCCCTGAAGCAGGTCCTCATCACCTCCTCGGCTCGCTGACCGTCGGGGCGGCCGTACTCTCGTGGCGATGCCGCGGCGCTCCCGCCGCCCCCGGACGACGCTGCTGATCCTCGTCCTGGCCGCGATCACCATCATCACCCTGGACGCCCGGGGCGGGCTCCACGTGGTGACCTCGGGCGTGCGGTCCGCGGCGGTCGACGCCTTCGCCCCGATCCGGTCCGGGGTGAACGCCGTCGTCGAGCCCATCGGCAGCTTCCTGGCCGGGTCGGTCCACTACGGAGCGGTGCGGGAGCAGAACCAGAAGCTCCAGGCGGAGATCGACCAGCTGAAGCTGGAGCAGTCGGCGGCCGCGCAGCAGGCCCAGTCCCTCAAGCAGCTCTCCGCGCTGTTGAACCTGCCCTACCTGGGCAACCTGCAGACGGTGCCGGCCGAGGTCACCGACTTCGGGACGAGCGACTTCGCCGCCACCATCGACATCGACGTGGGCCGGAGCGACGGGGTCCAGCTCGACATGCCGGTGGTCGGGCTGGGCGGACTGGTCGGCCAGGTCGTCTCCGTCAGCCACCACACGGCCACGGTGCGCCTGATCACCGACGGCCAGTCCTCGGTGGGGACCCGCTACGGCCCGGACCCGGGGTCGCTGGCCATCCTGAACGGCACCGGGGCGGGCAAGCCGCTGAGCGCCGATCTGGTGCCGTCGAACACCCCACTGACCAACGGCGAGGTCTTCACCACGAGCGGGCTCCAGGGTGCGCTCTACCCGCCCGGCATCCCCGTGGCCGGCGTCGTGGCGACCCACACCGGGAGCTCGGCCTCCCAGGAGTCCGTCTCCCTGCGACCACTGGCCGACCTCGCCCATCTGCGGTACGTGACCGTGGTGCTGTGGGGGCCGAGCGCGTGACCGCCCGGGACGCGGCCCGGCTGACACTGGTCGTCTTCGGGTTCGTGGTGATCCAGGAGACCGTCATGCTCGACATCCGCATCGGCGGGGTCCACCCGGACATCATGGTGCTGCTCCCCATCGTCGCCGGGATCATCGGCGGCCCGGGCCGGGGAGCGACCATCGGCTTCGGCGCCGGCCTGGTCGCCGATCTCTTCCTGCCGACGCCGTACGGGCTGTCCGCCCTGGTCGGGTGCCTGCTCGGCTTCGGCGTCGGACTCGCCACGGTCGCCCTGGACCGGACGGCGTGGTGGCTGGCGCCGGTGGCCGCCCTGGGCGGCAGCGCCCTCTACGAGGTCACCTACGGGGCACTCGGCTCCGTCCTCGGCCAGCCCCAGATGCTGCACGTGGCCCTGGCCAGGATCGTCGTCGTGGTCTCGGTCACCAACGCGCTCCTGGCCTGGCCGGCCATGAAGGCCATGACCTGGGGCATGGCCCAGTCCTCGACCGAGGGCATGCCGACCTCGGACGCAGGGGTGGGCAGCGCCCGGTGAGGTCGCCGCGCGCATGAGACCGCCCCGCGTACCGGCCGGTGCGCCGGCTTGGGATACTGGTCGCCCGTGAGCCGTTCCCTGCGCCACCCCTTCGGCGACAAGCGCATCTTCGGAGCGCCTGCCGGCACCAAGCCGAACCGGGCCAAGTCCCACCAGCCCCGCATGCGCCAGAGCCGCTTCTCGGTCGAGGGCTTCCTCGACGCGCCGGACACCACCGAGGCCCGGCCGGCGCTGCGCCTGCGCATCGTCGGCATTGCCGTGGTCGGCCTGTTCGCCGTGCTCGGGCTGCGCCTGTGGGCGCTCCAGGTGCTCCAGGCGCCGGCGGCCGCCCAGGCCGTCGTGGCCAACCAGATCCGGGTGGTCCCGGTCACCCCCACCCGTGGGCTGATCCTCGACCGCAACGGCAACCCGCTGGCCAACAACGTGGTCACCGAGGAGATCACCCTGTCCCGGGTGGCCGCCCAGCACGACCCGACGGTCATCGGCCGTCTGGCCGCCGTGGTGGGGGAGACCCCGGCCCAGGTCCAGGCCGCCCTGTCCAACCAGCAGTACAGCCTCTACAAGCCGGTGCCCGTGCTGACCAACGCACCGCTGTCGGACGTGCTGTACATCAAGGAGCACCAGGCCGAGTTCCCCGGCGTCTCGTCGCAGCAGACGATGGAGCGCAACTACCCCCAGACCCAGCTGCCGGGTCCGGCCCAGGGCACCTACCCCGCCTCCCAGGTCCTCGGCTATGTCGGGACCATCAACACCGCCGAGCTGAAGTCCCGCGCGCCCCAGGGCTATCTGGCCGGCGACGCCTTCGGCCAGGCCGGCCTCGAGTACCAGTACGAGACCGAGCTGCACGGCATCCCCGGCAGCCAGCAGCTCGAGGTCGACCCCAAGGGCCAGGTGGCCGGCGTGCTCAAGTCGACCGTGCCCACGCCGGGTGACGACATCGTGACCAACCTGGACACCAACCTGCAGCAGGTGGCGGACAACGCCCTCGCCACCCAGGTGGCGAACCTCCGCAAGACCTACGATCCGGCGTGCAACAACAAGTCGGGGTGCTACCCGGCGGCCACCGGCGGCGCCGTGGTGGTCATGAGCCCCCAGACGGGGGCCGTCTACGCCATGTCGTCGTACCCCAGCTACAACCCGTCGGTGTGGGTGGGCGGCATCACCCAGCCCGAGTACACGGCGCTGTCGGACCCGGCGAACAACCAGCCGCTGCTCAACCGGGCCATCGACGGCCTCTACACGCCCGGCTCGACGTTCAAGCTGAACACGGCCACCGCGGCGCTGCAGACCGGCCTCATCTCCCCGGGGTTCACCTACTACGACTCGGGGACGTTCAAGACACCGGGCTGCCAGTACAACAGCACGACGTGCGTGTTCCACAACAGTGCCGGCGACCCCAACGGCACCTACGACGTGTCCGGCGCGCTCACCGTGTCCAGCGACGACTTCTTCTACAACCTGGGCTACCTCTTCTACGCCCAGGCCGCCAAGTACGGTGCCACCGCCATCCAGGACCAGGCCGCCCAGTACAGCCTGGGCGAACTGACCGGGATCGACCTGCCGGGGGAGGCCCAGGGGCGGGTCGACAGCCAGGCCCAGCGGACCCGCCTCCACGCCCTGGCACCCAAGGCCTTCCCCAACACGACCTGGTACACGGGCGACAACATCGAAATGGCCTTCGGCCAGGCCGGGACCTACATCACCCCCATCGAGCAGGCCACGGCCTACGCCACCTTCGCCAACGGGGGGACCCGCTACGCACCCCAGGTGGCCGCCGCCGTGGTGAGCCCGAGCGGCCAGGTCGTGAAGAAGATCGCCCCCCAGGTCACCGGGCACGTCGCCCTGTCGCCGTCGACCTACCAGGCGCTGCTGACCGGGTTCACCGGGGTGGTCCAGAGCAGCAACGGCACGGCCTACGGCACCTTCCAGGGGCTCGACTTCCCCGGTGGACTGGCCGGGAAGACGGGCACGGCCGACACGGTGGCCGGCAAGGAGCCGACCGCATGGTTCGTCGGCTTCGGCCCGGTGGCCAACCCCCAGTACGTGGTGGTCTGCGTCATCGACCAGGCCGGGTTCGGGGCCACGGCGGCGGCCCCGGTCGTCCGGGACATCTACAGCTACCTGGCCACCCACCCGGTGGGGGCGCCGGCCATCCCACCGCCGGATGCGGCATCGCGGGCCACGACCCCGGTCCCCCTGCCGACGGCACCGGTCACCTCGACCACGACGACGACCACGACCACGACCACACTGCCGGGCTGACCACCCTGCCGGGCCGGGCGCCGTTGCCCCCTGCGCACCCGCCGGCAGGGTGCGGCCCGCCCGCGTTGTCCGGGGGCCGTCCACGGTGCCTCTAGGATGGTGGGGGACATGGAGTCTCTCTGGCCACGCATCGAGCCGCTCCTCGCCCACGTCACGAAGCCGGCCCGCTACATCGGGGGCGAACTCGGCGCCCAACAGGTGGTGCACGGCCCCGACGCGGTGTCGTGGCTGCTGGTCTACCCCGACACGTACGAGGTCGGGCTGCCCAACCAGGGCCTCCAGATCCTCTACGAGATCCTCAACGAGCGTGACGACGCTGCGGCCGAGCGCTCCTACGCCCCCTGGGTCGACATGGAGGCCGCCATGCGGGCCGCCGGCGTCCCGCTGTTCTCGGTCGAGAACCACGTGGCCGCGTCGGAGTTCGACGTGGTGGCGTTCAACCTGTCGGCCGAGCTCGTGTACACCAACGTCCTCAACCTGATCGACCTGGCCGGCGTGCCCGTGCGCTCCGCCGACCGCACCGCCGCCGACCCGGTGGTCATGGCCGGTGGGCACTGCGTCTTCAATCCCGAGCCGCTGGCCGACTTCATCGACTGCTTCGTGCTGGGCGACGGCGAGGAGGTCGTCAGCGAGTGCAACGAGGTGCTGGCCGCCTTCCGCACCGGCGACGCCCGGACCGCCGGGGGGGACCGCACCGCCCTGCTGCGGGCGCTCTCCCGGGTGCCGGGGGTCTACGTGCCCTCCTGCTACGACGTCGCCTACGACGGGACCACGGGTCGCCTGGCGGGCATCACCCCACGATTCGACGACACCCCGGCTCGGGTGGAGAAGCGGACCATCACCGACCTCGGCGACTGGCCCTACCCGAAGCAGCAGCTGGTGCCGCTGATCGAGGTGGTCCACGACCGACTCAACGTCGAGCTCTTCCGCGGGTGCACCCGGGGGTGCCGGTTCTGCCAGGCGGGCATGATCACCCGGCCCGTCCGCGAGCGGCCGGCCGACCAGGTGCGCACCATGGTGAGCGCCGGGCTCGAGCGCACCGGCTACGACGAGGTGGCCCTGACGTCGCTGTCGAGCGCCGACTACTCCGGCATCGAGCAGACCGTCACCGGGATCATCGACGACCCGTCGTGCGGCGGGCAGGTGTCGGTCAGCCTGCCCAGCCTCCGGGTCGACGCCTTCACCGTCGGGACCGCCGCCCAGATCCAGCGGGTGCGTCGCACCGGACTGACCTTCGCCCCCGAGGGCGGCACGTGGCGGATGCGCCAGGTCATCAACAAGCTGATCCGCGAGGAGGACCTGTACGCCGCCGTCGACGCCGCGTTCAGCCAGGGGTGGAAGCGGGTCAAGCTCTACTTCCTGATCGGCCTGCCGACCGAGACCGACGAGGACACCCTCGGGATCGTGGCCCTGGCCAAGCAGTGCGTGGCCATCGGCAAGCGCTACCACTCGTCGGTCACGGTGACCGCCTCGGTGGGCGGCTTCGTTCCCAAGGTGCAGACGCCGTTCCAGTGGTTCGGGCAGAACACCATCGAGGAGCTCACCCGCAAGGTCCACCTCCTTCGGGACGCCGCCCGACCGGTGCGGGGTCTGACCATCCGGTGGCACGACCCGAAGGCGACCGCCGCCGAGGGGATCGTGAGCCGCGGGGACCGACGGATGGGTGCGGTCGTCGAGCACGTCTGGCGCAACGGCGGCACGTTCCAGGAGTGGTCGGAGTACTTCGACCTCGACCTGTGGACCGACGCCCTGGCCGCCAACGGCATGACCCTGGAGGACGCCGTCTACCGGCACCGGACCGAGGACGAGGTGCTGCCCTGGGACCACGTCTCGGCCGGCCTCCACCGCGATTTCCTCTGGCAGGACTGGAAGGACGCCCTGGCCGAGCACGGCCTGCCCGACTGCAGGTGGACGCCGTGCTACGACTGCGGCGCCTGCACCGGCTACGGCGTCGAGCACGTGGTGGCCTCGGCCGTCCCGCCGGCCGGCGGCAGTCAGGGCACGGGGCAGGATCTCTCGTCGGGGGGCCAGGTGCCGGTACGATTCCTGTCCACGGCGCCGTCCGGCGCCGCCCCGGCCGAGGTGCCGGGTGGGAGCGCCGTGGCGCTGGCGACCGAGGGGAGGGGCTGACGTGCGTATCCGGTTCCGCTTCTCCAAACTCGGCAAGATCCGCTTCACCAGTCAGCGCGACGTCGCCCGGATGTGGGAGCGGGCACTCCGGCGGGCCCGGCTTCCCCTCGCCTACACCGAAGGATTCTCCCCCCGGCCCCAGCTGAGCTTCGGCCTGGCCCTGCCGACCGGTGCCGAGTCGCTGGCGGAGTACCTCGACGTGGCCCTGGACCCGGTGCGGGCGGTCGAGGAAGGCGTCGACGTCTCCACCCTGCCGGCGACGCTGAACGCTCTGCTGCCCGAGGGGATCGACATCGAGGAGGCCGTGGAGGTGGTTCGGTCGAAGGACTCGCTCCAGCAGATCGTGACCTCCTGCTCGTGGACCATGCGGCTGACCGGGCTGACCGGCCCGGAGCTGGCCGAACGGGTGGATGCCCTGCTGGCCGCCGGTTCCGTCCCGATCACCCGGGAGCGCAAGGGCCGCGAGGAGATCGACGACCTCCGGCCCTCGGTGCTGGCCCTGTCCGTGGCCGACCCCGAGACCGAGTACGCCGCCGATCCGACGGGCCGCACCGTCGGACTGGTCGCCGAGCTGTCGACCCAGCCCCGTGGGGTACGCCCCGTCGAGCTGGTGCGGGGACTGATCGCCGTGTCGGGCACACTGCCCGGCGCATCGTTGGAAGGGGCGGCCACCGACGGCCACTCCGGACGTATCCCGGTCCTCGACCGGGCCTGCAGGACACAACAGTGGATCGAGCGCGACGGGCTCCGTCAGGAGCCGCTCCTCGGCCGGGTCGTCCCGGCCGGAGCAGACCGCGCCGTGCACGCCCTGGAGCGTGCGTCGTGAGCAGTTTGAGAAGGGAATTCGATGTCAGAAGCACCGACTGGGCAGACGCCCGGGGCCGAGGCGCCCCCCTCGTCGCCCGCAGCACCCGCCGACCGGAACCCGGCCGACGCCCCGATGCGCGTGCCGGAGGCCCGGCCTTCGCCTGACGCGGCACCACGCGCCGCGGACGCGGCTCCACGCACGGCGGACCGGACGTCCGGCGCCGGGGAGGCGTCAGGGGGAGGCGACGCGACCGACGG